>Ga0111227_1049_pt1 | contig 28960 bp, 27 predicted proteins | sample DeeMarSWOR152_54_FD_80391 | JGI IMG/M metagenome (GOLD analysis project Ga0111227, IMG submission 80391) | candidate division WOR-1 bacterium DG_54_3 | reverse complement strand
ACCGATACCCAATAACCATAACCAGATTTTATTAAAGCTTCTCTCCCACCCCACCATTGCCAGCAAGGAGTGGGTCTTTAAAAAGGGAGACCCAAAGCTGGGCAAAAGCATTCCGGTCGGGCCGGGTTCTGACGCAGGGATTATGGCGGTCCCCGGAAGCAAGAAAGGCATAGCTGCCACCACCGATTGCAACGGAAGCTATGTTTATCTGGATCCCTTTAATGGTGGAGCCATCGCAGTTGCTGAAGCAGCCCGAAACCTGGTCTGTGCGGGAGCCAAACCCTTGGCGATCACGGACGGAATAAACTTCGGCAATCCCAAGAACCCCGAGATCTACTGGCAGTTCCATCAGGCTGCGCTCGGAATTTCTGAAGCTTGCAAAAAGCTGAATACACCGGTGGTCAGCGGGAACGTAAGCTTTAACAATGAAAACCCCAAAGGCTCGGTCGACCCTACTCCAGTTATCGGTATGGTAGGAGTGATTGATGACGCCGGCAAAGCCGTAACCCAATCCTTCAAAACCGCCGGAGACGTAATCCTGCTCATCGGTCAAAACCAAGAGGAACTGGGCGGAAGCCAGTATCTGCAGATCATCCATAATCAGAAGAAAGGCCCGCTTCCAAAACTTGATCTGGATCTGGAAAAGAGAGTGCAGGACACGGTGCTGGAAGCTATTCAAAAGGGACTGGTTGCTTCCGCCCATGACTGCTCAGAAGGTGGGTTGGCGGTCGCATTGGCAGAATGCTGCATCACGGACGCAAAAAATCAGCTGGGAGCATCCGTAAAGCTTGACGGTTCTAAGATCCGTCCGGACGCCCTGATCTTCGGAGAAACTCAGTCAAGAATAATCGTTTCTGCCAAGCCGGAAAATGCGGCCGAGATCGAAAAACTCTGTAAGAAAAACAAGGTTCCGGTTTCCCGCCTTGGAAGCGTGGGCAAGGAATCCCTCAAGATCGCCGGGCTGATCGATCTGAAAACCTCCGAAATGGACAAGGCCTGGAGAGGGAGCATACCCAGCGCATTAGCCTAACCAGAGGAATTAAGTTCCAAAACCTTAACCGCGATATTGTTGGCGTGGTCGCCCGCGCGTTCAAGATTGCTTAAAACATCCAGAAAGATAACCCCCGCTCTGGGATCGCACTCGCCACGGCCCAGGCGTTTAATATGGTTACTGCGGAAAGTCTGCTCGGTAATATCGATTTTCCCTTCCATTTCCAATGCCTGCTCAGCAATTCCCTTATCCCACTTCTCAAAAGCGGAGAGAGTCAAATTAAAAGCCTCCTCAACCTGCTTGCTAAGCTCTTTTATTTCTGCCCTGGCCATCTCCGAAAACCTAACTCCTTCGTCTTCCTTTAAAACCACCAGATCCATGATGTTTTCAGAAATGTCGCCCACGCGCTCGATGTCATGCATGAGATGGAGATAGGCGGCGGTGGTCTCGGCCTGTTCTTCGGTTAAGGGTTGCTGATCGACCTTGATCAAAAAGATGGAGATCTCTCTTTCCAGGCGATTGACCGCTTCCTCACGCTGCCTTAATTTTTCAAAGAGCTCGATCCGTTCCCGGCCGGTTCTGGCAAAAAGAGATTGGGTTGAGAATTTTAATTCATCCTGAGCATATTGACCCATGTGCACGATCTCCCTTTTGGCCTGGCCAATCGCTACTTCTGGAGATAAGACCATGCGTTCGTCCAAATGGGCGGCCTCGGGTTTAATGACCTCAACCTCTCCCCGGATAATCTTGGTCACGATAAAAGCCATAAACCCTGCTAAGGGAATGAATATGATGCAATTAAAGATATTGAAGAAGGAGTGGCTGTTGGCCACGGCGCGCTCGACATTCTGCCCGGCAAAGGCGTTGCCGGGCGTGATCAGGTCAATGAAATAAAGGAAGATCGGTCTGCCCTGGACATGGACGTTGAGCAGGAGCAGCATGTAGGCCGCGCCGAACAGATTAAAAAGAGTATGGACCATAGCGGTGCGCCGGGCGGTTATGTTGCCGTTGAGCGCCGCCAGCTGCGCGGTAACGGTAGTGCCGATATTGTCTCCCAGGACGATGGCAAAGGCGGTCACAAAATCTATCAGGCCCACCCCGGCCAGGGTCATGGTGATACCGACCGTGGCCGAACTGCTCTGCACCACCATGGTCAAAACCATGCCGGTCAAAACCGCCAATAAAGGATTTTTGCTGAAGGTTACAAATAATTGCTGGAACTCCGGACTGCCCTTCAACGGACCAAAAACCGCGGTCATTACCGAGAGGCCAAAGAAAAGCATACCAAAGCCCAGGAGGGTTTGTCCGATATATTTTATATGCTTGCGCGGGATGAAAAAGTAAAGGAATACGCCCAGCCCAATGGCGGGCAGCGCGTATTTATGGATCTTGAAAGCGATGATCTGAGCGGTGATGGTCGTGCCGATGTTGGCACCGTAGATGATGCCAATGGATTGTTTCAAGCTCATCAAACCCGCCTGCACAAAGCCGATGAGCATGACACTGGTAGCAGAACTGCTCTGGATGATGGCTGTGACCACCGCCCCCACCGCAACTCCAGCAATGGTGGTCTTGGTAAGCATCTCGAGGATCCGGCGCATGCTGCGGCCGGCAATCTTTTGCAAGCCCTCGGACATGATCTTCATGCCGAAGAGGAATAAGCCCAAGCCTCCAACCACGCCAAACAGAATATTCTGTGTCACAACCGGTTCTCCTTAACCCTCTTTTGGATACTGCGATGCCAAAGTTATTGGTCGTATCTTATTATACCTCAGGAGCGTGACCAAAACATAGCTGAATAAACTCACGATCCCCCCGTAGGCAGCGGCGGTATAAAATATGGGATCCGCGATTTCCTGAAAATTCCCGGTCTTTATTATAATGTAGCCGATCCAGGTTCCGGTTCCGAGTATCATCGAAGCCCAGGCTGCTTCCTTATTTGCTTTCTTCCAATAAAGAGCGGCGGTAACCGGAACCAGGATCCCTACAAACAAGGTCGCCCAGGAATTAACCATCAGGTTATAGATCTGTTTCACGTACAGGGCAACCAGCATGGAGAGGATCGCCATGACTATGGTAACACCCCGCGCCAGTGGCAAAAAATCCTCGTTCTTCTTGTGGGGGAAGAGCTCCAGAATGATATTTTTGGTCATGAGTGAAGTGGCTGCCAGAAGAGAGCTGTCGGCCGAACTCATGATGGCAGAAATCAGGGCTCCCAAAAAGAGCATGAGCAGTGGCAGAGAGAGAAATTTTATGGCGAGATGGGGGATCACAAGCTCCGGGTCACTTATTCCCGGAAAAAGCAACCTGCCTGCAAAACCCAGTAAAATTGGAATGATGCCTATGCAAACATAGGCTATTCCGGCAGTGATCGCACTGTATTTGGCTACCTTTTCATTTTTACTGGCAAGAGATCTCTGGATAAGATCCTGCCCCACAATGCAACCCAAGCCCATCAGGGCCCACTGGCCAAAATAGGTCATCCAGCCATGATAATCGGCATTTTGCGGGAAAACATGCCAGAATTCTCTAGGAGTAGATTTTACCAGCTGCCCCAAACCTCCCACATGGCTCAATGTGGCTGGAAGAATGATAAACAATCCTGCTACCAGAATAATAACCTGCACAAAATCAGTAAGAGTGACTGCCCACATCCCTCCGGCAAAGGTATAGATCAAGACAATAAATCCTCCAAGCATAATCCCCAATAGAGGATCGATCCCGATTAAAATATGCATTATGTAGCCCAAGGCTACCATCTGCGCTCCCAGCCAGCCAATATAGACCGGGACCATGAGGATTGAAGCAAAAATCTCCGCCCCCTTACTATAATAGATCCCGAAGATATCGGTAATCGTGAGCAATTTAAGCCTTCTAAGTAAGGCAACGAAGAAAATTCCAGCCAGTATCAAGGAAAGCCCAGCTGCAAAGGGATCAGAAATGACCCCTAAGATCCCGTCGGTGTAGGCGGTTCCGGCCGCACCCATAAGCGATCCCGCCCCAAACCAGGTAGCAAAAAGAGTGGCGGTTGCCAGGAAAAACGGCAATCTTCTGCCCGCCACCAAAAAGTCCGCCAGATTTTTTATTTGCCGGCTCGACCAGTAGCCGATCCCAAGCATGGCCGCCATGTAGACGAAGACACCCGCTAGTATTATTAGATTCATATTATTAATAACCAACTTACAACGCTTCTAGATACTTGTCAATTTCCCAGGGCGTGATCTGCATGCGGTAATCGTCAAATTCTTTGACTTTGGCTTCATAGAAACTATCAAAAGTGTGCCTTCCCAGGGCCTCTTTGATCACATCGTCCTTTTTGAGCTCTTCGATGGCACGCTTGATGGAAAAAGGAAGCATGTCGATCTTAAGTTCCTCCAGCCTCGATGCCTCAAGCTTATAAACGTCCTCTTCCACCGGCTTGGGTGGTTTCATCCCCCTCTTGATCCCATCCAGCCCGGTCTTAAGCATGGCCGCAAAAGCCAGATAAGGATTACAGGAAGGATCCGGACAACGCAATTCCATTCGGGTGGACTGCTCCCTTCCCGGTGAATACCTTGGGATCCGGATCAAGGCTGAGCGATTTACTTGCGCCCAGCAGATGTAAACCGGCGCCTCATAACCGGAAACCAGACGCTTATAAGAATTTACTGTCGGCGCCACAATGGCCGTCAATGCCCGGGCATGCGCCAACTGGCCGGCCAGAAAGCTATAAGCCGCATCTGAAAGCTTGTATTTATCCTTAGCGTCAAAGAAAGCATTCTTGCCTTTTTTATCGAAGAGGGACTGGTGGACATGCATCCCGGAACCTGCCTGACCAAAAAGAGGCTTGGGCATAAAAGAAGCATAGAGCCCATGCTGGCTGGCAATGGATTTGATCACATATTTTAAGGTAATGGTGTTATCTGCAGAGGATAAAGCATCGGAATAGCGGACATCGATCTCATGCTGGCCGGGCCCAACCTCGTGATGAGACATTTCGGCTTCCATTCCCATGGCTTCCAGAGCAAAAATCATGTCTTCGCGGACTTCGGAAGCGAAATCCCTGGCCGGATAATCAAAATATCCTCCGATATCATGGGGAACCGTGGTAATCCGACCGTCTTCCTTCTTGAGCAGATAAAATTCGACCTCAGGACCGGTATTGTAGGTAAATCCCGCCTTACCCGCTTCCGCTAAAACCTTCTTGAGGATCGAGCGCGGATCGCCTTCGAAAGGCTTGCCGTCCGGAGTGAAAACATCACAGATGATGCGCGCTGCTTTACGCCCTTCGATCTTCCAGGGGATGACTTGATAAGTGAGCGGATCCGGTTTCAGAAACATGTCGGATTCCGCGATGCGGACAAAGCCCTGGATGGAGGAACCGTCAAACCAGACCCCCTTATCCATGGCGTCATGCAGCCTGGAAACCGGAATGGTCACACACTTGATCATTCCCAGAATATCCGTGAATTGTAGAAGCACAAATTTAATTTCATCCGCTTTGGCTCTTTCTAAGACTTCCTTGCTTGCCGCGTCTAATGCCATCTTAGGTTCCCTCCTTTTTAATACGGGTCGATTATATCGAAGACCTCTCTCGGTTTCAATCGACCCCTGTTTCAGGAAACGGTCGCGCCAGTAGCGCACCGTATCCAATTTGATCCCCAGATCTCGACTTATTTTTCGAAGCGAATCCCCCCTTTCAATTTTGTTAATGACCATGTCGACCTTTTGTTTGTCCGCGTGCAGCCCGTATAATCCGGTCAACGCCCGCTCGGAAAATGTCTCACCGCAGCGGTTGCATCTATACCTACCCCTCTCACCGTGTTTAGTCTGGTAGCTGCCAAACTTTACAATGTTTTCCGCTTCCGTGACTCGGTATAAGGGACAGTTTGGATTAGGACAAAACAACATTTTGAGGTATTTTAGCAGGGGCCTTCAAATTTGTCAACAGTATTTTGGGTCAAATTATTTAAAGCGCACAATCTCCTCAATCTTCTTCCTGTGCTTGGGGAAGGGAGGCCTCCCCTCTTTTGGATATCCCAGGGTCAACATGTCAATCACCTCTTCTTCGCCGGGAATATCCAACAGCTTCTTTACCTTCTTTTCATCAAACCAGCCAATCCAGCAGGAACCGATCCCTAATTCCCAGGCAGTCAAGACCATGTGTTCCAAAGCGATCGCCACATCGATATAGTACCATTTTTTGTTGACAATGTAAGAAGCTACGCGGGTTAGTAAACTGCCCGGGCCGGCAGTAGCCACGATCACCACCGGTGCCAGAGCAATAAAGGAATTTAAAATAAGGTTGGTGCCCAAGGGCATTTTCTGGGAAAGGGCATTGATTTTCTTCTTGTCTTTCACTACATAAAAATGCCAGGGCTGGGAGTTGGAAGCAGAGGGAGCTAAACGAGCGGCTTCCAGTATAAGATTGAGCTTTTCCTCCTCGATCGGCCTATCTGCATACTTGCGAACGCTATAACGCTCCTTTACAATCTCAAATACCTTTGATTTGATCATTTATACGATCCCTATATCCCTGACTACGATTTTACCACAAACCCTGGGTCCGTCCAGTTTAGAAAACCCTTTCTTTGCCGCAACAAAGGTCACGGTTCTGTTCGCCTTAACCGTTTTCCCCAAGATTTTCCCCGAATCCGCATCCAATCCCGAAGGAACATCCACGCAAAGAATAGGTTTTTTAGATCGATTCAGATATTCAATAATCCCGGCATATGGTTCTCTTACCTCAGAACTCAATCCGATCCCAAATATGGCATCAATGATAAGGTCTGCTTTCTTAACCCCCTTTAGATCCTTGGCCAACCTTATTTGGATGATATTTTGCTTCATCTTTTTAAGAATATTTAAATTCGTCTTTGGATCGGGCTTGAGGCTTGAGGCTTTTCCAATGAGATAAATGCTTGTTTTGACTCCAGCATTAAAGAGATGCCTGGCGGCAACCAATCCATCCCCACCATTGTTCCCTACTCCGCAAACCACTGCCACGCTCCCCTTGCCACGAAGCATCTGCATCGCTTCTTCCGCCACACTTCGGCCAGCGTTTTCCATAAGGATCACAGAAGGGATTCCCAACTTTTCCTGAGCATACCGGTCAAAGGCCTGGGCTTGAGAAACGGAAATTGAACGCATCAGCTCAATTCTACCCTGAGATTAAAAGATGTCAACCGCCTTCCATAATTATCCAAAAAAATAGAACTGGACATATTCCAATCGAATGCTACAATATGCAGAAAAGCGTGGAGTTGTTATGGAAATAAAAGTCGTAGAAACAACAGAAGACTTAAGAGATTTTATCCTTTTTCCCTGGAAAGTATATGAAGAAGATCCATATTGGGTTCCCCCTTTAATCTCTGATGTAGAATATATTCTTGATCCCAAAAAGAGCCCCTTCTGGGAACATGCCCAGCAAAAACTTTTCTTGGTTAAAAGTCTGGGAAGGGTTATCGGCCGCATCGCCGGGATCGTCGACCAGAGGCACATTGATTTTCATGATGAGCAGGTGGGCTTTTTTGGGTTCTTCGAATGCCTCAATGATTATGAAATTGCCGAACTGCTTCTGAGTCAGGTGCGGGAATGGCTTAGAGAAAAGAGAATGAAAGCCATGCGAGGGCCCATTAATCCCTCACAGAATGAAGAATGCGGCCTCCTCATGGATGCTTTCGATTCCTCTCCCTTGATCATGATGACTTATAATCCGAAATATTATGTTGGTTTTATGGAAAAATTTGGATTACGCAAAGCACGGGATCTCTATGCTTACTACGCGCCCATATTATCCGATCCGCCCAAACTCCTACTGGATGCAGCTGAATATGCCCGAAAAAAACATCCCAATGTAAAGATCAGAATGGCAAACTTGAAAAAATTCGAAAAAGAAAAAGAAATCGTGAAAGAGATCTATAACACCGCCTGGGAAAAGAATTGGGGCTTTGTGCCTATGACCGATCGAGAATTCGATTCTTTGGCCAGACGCCTTAAGAGCCTGATCGTTCCTGAATTGACCCTTTTTATCGAAGTGGACGGCAAAACCGTCGGGCTGGGCTTGGCTCTTCCGGATTACAATCAAGCCCTTAAAAAAATCAACGGACGCCTCTTCCCCTTCGGCTGGCTTAAGCTTTTATACCATTCCAAAAAGATCAAAACCCTCCGCCTCATCATCCTAGGAGTCTTGAAAGAATATCGAATGGAAGGGTTGGAAGCCCTGCTTTATTTGGAGGGCGATCGAAATGCCCATAAGCTGGGCTATGAGGGCATTGAATGTTCTTGGGTTTTGGAAGATAACCACTTTACCCGCCGGGCTTGCGAGAATTTTGACGGCAAGGTCTATAAAACCTACCGGATCTATGAAATGAGGATCTAGGATCCTTATGCAAATCAAGGCAGTTGAGACAAAAAAGGATTTAAAAAGGTTTATTTCTTTCCCCCGGCAGGTTTACCGGGGCGATCCTTGCTGGGTTTCGCCCTTATTATCTGAAGTTGAATTCGTCCTTAATCCCAAAAAGAACCCTTTCTGGGAGCATGCCCAACAAAGGCTTTTCTTGGCCGCAAGGGATGGAAAAATCATCGGGCGAATTGCCGGCATCATTGACCGCACGCATATTGATCTCCACCATGAGCCGGTAGGATTTTTTGGTTTCTTCGAGGCCTTCAACGATTATGAAGTTGCAGAAATGCTCCTGAGCCGGGTCCGGGAGTGGCTCAGGGAAAAAGGGATGAAGGCCATGCGGGGTCCGATCTGTCCCTCCACCAATGAGGAATGCGGAATACTGATCGCGGGATTTGATTCCCCACCTTTTATCATGATGTACCATAACCCTCCTTATTATCCGAAATTTATGGATCGCTTTGGGCTCAAGAAAGCCATAGACTGGCAAGCTTACCTTGCGCCTGTCCCTGCCGAACCCCCTAAAGAAGTCATAACCGCCGCAAAATTTGCTCATCTTAAATGCCCCCAGGCACGCATTAGACAAATCAACATGAAAGAATTTGATGAAGAGGCGCAGAAAATAAGAGAAGTTTATAATTCGGCCTGGAACAAAAACTGGGGATTTGTCCCCTTTACTCCGGCGGAGATGCAGTCATTGGCAAACCGGCTTAAGCCTCTGGCCATCCCTGAGCTCACCTTATTCGCAGAAATCGAGGGGAAAACCGTAGGAATCCTGGTCTGCATTCCAAATTTTAATTTAGTGCTTAAACACTTAAATGGTCGCTTATTTCCCTTTGGATTCTTGAAAGCCCTTTATTACGGAAGGAAGATAGACTCCTTTCGTTTGATCATTATGGGCGTAAAAGAAGAATATCGCAAAATGGGACTGGAAGCCTTGCTTTACTTGGAAGGGCTCAAGGCCGCCCATAAGCTCGGGTATAAATGGTATGAATCCTCCCTGATCCTGGAAGATAATATCGCAACCCGCAAAGCAGCTGAGGCCTGGGGAGGAAAGGTCCATAAGACGTACCGTATATACGAAATGAAGATTTGAGTTTACCCCTTGACCACCCCGGCCAGATACTCGGCTTTCAAATATATAATACAAGGGAAGCTACGGTAAAGCAGCCATGATTTCTTCGGCTCTATCTCTGTCTTCTTCTTCAACCAGTACCTGGCCATAACCCTTCTGAGGAATAAAGATGCCGTTGTAGGCTCGATCCTCAAAAGTGCGGATGACAAATTTAATGCCCGCTTCTCGCAGAGCGGCCTCGATTACCTGGGCTTCGATCTGGTTTTTTAAGGTGTGAATGGGGATCAGGGCGCTCACGTTTCCTGCTCAACCTCCAAAACTTTATCCCGACTTTTCTCCCCCCGAACAATCCGGATCTGTCTTTTTTTCACGCAAAATTGTTCGGCCAAAAACTCAATAAGCGTTTTGTTAGCCTTTCCTTCCACCGGCGGGGCGGTAAGGTAGACCTTGATCCGGCCTTCTTCTACCACAACCTTATTTTTCCTGGCATTAGGAATTACGCGGATAGTCAGCTGCATACTCTAATATTTTACCACCAAGGAACAAAATAATGTATAATTTATGCATGTTTAGGCATTTTGGAGTAAGCCTTGAAAAAGAGAAAGCCTTAGAAGAACGAATAAGGCGTTTAGGAATTCAGGAAAAAGAGGTTGTCGAAAAATTCATCCGCTCCGGCGGCCCGGGCGGGCAAAAGGTGAACAAGGTCGCGACCTGCGTTTACCTCAAGCATCTTCCGACCGGAATCGAGGTCAAGATGTCGCGGGAGCGCTCCCAAGCCTTAAACCGCTTCCTGGCCTGGCGGCTTCTGGCGGAAAAGATCGAAGAAAAGATCCGGGGCATCAAGAGCGAGCGGCAGAAAAGAATTGAAAAAATACGAAGACAAAAGCGCAAGCGCAGTAAGCGAGCCAAGGAAAAGATCCTGAAGGAAAAAAAATATCAGGCGGAAAAGAAGAGGTTTCGAAAAATTAGAAAAGAAGACTGGACCTAGTTAACTTCTAGTTTTTCGCCAAGACTTTATCCACGAATTTGTACTTACAGGCTTCCTTTGCCGAGATCACATGGCCCTCTGCCTCTTCATCCTCTTTGACCTTGGCGATCTCTGCCCGGATGGTCTCGGGCGAAAGGTCGGAATGGCTGCTGAGTTTACTGATCAGCATTTTCTCAAAGCGATCCGCTTCGTCACCGATCTCCTCTACCCTGGAGGCGGGGGCGTGAGCGGGAGCTGAAACCACGATATCCTTCAAGACCATACGGGTGCCGGAAGAAATTTCCCTTTTGCCATATTTTCCGCCGGAAAGCAGAAGCGCCGAGATCCCCTCGATAGATCCCCCGCTTCCCGAGGTCATCACATCCCCGCAGTTGGGGAGGGCATTGATCAGGCGCATGACGTCAAAGATCTTCATTCCATCATCGATAAAGCCGCCCGGGGAATCTTTGATCTTGAGCAAGACATCCTGTTTAGGATTGAGAGCGATATGCGAGACAAGCTGACCGATGATTCTGCTTGAATGCATGTCGTCCAAAAACCCGCGCAAGCTTACGCTGCCCGACATTCCGGAAGATTCGATCTTGTCTTGGAGATCGATCACCTTCTTCCCGGTTTTCTGGAGAGGGCTTCGATAAGATACGATCTTCCATCCCCAGGGATTGGCGGGGCCGTAATAGCGGACCGGTTCTATGACCCCATCCAGAAAACCGGCGCGCACCACCTCCTCTGCGCTGAAATACGCATCCTTGCCGCTGAAGCGGTTCAAGATCTTTTCTTTAACGTTTCCGCTGGCATTTGCCAGCATGCCAAACAGATCATCGGTGGTATCCATAAGCTCCTTGGCCGTCTTCTGCATTTCTTCCGCGCCCAGCACCACTTCGCTGGCATAGCGGACTTCATGATACATGAGGATCGCATCTTCCAGTATATAGCGATAGCCCTTGCTGCCAAAGGCAGCCAGCAATGCCGCCATGCTGCTTACTCCCCCCATGGCAACCGTGGAAATCTTGGGTTTAACCGCCTCCATCGCCTCTTTTATCATAATCCCCGCATCCACATCCCCTCCCGGAGAATCGATCCAGAGAATAATCGGTTTGTTTTTGTCCCGATCCGCCTTATCATGGATCAAACCGCGCACCACCTTGGCAACCTCGGCGGTTATGCTTCCCGCCATATAGATGGTCCGGTCCGGAATAAAAAACTCCTCCGGAAACGGGTTCTCAACTTTCATTTCAGGCAGAGCATCAAAACATGCCACCATGCTCTTAAATTTTTGGCTTCTTTTCGATTCGATCCCGCTGTCGATGAAGTTTTTCTCGCCCATCCACAGGGTTTTTCTTCGGCTCCGGCGCTTGATCCTCGCCCTATCCATGGACGGCCGCGCGGTCCGGTTATTGATGATCGCCTTCATATTTGGATAAAATGCAACTCTTCCCATGCTTTTGCCTCTGATTAATTATCGGCAGGCTTTTCAGGAAATTTCAGGGATTTATGTAAAAAGTGAAATTTCGGGAAATTATTACCGATAAATATGTGATGAGCATAAAATTAAGACTTATAAATAGAAAAATCGGGCTAACCTACTTTCAAAAGGAAAAATTCGATCCAGCCTTGCGTGCGCAGGCTACCATCCGCAGCTATTCTTCCATGGCTGAACTAGCAAAGAAAATCCTCAGAGATTGTCTGGATAGCAGTTACAATTTCATTCAAGAAGCAATCACGGTTTACCGGGATCATCTGAATAAGACCGGCTTGATCAGAGTCCTAGGAAATAGATTGGATACCGAACTGGATCAGATCGTTATGCCCAAAGATGATCTCGATTACTCAAATGCGGTTTATAATCTGAAGAAAGAACTCGGGATCTACCCGGGTTAACCGCCGGTATATACCTTTTCAATCCGCTCAATTACCTTCCACCAGCACTTTAGCCCCTTCAGGCTTGCTATTTTATGATTCTAAGATATAATAAACCTTTGCGGGGATTATCTTTTTATGAGAAAGATTGCTTATTTCTTATCATTTTTATTCCTGCTATCCGGTTCAACCTTTGGCCAGGAAATTTTGACCCTGGAAGAGTTCATAAAAACTTCCATCACCTCCCACCCCCGCTATCGGATCTCCGCCCAAGAATATTTGATCGCCCTGGAAACCAATAAGAGCGAGAAATCGATCGAGGATTGGAACCTGATCGTCTCGGCGGTTTTTCAGGAAGCGACCCCCGCCCCCTTAAGCGCGATCTCCGCCGACTATCAGAAATCGACCGGTTATTCAGTGGGAGTCAAGAGGTACCTCGCCCAAACCGGGACAGATATAAAACTTGAGCACCGCAATACCCGGATCACCGCCAAATATCCTTCCCTCTCGATTCCCGGAGTGGACCCTTCTTTATTTTACCCGGACTCTCCCTATTACATCTCGGATCTTTCTCTAACCATCACTCAACCCCTCCTCCAGAACGCCTTCGGCTTGCATAAAAAGAATAGAATAAAGATCGCGGATTATTCCCTGGATTTGGCGCAGATCAAACTGGGAGAGGACTGGGAGGATTTCATCACCGGACTGCGGCAGGAGTACCTGGATTGGCAGAGATGCCACCTGAATGTCAAGATCTTCCGGGATAAGGTCAAGACCGTGGAAAACCAGATGGATCTGGTCAAAAAGCAGATAAGGTACGGACTTTCCGAAGAGCTGGAAATGGTGCAGATCAGGCAGAAGCTCCAGTCTTACAACATTCTGCTGGAGCAAGCCAAGATGGCTTGCGAAACCCAGACCAAAAGAATCATAAGAATCATGGGAAAACCTGAACTTAAAGCGGAAGCAGTCCAACCCCAGGAACTGGCAGAAAGTTCCGAAGTTTATCCGGAAACGTCTTCCCTTTCCTATTTAAACCAGAATTCCAATCTCAGGAGAACTGCCGATCTGCTGGTCTTGATCCAGGAAACAAACCTGGAGACCAAGAGTGACGAAGAGCTCCTGGATATGAAGCTCAGCGCCCAGTACCGGCCAAATGCCTATGCCAAGGGTTTTGGCGAAAGCCTGAGCAGGATCGGGGACCAGAGTGAATATACCATAACCCTGAATGCCTCAAGAGATCTTCCCAACCAAAAAGCCGAGGCGGAGGCAAGCAAGGCAGAGGAAGAATACCGGAAGGCCCTGAAAGAGAAAGAGGATGTGCTTCTCAACGCGGAAATCTCGCTCTCCAACCTCTACACCAACCTCCATTACTTGAACCGGATGCTCGAGCTCAATCAAAATAATCTCAAGCTGGCTAAAGAGCGTCTCTCCCTGGAACAAAAGAAATTCAACCAGGGCCGAAGTTCGATCTTTTTTGTCCTCCAGGCCGAGGATGACCTGCTGCAGGCCGAAAGCACAAGATACGAAACTATTTTTGCCCGGGAAAAGGTCATCAATCAGATAAAATCCTTTACGGATCGTTATTTGGCTGAATATGAATCGGTGCTCAAGCTATGAATACGATCTTTAAATATTTTGTAGAACATCCCAAATTAGTGAACCTTCTCCTGGTTCTGGTTTTGGTGATGGGAATAGTTTCCTTTATAAACCTCAAGCGCGACAGCCTGCCCAGCGTGGATTTCAAGATGATGTACATCACTACCTTCTACCCCGGCGCCGCCGCCAAGGATGTTGAAATAAATGTAACCGTCCCGATCGAGGAGCAGCTCCAGGACGTATCCGGGATCAAGAATCTCAACTCTTATTCCACCGAGAACTTTTCCGCGGTCTTCGTGGAAATAGACCCGAACATCAAAGATGCAGAAAAAGTCAAAAGCGATGTCACCAAAGCAGTGGATCGGGTCGCCAACCTTCCCCAAGAGATAACAGACCGCCCCCTCGTTACCGAGCTCAAAACCGACATCTTCCCGGTCTTTGAGGTTGCCCTCAGCGGCAAGGTTCCGGAGCTTGAGCTCCGAAAATATGCCCGAACCATCGAAAAGAAGATGCGCCAGCTTCCGGGAGTGGGCGGAACCCAAAAGATCGGCTACCGCAAAAGAGAGATAAAGATCGAGGTCGATCCGGAAAAGGCCGAGCGCAACTATCTTTCCCTTTCCGAGGTCATGGCCGCAATTCAGGCCAGCAACATACGTTTGAGTGGAGGGACCGTTCTTTCCCTGGCCACCAAGAAAAAGATCGTAACCCTGGACCAATTCGAAGAACTCCTGGATGTCAAAGATGTCATCGTGAGATCGGTCTTCTCAGGCAGGCGCCTCAGGGTCTCGGACGTCGCCCAGGTCAGGGATGATTTTGAAAAAGAGAACCTGATCATCAAGAGCAACGGCAAGCCATGCATCAATATCATTATCAGCAAAAAAGAAGAGGCGGACGCGGTGCGGGTGGCAAAAGAAGTGAATGAGCTGCTGGAAGAATGCAAAAAATGCCTGCCGGCAGGGGTCGAGGCCCAGGTCGTAAAAGATTATTCCAAATACGTAAGTTCATATCTCACCGTGGTCATGGAAAATGCCCTGATCGGATTTGTCCTGGTTATTCTCTGTCTCATGCTGGTGCTTGACATCCGGGTGGCCTTCTGGACCGCTCTCGGCATTCCTTTTTCCCTGCTGGTCACCTTTTATTTCATGCCGGTCTATGATATTGCCATTACCATCGTTTCGCTTCTGGCGATCGTGATCGTGCTCGGCATGCTGGTAGACGACGCGATTGTGGTGGCGGAGCACATCTATTCCTACCGCGAAAAGGGAATAGATCCGATCGAAGCCTCGGTCGAGGGGGTCTCGGAAATATTCTGGCCGGTGGTGGCAACCGTTACCACTACTATTGCGGCCTTCATCCCGGTTTTGCTCATGGGAGGGATCTTTATCCTCCCCTCCCACCTCGCACACACCCGGCTCAAATTGAAAGGGAAGCCGAAATTCATCAGTTTCCTGGAGGGGGTCTACCAAAGGAATCTGCACCGAGTCCTCCGGCGGAAAAAACGGGTCATCGGCTTTTTCGCCCTGCTCTTTATCTTTTCGGTGGGGGTCATCCTGCCCATAATCGGATTTGAGCTTTACCCCTCTACCGACAATGACCTGCTCCAAATCAGGATCGAGACCCCAAAGGGGACTCCCATTCATGAGACAGAGAGACGAGTTCAAAAGGTTGAGAAAATCATCGAAGAGACCGTCCCCAAAGAGATCCTCGTAAGCTACGTAACAACTATCGGGCAAAAAGGGACCGAGGCCTGGAGCCAGGTTTCCGGCCTGAGCCAGAGCCACTGGGCAAGGATCGTGGTTAACTTTATACCGAGGCAGGAGCGCCGGATTACCGTTTTCCAGCTGCAGAAAAACCTGGAAACCAAGATAAAAAAGCTGCTGAATACGGAGCTGACCGAAGCGGATGTCATTACCCAGGTCGGCGGCCCCCCCGTGGGCAAACCGATTGACGTGACCTTTATTGGGAATGATGAACAAATCCGCACCGAACTGGCGGACAAGCTCTACAATTTTGTCAGCACCCGGGAAGGAGTTTATGGAGTAACCCGCGATGACGAAGCGGGTCCAGTGGAGATCAACGTCCGGTTAAACCACGAACTGATGTCGGAGCTTGGGATTACCGCCCTGGATGTAGCCCAAGTGGTGCGCACCGCTTATGATGGAACTGTGGTGACCTCTATCCGAAAAGAGGGAGAGGAAGTTGATTATCGGATACTGGTGGCAGAAAAGTACCAAACCGATCCGCGCTATATTAAGAACCTCACCATTCCCAACCGGGCAGGAAAGCTTATCAAGCTCGGAAGCTTCATCCGGTTTGAGGAAAAGGAATCCCCCCTGGCCATTCGGCATCAGGATGGAGACCGATCCGTGACCATTCAGGCCGAAGTCGACAGCCAAAAACTGAACGCGGCCAAATTCAACCAGACTATCCGGGAAAAATTTGAACCCCTGGTGGCTCAGTATCCAGATTTCAGACTCAAATTTGGGGGGATCGAACAGAGCACGGTTGAATCCCTGAAAAACTTTTACGGAGCACTGGTCATCGCCCTGGTGGTCATCTATATTATTCTGGTCGTTCTCTTCAATTCCTTTACCCAGCCCATCGTAGTCATGCTTGCCATTCCATTTGGGCTGATCGGGGTGATTTTTGCCTTTGCCATTCACTTTACCCCCCTGACCTTCCTGGGATTGATCGGCATCCTGGGCCTGGCCGGGGTGGTTGTCAACAACTCCCTGGTCATGCTCAAGTTCCTAAACGAAAAGCAAAAAGCGGTCTGCGCCGAGGGAGAGCAACTCAAGCTGGAACAGGTAGCGGAAGCCGCCACGCGCCGTTTTCGCCCGATCACCCTGACCACCCTGACCACGGTGGCCGCCTTACTTCCATCCCTTTACGGTTTCATCGGCGGAATAACCCCCGAACTCTTTCCGCTCCTTCTGGCCATTGCCTGGGGCCTGGTCTTCTCCAGCTTTATCACCCTCTTCTTAATCCCTGCTATTTATCTGGTGGAGAGGGACTTTGGCTGCTGGTTTTATGCCAGGTTTAAGAAAGGGGACTAATCATACTCCAGCAAGTCCGAATACCAGGCGCAAAAATTGCACTCGGTATGCCGGGGGGGTATGGGATCGTTGTAACATTTGACCGCATCTGAAAAAACTTTATAGGCCCGTTCGGGATTGATTCCCAATTTCACCACTTCCACATTAAATCTGACCAGATGTTTTTCGGAAATCGAATCCGGGAAATAATAAATCAAATAAGCATGCTCTTTGATCTCTAATCCGTTTTTCTTCAGGAGCAAGGCATAGCAATCCAGCTGGGTCTGATAATACTCTTCGGATTGCCCCTCTTTGGGCGCCGCCCCGCGGGTCTTGAAATCCAGGGGAATGCAATATTTCCCGTCCAGGAGCAGATCGTCCAGCGCCCCCTTAAGAACCGCGTCCAATTTCTGATCCTCAAAGCGCAGTCCCTTGCGCCAGTCGCGCCAGATGCTCAGCTGTTCCAGATCCGGAAAGAGCCCGCCCTCCACCCTGCCTTCCAGCTCCGGCGGAAGTGTGTTTTTGGCCCGGAAGGCATCAAAATAATCCTTTATGATCCGGTCCATGCCGCCCGGGAGCGAAGGAAAAATTGTATCCGGCCGGTGAACCCCTTCCCGGTAGCGCAGCCAGAAGCAGCGCGGGCATTCCAGAAAGAGATTCAATCCGCTGGTCGGGGAAAGCTCCAGTTTCTTTTCTTGCTGGTTTTTAGGCACGAAATAATTATAGCATTTCTGAGGAGATTATCTAGAAGATATCAAAGAAATTGAAAATTTTCAGCCACTGAACGGCAGAGCCCCTTTCCATGATTACTTTAGCAATGCGGCTTAGAGTTTTGTTCTTTTCTCTGGAATCCTTAAAAGCCAAAGCGGTTTCCGCGGCTTTACTCAGAAAAAGCTCCCGCTGGTCGGAATTCAGATCTGCTCCCATGGCTTTAGAAACAAGAAAGCGAAGTAAAATACCTTGCATTCGGGGATGAGCAATGGTCGGGATGATTTTCGCCTCCAGCACAAACAGCCGCAAGAGCCTGCCCGGGGTCAATCCTGCCTCAAGTATCTCAAGGGTCATTTCTCGAAGCAGATGAGATTTCTCAAGAGCATCCCTGACTTTGCTCAGGTTGCCCAGCCTGTAACTTAAAATTATGAATTTCTCATCATCCTCCAGCGCATATTTCCCTAGATAGTACTTAGCCTCAGCCTCCAGGATCTTGCCGTCCTGATTGATATCTATATATGACTTATATCCCTCTTCCTGCCAGTCATTCTCCTGTGAAGATCGCTCAATCACACCATTTTTATTTTTGTCCTCGAATTTCAGCTCTTTTGCCATCCCAGGATCAAATTCTCGTGATCCTTGACGCGGAATTCCCGCGATAATATTCAATTCAATTGACATCTTTATTTTCCTTTTTAGAATTCCATGATTATCTCGACAATCTCACTAAAAAATTTCACTCATCACTGAAATCTCTCCCAAATTCTTTCGAGAATAGGGCATGAGGATCTTGCCGACCACACAGGCTATAAATAAACTGGTGCAAATAGAATTCGAGGTGCGGAAGGCAGAGAAAGAATTTATCAAGCCTTCCTCTCAAAGGCGGTATAGCATCGACCATTGGAGTTTCAGGACCCGGGCACCGCGAAAAGCCAGACATGCCATTACCTCCGCCTTTCTGCTCTTATCTCACATCCAGGAAGCCAGGGAAGCCGGAGGCCTTGAGCTTTCTCCAGATTGGCGTTGCGCCGACCTGGGCTCGGGACTGGGCATGTCAACTTTCTCCCTCGCCCTTCGCTTTGGATTTATCAAAGTAATAGGATATGAGCTGGATAAGAAGGTAATCTCAAGGGCAGAAAGGACCAGGCAAAGGCATGGGATTGGAAATGTAAGATTCGAGTATAAAGATTTCCTGGAGGAAGACCTTTCCCCCTATAAACTGCTTTATATTTACCAGCCTTTTTTTGAAAATTTTGTGGAATATATGAACCTGCCCATGCTGGAGACCGCTCCCGGGACGATTATCATCAGTAGAATCGCAAGCTTTTTCCGAGAGCAAATCTTTGTGGAACCATTTTTCAGATTAATCTACGCTTCTCCTAAGAACCAGCCCTCAAACCCTTTTCTGGCTGAATTTTATACCTACCAGCGAACAGCTTATGGCTGAGGACTTGGGATAGAAACGATTTCCTTCAAGTGCCTGACATATTCCGGGGTTATCACAAAATCATTATGCCCGCCCTTTTCATGCAGCAGGAGCTTCTTGGGCCCGGCGGCTTTCTCGTAGAGCGTGACCGACATTCGGTAGGGGATCATTTCGTCTTCCTTGGAATGAATGAAGAGTTTGGGGGCCTCGATGACCTTCACCTTTTCCAGGGCATTGAAATCGGATCTGATCCAGACTAGGGGCCGGGTAAAAAGGAATAACATATCCCGCGCCATCTCCCGGGCAGAAGTAAAGCAACCTTCCATAACGACCCCTCCCACTTCTTTCCGGCAGGCCAGATCCGCCGCCACCACTCCGCCGATGGAGCGCCCCATCAGAATGATCTGGGAAGGAAGATATTTCTTTTGGGCGATGAGATAATCATACGCCGCCTCCGCATCCAAATAAAGGTTTTTTTCCGAAGGCCGGCCTTGGCTTCGGCCATAGCCATGGTAATCGATTATCAAAATACTCGCCGGCAATCGATAGAGAAGGTCGATGACCGGCAGGCGGTGGCTGATGTTCCCGGCATTCCCGTGAAAGTAGAGGACTACCCTGCCTGAATCTTTATTTTGAATGAACCAACCATGGATGGTTACTCCGTCCTCCGCCTTGATAAAAACATCCTCATATTTCAGGCCCAGGACCTCGGGATCCTCCTCGATTTCCCGGTAAGGAAAATAGATCATGCTCTGCTCAAAGAAAGGCTCCAGCAGCAGGTTAAAGAGTACCAGAAAAATTAATATGGCTAGTGAAAAGCCCAGAATTTCTTTCACGGCAATAATCAAGGAATTACGAACCTACCGAAGCTCACTTGCAAACATTTTTATCTGGAAGCTAAAAAGAGCGGTCTTGGCCCAGGAGTCCGCCAGAAAAATAATTTGCATCTGGCCGTCATCCCAGATATATCTTTCCTTTCCCTTCCACCTGTCATGGGTACGAAACTGGCCGTACTTGTCGATGACTTTCTTGAGCTGCTCTCCCGGGTCAACCCCGTAATATTTCTCAATCACCCCGGTAAGCACGTAATCATAGAACTTGAAGGAAAGATACCTGGGATTCTTAATCTTGGTCCCCATATATTCAAGAATAATTTCCCTGCGTTTCTGGTAGACTTTGGTCCCATCCGAAATGATCCTCCAGTTTTCTCCCGCTCTGGTTCTCTGCTTCGGCACCGGTTTATACTTCTTAAGGATCAGGGGTTTGATATATTTATAGCTGGAAGAGAATTTAAGCCCCTCATATTCTCTGGGCAATCTGACCAGCGCTTCGGGCGTCGGTTTAACCGGCACCTCCACCACTTCGGGGGTAGGCGCAGCCGGCACAGCGGCAGGTTCCAGACCGGGGACTACGGGAGGGGGTAAGGATGGCAGTTCTACGGCCTTGGTAATGGGTGGTTCACCGAATATTCTATAGAGCACCGCCGTTACCAAGGGTCTCTGGTACTGGTAAAGGAGAATGGCCCCCAGCACCAGAATGATCATTATCATGAGCAGCAGGCTGATCTTATCTGTCCCGATTTTATCCGGATTGCTTTTTTCGTTCATGCTCGGTTCTCCCTATTCTAGATAATTCTAACATATTGCTTCCGGTTATTGAACCGGAAATGACCGGCTTTCGTCCAGCCCCCAATTCCCCCCCTTTTTTCGCAGAGAGACTACTCCGCCCTGTTTGAACTTGACCACTTCCTTATAATCCACTCCGGTAAGGAGAAAGGAGGCAAGCTTTGCCAGAAAAGGAAGGTGGCCGACAATCGCGATATTTTTATCGCCGTGGTTGATCATGTCCGCAACCGAGGCTACCGGATCATTCGGGTTTAGACAACCCTTTTCAAAAGAATATTTGAGCTTCAGGGTCTTGGCGATGATCTCGGCGGTCTGCCGGGCGCGGAGCTTGGTGCTGTACCAGACCTCATCAATTTCCGCCCCTGCCTCTCTTATGAACCTGGCGGTCTCCGCCACATCCTCTCTCCCCTTTTGGGTTAAGGGGCGAGCGGGATCCGTCTTCTCATCGGCGGCTTCGCCGTGCTGGATCAGATAAAGGGCTCTCTCCATTTTGCTTTCCCCTGACGGTCGTCAATTTTAGCACTTTTCCCCTGGAATGGCTATGGGGATAATCTTCAAGAAGATTGAAATTTTTGTTCAGGACCTTCGATAATCTATTGAAATGGGATTAGCAAAAATAGGATCAGCCAATAAAGGATTTATGAGCTACTGGCGAGGGTCCAAAAAGATTGCTCAGGCCTTCCTTGTCGGGAAAAAACTCAACGAAATTCTAAAGCTGCCTGAAAAAGTAGAACGTTTGCGTTTGGAAAGAAAAGAAACCGAAGAGACCTTTTTCCTTAAAGACATCAAAATCCACCAGGCATTAGGGGTCAGAATATTAATGGAACAACACAAAAAAAGATCGTACCAGATATCTGACTACCGACTGGTTTGCAGAGGCGTAAAGAGAACGGCCATTCATTACCTTGCTCAGGATGTTCTGCGCCTCTTTGTAGTAAGCAATCAAGCAAATGAACGAAAATCCGGACAAAGTGAATGGGTCGATATAGCTGATCTTCTACAGCACGCAAAAAACAAATCCATCTTCTCTACCAGACATGAACTCAGCTACACATGGATCCCTGAGGCTTGCCGGCGTTCTCCCGACATTGAATACGAATGCATAATCAAAAGGCCCAGCGGAATAATTAGGAAATTAAATGCAATAAGATTCCATCCTTGGGAAAGGGTCAAAGCCTTCTTCTGGACCCTCAAAAATTACGCCCGACTGGTGGAAGCGGGCATCATTTCTGATTAACCTTACCGCCAGATCTGCATGACGTGGACAATCACCGTTCCCCAGATGGTTAAAATAACATTACCAAAGGCATAGGGAACAGCAAAGCCCAGCGCGGGCGCAGAACTATCCGCCTCTTCCTTGAGCGCGTTGAGGGCAGGTGTCACGGTCTCGGCGCCGGTCAAGGCCCCAAACAGCAAAACCGGATTTAATTTCAAGACCAGCCGGCCAAAGATCATGCCGATGATCATGGGCATGAGCGATACCACAATGCCAGCAGCAAAGACCGCTCCACCCGTGGTTTGCAGCGCCTGAACCGCTTTGGACCCGGCGGTCAAACCCACGCTCGCAATAAAAAGATTCAATCCCAGGTCGGTAAAGATCCACTGCGCGCCGCTCGGGATCTGCCCAAAGGTGGGATGGACCGCCCGCAGCCAGCCGCAAACCAGGCCCGCCACCAGGATCCCTCCCCCAGCGCCCAGGGTTAGCGGTATTCCGAGAACGGGCACGGTGATGAGTCCGATCAACGTCCCGACCACGCAACCGGCGCCGACCATGATCAGATCTGTGGCTGAAGTGGAGCGCTCCGGATAACCCAGATAATTGATAAAAGCCTCGATTTCCTTGCACGCACCAGCCACGGTCAGAACATCACATTTATGGACAACCGTATCCCGCGTAAGCGGAAGCTCATGTCCTTGACGAGTAATCTTTCGCAGGAAAACGCCGTGGCCGTGCTTCTGGCTGATCTCACCCAGAGTCCTGCCCACCGCTTCCCGGTTCAAGACGCAGATATCGATGATCTCACCAATGACATCGATCACCGCTTGGTCATCGATCTCTGGACCGATCAGTTTTTCCGCGGCAAGCAGGGCCTGGCGGTCGCCCACCAGGGCGATCTCATCTCCGGTCTGGATGAGTGTTTCCGGTGTGAACTCCATGAGTTGACTGCCGCGTTTTATCCTTTCGATGGCCACCCGGCCTGGAAACATTCCTTCCAGTTCTTTGACCGTTTTTCCGGAAATTCTGCTCTTATAAGCGCGCAGGTTAAGCCGCTTGTACCAGGAGAAAAGTTCCGGGCTCTCCAAAACCTCTTCCCCACCCGACATCCTGGCTTCCAATTTCCTGGCTTCCTCTTTAAGATCAAGCTTTAACAGCCCGGGGACCATCTTAAAAAAGATGACCACGCCGACCACGCCGAAAATATAGGTTATGGCATAGGCCACCGCAACATCGCTCTGCAGGGTGGCTTTCTCCGCGGCAGAAATGGGCAAGACAGTGATGGCACCGTCAGCGGTGCCGATCACGGTCGATTGGGTCATGGCGCCGCCAAGCAGGCCGGCCACAGTGCCCGCATTAAAACCAAAAAGCTTTCCTAAAGCTATGGCAGTTATCAATCCGGTCAGCGCCACCACCAGGGAAAGCCAGACATAATGGATCCCCTCCTTCCTTAAGGCGCCAAAGAACTGGGGACCAACTTTATAGCCGATGGTAAAGATGAAGAGGGCAAAGCCAACCGCTCTGAGCAGGGGGGGCATCTCAATGTTCATCTGTCCCAGGAGGAGCGCCATCAGCAGAACGCCGGCGGTCGAGCCCAGATTAAGGCCAAAGAACTTTATCTTGCCCACATAATAGCCGATAGCGATCGCCAGAAAAATCAGGATCTGCGGATAACTTTTACAAAGGTCAATAAAAAAATCCCACATAGCTTACCCCCTGAAACGTTTATAGTATTCCTCTAATAATTCACTGATGGCCCGGCCGATCCTGGCATAGGCTTCATCCGGCAGGTTGGCCAGCGAAACCCGAACCGACATGTTGGGGGCGTCAAACCCTCCCCCATCCATGAGCACCACCTGCTTTTCCTCGGCCAGCCGCCAGACAAAATCGATCGGCTCATGCTTCTCAACCATATATTTGGCAAAGTCTTTTCCGTGTCTCTGCTCCGCCAGTTCTGGTATGTCGATGGTGGTATAATAGCGTGCGTCCAGCTCATTCTCCGGACAGGGGATACCGACTGCCTGGTAGAGCGTCTCGAATCTCTGTTTAACAATGGATTGGGCTTCCTTTTTATAGTCCCCTTTCCTGTCGATCAGGCAATAGAGAGAAAAAAGGACCATCAAGACCTGCTGCGGGGTAGAAAGCCCGGCGGTGTGATGGAGCGCGACCGAGCGGCTGTCCGCCACCATGCGGTCAATGAGCTTCATGTGGTCCGGATCAAGCTCAACCGTGCTATAGCGATCGTGCAATTCCTTCCGATCCTTTTCCGGCAAATTCGCGATCATCTTGTCAAAGACGTTCTTTTGGTGGAGGCCAATGACCCCCAAGCGCCATCCGGTTGCGCCGAAATATTTGGAATAGGAATAAACCAGAATAGTATTATAAGGAGCGACCGCAGCCAGCGATCTAAAATCGTTCACAAATGTTCCGTAGACATCATCGGTTAAAAGAACTAAATCCTTGCGTCTGGTCTTGACTAGCTCTCCGATCTTATCCAAGGACTTCTGATGCATGGCAACTGAAGTGGGGTTGGAGGGGTGGACCAGGAAGAAGGCCTTGATCGCCGGGTTCGCCAGCTTTTCGATCTCCGAGTCCGGATACTGCCAGTCCTTATTCTCGTCCTGGACGACCTCAAGCTCGATAAACTTGTAGTCGTTCAACCTTGGGATTTCGATATAGGGAGTAAAGATGGGCGTTCCCAAGGCAATCGTGTCGCCTCTATGGGTCAGCTTATTTTCCATGAGGGAGGTAAAGATATAGTCCATGGCCGCGGTGCCGCCCTCGGTGGCGAAGAGATCGAACTTGCCGCCCGGGACCGGGCCTTTAAACATTTCCTGCTCCAGGTATTTATGCACGATCTTCTCGGAGATGGTGAGCATGCGGTCCGGGGTCGGATAGTGATCGCCTAAGATCGCATCCGTCATTTCGAAGATGAAATCATTGGCGGGTATCTTGAGCTCCCTGGTCACGTAAGCATAGGCCTCTTTCAGGAATTTAACTTCCGGAAGCTTTGAATTCTTTCCCAAAAAAGACTCAAACCTCTTGGCAATCCCCTCTTTCTGCGGCTTATTGCCCAGGCGGGGCCGGTGCGGATTTCTCTCTGACTCTTCCACCGCAAAAATCCCGAACTGAAAGAACCCTTTTCTGGGGACCATGGTCACCCAGTTGGGATTGCCGCGGCCGGCATTCAGCATCATTTTCTCGCCGCGGGTCTCGGCCATTTGAATAAGTTTGTTCTTCAGCTCAAAGGGACTCAGGCCTTCGTAGCGTTTTTCTTGAGCGCGCTCCATAATTCTCTCCTTTCATTTTTTTCGCTGTTTATTATACATTATATGATAAGGATTTCCCATTACTTTTGATACCCATCTCAGATAAGGCTTGAATTCTTTTGGATTTGATGTAAAATAATTGGCATGAAGAACGGAATTTTTGTCTTAATCCTCCCGCTCCTTTGCTTGCTCTCCTCATCCGCCCTGGCAATGGGAGAGCCTTCCCGGCCGCCCACCCTCCTGGAATTGCAGAGAAAAGCCGAAGCAGAATTGAATTCCATGGATAGGGACATGGCTCAGGCCGCCCGAAGTTTATCTGCCACCGGCCTGCTGGGAAGGGAAACCAGCCGCATCCTGCAAAAGATCTATGATGACCATCCCTCGGCAGTGGATGTGGCAACCATCGATCTTAAGGGCAGGCTCTTGCTTATCGAACCTGAGAAGTACAAGAGTTCCGAAGGAGAAAGCATCGCGGACCAGCCCCATTTCATAACCCTCAAAAATACCGAAAAACCGGTGATGAGCAAGATCTTCAAAACCGTCGAGGGATTCTACGCGGTTTCCCTTGCCCACCCGATTCTTTCAGCCGAGGGCAAGCCCATCGGCTTCATAAGCATGGTCTTCCAACCGGATGCCTTGATCCGGAACATAGTTAAACCCACGGAGGTCAGCGGCCTTACGCTGGAGGTGCTGGCGATCCAGAAAGACGGCCGCATCGTCTACGATAAGGACGTCCTGCAGGTGGGCAAGATGACCTTTACCGATCCCGCTTATCAGGATCACCCTTCCCTGCTCAAGCTTGCCCAGATAATCACCAGGGAAGCGAGCGGCCTGGGAATTTATGAATACCCGGCTCAATACGGAAGGGAGCCGTTAAAAAAAGAGGCGGAATGGGATACCGTCAGTTTGCACGGCACGGAATGGAGGCTGATCCTGTCCAGGGTCATAGAATAATATGCGCCGGATAAAATTTTTAATCTTTCTGCTGCCCGCGCTCATCCTCTGCGGATGCGCCGCTCCACTGGAAGTCCACCGCTTCAAGCCGGCGGCGGATCAACCCAACATCGCCGTGGTCAGCATCGCCAACGAACCTTATCTCCGTTATGCGGATCCGGAGATTGAGGTGACCGCCGCGCTTTTTGAGGCCAAGCAGGTCTTTATCCTCTCGCTCGAGATCATCAACAAAACGAATGCCAGGATCGATGACAAGGATTATTCGATCGCTTTATCCGATGGGCGCGACCTGAAACCGCTTACCCAATTCTCGCGCCAGGATATCATGAATTTTAAATTGGCTTATGAAAGGGGCACACCCATAAAGACCGGCGAGCCGGCAGTGGATGCTGCCCTGGGCACCATCCTGCAGCTTTTCAGCCCCGCCTCCCGGTCCGAGACCATCAAGAATCTGGATAAGGCAATTGACGACTATTTTTCCTTTCGGCCGCTTTATCCCCAGGAAGCGCGGGAAGGGATCATTTGCTATAACGCCGATTTCCAGCTGGAATATCCGCTCTCCCTGGTGATCAGGGCAAAAGATAAAAGCATGGCATTGAAATGGATGCCGCTCTCGCAGCCTTGAAGAAAAGAGGATTTTATGTCGGGAAGTATTTCTGAAACAGGATTGACCACCCGCCGCCTCGAGGCCCTGACCGACGGGATCTTTGCAATTGCCATGACCCTGCTCGTGCTCACCCTTGACCTGGGGGATATGGTCAGCGGGCTGACGAATGTCAAGCTCCACCAGCTCCTGCTGGCGCAGATCCCCAAATTCTACAACTATGCCTTAAGCTTTGTCCTGCTGGCGATCTTCTGGATCCTGCACCACCAGCAGTTCCATTACATCAAGAAGACCAATCAACGCCATCTCTGGATAAACATTTTGATTCTCATGTTCGTGGCCCTCATTCCCTTCTCCACTTCCCTGGTGGGCGATTATTCAAGCGACTGGATGGCAGAGCTTTTTTTCGGCGCCAACATCTTCATCCTGGGCCTGCTCTTCAGCCTGAACTGGCACTATTCTACCAAAGATTATCGTCTGGTCGAAGGAAAACTGGAAGAGCACCACATCCGGCTGGGAACCAGACGGGGGCTGGTCACGCCCCTCGTCTCCCTGCTGGCGATACTGATGGCATTCGTTAATCCCTCCTACTCTCCTTATATATATCTGCTCATCCCGGTGATCCTCTCCCTGCCCCTCTTCCGGAAATGAACGAAAAAGGAGGAAAGAAATGAAACGAACATGGTTGGTTATCTTGGGAGTGATCCTAATCGCGGTCGCATCTTCGGCCTGCACGGATTTCCAGGTAAAGGCTAAGGACGGCAGCGTGATCATCAGCCGCTCCATGGAGTTCGCCATTGACCTCAGGTCCGAGGTCGCGGCCTTTCCGCGCGGGCAGAAGTACACGAGCGTGAACGAAAAGGGAGTCAAAGGCATCTCCTGGACCTCTAAATACGGCTTCCTGGCGGTGGACGCCTTCGGGGAACAGGAGGCGATCATGGACGGCATGAACGAGGCCGGCCTCTCCGTTGAATTTCTCTGGTTCCCGGGGAGCCAATTCCAGAAAGCGGTGCCGGGAAAATTCATCGACGTCTCAGACATGGCCAAATGGATGCTGGGAAGTTTTGCCACGGTGGATGAGGTCAAGCAGGCGGTCAAAAAGGTGAAGGTCGTAAGCGTTTATATTGAAGAACTGAACCAGGCGCCGGGGATGCACTGCGCGGTGCACGACGCCAAGGGCGGAAACATCGTGATCGAGTTCATCGGGGGTGAGACCCGGGTCACCGACAACCCCCTGGGGGTCATGACCAACCGGCCGAGCATTGATTGGCACCTTACCAACCTGCGCAATTATTTTTCCCTGGAGCAGGAAGACATTACCACCCGCGAGCTGGGAGGGATCGAAATGGAGTCAACCGGCGCGGGCAACAGCTGGCTGGGCCTGCCGGGCGACTGGATGCCGCCTTCGCGGTTCGTGAAGGTCGCCTACCTTATCCACACCGCCGACCCGCCGGAAAACGCGGAAGCGGCCCTGAACTTCGCGCAGCATGTCATGAACACGGTTGACATCCCTTACGGGCTGGTGCGGGAGCATCTGGCGGGGAAAACGATCTACGGCTATACCCAGTGGGTGGTGTTCAAGGATCTGACCAACCGGGTCCTTTATTTCAACTCATATCAAGATCTGGTCCTGAAGAAAGTTGATCTGAAAAAGCTTAATCTAAAAGCCGGGGCAGGAATAAAGACTATACCCGTCGAAGGCGGGGCCACGATCCTTGATCTGACTGAAAAGCTGCTCTAATTGGCTAGCCGGGTTATGAGCCCGGAAGAGCTCGAAAATCAAGCTAAAGTGAGGAAATCGTTTATAATATGTTTATTACACTAAAGTCTGAAATTCCACCCGTAGTATAAATTATAGATCCACTGGCTGCCCCGCTCAGATTCATAGGATTGCCCCCCTGGACATACATACCCCACTCTCCGGCAGATACTTCGGCAGAGGTTATCTGTATCGAAGTCTGCGAGATTGGCATAATCGCCCAATAACCCTTAGTCATAAATTCATCTGCAATCTGGAATGAGGTTCGAGTTGCTTCAAAGCTTGTGTTAGAAACCTCCCAGCTTGCCGTGAAAGGCAAAGTTACATAGGTCATATAAGGACTTAAATTTGAATATTCAGGATTGGGAACCAGGGTCGAATCTCCGGTAATGGTGTCACCATCTATTTCAATTGCGACCGAGAGCTGATCCCCCTCATTTATCGGAAAAGATGACGGTACAATATACGCT
>Ga0111227_1014_pt1 | contig 30434 bp, 32 predicted proteins | sample DeeMarSWOR152_54_FD_80391 | JGI IMG/M metagenome (GOLD analysis project Ga0111227, IMG submission 80391) | candidate division WOR-1 bacterium DG_54_3 | reverse complement strand
CCGAAGACAACAAAATCCCGCTTTATGAAGATCCAGAGCTGGCCAAACTCCTTACCAAATTGGAGTTAGACACTGAAATTCCGCCTGAGCTTTATACCCTCGTAGCCGAGGTCCTTTTCTTTGTTTACAAGCTCGACCGCATGGCTGAAAAACGCGAGCAAATGGTCACCCGCCTGCGGGAAGAAGAAAAGGAAAAGAGACGCCCCTAATCAACAACTTCTTGATGACCAATTAATCTATAATTATTTACTGGTTTTTACTTTAAAATACCCATATTTTACATTTGACATTTAACCTTTGACATTCTATAATGTCCTCACCATGACCGACCGCATTTTTGAGATCGGTGAAGCCGGCCTCCAGAGCTCTGACCAGAGGGTCAGGAAACTCATGGATAATATGGTAGGGTCCGAAGTTCCCGGCTACAAAAAATCGGAAGCGGTCACCCGCGGCTTTCCCCTTGAGCTTGAAGCAGCCTCTCAGCGCATTTCTTCCATGAAACCCCAGGTCGAGGGTTCGTTTTATAACAATATTCAAGGTTCTTTAATCAAAACCACCGGAAAGCTTGACCTGGCCTTGGGATCTGACGGGTATTTTGTGATCACCGGACCCTGGGGAGAGGGTTATACTCGTGACGGAAGATTTCGGATGGATAAAGAGGGAAGGTTGCTGACGGTTTCTGGAAACTTTCCAGTCCTGGGACAAAGTGGTACGATTATGGTTGCCCCAGGCGCAGAGGTTGAATTCACTCAATCCGGCGAAGTCAAGGTTAATGGAACTACGGTTGATCACATTCGGGTGGTTAAGCCTGAAATACAGGAATCCCTGGAATCCTTAAACGGAAGTATTTTTAAGAGGAAGAATCCCTATGCCGTGCTTACGGAAGTTGAAAGCCCGCGTGTGATTCAGGGGTATATCGAAGCCTCGAACGTGGATATTATCGATCAGATGATGGAAATGATCTATCTGGAGCGGATTTATAGCATTAACGCCAAGGTCATTCAGACCAGAGACGCGGAATTGGCTCGAGCCATGGAACTGGGCAGGCCAACCCAATAAGGAGGGATGAAATATGTTTCAGCCACTCTATGTAGCTGCTACCGGGCTTTCGGCAATGCAGGATGAAATTTTGAATATTACCAATAATCTGGCGAATGCGCAGACGGTGGCTTTTAAAAAAGGCCGGACCGAAATGGAAAGCCTTTTTTACATTGAAAAGAGCTTTAAGGATATGCTCTACGAAGCCATGTCTGGAACCGAAACCCCTCCGGTAAATGTGGAATATGGGACTGGGGTGCGGGTCGCCTCTACCCCGCGGGATTTTACTCAGGGCACAATCGAGATAACCAATAATCCTTTGGATATCGCCATCAAGGGAGAGGGTTTCTTACAATTCAAAATGGCGGATGGTAGTATAGTCTATGGGCGGGCAGGGAACCTCCACATGGATAATGAGGGGAACCTGGTTGATCCGAACGGCCATATGCTTGAACCAGATATAATTTTGCCCGAGGGGACCACTTCAGTTGTTATTCGACAAGATGGAATAGTCATGGTGGCGATTGATAATGAGCTTGAATATTCTGAGGTCGGACAGATAAATTTGGCCCGGTTTACAAATTCAGCAGGCTTAAAAAGTATCGGTCAGAACCTTTACCAGGCAACCGAAGCTTCGGGCGAGCCGCTGATTGGAATCCCAGGAGATGAGGGTTTTGGGGCCATCAATCAATTTGCGCTGGAGCAATCCAATGTGGATGTGATCTCGGAAATGATGCGCATGGTCATGGTGCAGAGAGTCTTCGATACTGTGAGCAAAGCGGTGCAGTCTTATGAAGGAATGTTAACCAGTCTTGAGAGAATGAAACAGTAAACAAATGAAATGGCCTAAGATTAAACAATTAACAATTTCTAAATTAACAATTAACAACATGGTGTCGCCTTTGGCGACTTATTATAAATATTTATCATTGTTGTTAATTATGTCATTGTTAATTGTTAATTGGTCGTTGTCTGCAAGGGCGTTAGATAATCCTGAACAGAAATTAGCGGAAGTAATTGAAGACTACGTAATTACCAGGTATCCGGATTGGATCGGGTTAGAAATCCGGGTCACTTTCAAACATGCGAACAAGATTTTTGAAGATCTGCGGGGGGTTGATGAGGATGCCGATTTTGAGATTGTTGAGGTATATAAGGATTTTAAACCGGTGGGGAATGTGATTTTCCCTATCAAGGTTAGCGCGGGTGGGATCAGCAAAAAGCTATTTATCAGAGCACGGGTTGAGGTGTTCAGTAAGGTGGTGGTTGCGCAAAAGGGGATTAAACGGGGAGAGATTATTACCGATGAGGATCTGGCGCTTGAAGAAAGAGATATTGCCATGCTTCCCCAAAAGTATTTTGAAAAGCTTGAGCAGGTGGTAGAGACCGAAGCAAAGACAACCATCCCCAAAGAGAGTACGATCTTTGAGTGGATGATAAAGGAGATTCCCCTGGTCCACCGCGGAGACGAAGTCTCAATTTTAGTTACCGCACCTGACCTGGTGGTCAAGACCAAGGGAATGGTACTGGAAGACGGTTATTTAGACAAAAAGATAAAGGTAAAAAGAGTTGAGTCCAACAAAACTTTAGAGGGGATACTGATCTCACCCGATGAAGTTGAGGTGAAGTTAAAATGACCAAAAAGCACAAACAATTAACAATTTCCAAATTAACAATTAACAACATGGTGTGCCTCGGCTTTGCTCGGCACTTATTATTCAGATATTTTTCATTGTTGTTAATTGTGTCATTATTAATTGTTAATTGGGCGTTGCCCGCAAGGGCGGATTCGATCTGGAACCAGGAAAGCGCATCGCCCTACAGCACCCAGAAGGCATACAAAGTAGGGGATATCATCAATATCATAATCTTGGAGAGCACCTCTGCCCAAAATAAAGCGGGAACCAAGACCGATGTCCGGGATGATTTGGGGGCCAAATTCACACATACCCTTGAGCGTTTGGCACCGGTCATCGGCAAAAGCAATCAGGCTACCGGTCAATTTTCCAATAAATACTCGGGTCTGGGGCAAACCTCCCGGGCCAGCAGTGTTCAGGCGCGGATCGCGGCCTGGGTAACCGAGGTCATGCCCAACGGGAACCTCAATATCAAGGGAAGGCATAAGGTAGAGGTAAATGATGAAATTCAAGAAATTACCATCACCGGAATTGTTCGCGCTAAAGACATAAGCGGAGCAAATGCGGTTTATTCTTATCAGGTAGCAAATGCGGAGCTGGCAGTTAAAGGGACGGGGGTGGTTGCGGAAACCGAATCGCCGGGTTGGTTAACTAGGATTTTTAATTGGCTGTTCTAAAAATGCAAAATTTAAAAATTCCCGCTTTGCGGGATCCCGCAAAACATTATAAAAAAATAATAAGGAAGCGGGACAAAACTCAAAATTACAGCTCAAAACTTAAAAAGGTTTTAATTTTAAGTTGTGGCTTTGCCTTTTTAGTTTTGAGTTTTAAGTTTGTTTATGCGGCTTCGCCACCCGTCAGGATCAAGGACATTGCCCACATATTAGAGGCCCGCGAGAATCAATTGATGGGCTTTGGATTGGTGGTTGGGCTGCGTAATAGCGGGGACAGATCCCAGACGGGTTTCACCCAACAGGCCTTGACCAATCTTTTGTCTCGCATGGGGGTTGTGCCGCAATCGGTTGATTTTAAATCAAGAAATGTGGCGGCGGTCATGGTTACGGCGACCCTTCCGCCATTTGTTAAGCCCGGGCAGAAGTTAGATATCACGGTTTCTTCCTTGGGGGATGCGACTTCGCTTCAAGGGGGAACCCTCCTGGTAACCCCCCTGCATGGGGTAGATGATCAAGTTTATGCCGTGGCACAGGGAAGTATTTTGGTGGGGATAGAGTCGTCAGCTCCGGTGGTTCCTTATGTTAGGCAGAGACAGGCAACTGTGGGAAGAGTCCCAAATGGTGCCCTGGTGGAAACCGAGGTTCCGGTCTCTATCGGAGACAAAGGGCTGCTTACCATTGTTCTGGATGATCCGGATTTCACCACCGCCAATCGGGTAGCGGGTTCTATTCGAACCGCGGGGCTGGATGCCACGGCTAAAGATGCCGGGACCGTTACCCTCCCCGTATCTCCGGCCGAGGATCTTGTGGCACTTGTCTCCCGAATTGAGAATTTAACCGTAGTTCCGGATGTAGTTGCCAAGATCGTGGTGAATGAACGCACCGGAACCATAGTTATCGGGGAAAGTGTGAAGATCGCCCCGGTAGCGGTTTCATATGCGGGAATCGATGTTACGATTGGGGATGTCTCGCTCTTTTCGGAAGGAGTTTCTGAAGATTCTGATCTGGAAGAGTCGCGCTATCGGGCACGCTCCCTTGCCAGATTGGAAAGGACAGAGGGAAGGCTCCGGGCAGTTCCGGCGGGGGCCACACTTTCAAGTTTAGTGAGCGCTCTGAATACCATTGGCGCTTCGCCCAAGGATTTAATTGCCATTCTTCAGGCCATGAAAAAGGCGGGGGCAATTAAAGCCGAGCTTGAGGTGATCTGATGTTGCAGGAAATGCAAGGAATGCAAGGTATTCAAGGGATGTCAAGTATGCCCGCTTTGTTGGAATACCAGCGGAGCATGGTATTAGGGGAGGCTGGGCGACAGAAAGTCAAAGAAGAGTTCCTGGCCATTTTTTATAAAGAACTCCTCAAGCAGGCATTTAAGGCCCCGAGCTTGGGCTTTGCTAATGAAGACAATTCGCTGACCGGAAGTTTTGGTTCAGATCTGTTTGTTGAAAGGCTTGCGCTTGAACTTGCTAAGAGTGGGGCTTTTTCTGCGGAGAACCTGTTCCCGATTGGATCTGGTAAATAAATGGCAAAACTGAAGAAGCGCGAAGTCAAAAAGGCTTTACCAAAATCAATCGAAGCCTACATGCCTTTAGTTCACTCAATTGCTTCTATGGTTTCCGGGAAGGGTCTTCCGCCAAACATTGAGTACGATGATCTGGTCTCGGATGGAACCGTGGGCCTGATGAAGGCCTGGGAGAATTTTGATCCGGAGCGCGGAGTCAAATTTGAAACCTATGCTTCTTATAGAATTCGGGGGGAGATTCTGGATGGTTTAAAAAGTTACAGCCCGGTGCCCTATCGGGTACAGGTCATGGTTCGGGATTTGGCCAAGAAGGGTGTGGCGGCGGTGGTGGGCAAGAAGGAAAAAAAAGAGGAAAAACTCTTAGAAAAGAAAGAATTGAGCGAGACCGAATTCAAGCAGGCGATTAAAAGGATCAAAAAGATCGTTTCTGCTTCGGCCCTCATGTATTTATTATCCTTGGAGGAGATGGCGACCATCGGAGTGGAGGCCCCGGTTCCGGGGGAGACGACCCCGGCAGCCGAAGCCGAATTTGCCGAACTTAAAACCAGAATTAGAAAGATCGTTGAGGAACTTCCTCCTTTGCAGAGAAGGGTCATGGAGTTGTTTTATCAGAGGGGAATCAATCAAAAAACGATCGCCAAGAAATTAAAGCTTTCAAGGCCCAAGGTCTGCCGGGTCCTGGCCAAGGCGGTAAATACCATAAGGAGCAAGCTTAAACATGGCTGAAGTCTTTGACGCAACCTTTGGAAATTTAGAAAGAGCCATGGAGATCGCTACCCGTCAGCAGGAGGTTATTAGCCATAACATTGCCAATGCTAAAACCCCTGGTTACGAGGCGCTTACTTTCGATGAGAGATTAATGCAGGCGGTAAAGAGGCTGGATCGGAAGCAGGTAGTCCTGGAAGAGGAATTGGCGGCCCTGACCGAGAATTCGGTAAAATATTCGTCTTATGTAAAGCTTCTTTCTACTAAGATCACAGTCTTGAGGACGATTGCTGCCCAGGGAAGGAGGTAGTAGGTTATGGGACTTAACCGAGCTATGGACATCAGTGTTTCCGGGATTGAAGCCCAGAGAATCACCATGGAGCTCATTGCTTCCAATCTGGCAAACATAAATACCACCCGCACCGTTTATGGCGGGCCTTATCGCCGGCGCGTCCCGGTCCTCTCTGAAAAATCGCTCTCTTTTGCGGAAGAGCTTTCACGTGCGGAACGTAAACTTCATGGGGGAGGAGTTGAAGTGACGGAAGTGGTTGAGGATTCATCCCCATTCCAAAAGGTCTATAAGCCCGGGCACCCGGACGCGGATGAGCAGGGATTTGTTTCGCTTCCGAATGTTGATATGTCGACAGAGATGGTAGACCTGATGTACAGCTCAAGATTGTACGAAGCAAACATTACCGCCTTTAATGCGACCAAGAAAATGATGCAGGATACCCTGCAGCTACCATAAACAAAGTGAGGGACGAATAAATGGCAGAAGCGATTGATCCGATTAGCATAGAAATGAAGCTCGCCCAGATCCTGGGGGAGGATTTTCTGGCGCAGGCGCCCACGGCGGCTCCCGGGCCAACCCCGGCGGCGGAGCCAGCCGGCCGGACCGAGTTTTCGGGCAATGCATTCGAGGATATTTTATCGCAGGCCATTTCCGCCCTGGAGGGCGTGAGCCGCACTGAAATCTACGCCAACCAGTTGGCGGAGGGATATCTGAGGGGGGAAGTCGAGCTCAAGGATGTCATGGTGGCTCAGGCAAAGATGAGCATCATGGTACAGCTGGCGGTAACCACCGTAAATTCGGCGGTGAACACTTTTAAAGAAATAACTGGAATGCAAATTTAGTTAAGGAGAGGTAATGGCAGAAGCGCCGGTCGCAGGAATGGATATCAGAAGGATTTTGCTTTTAGGCGGAGTAATTATGGTTGTTATCTTCGCCGGGTTATTTTTCTTCTTCCGGGGATGTGTCCCTGCCGTCAGGGGTCCCACCGGTTATACCGTCATCTATTCAAATCTGGATTTGAAGGATGCGGCAAATGTTATTGCTCGCCTCAAAGAATTAGGTATTCCTTACGAAATAAGAGAAAACGGCCAAGCCATTGCAGTTCCCAAGGAAAGGGCGGACGATGCTCGCCTAGGTTTGGCTGAGGAAAACCTTCCCGCGGGTGGAGTGGTGGGGTGGGAGATCTTTGATGAGGCCCGGCTGGGGGCAACCGATTTTGATCGACGCATCCAACTCATCCGGGCCATTTCGGGCGAGCTCTCAAGAACCATCCGCCGGATCGAAGCAGTGGCGGATGCCCGGGTCCAGATTGTCATTCCAGAGACCCGACTCTTTGCCGCAACCGTGGCTCCGGTTACGGCCTCGGTCATGCTTCGGCTCAGGCCGGGTGCGGATCTAAGCCCTGAGAAGGTGAAGGGGATTGTTCATCTGGTGGCAAGCAGTGTGGAGAACCTCCAGCCCGAGAATGTTATGGTGGTGGATGATACGGGAAGGATTTTGACCGCTAAAGCAGTGGAAGCACCGCCGGAATTAGTTTCTCCTCCGGCTGAGGTTATCCTGCCCGAAGAAAAGGTTGTGGTTACCCCGCTTCCTGAAGAAATTCTTCCTACCCCTGAAGTATTGGTTACCCCTGAGGTTGTGACTGCGGTTCCAACCAAGCCTGCCCTGACCGCCGAAGAGAGGATTCTGCTTAAGGTACAGGCCAAAAAAGAGTTAGAGGTTGATCTGGCGGGAAAGGCTCAGGAGATCTTAAATCGATTTTATCCTCCAAATAGCGCAATTATAAAAATTAACGTTGATTTAAAAAATTCCAATCCTGAAAAGATCCTGGCGGATGAGCTGAAGATAAAAAGTATCACGGCCATAATTCTGGTGGATAATCGCATTGCTCTTTCAAAAGAGCTTAAGCAGTCGACCTTTAAGGCGGTGGCGGCGGCCATCGGTTATAATCGCAAACGTGGAGACCAGATCCTACTCCAGAAAGTTCCTTTTCATTTAGCCACCCCTCCTCCAGAGGTTATCCGGGGTGAAGTAGAAAAGGCACTTCCGCCCCTGGTGGAGGAGGAGAAACCCCTTGTTCCAACGGGGCGGTTGCAAAACATTCCTTGGGTAGCCGGAATTGCTGGAGGTATTATTATTATTTTAATTCTTTTCCGAATGCTGAGGCGCAAGCCAAGGATGGCAGAAGTTGCCCCAGCCGAGGTAGAAAGGCCCGTAATCAGGGAGCGGCGGTCAGAGGTCGAAAGGATTAAAACTGCGGTCGAAAGAAATCCGGAGCGCATCGCGGAACTGCTAAAGAATTGGTTGACCGAAACAGGGTAGGAAATGCCGTTAACTGGAAGAGAAAAAGCAACCATATTTTTATCAATATTAGGAGCGGAAACCTCGGCGCGGGTCTTGCGTTATTTGCCGGATGAGCTGGCGGACCTGATTGCGGCGGGCATTAACCATCTCCCTTCCCCTTCGCCCGAAGCCCTTTCCGAGGTCATGGATGAATTCCAGGGCTTTTTAGCTCTTCCCAAAGCCAGGGCGGCCCCTCCCAGAATTGAAAAGGGACCCAAGCCGCCTTCGCCGCCTAAAAAATCGTATGCCATTCTGGTGTATGAGCGGCCGCAGACCATAGCTTATCTGATTTCCCTTATGTCCGAGGAACAGCGGGAAGAGGCCTTGCATAGCTTGCCCCGGGAAAAGGCAATTGTGGAAGAGCTTCTTTTGGGCTTAAAAAAGAATCCTTTGTCTCCCAAGCTCGAAGCTAGGTTGAGAGAGCAATATGGAGAAAAAATTTTTTTGAAGTAAAATGGGCCTGATTAAAAAGAATAAAATCGAAGAAAAGGGAATGCTTGAGCTGGAAAAGATCGCTCCGCTGCCGCCCAGAAGGATCGAGACCAAAGCTGTTATCCCGCCCGGTCCGGAAACCCCGGAAAAAATTTCTAGGGTCAGGAGCGAGGCCGAGCGTATTATTGATCAAGCCATGAAGGAATCCGAAGCCATCCGTGAAGAAGCGCGCGAAAGCGGGAGGCAGGAGGGGCGAGCTGAGGCATCCTCCCGCATTGAGGAAGCCATGGAAACCCTGAATCAGGCGGTCAAGGAACGCAAAAATATTATCAAGGATGCTGAACAGGAGATTCTAAGACTGGCGCTCAAGGTTGCGGAACAAATCATAAGGTCTGAGGTGTCGCTGCACCGGGATGTTTGCTTGAACATCGTGGCCGAAGCAATTTCCCGCGTTTCAGATCGTGAACAAATTATCGTAAAGGTAAATCGCGAGGATGCGGAATATCTAAAAAGATATAAGGATCGTTTGGCCGGGATGCTGGACGGAGTAAAAAGCTTTTCCATTTTAGAAGATTCGGGGATTGAGCCCGGAGGATGCGTAATTGAAACCAATCTCGGATTTATCGACTCAAAAATCTCTACCAAACTAAAATCCATTGAGGAATCCCTCAAAAAAGTATCCGCCGAAGAAGAAAGTTAATTCTCTCCATGAAGATTGATTTTGAAAAATATCACAGCGCGGTTGAAAGAACGGACCTGGTAAGGGTCATTGGCAAGGTGGTCCAGGTGGTGGGTTTGATTATCGAAGCCCAGGTGGGCGGGGTCTCCGTGGGAGATATTTGCTCCATCCGGCTTGAAAAAGAAGGCCGGGAAGCCCATGCCGAGGTTGTGGGATTTCGCGAGAATCGGGTTTTGCTCATGCCTTTAGGATCAACCGCCGGGATTGCTCCCGGTTCTCAGGTGGTAGCGGCCGGCAAGCCACTCATGGTCAAAGTCGGCAAGGATGTATTGGGCCGGGTCTTAAATGGCTTGGGAGAGCAAATCGATGGGAAAGGGCCTATCCTGGGAGATTTCGAATGTCCTCTGGATGCTGATCCCCCGGATCCGGTTAAGCGCCCCCGGGTGACCGAGGTTATAAGGGTCGGAATCCGTGCCATTGATGGCATGCTTACCCTGGGCCGTGGTCAGCGTATTGGGATATTTTCTGGCTCCGGGGTAGGAAAATCAACCCTTATGGGAATGATTGCCAGAAATGCAGAAGCGGAAGTTAACGTGATTGCCCTGGTAGGTGAGCGTGGAAGGGAAGTCCGTGACTTTATTGAAGAGTCCCTGGGTGAGGAGGGCCTTAAGAAATCAGTGGTGGTCGCGGCTACTTCTGATCAACCACCACTCATCCGTCTGAAGGCGGCCTTTGTGGCTACGGCCATTGCTGAATATTTCAGGAATCAGGGTAAAACTGTGATCCTGATGATGGATTCCGTGACCCGCTTTGCCATGGCCCAGCGGGAAATCGGATTGGCAGCGGGAGAACCACCCACTACCAAGGGATACACTCCTTCGGTTTTTGCGCTTATGCCCAGACTCATGGAGCGTTCGGGAACTTCGGTCATTGGAACCATCACTGCTTTCTATACCATCCTGGTGGAAGGGGATGATTTCAATGAGCCGATTGCCGACCATTCCCGCTCTATTCTGGACGGCCACATCATTCTCTCTCGCGACCTGGCGGCCCGTAACCATTATCCGGCCATTGATGTGCCGCACAGCGTATCCCGGCTCATGGTGAACCTGGTTTCGGATGAACACCGGGATGCCGCCGGAAAATTAAGAGAGGTCCTGGCGCGCTATGCCGAGGCCGAGGATCTGATTAACATCGGCGCCTATGTTAAGGGAAGCAATCCCAAGATCGATTACGCCCTTTCCAAGATCGATCAGGTAAATAATTTCTTGAAGCAGGGGACATTTGAAAAGATAGGTTACGAAGAAACGGTTAATAAGCTGATCGGAATCTTTATGTAGGGGAATTAATTATGGCCAAGAAACCGCAACCGGGCAAGAAATTTAAATACGACCTTGAATCGGTTCTTAAGGTAAGGGCGATAAAGGAGAAAAAAGAGCAGGAAAAATTTGCGGAAAAGAAAAGAAAATATCTCACGGAGAAAGAAAGAGAGGAAATGATTGAGCGGGAAAAGAAAGGCAAGGAAGAAGAGCTGCGCGGGGTTTTTAAGCGAGGACCAATTTCGGATTTTACCAAGGTTTTAAGAAGGAAGGCCCACTTGGAAGTATTAAAAGATGATTTGGATGAGCAGGTTGAAAAGGTAATTGAGGCCAGCAATTTGCTAGAGGAGCAACGGGCGCGACTGGTTGCCTCCATGAAGGATAAAAAGATTATGGAAAAGCACAAGGAAAAGAAACTTGATGAATACAAAAAAATCATGCAGGAGTTAGAGATTAAATTTATGGATGAGATTGCCACCGAGCGGTTCAAGCATGAGAAAAGGGAATAGATGGTTAGATCGCCTTGCTTACTTTTCCTGCTTTTAGGCACTTAGTGCAGACATATTCTTTTCTTTTTTTGCCGGTTTTGGGGTCACGAATATTTACTTTTTGCAGATTGGGGTTCCATTTGCGCTTGGTATGTCGCATGCTATGGGATACCGACATCCCGGTTCGAGGCTTTTTTCCGCAGATAAAACAACGCTTACTCATCCCGATCTCCTTATTATTATATTCTAATGTGTCCCGATGTCGGCTTTGCCGAATCGGGATTCCGATCGAAGCATCGGAATTTCGGGATCCCGCTAAAGCGGGATTATATTTATAGTCTAGCATAACTATGATAAAATGACAATTGTGAAGTTAGACACCCCAGTTCAATATCTCAAAGGGGTTGGCCCCAAGGTTGCCAAACTTCTCGGGAAGCTTGGGATAGAGACCATCGAAGATCTAATTTATTTTTTTCCTCGTGACTACGAAGATCGGACACAAATCAAGCCCATCGCAAAGCTTAGTCCCTCAGATTTTGAAATAATACGAGGAGAGGTAATTAGCATAAATCACCAGCTAACCCGCGGCCGCTTTTCGGTGCTGAAGCTCGTCATTTCCGACCAGAGCGGGTCGATTCAGGCGGTTTGGTTTAATCAGCCCTATCTGGTTAAACTCTTTCGCAAAGGAATGAGGCTTATTCTCTCGGGCAAGGTGGAGTATTCCAGTTACGAGGGGGCCCTCCAGCTTTCCGTGCGCGATTTTGAAGTCGATACCGGTGAAAATTTGAAAATCGTTCCCCTCTATCCGTTAACCGAAGGTCTTTATTCCAAAAAAATGAGAAGCATAGTTAAAACCGCCTTGGAAAATTATCTGGAAAAGATCCAGGATTGGCTGCCAGACAGAATCCGCCTCCAGCATAATTTATGCGGGCTGCCGGAGGCGATTTACAATCTGCATTTTCCGGATAAGCTTTCTTTGGTTGAGCCTGCCCGGCGCCGGCTGGCTTTCGATGATTTTTTCATTTTCCAAATCGGTTTGGGCCTCAGAAAAATAATTATAAAAACCGCAGAGGGCCTTTCCTTTAAGATTGATAATAAATTATTAAGCGATTTCCGGGAGAGATTGCCTTTCCAGCTGACCCCTGCTCAGCAAAGGGTCCTGACTGAAATCTTGGAGGATATGCAAAGCACCCATCCCATGAACCGCTTGTTGCAGGGGGATGTGGGCTCGGGAAAGACGGTAGTTGCTGCCATTGCGGCCCTAATGGCTATTCATAATGGTTATCAGGTAGCGATCATGGCCCCCACCGAGATCCTGGCTCAGCAGCATTGCACAAAGCTGGAGAGGATGCTGAAACCTTTTGGCATCGATATCCGGCTTGTGACTAGCACGACCAGGATGAGGCAAAAGGCAAAAGGCAGAAGTCAGAAGACAGAAGGCCAGCTTTATATAGGCACTCATGCCCTTATTCAGGAGAGGGTGGAGTTTGAGAAATTAGGTTTGGTGATTGTTGACGAACAGCATCGGTTTGGGGTCCGGCAGCGGGCAAAGCTGGTGAAAAAGGGAATTACCCCGGATGTCCTGGTCATGACCGCCACTCCCATCCCCAGGTCGCTGGCGTTGACCCTCTACGGGGAACTGGACCGCTCGGTGATCGATGAAATGCCTCCCGGAAGAACGCCAGTCAAGACCTATTTTGTTCCGGAAGGAAAGCGCAGAAATGCCTATGGATTCATGCGGGAAAGGATCAAAGAGGGGCGGCAAATATTTGTGGTTTGCCCCCTGGTGGAAGAGTCTGAAAAAGTAGATCTTAAAGCGGCCATGGATGAAGCGGAACGTTTGCAGAAGGAGATCTTTCCCGAATACAGGATCGGGCTCATGCACGGGAGATTAAAAGGCGATGAGAAAGATGAAATCATGCAACGCTTTAAGTCCGGCAAGATCGAGGTTCTGGTTTCAACCACGGTGATCGAGGTGGGAATCGATATCTCAAATGCCACGGTCATGGTGATTGAGCATGCCGAGCGCTTTGGTCTTTCGCAATTGCACCAATTGCGGGGAAGGATCGGGCGGGGGGCGGAGCAGTCTTATTGCTTTTTGATCGCGGATGCAAAAACCGCGGAGGCCAGAGCCAGGATTCGGGCCATGCTTGATTCAACCGACGGTTTTCGGATTGCGGAGGTGGACCTCGGACTGCGCGGGCCGGGCGAGTTTTTTGGGACAAGGCAAAGCGGTTTGCCAAACTTTCGGGTAGCTGATATAATTAGAGACGAGAAAATCTTGCGGGAAGCAAGGACGGCGGCGTTCGAATTGATCGCAGCCGAACAGGATTGTGCGCGTTATATCTGGCAGAGCCAAAGGAAAAAAGCTAAAGGCGCCGAAGCATTCGCGGCCCTTAACTGATCAGGCCAAGGAAGCCCTTTTTAATATATTAAAGGGAAAAGTCGAGAATTGCTATTTTCTGGATCTGTTTGCCGGATCGGGCGCGGTCGGGATCGAAGCCTTATCCCGCGGGGCCAAGATCGCGATCTTGGTTGAGCTCAATCGCAAAGCGGTTGAGGTTATAAGAAAGAACCTCGAGGAAACCGATCTTTCCGATCGAGCCGAGGTTTATGCGGTAGATGTTATTCGGGCTCTGAATCTGCTAGACCGCAAGCAGGCAAAGTTTGATATAATTTTCCTGGGGGCGCCCTACGATAGCCCGCTCCTTGAGAAGGCCCTGATTAAGTTGGGCCAGACAAATCTGGCAAGCGAATCAGGCATAGTAATTGCGGAACACAGGAAACAACATGCCTTGGAAGAAGAATACGGTAAATTGAAGAGCTTCCGTGATGCAAGATACGGGGAAACGGTTTTAACGTTTTATGAAAGTTGCGATTTATCCAGGTAGTTTTGATCCGGTAACCAACGGTCATATCGACGTGATTGAGCGGGCGACCAAGCTTTTTGACAGGGTCACGGTGGCGGTCATCCGCAATCCGGAAAAAAAACCTCAATTCTCCTTAGATGAACGCGTGGAAATGCTAAAGCAATCTCTTGAGAAATCTAAAAATGTTGAAGTGGACAGCTTTGATGGCCTGTTGGTGGATTATGCCAAAAAGAAACAGGCGAATATTATCGTAAGGGGCCTGCGGGCGGTCTCGGATTTTGATTTTGAATTTCAGATGGCGCTTACCAACCGCAAGATGGCGCCAGAGATCGAGACCCTCTTCTTCATGACCGATTATAAATACTCCTATCTCTCTTCCAGTTTTGTGAAGCAGATCGCAAGGCTGGGGGGAGATATAAGCGAGCTGGTTCCGGGCCCGGTAGCGAAGAAGCTAAAATGACAAATAGGAGGATTGAAATATGGAAATTTTAGGCTTGCTGGATACCCTAGAATCCATGATCCTGGACGGGGCCAGGATACCGCTTACCAAGAGGATCATAATCAACGAAGAAAAGATCTTGGCGGTCATCGACAAAATGAGGCTGGTGGCTCAGGGCGGGGGCGGATTTGCCAAGGAAGCCATTGCTTCAAAGGGAACGCGGGTCACCTCGACTTCGCTCGGTGCGGGTGAGGGGCGAGGGGCGGAGGTCGAGGCTGGAGCAGAAGGCAAAGAAATGCTGGATGTCAAGTCTCAGGAAGAGGCCAAAGCGGTGGAAGTCCTGCAGCAGGCCTATCAAATGGCAAAAGAGGTCAGAGAAGGCGCGGATAAATATGCTGATGAAGTCCTGGCAAATTTGGAGGCCACCTCTACCCGCATCCTGCGCACCATCCGGGCAGGTCGAGATAGACTGACTAAAAGCGGAGAGGAAAAGTGAAAAGAGACGACGGCAGATCTGAAAAAAGTATTCGACCGGTAAAGATCCTCAGGAATTATCTTAAATATCCCGAAGGCTCGGTGCTTATCGAAATGGGAAATACCAAAATTATTTGCACGGCTTCAGTTGCGGAGAATGTTCCGTTCCACAAGAAGGGAAGCGGCTCGGGATGGGTGACAGCGGAGTATGCCATGCTTCCCCGGGCCACGGCGGAGCGGACCAGCCGTGAACACAAAACGCGGGGAAGGACCCAGGAGATACAGCGTTTGATCGGGAGGTCCCTGCGGGCGGTAACGGACCTGGACAAACTGGGGGAGCGCAGCATTTATATTGATGCGGATGTAATCCAGGCGGACGGTGGGACCCGTACCGCTGCCATTACCGGTTCCTGGGTGGCTCTCAAGGATGCCATTTCCTATCTTCGGAAACAGGGAACGATCGCCAAGGATCCGGTTTCAGAAAATTTAGCGGCAGTCAGCGTGGGAATTGTGAAGGGAGTCCCCATGGTAGACCTTGCCTACAGCGAAGATGTGGTAGCCGAGGTGGACATGAATGTGGTCATGACCGAATCCGGGAAATTCGTTGAGGTTCAGGGTACGGCGGAAGGCGAGCCTTTTTCCAAAGAGGATTTGGACAAAATGCTCAGCTTGGGCAAAGAGGGTATCCTAAAATTGATCAAGAAGCAGAAAGAGGTTCTGGGTAAATGAAGGGAATAATTCTAGCCGGCGGCACCGGTTCCCGGCTTTTTCCTCTGACCAAGGTTACCAACAAGCACCTCCTTCCGGTGGCGAGGAAGCCCATGATCTATCATTCCATCAGCAAGTTAAAAGAGATCGGAATCGAGGAGATCTTGATTGTTACCGGGGTTGAGCATATGGGTGACATCGTTAGTCTTCTGGGCAGCGGGAGAGAGTTCGGGTGCCGTTTCACTTATAAGGTTCAGGATGAGGCAGGGGGGATTGCTCAGGCCCTGGGTCTGGCAGAAGATTTTGTGGGTCAGGACCTGGCAGTGGTCATTCTGGGGGATAATATTTTTGAGGACAATTTAAGGCCTTTTGCCGAGGCGTTTAAGAAACAAAAGAAGGGCGCAAGGATTTTAGTAAAAGAAGTTTCAGATCCCAAAAGGTTTGGGGTGGTGGAGCTAAAGGATGGAGAGATTGTATCCATCCAGGAAAAGCCAAAAAAGCCTAAAAGTAATTATGTAGTAACCGGCGTTTACTTTTATGACCATGAAGTTTTTAAAATGATCCGCGGGCTCAAGCCCTCGGCCCGGGGCGAGCTTGAGATCTCGGATGTGAATCGCGCCTATCTCGAGAAGCGCAGGCTGGAACATGATATCCTGAGCGGCTGGTGGACGGATGCCGGCACGTTTGAGACCCTGGAGCGGGCCACGCTCCTGGCGGAGGGGAAGATCCAGTTGTGAAACTTCTGGTGACCGGCGGCGCCGGCTTTATTGGCAGCAATTTCATTCGCTATCTTCTTTCCAAGCACCCTGACGAGATCATAAACTTGGATAAGCTCACCTACGCCGGGAATCTCGACAACCTCAAGGACATAGAAGGGGATTTGCGCTATAAATTCTACAAAGGGGATATTTGCGATCCGGAGGCGGTTGAGAAGGCTATCGGTCTGGTTGATCAGGTCGATGCCATTGTGAATTTTGCTGCGGAAAGTATTTCAGCAAATATTTATCTGCCCATTTGGAATGCTGGAAAGATTAAAATAATGACTTTAGAGGAACTATTTAATAAGGCAAAATTGGGTGGAAAACTTAAGCATCAGGAAAATGTCGAAATTATTGATTTTAAGCATAAGAATTATAAGGTGCTATCTTATAAGGGAGGAATTGGCTACTGGATGCCAATTAGACAAATAAGCAGGCATAAATATAAAGGTAAAATTGTAAGACTGACCCAAAAATGGGGAGAAATTGAAGTTACCCCTAATCATTCGATATATGATTGTGATTTTAACTTGACAACACCGCTAAAGAATCCTGAAATTTTGGGGATGAGAAATATAAATCATATATCAAAAAAGAAAAAATATCTGAATTATTCTGGGGATAAATTAAAAGCACTTTTACGGCTTTTAGGGGGTTATATCTCGGAAGGATGGACTTCATATAATCAAAAAAATGGATCTCACCACTTTGGGATTGCGAACGCTAATAAGCAATGGATTTTAAATTTAAAGGAAGACTTAAAATTACTTGGTTACAATCCCAATATTACAAAAACTAAGGGTAATCTGTATCAATTAATAATTTCGAACAAGGGATTTTTCAATTTTGTAAGAAAAGAAGCGGGTTTTGGGTCGCATGGCAAGTTTATTCCGTCATTTGTTTTTCAATTGAGGAAAGAATGGCAGAAAGAGTTTTTAAAGACAGCAGTTTTTGGTGATGGAGAGACAATTAAAAACAAGAATTATTCAACTATAAGATATACAACCGTTTCAGAAAAAATGGCTGTTGGTCTCTCTTTGTTATTAACTTTGCTTGGCTATAATTATTCGGTAGTTAAAGATGGGAGATTTAATGCATATACTTTCAATTTTGGTGGAGATCACACTGTTTCTTTACTAAAGAAGAGTTATCAAGAAATTGATTATGATGGTTATGTCTATGACATTTCAGTTGATAAATTAAAAAATTTTGCATGTGGTGTAGGAAACGTTGTGGTCCATAACACCCACGTTGATCGTTCAATTCTATCTGCGGGCTCCTTTGTTCAAACTGATGTCTATGGAACATATGTTTTACTTGAGGCGGTAAAGAAATTTAAGATCGAACGTTATATTCATATTTCAACCGATGAGGTTTACGGAAGCATTGAGCATGGCTCTTTTACCGAAGATTCTTCTCTGCATCCCAATTCTCCCTATGCGGCATCCAAAGCGGGCGGGGATCTTCTAGTCCGGGCCTATTATAAGACCTATGATCTGCCGGTTCTTATCACCCGCTCTTCGAATAATTACGGCCCTTATCATTATCCGGAAAAGATCATCCCACTTTTTATTACGAATGCCTTGCAAGACAAAAAGCTGCCTCTTTATGGTGACGGTAAGAACGTGCGAGACTGGCTTTATGTTGAGGACAATTGCGAAGCGATTGATCTGGTTCTGCGCAAGGGTGAAGCAGGAGAGGTCTACAATATTTCCGGTGAAAATGAAAAGCAAAATATCGAAATTACCAAATTTATCTTAAAAGAATTAGGTAAATCTGAGGATTTAATCAAATTTATCAAAGATCGACCGGGGCATGACCGGAGATATTCCCTGGATTGTTCAAAGATCAAAGGGCTGGGTTGGGCGCCGAGAACCGACTTTGAGGAAGGCCTTCGCACAACCATCCGCTGGTATCACAATAATCGAGGGTGGTGGGAGAGGATCAAGGAGAAGCAGAAGGAGTTTCAGGAATTTCAAAATAAATGGTATTCAGAAAGGTAATTTTTAATCGTGAAGATTTCAAAAAATACGATTGGATTTATTGTCGTAATTTTACTGGGTTTGATTGCCTCTGGTTTTGCATTTAGCTATCTTCTTTTGCCTCGAGATGTATTTTTCTGGGATGAGTCCCATCATGCGCTTTATGGATTGAATATCCATCGAGATTTGAGCAATTTTGATTGGGTAAGTTTCTGGGTGGACACGAATCATCAAGGATATTGGCCATTTCTACATTCCTGGTTCTTAGGCCTAACTTTTTTAATCTTCGGAGTTAGTTATGATACCGCCAGATTATTAAGCTTATTTTTCTTCTATGGTTCAATAATTGTTATTTATCTTATCTCATTGAATATGGATAGGAAAAGAGGCTGGCTGATTGGAATCATCAGTTCTGGTTTTTTCATCCTCTCTCCGGTGGTCCTTAATTTCGGCACCAATTGCATGCTGGAAATGATGGGGATATGTATTTCATTATTGGCAATATATGTCTATTTGCTGGCCTTGGATAAAAAACGATTGAGTTATTATTTGCTTTTAGGTGTGATTTTAAGTTTGGCTCTTTTGACAAAATACGAATTTGCTGCTTTACTCGCTCCGGTTATCTTTTTCTCTGCTCTTTGGGAGCTGGTCGAAAAGTATCGTAAGATTAAGAGCATGGAACCCGGAGAATTAAAAAGCCAGAAAAAAATCAGGGCTTTCGCAGTTAATAAGAAGAAAGAGATGGTTTGGCTGGCAAAGAATTGGTTTTATCGCTACGGGCTGGTCTTTATGGTGGTGGCTCTGGTAGGGATAACCTGGGTCTTGCTCCCTCCCGTAGAAAGAAAACTTGGTCTGATTGCATTCAAATGGAACATTGCCTCCTTAAAAAGCGATGCTCCATTTGCTTTTTTGCCGAGATTCACATTTTATATTAAAAGCCTGTTTATAGATTATAATCTTTCTTTTGTTTTAGGATCATTAATGCTTCTTTCATTGCCTATCGCATTTATTAAAGACTATAAAAGGATTAAAGTTCGCCTGCTTATTTTAGCGGTGATTATTCCTTATATCATATTGTCAGCCATAATCGAACATCAGGAACATCGATTGTTTTTAACCATTGCTCCTTTTTTATTTATTTTAACCGGATATATAACATTAAAAATATTTGAATGGATTAAAAGTAGAACAGGATATTTTAGAAAAGTTTGGATTATCACAGGTTTATTTCTTTTAATCTTGATGTTTTATGAATTTTATATTTATTTTCCAAAAATTCTGAATCATGCCTACAATTATTATGGAATTGTGAACAAGCCCTTTGAAGAGAAAAAAGAGAATTTGAAGGATGTTTTAGACTTTTTCCATGAAAAAATTCCCCGAGAAGCATCAATCTCGAGTTTAATTATTGGACAACATTTGACTCCCTACACACAAATTTTTCATTTCCGGGATTGGAAGGCTCCTTATTTTGGCCCTTTTATGATCAACCATCCCTATTTTCTGAATAGTGCTTATTTCATATCTTTAAAGGTCGAAAAGGATTCTCCTTATTATGAAAGTTTCAAAGATACCGGCGATGGCTTAAACAAATTAAATAAATGGAACAATTATTTAGAGACTCAACTTGAGGAGCGATCTATCAATATATTTGCTGATAAATATTTTAAAGACCTAAAGCTGAAAGCTCTTATTTACAGGAATCTCAAGACTTAACCGGCAGCATTATATTTTGCCTTTCTATTTAATCTGCACTTGACAGATTGATTGGCGGTATGTATAATGTTCACATACTGAACAATAATTGAACATTAGCCATGGTCAACGAAAACGAGCTAAAGATCATTGAAGAAATTTCCAGAGAGAGGAATCTTACCCAGAGGGAGCTTTCCCAGAGGACCAAGCTATCGCTGGGGGCGGTGAATATTATCCTCAAGCGTTTGATCAAGCGTGGTGTGGTAAAAACCAAGAGCTTGAACCCCAAAAAGGTCGAATATTTAATTACTCCCAAAGGCTTTTCCGAGAAAGCCAAGAAATCCTATAATTACGTGCTCAAAACCGTAAATTTGGTCAAGTTTGTGCGCGAAGAGATCGCCAAGGTCGTTTTGGAGGAATACAATCGAGGGCAGAAGAAATTTGTGATCCTGGGAAACGACGATCTGGCGGATATAATTGAGTTGGCTTTGAAGGGGTTTGATTATGAGAGGGTGAAAGACTTAAAAGAAATTAAAAATAATAATGCTTTAATTCTGGTTGGGAAAAACGCTCCTAAAATGAATGGATTTCGTTCGATTAATATTGCGGAACGGTTAAAGAAGATATACTGGGGTGTCGATTAATACTCATGGAGACTAGTGTTACTAAAAGAATAGCCAAGAATTTTACCTGGCTTTCCATTGGCGACATTATTAGTCGCGGATTAATTTTTTTTGCAATTATATATATCGCCCGAGTTTTAGGGGCTGCCGCTTTTGGTCTGCTAAATTTTGCCCAAGCATTCTTAGCTTATCTTGTGCTTTTAGTTGATTCCGGACTTTCATTATTTGGGGCAAGAGAAATTGCCAAAGCAAAAGAAAAAGTTGCCGCAATTTCTTTAAATATATTTGCCATTCGCTTTTTAATTGCATTGATTATTTTTCTTATATCTCTTTTTATCTTATTTTTATTACCGCTCAGTTTTGAAATTCGCCTTCTTTTTATTGGAACTTTCTTATTTATTTTTTATCGAGCGCTCAGTGCCGACTGGGTCTTTCAGGGATTGGAAATCATGCAGTATATTGCCTATTCAAGAATCTTCTATTCGATTTTGGCTTTTATCTTAGTGGTATGCTTGATTAAATCCAGTGCCGATTTAGTTAAAGTTCCTTTCGTCTTGTTTGCTAGTGGAATGATAGCTTCGGTGCTGTTTCTGTCTATTTTATATAAACGCATCACCACAACAAGCTTATCGCATCTGGCGCCTTTAAATTGGTGGGAATATTTTTCTGAGGCTATTCCATTAGGAGCTTCGATGATTTTAGTTCAGATATATTATAATATGGACACGATTATGTTAGGTTTTATGGATACGCCAGAGGTTGTTGGCTATTACAATGCCGCATATAAAATTTTTCTTGTTTTCATAGGATTTTTAACAATATGGCAGTCGACCGCTTTCCCGGTCATGAGTAAGAGGGTAATCAAAGAAAAAGACAAGGTGCAAAATTTTTTGGATAAATATATAAGACTCACAATGTTAGTAGCGATTCCGATTAGTATCATTGTTACTATATTATCACCCCTAATTATCAGTCTATTTTTTGGTAGCAATTATATTTCTTCTTATCAGGGCTTACAGATATTAATTTGGAGTATTATTTTTATATCTATTACCAGTGTTTATGGCGTACTTATATTAGTTCCACTTGGAAAGTCTAGAGAATTTTTATATGGAGTAGCAAGTGGGGCCCTAATAAATATAATTTTAAATATCATATTGATCCCTCCCTATAGCTTTAAGGGAGCAGCCTTAGCCACTTTATTATCTGAGGTTACCGTGGCTATGGTTATGTTTTATTTTGCTCGAAAAGAAATTTATGTAAAAGTTATCGAAAATCTAAAAATCCCTATATGGGCTTCATCGGTCGCTATTTTTTTCTCTATAATTGGGCAATATTTCTCTCCAGCGAATTTTAAATTAATAAGCGGATCAATTATATTTTCGGCAATATATTTTCTGATGATTATAATTCTGGGAGAAAAAAGATTTTTGCTGGATTTTTATAAAGAGATTATAAAAAGATAAATATCGGTAATCATGATTAATAAACTTAAGCAATATTTTAAATATTGGAATACAGACATTGGCTTTCGGTATCTGCCCATTGCTTCGCACTTGAAAAACGAAGGGCTAGACAAAGGGAAAATTTTAGAAGTTGGATCAGGGGACCAGGGAATAACACCTTATCTAAAAAAGAAGGTTATAGGTTTAGATGTTAATTTTTCTGAATCTTCTCCATTCTTGACTCAGATTGCAGGAAGCGTTACGAATTTGCCTTTTAAAGATAGAGATTTTGATGTGGTAATTTCTGTCGATATGCTGGAACATATTCCAAGAGGGGATCGGGGTAAAGCAGTTATTGAGATAATTCGAGTGGCCGGCAAGAAAGCGATTATTGCAGTTCCTTGCGGAGACAAGCTGGATGAAGCCGTGAAAATTTATGCTGAAGCTTTTTACAAGAAATATGGCTATTTACATCGCTGGTTAAAGGAACATGCCGAGAATCCTTCTCCCGCTAAAGAAGAAATATCGGATGCAATTAATGAGGCGGCGCGCCTCTTGCGCCGGCCGATAAGAATAAAAGTCAAGAAGAATGTAAATGTAAAACTATGGCTGTTTTTCAATTTAGCTGGAATATCTAAAATCAAACTTCTCAGTTATTTTGGTAAAGGCATGGTTTTGCTTTATCCACTATTAAAATTATTTATGAATTGGGGAGAATGCATAAGACAAGTATTTTATATTGAATTTGTGGACGTTAGAGAAAGAATTGATGCGGGATCGGAACCGGCAGACATCACTAGATATGAGCATCTGTTTAGATATAAGTTTGCTTGCAAGCAGGCGGGGAAAAGGGTTCTGGATTTGGGATGCGGGTACGGGTATGGAGCACAGATGCTTTATAAGGAGGGGAGAGAGGTGGTGGGAATGGACATCTCAAAAGAAGCAATTGCTTACGCTCGGAATAACTATCCGGGACCCGAATATTTGATGGGAAGCGCCGATAAAATTCCATATCCTGATGATTATTTTGATTCAGTAGTTGCTTTTGAGGTAATAGAACATATCGAAGAACCAAACGCACTTTTATCCGAAGCTTATCGCGTGCTTAAGAAAGAAGGCAGCCTTTTTATTTCTACCCCCAACCCAATGCGTCTCGGTAATATTTTAAAACATTATTTGAAGGGAGTACCCTGGCCCGAAAAAGCGCATCTGGAAAATATTTTTCATCTTAAAGAGTATCCTTATTGTCAATTTATGGATCTGTTGAAAGGCAAAAAGTTTGAGGTTAAACAAAGATTCGGTCAGACAATAAATTTTGCCTTTGGCTGGATATGGGAAATTTTAAAATTTAATAAGATTTATTCAAAATTTTCCATTTATCTTGGTTACTTTTTCCCGCAAATTTCAGAATTTATCGTAGTGGAGGCAAAGAAAATTTAATTCTTAAGGACTCTTGTTTTAATAATAATTGAAGAGTTAATAAATGAATTATCCAAAAGTAGCAATTATAATCCTTAACTGGAACGGCTACTCGGATACTGCCGAATGCCTTAAATCTTTAAAGAAGATCGATTATCCAAATTATGAAATTGTAATTGTAGATAATGGCTCTAAGGATGGATCTCCTGATCGCCTTAAGCGGGAATTCCCATACATTACTTTACTAAAAAATCCAGATAATCTTGGATTTGCAGAAGGATGCAATGTGGGAATGCGCTATGCTCTTGAGAGAGGCGTAGATTATATCCTTTTGCTCAATAATGACACGGTGGTTGAGCAGCAATTTCTCACCAGAATGGTAGAGGCTGCCGAAAGAGATTCGAATACAGGTATTTTATGCCCAAAGATATATTATTATGATAAACCAAATGTTATCTGGACAGCAGGGGGCAAAATAAATAAGTTGACCAGCCGCACTTATGCCATGGGATTAAACAAAGCGGATAAGGGGCAATATGACAAATTAAAAGAAGTAGATTATGTTTCTGGCTGCGCCTTGCTTATAAAAGCTGAGACAGTTGAGAAAATTGGAATGTTAGACAAGGATTATTTCAATCACTATGAGGATGTGGATTGGTGCATGAGAGCGAGAAGGAGGGGCTATAAAATATTGTACATCCCAGATTCGGTGATCTATCATAAGGTCTCAATGGCTCTAGGTGGCAAGTATTCACCCATCCATATGTATTATCAAATGCGAAACTGGCTTTGGTTTGCCAAAAAAAACGGGGCAGGGATATTATTTGTCCCCTGTTTTATTTTTGTGTTTGTGAGGCGCATTATTTATCTTTTAGTCAAACTAGATCTTAAAGGGATTTATGCCAATTTCCTTGGAGTCTTTGATTACCTCAAGGGCGTCCGCGGGAAATGCAGTTCAAATTTATGAAAATTCTATATATTGCTCCTTATCCACCGGCCAAAACCGGAATCGCTGATTATTCGGTTGCCTTCAAACAGGCATTGGAAAAATATGCCTCGGTCAAGATGGAAGTGCTTGATCCTGCAATAAATGCGGATGAATTGGGGAAAAAACTAAAAGAAACAAAATATGACCTGATCCAAATTGAGCTTGGCTATCACACCCTTCGCGAATTCTGGTTGGCTTATAAAATTGCAAAACTCAAAATTTCTATTCCCGTTTCCATTACTGTGCATGATCCGCCATTCTTGGTTGGGCGTCTGATCGGGGGATCGCAGCCAAAGGGGAAGGGCGGATCCTTTCTGAAATCTTTACTGGGATATACCTTTGGCAAGTGGTTGAATAAAGTATATTTGTTTTTGCAAGCTCCCTATAAAAATATTCTTGAAAATAAAATTATCGAGAGAGCGAATCTAGTTCTTGCCCTGACAGAAAAAGGCAGCTGCGCATTAAAGAGTAGATTTAAAGGCAAGGATTTAAACAAAATCCATATTATTCCGCATCTAACAGTCTCTGACCAAATTAAGATGATCGGTCACAAGAAAATGGGAGACCAGAAAATATTGTTACATTTTGGTTATGTGACCTTTGGTAAAGGACTGGATACATCAATCGAAGCCCTGCGCTTTTTGGCAAAAGAAAGGCATGATTTTGTTCATAAAATAAAACTTTGGATTGGTGGGGACGTGCCCGAAGCAGTCAGGGATTATGCCATAGGATACAAGAATTCCATAAAGAAAAAGATTGAAAATTGTAACTTAAAGGAGCTGGTGGAATGGAAAGGTTATATCCCGGAAAAGAATATCGAAGAGATTTTTTCTTGCGCGGATCTTTTAATCCTGCCTTATGAATCCGGTCCTAGTTTTTCAACCAGCGGGGTCATAATCAGGGCAATGGGCTATGGATTGCCGATAATCGCTTCGGATGTCAGGGGTTTTTCGGATGAAATTCGTGATGGAATGACCGGTTTGCTTTTTAAGGAAAAGGATGGAAAAGAGCTGGCGCACAAGATTTTGATGGTTTTAGAAGATGAAGATCTTTCCAAAAGGTTAAGAGAGAATGCATTTTATCATGTTTCGCAGGAACATGAGTGGGAAAAGGTGGCTAAGCGAGTAGTGTCATTCTACAATCAATTAATCGGAAGCTGCCATGAGGACCTAAAATGAACAAGAAAATGGTAATGATTCTATTGGTCATTTTGATGTTGGGGGCCGCCATCCGTCTTTATCATCCGACTTTCCGCAGCCTCTGGGGAGATGAGATCGATGCCCTCTTTCGGACATATAATTTTGCAGCCCATACTTATCATTACGAAAGAATAAATCCGATGTTAACGGTCAAAACATCAATCATCGAACCACTTAAGTTGTTTTATCCGCCTCTTTTTTCTGTTTGCCTTGGATTATGGGCATGGCTCTTTGGGGTGGGGGAATATTCCCTGCGTTTGCTCTCCATACTTTTCGCGATCGCCAGCCTGCCACTGGTTTACTTGCTGGCGCGCAGGATCTTTGATGAAGGAACGGCAATTTTGAGCGTCTTCTTGGTTTCGATTTCCGGCATGGCGATCATGTTCTCCCAGGAGGTCAGGACCTACAGCCTGCTCATGCTTTTATCGATAATTTCAGCGCTCTTCTTTTGGGAATTGATTTCGGGAAAGAGGAATCCCCTGAATATAGTGGCTTATATTATATCAACTATTCTCTTGGCTTTGTCGCATGCATTTGGTGCGGTTGCCATTATGGCCCAGGTGTTTTATGTAGTCATGGGACTGGTCAGGAATAGAAAGACCAACGATTTCATATCCATAGCTCTAATCCAGGGGTTTATAGCGTTATGTATTGCGCCTTTGTACATATATATCTTTTTTACCGGAATGAAGATGCTTTCATCGGGAATGGACCTGCCTTATATGGTGTTCCCGCCTTATCTGAGATTATTTCTTTTATTTTTTGCGCTTTCGATCGGGGAAACGGTTGCTCCCTGGAACTTCTGGGTAGTGATCCCGGCCGGCCTGGCCTTTGGTTATCTTTTTTTAAGACTGTTCAGGTGGTGGAGAGGCAAAGGGGTATTCTTTCTGCTCAGCCTCTGCTTATTTCCAATAATATTTGCGGTTTTATTCGCCAGTTTCACCCTGCCCAAATATCTCATTATCGCTCTTCCTTTTTATCTTATTTTGATCGGGCGGTCTCTGGTCGAAATCGATTACAGATCAGTGCGAATATTTCTGGTGATGGTGATCTGTGCGGTCCAGGCGGTTGCCATAGTTAATTATTTTTCTCTCAAGGAATATCATAACTCCAACCGGATTGAGCCGTGGCGAAAAGTTTGCAGTATGATAAAGGAAAATTATAGAAAAGGGGATATCATAATTGCCAGTAATTATGAAATTATTTATCGCGAACTTCAATATTATCTGAATACTCTCCCCAAATCCGATCATCCCGTGTTTGTCGCTCATTTCAGGGCTATGAGCGAGGTTAACAATGCTAACGATGGCAACTATCCTATTCCAGCCATAGATATTGATCATTTGAGAAGTTTGAAGAATAAAAGGCTTTGGCTGGTGACGCATATCCAGGACAAAAGAAAGCTTTCGGCGACGGATTTAAAAGAGTTGAGGGTAGAGCTGGAAAAGGGATTTAAGTTGGTAAGGACCGATAACTATGTCCCGTATGAGGAGACGCTGGTATCCAAGCTCCCGATCAAAAGACACCTGCCGGGGGAAAGCCGGATCCGGGTCGATCTTTATGTAAATCGCGATATTGGTGTTTTTTAAATAGTTTAAAGGAAAATTGAATGAAAAATTTTTCTATAATTGTGCCAAATTATAATGGCTTAGTCTTTTTAAGACCCTGCTTTGATTCCATATATGAACAGACTTTTAAAGATTATGAAATCATTATGGTAGACGATGCCTCTACTGATCGCTCTATCGAATTCGTCAAGAGTTCTTATCCTTCTGTAAGAATTGTTCAGATGAGAAAGAACTCGGGATTTGCCAAGGTTGTAAATGAGGGGATAAAGCATGCCCGCGGCAAATATGTTTTTCTCTTAAATAACGATACTTGCCTGGAGCAAAGATGTCTTGAGGAAATAAATAAGGCTATTTATCAAAACCCCAAATTTGATTTTTTTGCCTGTAAAATTCTCAGCATGACCAATCCAAATAAGATCGATAGTGCTGGAGATGGTTATTCAGTGATTGGCAATCCTTATAAGATTGGATATAAACGTATGGATGGGCCGAAGTATCAAAAAATAAAAGAGGTTTTTGGAGCCTGTGCCGCGGCATCAGTATATAAACGCACTTTATTTGATGAGATCGGGGTTTTTGATGAGGATTTTGTTTATTATAATGAAGATAGCGATATAAATTTTCGAGCCCGATTAAGCGGCCGTCGGTGCTTATATATATCCACAGCTATAGTTTATCACAGGCTTAGCGCATCTTATAAAGAAAAGCTAGGAAGCGTAATATATTATATATGTCGTAATAAAGTTAATATTATTATTAAGAATTTGCCCACAATTTTGATAATAAAATATTTTCCCTTCTTGGTTTTTGGCCGAGGCAGAGATCTATTTATTGCTTTTATAAAAGGAAAGTTTTTTTCCGGACTCCGAGGTTTATTGGCGGCATCAAAACAATTTTATTTTATGCTTCAAAAAAGAAAGGAAATTCAAGAGAATCGTAAGATATCAGATAAAGAACTGCAAAGATTTTTAGATTGGGAAATGTGGTAGTTTTAAAAAATATCTTAAGTAATTATAAATTTAAGCATAGATTATGGCTCAGCCATTCATCATCGATTTTCAGGGGTTTTAGAAGTTATAAAAGGAATTATCGCTTCGCTACAGAAAAACAAAACAACTGGGACATAGTTCATTGCCAACCGATCAAGCAGGGTCCCGTCCAGAATCCATATAAAACTCCCCCCAAATCTAAATTGAAAAAAGAGGGCTGAGATATCTAGCAGAATAATCGCCAATAAAAAGACAAGCGGCCTGCTGAAAGATTTTTTATAAAAGAAAATAAGAGTCACAAGGAATAAAAGCCATAAAAGATGCCAATCTGCATAAAGAAAAAGTTTCCTCAATAAGACCGAGAGAACGATATCTGTTTTATCAAGTAGGGGGCCTTCTGCGACAGTTGGAAGAGTACTAATTTCAGTTTTTCCAAAAATCCCTTTAATGGTGCCGACAAAGGTCTCCGCCTGACCATATATAATCCAGGGCGCAATAATTAGAACAAAGACTCCTCCTAGAATTAATAAATTTCTGAGAAGGTCTTTCTTAATTGTTTTTCTATAAGTAAGTAAATATCCTATAAGAACAAAAATATTTATGCCTGCCAAAAAGATCCCGGCTCTTTTAACCCAGACAGAAATACCCAGAAATAATATGGCGAGTAGCAGGTGGGAATAAGATTCTTGCTTTTGTCCAAGACTATAGCTTTTCATAAAAAGGAAAAGATAGATCGTAGCCACGGCATAATAAATAGTTATGGAAAGGTCAGCATAGGCGGTGGTGGCGTGATAGACAAGAAAGGGCAGTGTGCTCAGCAGAAAAGTGAACAATAAAGCCATTTTTCTTGAAGATGATCTCTTCACAACCGCATAGAAAATGACGATCAGGCACAAGAAAAGCGTGGGGAAGAGGACTTTCATCAAGGCATCGTTGACGGTATGCAGGCCGATTAAGGCCCAACCCTGGGCCAAATAGGGGAGAAGAGGCTTATCCGCGATGAATTGCTGTAGGTAGGGGGTCAGGAATGTCTTGGTTATGTAAATGCCTCTGGCAACCAGGCTGTAATACTGAAAGGCGTCGACATCCACCACGGGTTTTACCAGGGCGATAAAGTAAACAAAGACGATCTTAAGGGTGATAAGGCAGGCGAGAAGGATTTCTAGGGGATCCAATTTGGGTGATATTTTTAAGGCATTTCGGATCTCGTCAATCTCAATACAAAAGCATCTTTTTTTAATGAGATATAAGCAGATGACCAAAGATAATATTGTAATGGTGATGAAGATATTTAAAAAAGTCAATGGAATTTTAGTTACCGCGAGCAGAAACATTAAAATTATCAAAAACCCAAGCCCGAGAAAGAAGGCCAATGCTATCTTTTCCCAGAACCTGAAATAGCTGGAGCCTTTTTGGATGAAAAGGGCCAGGATGAGCATCCCTAAAACCAAGGGTATGAGCATAGTAATTAATAAGTTAATGACGATCATTTTTATCTCTTTTTGAGAATATAAGCTCCCTCTCTGAACTTTTTCCAAGATGAATATTTTGCTGAAAGATCTTCTTCCGGCGCCATGTCATATACAACTAAAAAGGGGGCATTCTTTTCATATTTTCTCGGGTATAAATAATATCTAGCCTTAATATCATTGTAGAAGGGGGGGATGCTCATGTCGAAACTGCTTTCCGGAGGGATGTTATTTTCGCAGAACCGGATAAAATGGTAGAAATCTCCGGTATTGGCGATCACGAGTTTTTCTTCATAGCTTTTTCCGAAATATTGGAGGTCACCCTTAAATTGCAGCCAGTTATTGAATAGTCCGTTAATTTCCAGTAGCCCCCAGAAAATAATGACGGTGATGAATGCGGCTTTGCCGGTTTTCAGTATTATTTTTTCAAGGGGAGGACTCTTTTTTTGGGAAGTCCACTTAAAGATTTCCCGGCCTAGGTAAATAAGGATAATGAATCCTGTGAGCCAGTAAATATAAACAAAGATTGGACGGCCAAATAAATTTGAACTCTGCATAGTATTGATGGTGCTACCGATCACTAATCTTCCCCTTGGCCCCCAGAATTCCTGCCAGCCGGATTGGATGGTTGTCAAAAGGTTTCCTTTAATGATCTTGGCTTGTTTGATTTCGACCAGTTCCT
>Ga0111227_1035_pt1 | contig 35053 bp, 27 predicted proteins | sample DeeMarSWOR152_54_FD_80391 | JGI IMG/M metagenome (GOLD analysis project Ga0111227, IMG submission 80391) | candidate division WOR-1 bacterium DG_54_3 | reverse complement strand
TCCGTCAAGGAAAGAGATATCCGATCTCTTTTGATCTAAAAGCCGAGTACTATAAATTTTTAAAGTGTAGTTTTTACGGGACAGGAGCAGATTCTAAAAAAGAAGATGAGACCGTATTTACATTTGAAAAAAAAGAGCTTCAGATAAAGATTGGAAGAGGCTTTACTCCTTCTTTTGTGGCGGAGGTGCATTATGTGTTAAAGGAAGTAAACTACTTCAATGTTGAAGAAGAAAAAACTTTTACAGAAACAATAAAAATAATAGGAGAGAAGTTTTCCCCGTATGCTACATTCTTCATCCGTTTTGATACATCAGATAGCCAGATACACCCCACAAGAGGATTTCGCCTGCTTTTTCAGAATGACCTCGCCTCAAGCTTTTTGGGAAATAAGAACGCCCGCTATTACCGTTTCACGTTAGATCTTAGAAAATATATTCGTATTTTCGGTCAAAGGGATGTCTTAGCTTTTCGCACTCTTATTCAGAAAATATCAGGTAAGAAAATCCCTCTTTTTGAGATGCCTGTTCTTGGAGGCCATTCAGAAATGACGGCTATGAGAGGTTATGCTCTGAATCGTTTCATAGATAAGGGGAAATTTTTAATAAACGGTGAGTATCGATTTCCTATATGGAAAAAACTGGGAGGAAATGTTTTTATGGATGGAGGACTCATATGGCCGTCCTGGTCAAAAATCAGGGTCAATAAAGCAGTTGTTGATTTCGGCTGGGGATTGAGGTATTATCTTCAAAATTTTGTAGTCCGCTTCGATATGGGTTTTAGTGAGGAGGGGACAAGAATCTATTTTAATTTTGGCCATATCTTTTGAAGATTTAAAAAGTTATTCGTATGAGGGAAGAGAAAAACATTTTTTGTTTTTTGTTACTTTTTTACGGGCTCATTTTTGCATTTTTTCATATTATGCCCACTTTCCTCAAAGGCTTTCTAAAAAAGCCTTTGACCTGGGGGGATGTGCTTGATTTTCTAACTCCCTTTGTTGTTATTCCATTTGTTTATTTGCTTTATTCTCGGATTAAGAAAGCTTTGCATTCCCTGCCTCATTTACCTAAAGCACGGATGACTCTGACCGGAGTGATGTTAGCTTTCGCCTTTCTACTCTATGTAGATGGCCATGGTCTTCATCTCTCTTCTAATTCTATTGCCAGGCTTCTTCAAAATATGAAAGATTCAGAGCTATACAAGGCGACATATCTTTTCGATGAAATCATAAGTCATTTTATGTGGCACGGGGGCATTTTTCTGATTTCTATCAGCTTGATTATCATAGCCTATAAGCTTCCTTTGAAATCTCTCACTAAATCCAACATTGCTCTTCTTTCTATCGGAGCAGCGTTCTATGGCTTTAATTTTTCTGTAGATGGAATTGAGGGGCAGACAGTGGTATTCACCTTTCCTGCTGCTTGTTTTGGCTTTATTCTTGCTCTCTACCTTTATTTGAGAAGAGAAAAAGAAGGCAGCCAGAATCCTTTCCTTCTCTTTTACATTATTGCCTACTTAGTGAGCTTGCTCTTATTCGCTTACTGGGGAGTGTCGCATTCCGGGTTTCCTCAGTTCAGTGAAGTGGGCTGGATCTAAAAATAAAAAGGGGACAGTCCCCTAAAATAAAAAGGGGACAGTCCCCTTTTTTCACCTTTTCTGTGGGTGGATTCAATTCAGGAAAAAAGCAGTCCATCTTTTTTTATTACAACCAGAGAAAAATAGAAGCGCCGCCATATATTATATGACTGTGTTATAATGGGGTAGACAAATGGTGCGAGAGGTTTGTGATGGAAAAAAATCTTTTTGACATTTCAATCGTACGTCCTGAAATGAGTGCTGGGGATTTTAAGCTGCGGCGAGAGGGAATCCCTGCAAAGAGACTAAAGAGCATCAAAAGAGGATTGCGCACTTTGCATACATTAGAGACGATGGCAGTTAATATCTACAAATTTCAAATCACGAAAAAGGCGGATGAACTCCATCGGCAGCTCATAGCAGCAATGTGCAATGAGATGACTCATCTACAAGATTTCCAGGTTAAGCTCTTTGAATACGGTTTCAAGCCCAGCAAGCTAAGATGGGCGTATTGGATTGTGGGTTTTGCCTTTGGCTTTTTTTCGAGATTGATGGGCAAAAAAGCCATTCTCAAAACAGGTATATGGGTTGAGAGAAAGGCGGTTAGCCATTACGATGAACTTCTGAGGGATATAGAGTGGGACGAAAAAACGAAGAAGATCATCGAAAAGGACCAGGCTGATGAATTCGGCCACATTGACCGATGGAGAACTCTCCTGGGAATCAAGTCTTGATTTATTTCAGCTCTTCCAGCGTGGCTGTGAGGAATTTCCAGAATTTTTCAACAGAGCCTGTATGAACCCTTTCATCCGGGGAATGGGGGTTTTCAATAGTAGGACCGAATGAGATCATATCCATACCTGGAAATTTCTCTCCTATGATTCCGCATTCCAAACCCGCATGAACTGCCCCTACTTCTGGTTCTTGTTGAAAGGTTTTTTGGTAGACGTCTTTTAAAGTTTTAAGAAGAGGGGATTGAAGATCGGGCGTCCATCCAGGATAGCCTTCGGGCTGAGCGACATTTGCTCCTGCTAATTCGCATAGAGATGCGATGGTATTCCGTGTGGCTTCAATAGCTGAAGCGATAGAACTCCGGCTGCTGCAGATGATTTGGGCGCGGTCTTGATGAGAATGAATAATAGCCATGTTAGTGGAGGTTTCCACAAGGTCTTTCATTTCCGGATGCATGGCAAGGACACCATGAGGGAGAGTGAAAAGTAAGTTGATGAATTTTTGTTGAGATTCCGCACTTAAAGGTTCTCCTGCTTCCTCAGTTGATTTTTCAAAAGAGAAAGCTGCATCTTTTTCCACAGCTTTGTATTCGAATTGGATTTTTTCAAAAGCCTTTTGGATGAAGGCAGAGAAATCTTGCTCTTGTGCAGGATCTAAAAGAAGATCAGCCCATGCTTCGCGGGCAATCGCGTTGCGCTTGTTTCCGCCTTCCATCGAGATAAGTTCGAACGAGAATTCCTTCGAGGCCTGCCAAAGCACGCGGGAGAGTAATTTTATGGCGTTTCCCCGCCCCTGGTTAATATCTATTCCTGAATGTCCTCCTCTAAAACCATAAAGTTTGAGCCTATAGAGAGCTCCGTTGCTTCCTTTTTTTCTATCAATGGGTAAGGTGATTTCTGAATCTGCTCCTCCGGCGCACCCGATGGTAAAAACTCCTTCATCTTCGCTATCGAGATTGAGGAGTTTTTTGCCCTTGAGAAAGCCGGGCCCTATCTTTGTCGCTCCTGTGAGGCCTGTCTCTTCATCCACAGTAAAAAGGAATTCTAGAGGGCCGTGCACTAAACTCTCATCCTCCATGATAGCAAGAGAAGCGGCAACTCCAATACCGTTATCCGAGCCTAGCGTTGTACCTTTGGCTTGAACCCATTCTCCTTTGGTTTCTGCTTCTATAGGATCCTTGTCGAAATCATGAGCAACATCAGAATTTTTTTCACCGACCATGTCCAAGTGTCCCTGAAGGATTACTCCTTCAGCGTTTTCATTGCCAGGCGAGGCCTTTTTTTCGACAACGACATTTCCAACATTATCCTTTTTCCATCCAAGATTGAGCCTTTCGGCCACAGATATAATATAATTGCCAAAGGCCTCCTCATTACCTGAACAGTGAGGGATTTTCAGGATTTGCTCAAAGTGTTCCCAGAGAAGCGATGGTTTTAACCCTTCGAAAATTGATGACATAGTAGACCCTCCGTAAAATTGCAAATATATAAAGATTCATAATATTAGTCGAAATAATTACATAAAATATGTACGGATGCAAGCAAAAATAGTTCATTGTAAGCATCTTTTTTGCGTGGTGTTTACTTCTATTAAAGATGGACGGGGGACACTCCGTGACAGGACCCATCCTAAAAAAATATAGCCACAACGGAAAAAGAGATGATGTCTAGGTCATTTGAGTTTTCTTTTCATTTTCTTTAAAATTCATTTGCTCTTAGATGGAAAAATCACTGAGCCTGTCTTTTGAAGAAATCTATCAATCTCGCCCTGAAGTCCTTTCCTTTGCGCCGGGCAGAGTAAACATCATCGGAGAACATACTGACTACAATCTGGGCTATGTCTTGCCTGCAGCGCTTAACCTCAGGAACTATTTCCTTGCTTCCCGAAGGAAAGATGAGAAAATTTCGCTCTGGACGGAGAACTTCAAGCAGGCGGAGGAGTTTTCTCTTCAAGAAATCTCTTTTTCTCGAAAAAATCACTGGGTCAATTATGTCAAGGGAGTTTTCTGGATTCTTGAGAAGGAAGGTTTCAACCTTCATGGAATAAACGCCTTCATCTGGGGGGATATACCTTTAGATGCTGGATTGAGTTCCTCTGCTGCTCTTGAAGTCAGCGTGATTTACGGATTAAACACTCTCTTCGAACTCGGTCTTGATCCAGAAAAAATGGCGCTCTTAGCACAGAAGGCAGAGAATGATTTTGTGGGTGTGAAATGTGGGCTGATGGATCAGTTTATCTCAACCCTAGGAGAGAAAAACAAAGCATTATTTTTAGATTGTGAGACACTTCGGTATGAACTCATCCCGCTTTATTTGGAGAATGCAAAACTGGGCATTGTCATCTATGATAGTGGAGTAAAGCGGGAGTTGGCGTCCTCTGAATACAATAAGAGGAGATTCGAAGCCTCCTCAGCGCTTGATATCTTGAAAAGATACGGAGTCAAAAGCTACAAGGATGTGGACCTTAAAATGCTCCAGGAGAGAAGAGAAGAGATGGATGATGTGCTTTATAAAAGAGCAAGGCACGTCGTGAGTGAAAACCAGAGGGTAAAGAAAGCTGTTGAAGCCTTGAAGAATGATGACTTCTTACTCTTAGGCGATCTTCTGTTTCTCTCTCATGAAAGTTTAAGGGATGATTATGAAGTTTCGTGTCCAGAGCTTGACCTGCTCTATGAGATGGCAAGGGAATTTTCAGGGAGTTTAGGAGCCCGCCTCACTGGCGCGGGCTTTGGAGGGTCTGGGCTTGCTCTGGTTGAAAAAAGTAAGATATCCGACTTTAAAGAAAAAATAATTCAAGAAGTAAAGAAGAGAGGATTTATTCGGCCTAGAGTGTATAAAATTGAAATCGGCGACGGAGCAAAGGCTTACTGGCTGGATAAGGAGGAGATCCAATGAGAAAGATATTGTTTTCTGTCCTGATTCTATGTCTTGTTTTCATCTGTGTTGATGGCAGCAATGAGAACTTGATCGAAAAGTTTGCAATAAAAGACGGACAGCTTCACCTGGGAAGGCTAGTTCAACCAGGCCGTTATTTCGAAAGCACGGGTCAGCAGAGTGCAATCCTGGGAACAGAGGATGGAAATTTTGAAGTCTGGATTTACCCTTATAAAGTCCTCCATAATCTTAGACTCCATTTTTTGATTGAAGATGAGAATGAGATAATAGAAGGACAAAAAATTGCACACACAGCAGATGTCTATTCCAATCAGAGTATCCTTCGTTACGTCCATTCCTCTTTTAAATCAGAAGCAATCCTGTTTACACCTTTGAGAGAAAGCGGGGTTGTGATCTTGCTTTCTGTTGAGACAATTAAGCCTCTCTCCGTAGTCGCTAGCTTCACCCCTGATTTAAAGCCCATGTGGCCCGCAGGACTGGGCGGACAATACAGTTATTGGGATGGGGAGAAGAAATATTTTGTCATTTCTGAAGGCACAAGAAAGAATGTCGCCCTTATCGGGAGTCCGGTTGGAGAACAATTTTCTTCAGGGCCAGCTCATGCCCTTCCTGAGGGAGATATGAAATTAAAAATCCATGTGGAGCCTGGACAAGCAAAGCGATATTTTTTCCCCATCTTTATCTCAGCCAGCCATGATGGGAGAAAACGCGCAGATGAGATATATGGACGCTTAAAGACAGATTTAAAAGAACTCTACCTGGAGAAATTTCGCCATTATGAAAGACTCGAAAAGGAGCACCTTTCGATCCAAACTCCTGATGAGAAACTGAATATCGCTTTCCAGTGGGCGAAAGTAGCTGTGGACAAAGCCTTTGTTTGCAACCCGCAGCTGGGCTGCGGGCTTGTCGCTGGCTACGGGCTTTCTGGAAGAAGCGAAAGGCCTGGGTTCGCCTGGTTTTTTGGGGGAGATGCTTTTTTCAACTCCTGGGCACTCACGAGTATCGGTTCTTTTGATGTAACTCGTCAGAGTCTGGCGTTTATCAGAAAAAATCAGCGTCAGGACGGAAAAATCATGCATGAACTCTCACAGGGCGCTGCCTTTATTCCATGGTTTGAAGAGTATCCCTATGGTTTTTACCATGCTGAGACGACTCCGTATTACATCGTTTCTTTGCACAATTATCTGAATTGCTCAGGCGACCTAGAATTCATCAATGAGAGCTGGGCTTCCATAAAAAAGGCGTACGAGTATGTCCTTTCTGCCGACTCTGATGAAGATGGCCTTATGGAAAATACGGTTGCTGGATTAGCTGCTTTAGAGCTGGGAGCTTTCCTCAAAAAAACCAAATCGGACATCTATTTAGCAGCGCTATCTGTTGAGGCGCACAGAGTTATTTCAGAACTTGCACTTCTTATGGGAGAGAAAAGGCTATCAAAAAAAGCCGAAGAGGTTTATAAGAAAGCGATAGCGGCTATCCGAGGAAAGTTCTGGGCAGAAGCTGAAAAAATGTACGCTCATGCGATAACCGTTGAGGATAAGCCCCTTACAGAAAAAACTGTCTGGCCTTTCATGCCTCTCTTTTTCAGACACTTTCCTCAGGATAGAGCAAATTATGTCCTAGATCTCTTTGCTTCTGCAGAGATGAGTACTGACTGGGGGATGAGGTCTCTTTCTCCGAAAAGCTCTTACTATGACCCTTTAAACTATAACTACGGGACAGTCTGGCCTTTTCTGACCGGCTATACATGTCTTTCCGAGTACAATTATGGTCGTTCCCTCTCTGGCTTTTCTCACCTTCAGAATTTGGCCTACAACACCTTTATTGATGCATTGGGGTTTTGTCCTGAACTTCTTTCAGGAGAATTCTTTACACCTCTTGAAACTTCAGTTCCCCATCAAGTCTTCAGTTCTTCCCCGGTTGTCACATGCATGGTTAGGGGACTTCTGGGACTCGAAGGAAATGCCTTAAAAAGAGAGATCGAATTCAGGCCAAGCTTCCCCGGAAACTGGAATAGAGTGAAGGTCAAAAATTTTCGCGTCGGAAAAGACACGTTCCATTTTACGATAGAAAGAAACGAGAAAAACCTTATTTTGGAAATTGAAGCGCAGGCCTCGACCCCTTATCGACTATCTCTCTCTCCTTTGCTGGGCTTCGGGACCTCTGTAAAATCCGTGAGAGTTAACGGCAGAGAGAAGAACTTCAGTATTGAGGAATACGGGGGAGAAGTTCGTTGTGCGATTAATCTGGAAATAAGGGAGAAGACAATTATTGAAATCGAGACCCAGGGGAGTGTTTTCCTCCATCTCTTTCGCCACTTCCCTCAGATCGGGGATAAAACTTCGGGATTGAAAATTATCAGGGCGCAATATCAAGATAATAAATTGCAAATTATTGTCGAAGGATTAGCAAACAAAGATTATACTTTGAACATAATAACACCCCGTTCAATCCAATCAGTAGATGAGGCAGAGTTGATAGAGAACGGAGAGATCGAGAAAAAGATAAAGATAAATATTAAGAGCGGAGAGGAAGGATATATAAGAAAAGAAGTCGTTGTCAGGTTTGAGGAAAATATTTGACATGATGTTTGTTATGTAATATGAAATAAGGAATAGAGAGGGATGATTATCAAGGTTGTTCTTGGGTGCGTGATTTCTTATCTATTGGGGTCTATTCCTTTTTCCTTTATCGTTGCCAAAATAGTCAAAGGTGTCGATATCCGGGTTGTTGGTGAGGGAAATGTGGGGGGGAGGAATGTTTGGCATGTGGTAGGTAAAAAATACGGCGTATTTGCTGGCTTTTTGGATGTGTTGAAAGGATTTTCAGCCTACTGGGTCGGGCATTTTCTCGGCCTGTCACCTTGGTGGATTTGGCTCTGCGGATTTTCAGTTATCCTGGGTCATTGTTTTCCTTTATTCCTCAAAGGAAGAGGAGGGAAAGGACTTGCTGCAGCTCTGGGGTATCTCGTAGCCATGCAGCCACTTGTCATACTTGCCTCGTGCTTCTTAATAGGAGCTATCTATCTCCCTTCCCGAAATTTTCACCTTGCTGTTAGCATAGGGATGGCAAGCATACCCATCCTTTGGTGGGCGGTTCTTAAAAAACCGTGGGGAGAAATCGGGCTTTTAGTTTCGTTGCTCCTTTTAATGGGTTTGAAAAGGATTATCGATGAGCCTTATATGAAAAGGATAAAACAAGAGTCTGGCTGGTAGAAGCAATGGAATTTCTTCATATTGGAATTCTTTTTTTCCTTGTTCTTTTATTGTTAAACCTGATCCAGAATCTTAAGAGGATCAAGGAACAGGAAAGAATAAAACTCAAAGAGCCATTGCCCTTAATCTCAGTATTGATTCCCGCAAGAAATGAAGAAAAGAATATTCAAAACTGTGTTACTTCTCTCCTTCAATCCGAATATCGAAGGCTTGAAATAATAGTTCTTGATGACAACTCAACTGACAGAACTCATGAAATTGTGAAAGAGCTTTCCCGGCATCATAAAAAGTTAAAAATTATCAAAGGGAAGGAACTTCCGCCAGGATGGAACGGGAAAAATTGGGCTTGCCAACAGCTTTCTCAGGCAGCTTGTGGAGAATGGTTTCTATTTACAGATGCAGATACAACTCACAAACCTCAATCTGTTTCTCTGGCTTTCACAGCAGCTCAAAAAAGAAAATCGGTCTTTGTGACTTATATTCCAGGACTTCCGGCAAAGACCTGGTCAGAAAAGCTTTTTTATTCAATCATCCATTTTGCCTTTTTTGCGGTTCTTCCTTCCAGGGTAGTGAATTATTCTAAAAATTCACACCTTGCTTTTGGCATAGGCCCTTTTCTTTTTATCAATAGAAGGTTTTATTTTTCATTTGGAGGACATAAGTCCATAAAAACAGCCATCGTCGATGATATAGCCCTGGCTAAGAAGGTAAAGGAACACAAAGGAAAAGTTTCCGCTGTGGATGGCACTAAGGTTATGGATGTAAGGTTTTACACCTGTTTTAAAGAATTGTGGTATGGATTTTCAAAGAATGTATACGAGGCTATCGGATGTGCTCCGCATTATCTTATTGCTATTCTTTTTTCTTGCTATTTTCTTTTTATATATCCCTATCTTTTGCTATGGGAAGCCGTGGAATCACACCAGGATTTAACCGCGCCTCTCTTTATGGTGGCGATTATTTCCCTCATAAAAATAATTCTATCTTTGAGGTTTCAGACCAGTATTGTCTTCGGCCTGCTCCATCCTTTTAGCGTTGTCTTAGCCCTCTTAATTCTATTAAACTCATTTCGCATCGCTGTTTTTAAGAAGAAGATCGAGTGGAAGGAAAGGCTCTATCCTGTAGAATGAGTGAGAGGGATCCTTGCTGTTCGAGACAAAATAAAGGCCGAAGTCCTTTCTATCTTTTTTTTCTGAGTTTATTTTTAGCCTTTGGTCTTCTTGGATTCCAAACGCTAAATTTGAAAGCTTCCCACAAGACAAAGATTATAACCAGTGTTTTTCCTCTTAAAGAGTTTGCAGAAACTGTCTGTGGAGACAGGGGAGAAGTAAACCTTCTTATCCCTCCTGGTGCAGAGATTCATACCTGGAAGCCCAGGCCGAGCGACATTATAAGAATTTCGTCTGCTGACGTTTTTATATACATCGGTCAAGATTTGGAGCCCTGGCTCCACGATATTTTGGAAAGTGTAAGAAGTGAGGAACTGAGAGTTCTAGAGGCAAGCGAGGGAATATCCTTGATAGAAGAAGAATCACATGAACACCCACACGGTCATGAGCATGCAGGTGTGGACCCTCATATCTGGCTTGACTTTGAGATTGACCAGATAATAGTAGATAAAATAGCTGCTATTCTCTCCGAAGTAGACCCTGAAGGCGCGTCGGTTTTTTGGAGAAATGCAGGTCTTTATAAGAAGAAACTCCAGCAGTTGGACATGAAGTACAGAGAAGAACTGAATCGTTGTGTCCATAGGACTTTTATTCTTGGCGGTCATGCAGCATTTGGCTACGTAGCGAGAAGATATAATCTGCACCAAATTTCTCTTTACGGACTCAGTCCTGATTCCAAACCCACTCCAAAGCAGCTTATTGAAGTTGTGGAACAGGCCAAAGAGCATAGAACAGAGGCCATTTTTTTTGAGATAGCGGTGAGCGATGAGCTGGCAAGAGTTATTGCCAAGGAAGTTGGTGCTCGAACTCTGGTCTTAAATCCGGGTGCAAACCTGACAAAGGAGCAGTTGAAGTCAGGTGTAACATTTTTTGATATAATGAATAAGAATTTGGAGAGTTTAAAAGATGGACTCATCTGCAAATGAACCAAAAGAGTTGATCATTGTTCAGAATATATCCTTTAGCTACGGATATACAGATGTTTTAACCGATGTGACATTTTCCATTAACTCAGGTGATTTTTTGGCCGTTATAGGGCCTAACGGCTCTGGTAAAACAACTCTAATTAAGATAATCCTTGGACTATTGAAACCCAATCAAGGTGGAATTCGAATTATGGGGAAGCCGTTGGATGAATTTACTGATTGGTCAAGTCTGGGCTATGTTCCTCAGAAGGCCACGCATATTGATCCTTTTTTTCCAGTGTCAGTCAAAGAAGTTGTGCATATGGGACTCCTTTCGAGCAGGAAGTTTCCCAGATTTTCGAAAAAAGAAGAGGAACTCTCTGCCCATAGAGCGTTAACCCATGTGGGTATGGAGCGATTCAAGAATTGGAGAATAGGGAATCTTTCTGGTGGACAGCAGCAGCGTGTCTTTATAGCTCGAGCAATAGTCAATCAGCCGGATATTCTTTTCCTTGATGAGCCAACAACAGGCGTGGATGCTGAAACCCAAGAGCATTTTTATGATATGCTTGATAAGTTGAATAAAAAAGAAGGGATTACTATTGTTCTGATCACACATGATTATGGTGTTGTCAACAAGCATGTCACTCAGGTCGCTTGCCTTAACCAAAGATTAGTCTACCATGGCTCCCACGAAGAATTCTGCCGCTCTGAGGCATTTAAAGAGATCCTGGCTGAAGGCCACCACATGATCTCGCATCGCCATTGATGGCATTGACGGGGTCAAGACCTGATCCCACTGAATGAAAATGGAAGCTTTCCTTAGCTATGGATTCCTCCAAAGAGCACTCCTTGCGGGAGTCTTTGTTGCAATTGCTTGTGCCCTCTTGGGAGTGTTTCTTATCCTTAAGCGTGATGCCATGATTGGTCATGGTTTAGCTCATGTCACTTTTGCAGGAGTGGCTCTGGGGCTTTTGCTGAATATCATGCCCTTGGCTATGGCCTTAGCCATTGCAGTTCTAACAGCTTTGGGAATCATGAAATTGAAGGAAACAGCCGGTCTTTATGGAGACACGGCCATAGCCATTTTCAGCAGCGTAGGATTTGCGCTTGGAATCTTATTGGTGACTCTTGCGCACAGTTTCAACGTGGATCTATTCGGCTACCTATTCGGTGAAATTTTAGCTATAAATACCTCTGAAGTATGGCTTTCTGTTGTTTTGGCTCTGATAGTGGTTTTAATTGTGATATTGAATTATCACAAATTTATGTACGTGACGTTTGACCGGGAGGCTGCAAAGGCTTCGGGGATTAAAGTCGGTCATCTCGATGTTGCTTTAACTGTTCTTACTGCTGTGACGATCGTACTTGGCATGAAAGTGGTGGGGATTCTTTTGGTCTCAGCACTCGTGGTCATTCCTGCTGCAGCAGGCCTGCAGCTGGCAGCCAATTTTAAACAAGCCATCGTACTTTCTTCCATTGTAGCTGTTATTTCTGTGGTTCTGGGCCTTTTCTTGGCATTCTATTTTGATTTTCCTGCCTCAGGCTCTATTGTGATCCTTTCTTTTTTATTTTTCGGATTTTCCTTCCTTTTTAAAAGATTAAGAAGATAAAAAAAAGGGTCAGGTCCTGTTTTTTGCCTAGTCTTTAGTCTTTAAACAAGTTTGATTAAGGAGAGATCGCTAATCAATGAATTAAAGCCAAAGGGCAAAAAACAGGACCTGACCCCTTCAATTGCTATTTTAGTTCTTTTTCGATAATTTCTCTAAGCTCATTCCCAAGCTTCAGAGCTTTTTTCTTCAAGGAAATAGCTTTTCTCCTAATTTTAGATTTAAACTCTTTGTCTTGGATATTTGGTAGGTTTATCTTAACGTTATAATAGGCCCCTTCGGCCGAGGTTTGAGCTGTGAGTCCAGCCACTCCGGCATCGCTCAGCGAATTTTTATTTCCTTTCAATGAAATTTCTTTTGCCAGCTCTAGGGCCTCAATACTCTTCTCAAGAACGCCAAAAGGAACCAGAGTTGCTTCTTTCAATGCCTCTTCCGTAGCTAGTTCTCTTTCTTTTTTCTGCTCGTCTGTTTTTTTGGGCAACCTGTAAGCATCCATAAGCTTGTTAAAGGCCATTGTATCCAAGTCCACAGCTCTTAAGAATTCATCTTTTAAATGCTGGGCCTCGACAGCAATTTTTTTTACCTCATCCTGGACACTTTCGTATTCTTTCTTGCCTACTGTTAAATTAGAGACCATGGAAGAAAGAGAAGATGACAGAGCGCCGCATAAGGCAGCAGTGCTTCCGCCACCAGGAGCAGGGGAGTCCATAGAGAGTTCGTTGGCAAATTCACGAAGGTTGAAATCGATGAGAGACTCTTCTATTTCCTTAAACTGGTATTCGATTATTTTCTTTTGAGGGTCAAAAGGGGAAACATCATCTAAACCGAGGGAGGAAATTGCAACTTTTATGAGCTCTTCTTCCGGTACCCCAGGACACTTTCCCTGTTTTTCAAGATAATATATTCCAGCCATGAGCATAGCTTCTTTGGGGATTAAGCCCACGAGTTCACTCCCTGTGACCCGCAATCCGAGTTTTTCTGCTTCTTTGATCACTTCATCGAAAACTAGGTGAGGTGGAGTTGTTTTATAATTTGTGAAATTGATTGAAATTTGTGCAATTCCATAATCTTCGATATACCATCCTACAGCTTTGCACTCTTTAAATTTACCTGGGACCTTGATAGGCATCCCTTCAGCATCCCTTATAATCTTTCCCTCTCTATCTCTCTTTGCTCGTCCCTTCTCTCTTATATTCAGTGCAATTTCATGAGCAAGCTTTCGGTCTCGGGTGTTTAAATTCATATTATAGGCAATCAAGAACTCTCTTGCTCCAATCACTGTTGCGCCTGCTTTTGCGTTGAAAACTGGCTCGCCATAATCAGGCGCCCATTCCGGATCCTTTAATTTTTCTGATAAGCCTTCGTATTCTCCCGTACGAATAGTAGCCAGGTTCTTCCTTTCTGGCTTTTGTGCAGCCTCTTCGTACAGGTAAATGGGGATCTTAAGCTCTTTGGCGACTCTTTCTCCCAACTCATGTGCAAGCTGAATACAATCTTGCATGGTTACTCCTGTGACTGGAATAAAAGGGCAGACATCTGTGGCGCCAATACGACTGTGGGCTCCCGTGTGTTTGCTCATATCTATAACTTCAGCAGCTTTCTTTATTGCCTTGAAGGCAGCCTCTTTTACTCCATCAGGGGTACCTATAAAAGTGACAACCGTCCGATTTGTTGATTCCCCGGGATCTACATCCAAAAGCGTGACATGAGGCGTGGATTTAATCTCCTTGGCAATTGTGTCTATTTTTTCTTTGTCTCTCCCTTCACTGAAATTGGGAACACATTCCACAAGCTTCATTCGATTACTCCTTTCTTAAAACTCTGCAATAAATTTCCTTTGATGTCGTACATGTCAATTTCATCGAACTCCATAACATGGTCGATGATAACATTTTTATCCCCAACAATAACAACCACAGAAGTAAGAAGCGGATATCCCTGTGCTGTTTCAAAGACTTTTTTTGAGTTGGTGAACATAATGTTTTCGTAATATTTACTCCAATGATTTTCTCCAAGATCGAAAGCTTTAATTTCAGAAACTTTAGATGAGAGCTCTTCCATAGTTTCGATTTTAAGAGGGAAATTTCCAATCAAGTAGGATTTTGCTTGTTCGAGCTCATTGCTGGGTACTCTTCTTTTGGTTATGTTTTCGATTACTTTAAAACACTCTTCGACAGATTCACGGATTACATCAGGTCTTACCTTAGCCCTTATCAAAAAAATCCCACAGCTTTTAAAGAATTCTACCTCGCTGAAAACAAGATAAGCATATTCTTTTGATTCTCTTAAGTTCATGAATAGACGACTATTGGGTGTTCCACCAAGGACTTGATTCAGCACAAGGAAAGGAAAGAAATCCGGGCTGCTGGGAGCGAGGATGACATTCCCTATATATATAGTGGCATCCTTGGCTTTAGGGAGGTCAATAAAACAGATTTTTTTCTCGGTATATGGCTCAGGAGGAGGAATGAAGGAAGTATCTAGATTTTTTCTCTCCCAAGTGTTTAGATAACTACTGACTTTTCTTGCTGCTGTTGACAGGTTTAGATTCCCAGTCAAGACAAGTATTGCATTGTTCGGCCTATAATATTTATCGAAGAAATCAAGAAGGCTTTTCTGGTTTAAGTTTTTTATGACATCTTCATTATAGGTGCTTTTTCCGTAAGGGTGGTTCTTGAAGAGGAGTCGATAGAGGTGTCTTTTGGCTATGAATTCTGGATCTGAAGTTTTCCTTAAAGTGTTGTAGAACATGGATCTTTTTACATTAGCGATTTCAACCCTCGTGAATGTGGGCTGGAGAATCATTTTGCTCAGAATATCAAGAGCCTCATCTAAATGCTCCTCAAGGAATGTAAAGGTAAACACAGAGTAGTCTGGGTTGATGGAAGTTCGAAAATTTCCGCCTATGGATTCTATTCTTTCTTCAATTTCAGAGGAGGATAGAGTGGAAGCTCCACGGCTCAGCATGTTGGCCGTAAGGGTTGCTAGGCCAGGTAATTCTTCTGGCGAGGCACTTTCTCCGGTTAAGATGACGAGCTTCAGACTGATAGTTGGAATGTTGTCTTGATAGATCACTGAGAGCGAAAGTCCATTTGAAAGAGTGTAAGACTCTATCGCAGGGAGATTGAGTTCAGCAAGAGGATCAGGATAGGGAGGTGTATTTCTGAATTTTTCCTGGGATAAAAGAGGAGATGTTAAAACGAATACAGGCAGGAAGATGAAAAAGAAAATTTGTAGATTGTTATGGTTTTTTGAGTTCGCGTTCATCTTATTTTTATATTGAGAAGAGTACTTTCTTGAGTGAAATATTTTTTGGAAGTACGGAGAATATCATAAGTATTAATTGAAAGATACTTTTCTAATTCCACAGGCAGGTCATCAAGGCGTTGTTTTGAGAGGAATGTCTCAGTAAGAAAGAGAGCTTTGTTTAGGGAAGTAGCATAGTGGTTTATGTAATCCATTTTAAACGTGTTTTTTGCTCGTCTGAGTTCTTTTTCTTGTATTATCCTTGATTTGAGCCTATTTATTTCTGAAAATATCGCCCGTTGGCTTCTCTCCAATAATAATTGATTACTGTTAACGACAAACATCCTAAGTGTAGCAAGATTTCCCCTTTTTTCTATGTTTCCGTTTAGTTGAACAGCAATTACCTCTCTTTTGAGTAATCTTCTGTAAATACGAGAAGCTTCACCTTGCAAAAGAATGTATTCGATAATTTTCAATGGATAGAAATCATCTGACACAGGAGAAGCTATCCTGTACCCTAAATGAAAGCCCGGCAAAGATGCAAGAACGTTTTCAAGGGATTTCACCACTCCTTTTTGTGAAGGAGTCTTTATCGGAGGCAAAGGAGGGATGTCTTTTCCTTTCGGAAGTGTTTCAAAATATTTTCTTATTTCCCCCTCTGTTTTCCTTTTGTCAATATTTCCGGCCACGCAGAGTACTGCATTATTGGGTGTATAGTAAGTCAAATAAAAATCTCTCACGTATTCTACTGTTAAATTTCTTATATCGGTTTCGTTGCCGATAACAGGATGGCTGTAAGCGAAATCGGGATATAGAAGTTGATCAAAAGCCAGGAAGCTTTCCCTGTAAGGATCATTTGCTTTCCTTTGATTGATCTCTTCAATAAGAGCTTCCTTGATTTGCTCAATTTTTAAGGCGCTAATTTCGAGAAATCTCATCCTGTCAGATTCAAGCCACAGTACCCGGGCAAGCTGGTTGGAAGGCACTCTTTGATAGAAAAGAGTTTTATCTTGAGTCGTAGTAGCGCTCAGTTCTCCTCCAATTCTATTGATAAAGCTGATGTGCTGCATCCGGCTTACATTTCTTGAACCCTGGAACATCAGGTTCTCCAAAAGATAGGCTATACCTGTCTTTCCAGGCTGCTCGTTGATGGAGCCAACATTGTAGCCAATTACTACAGAGACAAGCGGCAGGGAGTGATCTTCAGATAGAATGACATGAAGTCCGTTGCTTAACTGGAAATATTCAAAAGGGAGAGGCATTTTTCCTTGCTCTTGAGTCTTTAAGATAGGAGGTGTTAACAAAAGCAGGAGAGAAAGGGTAAGGAACAAGGTTTTTTGGGGGAATGCAAGTCTCTTCTTCGGGATTTCCGCCATAGGTATTTTTAAAAATAACATAAACAAGAAGTCAAATTCAAATCTGCCAAAAAATAAGGAAGCATTTCTAGATCCGTGATTAAAAGAGGTGTGGGAAGCAGCCTTGCTCCCAATCAGATTTTTAATGCCATTCCCTGTTCAATTTTTTTATCGGATATGCGAAGGGCGGTGGGTGAAAAAAATCCGTTTGAAGGCTGAGCGGGCATGGTTCCTCGAAGAGAGCGAAGCCTGAAACCGAGCAGCTTTTGACTCGCTGGGGCAAAAGTTGCGTGTTTTCAGAACCCACTGGCCTGAGCTTCTCAGACATACTCGCCGTCCGACTTCATCGGATTCCCTCGAAGAACAAATTCAGAAGGCTAAATCTTCAATGGTCGCTACTGCTATTTCCCAAACCTCTCCGTCTGTTATCACGGATCTGGAAATGCTTCTAAAAAATAAAAAGGGGACTGTCCCCGTTTTTTTCACCCATTTTTTTCATTGAAAAGGTGTTCCTTTTATGATAATTTTTCTGCTACTCTTTTGACATCGTAATTAATCTGGATTAGTCACGGTAAGTAGAGGTATTATTTATGAATAATCCAGGTTAGTACAAGGAGGTCGCAAGTGAGTAAACAAGGAAAACATTTATTCACATCAGAATCAGTGACAGAAGGTCATCCAGATAAGATTTGCGATCAGATATCTGATACTATTCTAGATAATCTTATAGGCCAAGATCCCCAAAGCAGAGTGGCCTGTGAGACTCTGGTAACCACTGGACTTGTTCTTATTGCGGGAGAAATAACAAGTGAAGGCTACTGTGAATTCCAGAAAGTTGTCAGAGACACAGTTAAGGAAATCGGGTACACCAGTGCCAAATATGGTTTTGACTATGAGACATGCTGTGTAGTTTCTTCTATCCATGAGCAGTCTCCCGATATCGCAATGGGTGTGGATGAGGCTGGGGATCGTGATCAGGGTGCTGGAGATCAAGGGCTGATGTTCGGCTTTGCCTGCAGCGAGACAGAAGAGCTAATGCCAATTCCTATTATGTTAGCCCATAAGCTGGTAAGAAGGCTAAGCCAGGTGCGGAAAGAGGAGATTGTAAGTTATCTCAGGCCAGACGGAAAGTCACAGGTTACTGTGGAATATGAAGGCCACAATCCTAAAAGAGTGGATGCTGTTGTTATTGCTGCCCAACATAATCGTGAAGTTAAGATGAATGATCTGAGAGAGGACCTAAAAAGGATTGTCATAGAGGAAGTTATCCCTCCTGGAATGCTTGATAAAAACACGAACGTTTATATAAATGAGACAGGTCGCTTCGAACAAGGCGGCCCTCTGGCAGATACAGGTATAACCGGTCGCAAGATTATCGTGGATACTTATGGAGGAGTCGGTAGCCATGGAGGAGGATGCTTTTCAGGGAAAGATCCCTCTAAGGTTGATCGCTCGGGTTCTTATATGGCGCGCTACATTGCTAAGAATTTAGTTGCCGCTGGTATTGCAGATAGATTGGAAGTACAGATGGCCTATGCCATCGGCGTACCTCATCCTGTCTCCCTAATGGTGGATTCTTTCGGGACAGCGAAAATATCAGAGGATAAGATAAAAGAATTGATTCGAGCGCATTTCAATCTTACTCCCAAGGGAATGATCAGATCGCTTGAATTACTTCGTCCCATATTCAGGAAAACTGCATGTTATGGTCACTTCGGTCGCACAGAAAGTGAATTTACTTGGGAGAAGCTAGATAAGGCCGAAGCTTTGAGAAAGGATGCAGGTTTTTAGAGAAACCAATTCTGGTCGGAAATGATATAAGAAGGAGAAAAAGATGGAATGCGATGTTAAAGACTTGAAGCTTGCAAAAAGAGGCCAGCTTAAAATGGAATGGGCCGCCAGGTTCATGCCCGTGCTTGGCCTGATAAAAGAGAAGTTTGCAAAAGAAAAACCTCTAAAAGGAATACGAATTTCAGCTTGCTTGCATGTGACTTCAGAAACCGGAAACCTGATGGAAGCACTGAAAAAGGGCGGGGCCGAAGTGGCTCTAACAGCCTCTAACCCTCTCAGCACTCAGGACGAAGTGGCGGCAGCCATAGTAAAGTACTATAAAGTCCCAGTTTTTGCCGTAAAGGGAGAGGATAACAAAACATATTATAGACACATTAATCAGGCCCTGGACATTAATCCGCAGATAACCATGGATGATGGAGCTGACCTAGTCTGTACTATTCACTCAAAAAGAAAAAAGCTCCTTGAGAATATTATTGGGGGTACCGAAGAAACGACCACGGGTGTGATTCGGCTGAAAAGCATGGCAGAGAAAAACGTGCTTCATTATCCCATTGTTGCTGTCAATGATGCGAATACAAAGTACCTGTTTGACAATCGCTATGGAACCGGGCAAAGCACAATAGATGGTATCCTGCGTGCCACTAATATCCTGCTGGCGGGATTAAACTTTGTTGTAGCCGGATATGGCTGGTGTGGTCGTGGAGTTGCCATGAGAGCAAAAGGGGCAGGTGCGAAAGTGATTATCTGTGAAGTGGATCCTCTCAGGGCTTTAGAGGCACTGATGGACGGTTTTCAAGTTATGTCCCTAAATGAAGCAGCCAAAATTGGTGATGTTTTCATTACCACAACCGGAGATAAAAATGTTATAACAAGGGATCATTTCGAGAGGATGAAAGATGGAGCTATCGTTGCCAATTCTGGCCATTTCAATGTAGAGATTGATATTCCCGCTCTGGAGAGCCTTTCCCGGAGTAAGAGAGAGATCCGGGATTTTGTTGAAGAATATACTTTGAAGAAAGGGAAAAAGATCTATCTTTTGGGAGAAGGCCGGCTGATTAACCTGGCTGCAGCAGAGGGGCATCCTGCCACTGTCATGGATATGAGCTTTGCCAACCAGGCTTTGAGTGTCCTCTATCTTTTCCGAGAAGGGGAAGGCTTACAGAAAAAGGTTTATTCTGTTCCAAGAGAGCTCGATGAGGAAATAGCGCGTCTGAAGTTGAAGTCTTTAGGAGTAAAAATCGACAAACTCACTGCAGAACAAAAAGAGTACTTAACAGGCTGGCAAGAAGGAACATAGGTTTTGGGAGATTGCTTGGCTCCCTAAAATTATTTTATTATATTTAAATATTCTCTGATTTTTTTCTTCATTTCAGGGTCAGTGGCTTGGGGATAAATCTTTTCGAAGATAATCTTCGCTTCTAGGTATTCGTTATTTTCAAAATAGGCAACGGCCAGATTGAAGTTGAGATCAACATCATTGGGCATATATTTTAAGGCTTGCATGTAGCTTTTGACGGCTTCAGGGAAATTGTTTAGTTTTCCGTATATTATTCCTCTGAGGTTTAGGGCCTGAACATTACGGCTGTTTATTCCGATTGCTTTTTCAACATACTCAAGGGCCTCCTGAAGTCTATCTTTTATTACATACAATCTGCCCAGATTAAAATAAGCGAGATCTCTTGATTTATATTTTTCATCTACAAGAGCTGTTCTGAACTCTTTTTCAGCCTTATCGATGAACCCCATCTCCTGGTAAGCAACTCCTAAGTAGTTGTGAGTTTCGGTTAAGGCTGGGTTAATCTCCAGGCATTTTTCAAAATATTTAACTGCCTCTTGGAATTTAGCGGTCATCATGTGCGCTAAGCCAAGTGAATTAAGAGCCTGATCATAGCGTGGATTGAGTGAGATAGCTTTGTTGAAACACCTGATCGCCTCTTCAATATTACCCTCATTCAGATATAAAAGACCCATGTTGTACTGATATTGGGGGTCTTTTTTTCTTGCCTCCGTGATTTTCTTCTGTGAAGAAGCACAGAGAATCATACTCAGTGAGATAAATATGATTAAAGTCAATTTTGTAGATTTCATGTTACCCTCTCTTTCATGCATATTCATCCTTCAATTTTCTTGACATTAAATCTTGAAGGGCGGCTCTGGGATCCTTATTTTTGTAGAGCACATGATAAATCTGCTCACTGATTGGCATTTCCACTTTTTCCCTTTTTGCCAGTTTGTGTACAGAAAGGGTTGTGGGTACCCCTTCAGCAATCATTTTCATACCTGAGATGATCTCAGGTAGAGACTTGCCTTTTCCCAGTTCATAACCCACATAGTGGTTCCGGCTCAATTTGCCTGTGCAGGTGAGTACAAGATCGCCTATGCCTGCCAAGCCAGCAAAAGTTTCTATCCTAGACCCCAATTTTATACCAAGTCGTGTCATCTCTGCTATCCCCCTTGTGACTAAGGCGGCTATCGAATTGCAGCCGAACTGAAGAGCGTCTGAAATACCTGCAGCGATGGCGATGACATTCTTGAGAGCGCCTGCCAGCTCCACTCCAGATACATCTTCTGATGTATAGATTCGAAAGGTGAGACTTGAGATGAAATGCTGAATTTTTTGGGCTAGATCTGAATCTCTGGAAGCGAGGACTACTGCGGTGGGATGACTTTCAACAACCTCCCTGGCAAAACTAGGCCCCGATAAGACAGCAATTCGGGGAGAAAAGAAGGGTGAGAAAACTTCATCCATCACTACACTCATACGTTTCAAGGAGTCCTCTTCTATCCCTTTTGTCAGGCTCACGATGATGTGATCAGAAGAAAGATTGGGAGCGATTTGTTCATAAATCCTTCGACAAAATTGAGATGGCACAGCGATAAAAATAATTTCTGAAGAAGCTACAGCTTCTTTCATGTCGTTGAAAAAAGAAACATTAGGTGGGAAGATAAATCCGGGCAGAAATGTCCTGTTTTCCCTGTATTGTTTTGTTTCCTCATAAACATCTTCTTCTCTGATCCAGAGCTTGTTTTCTATTTCCGTCCGTCCAAGATAAATGGAGAAAGCACTTCCCCAGCTTCCTCCGCCGATAACGCTGGCTTTCATCCGATTCTCTCTCCTAATTTTCTTTCTTTGCCTTTGATGAGTCTTTCAATATTCCCCTTATGCCTCAAAGCAATCAGGACAAAGATGGCAAGACTCAGAAAGATAAGTTCCACATCTCCTTTGAACAGAAAAACGAATAAGGGGTAGCTCAGAGTGGTCAGGATAGAACCCAGGGAAACATACCGGGTGATAGCAACAATGATTAAAAAGAACACCATACTGAGAAGCAAAGGTTTGAATGCTAAAACAGCATAGACTCCCACTGCTGTTGCCACTCCTTTCCCTCCCTTGAACTTAATGTAAACTGGAAAACAGTGTCCTAATACAGCTAAGAAACCGCAGAGTAGGGCAAAAGATTTATCTGGGAAGAATTTCGCCGCAAGGAAGACAGGGAGGAATCCTTTGAGGACATCTGTGAGAGCAACAGGAATAGCGTAGCCCCAGCCTTTGAGCCGGAGCAGGTTTGTGGCTCCTGTGCTATGGCTTCCAAAATCACGGATATCCTTTTTTTCGCGGATGAGAAAGATGATGTATCCAAAAGGGATGGCGCCAAAGAGATAGGAACAGATAGCATATATTGTTTTCATTTGAGTTCAAATTCAGAAAGAGCAGAGTATTCTGCTCCTGAAGGTTTGAGTATACTCTGGAAGAAAGTGAGCTTTTTTGCTCGCATTTCTCCAAAATTCGTTTCCTTGTTTTTTTCAAGAAGAGAGAGAGTTTCTCTCTGGGGAGATGGGATCTTGACTCTTCCAAGGGTTAGATGGGGATGGTACTTTCGTTTTTCTCTCGGAAAATCCAATTTTTCCAGTTCTCCCTCTAAATGGAATTGAAGAGCTTCGAGAGTTTCCTCTTCTTCGATCCCAATCCAGAGAACCCTTGGATTTCTGCTTCCGGGAGGAAAAGAGCCTGTTCCTTTGAATTTCAGTATAAAAGATTGATATTTTTCAGAAACTGTTTTCAGGATTTTTTCAATCTCTCGGACTTTTTCTCCTGAAATTTCTCCTAAGAATTTCAGGGTCAAATGCATTCCTTCTGGCTTGACCCATCTGATACTGCTGCCTCCCGTTGTCAGTTTGTCGAGTTCGCTTATGAAAGATATAAGGTTCTTTTTTATTTCCTCATCCAGGTCTATGGCAATAAAAGTCCTCATTTCAGCCTCGTTCTTTAACTAAAGAATTCTTCATTTTGATTGTTAAAATATGTCTTCGGAGCATATCCAGAGCTTTTTGGCTGGACTGAAATTTTATGGCTTCTCTGTTACCGAGGAAAAGGTTTTTAGCGACTTCCGAGCCTTTGTCCCAGGCCAAAGCTGTGTAGACAAGACCCACTGGTTTCTCCGCTGTTCCTCCAGTAGGACCGGCGATTCCTGTGATGGCAAGGCCATATTTTGTCTGTGCCTTTTCCTTAATACCTGTAGCCATGGCTTGAGCAACTTGAGAGCTGACGGCTCCATATTTTTCGATTAAATCAGAGTAGACATTTAACAGATTCGTTTTTGCTTCATTGCTGTAGGTCACCACGCTCTGCGTGAAGTATTCTGAGCTTCCAGGGACATTTGTGATGCGATGTCCCAGAAAGCCACCTGTGCATGATTCGGCAGCAGCCAGAGTCTTCTTGTTGCGACGCAGGAGTTTTCCGATGACTTCTTCCAGTTCTTCGCCAGACGTGGAAAACACATTGTCTTTAAGTCTCGAAAGGATCGTTTTTTCTAGTTTTTTAACTCTCCTTTCAGCCTGTCCCTGGCTTTCTTTGGAATGACCTGTCATGTGAATCTCAATTTGTCCCGGGTAGGCCAGTGTGGTCAGTTTGAGATAGGGAGCTTTAGGATATACATCAAAGATAAGACTCTCGATCCTCGATTCAGTTAGGCCAGTGGTTTTTAAAATTCTTCGCGCAATATAACCCTTCCTTAATTTCTGAAGGTGCGGCCAAACTGATGTTTCGAACATTGGCTTGAGCTCATGGGGAGGTCCGGGAAGAAGGACAATAACCTGCCCTTTTCTATCAAGCCAAAGACCAGGAGCTGTGCCGTTTCTATTCTCCAGAACCTGAGCCCCGTCAATAATATAAGCTTGCCTCTTGTTTACCTGAGGCATGGAAAGCCTTCTGCGCTTAAATCTTGCCTCTATTTTTTTTAGCAAAGCTTCTTTGAAGATGAGTTTCCGTTCAAGGACTGTGGCGAAGGCTTCCCGGGTTTTATCATCCTTGGTCGGGCCAAGACCTCCCATAGCGATGATGATGTCAGCATGGTTCAGGGATTCTTGAATGCGTTGGGTGAGATCGTCCCAGTCATCTCCCACTATTGTTTTAAAGGAGACTTCCATGGCGAGGTCATTCAGGCGCTCGGTGAGATAGAGAGAATTGGTGTCCTGGAAATAAGGAGTGAGCAGTTCTGATCCAACAGCCATGATTTCGATTCTCAGGTCCGTTCTATCTTTCATTTCAATATTAAGTAAAGATTGACTATCACACCAGCATAGATGGCGGCCAATAGGTCATCCATCATGATTCCCCAGCCCGATGGGAAATTTTCCACTTTTCTTATAGGGAAAGGTTTTATAATGTCAAAGAGACGGAAAAGTAAGAAACTTAAGAGAAGAGGAGGCCAATCCTCGCTCATTCGGAATAACACAAGAAACTGTCCTGCCGCTTCGTCTACCACAATATTTCTAGGATCCTCTTTGCCTATTTCAGATGCGTATTTGGAAGAGGCGAAAACTCCCACAAAAAAGAGGAGAAAAAAAAGGAGAAAGTGAAGAGGCCAGCTGAGTTTATGAAGAAAAAGCCAGTATAGAGAAACCACGATCAGGCTGGTTAGGGTTCCAGGTGCTATCGGAAAGTGTCCAATGCCAAAAACAGTTGCAATGATTTTCGAAGCTAATTTCATTGAATTAGTTTTCCGTATAAATCATATATGTCAACAGAATAGATTTCAACTTTTTGAATTGTGTTAATCACTTTGTTTGTTTGCAATGCAGAGTCAATAAAAATAATTCCATCAACCTCTGGGGCCTGGAACTTGCCCCGGCCGATCAGTATGCTGGCATTTCCCTTCTGTATTCCTTCAATCAGGACATCAGCTTTTTCGTTCAGATATTTTTGATTGTTCTCATAAGATATCTCTGTCTGGATTTCCATAATTTTATCTTTTCTTCTTGTTTTCACACTTTCTTTAATAGGATCTCCAAACGAAAATGAGTCAGTTCCTATCTCCCTGGAATATGTAAAGATACCCAAGTGGTCGAACCTTGCTTCCTTTACAAATATCTTAAGGCTCTCGAATTCTTTTTTTCCTTCTCCTGGGAAGCCAACAACAAGTGAGGTTCGAAGGGCAATATCTGGAATTTTCTGTCTTATATTGTGGATAAGTTTCAATGCTCTTTTCCCGTCCATTCCTCTTCTCATTTTCCTTATAATCTCAGGGTCAGAATGCTGAAAAGGAATATCTAGATAAGAGCATATTTTTTCCTCCTGCATGACTTCCAAAAGAGGATCGCTGATCTCATCTGGGTAACCATACAGGATACGGATCCATTCAATTTTCTTGATTTTCAGAAGCTCTTTAAGAAGAAGGGATAATCCTTCATCTAACCCTAAATCCCTGCCGAAATAAGTGGAGTCTTGTGAAACAATGTTAATTTCTTTAACGCCGTTGGAAGCCAGCTCTTCAGCTTCTCTGTATATAGAGGTAATATCGCGAGACCTGTAAGAGCCTTTAATTAAAGGAATAGAACAGAAGGAGCATTGATGGGAACATCCTTCCGATATTTTGACATAAGTCCATGCCGGTGGGGTTGAAAGGTGGCGAGGAGAAGTATGATCATAGAGATAACTGTATTCAGATTTTTTGTACGGCGTTCCCTCGATGGCCTGGACTATTTTATCGAAGTCATTTACTCCCAACCACAGATCTATCTCGGGAAATTTTTCCGTCAGGCTTTTTTTATCCCTTTTGACATAACAACCGACAGCTATGATCTTTTTTTCTTTCGCTTTTCTCTTGAGTTTGACAGCTTCTTTTAAGGCCTGGATCGTTTCTTGCCTGGCTGGTTCAATGAAGCCGCAGGTGTTGAGAATAACTATATCGGCTTCTTCAGGATTGGCAGTAAACGTATAGCTTGCTCTATCCAGATAGCCCAGCATTACTTCGCTGTCTACCAGGTTTTTCGCACAACCAAAGCTGATAAGTGCCACCTTTTTCATTGGTTAAATTGTAAATCGTAAAGAGTTATAAGTAAACAACAAAGGAAACATATTCAAGTGCTGGATAATGGCTTGATTTTAGAAATCCCTTTGCTCCGTTCAGATTTTTAACGCCATTCCCTCACTGTCCTTCTCAGCGCCTGCGGAACTGCGCACCTTTGTTCCTCGTAACCTTAAGTGATGTCTTCTGTTCAAACCAGAGCTCCCATCCTTTATAAAGGCGATGCTCAAACATCCTCGGCGCCCGACTTCATCGGATTCCCTCGAAGGACAGTTCGGGAAGGCTAAATCTTCAAGGTCGCTTCAGGAATTTCTAAAATCAAGCTATCAAATGAAATGGGATTTTTACGAAAGTAAAGCGAGAGCGATAATGAGGAACGCCCCTCTACCTTATGGATAGATTTTATACAGGAGGCGAGGAAAAGGGATGGATTCCCGGATATGTTTGATTTTACATATCCAGCCAAGCGTTCTTTCGATGCCCAGGCCGAATCCGGAATGGGGGACAGATCCAAATTTTCTTAAGTCCAGGTACCACTCAAAGGCTTCTCGAGGTAGATTGTGTTCTTTAATCCTTTTCTCGAGAAGGTCAAGGTCATGGATGCGCTGGCCGCCGCCTATGAGCTCACCGTATCCCTCTGATGCCTGAATATCTACTCCGAGCACCAGATCCGGTCGCTCCGGGTCAGGTTCCATGTAAAAAGCCTTGATTTTAGCCGGGAAGTGGGTAATACAAACTGGGGTACCGAATATCTTGGATATGAGAGTTTCATCAGGGGAGCCAAAGTCATCGCCCCATTCCATTTTTGAGCCTTTTTCCTGGATCATATGGAGAATTTCTTCATATTTTTTGCGCGGGAAAGGCTTCTTCACCTTTTCCAAGGGTTTAGTATCCCTTTCCAGTACTTCGAGTTCCTTTTTATTTTTCTCCAGGATGCGTTCAATGATGTAGACAATAAGGTCTTCACCTAGTTCAGTGATATCCTCTAAGGTAGCAAAGGCTACTTCGGGTTCGACCATCCAGAATTCGATAAGATGTTTTCTTGTTTTTGATTTTTCCGCCCTAAAGGTCGGACCGAAACAGTAAACTTTCCCAAAAGCCATAGCTGTAGCTTCGTTATAGAGTTGGCCACTCTGGCTAAGATAAGCTTTTTGGTCAAAATATTCTGTCTCGAAGAGTGTGGTTGTCCCTTCACAGGCGCTGGGCGTCAGTATAGGTGTATCCATAAGTCGAAAACCTCTGTTATCGAAGAAATCACGTATGGACTTTATGAGCTCAGTCCTGATTTGGAGAATGGCACGCTGTTTTTGCGATCGGAGCCAGAGATGGCGGTGTTCCATGAGGAAAGGAACGCCATGGGTTTTTGGAGTAATCGGATAATCTTCAGCAATCTGAACGATTTCTAAATCCTCAATACTTAACTCAAATCCACCAGGAGATCTTTTATCTTCCCTAACCTTGCCTCTTGCAATGATAGAAGATTCTTGCGTTAAGGTATCAAATTTCTTGAAGAGAGGGCTATCTTTTTCAGGGCTCGTGATCGTTCCCTGGAGAATTCCTGTGCCGTCCCTGATAAGGAGAAACCGGACTTTGCCACTGGACCGCTTATTATAGACCCATCCTCTGATTTCAACTTCTTGGTCTTTGTAGTTTGAAATATCTTCTATGTATACCCACTTCATGATTCAGGAATTATAAAAAAGTAATAGGTTAAGGTCAATCAAAAAGAGTCTCTATGACGAAAAGAGTCATCGGGGTCAGGCTTTCATAAGTTTTATAACTTTGTTATTAATTAAAATTTAATTCATTTTTCCTTAATAATTATAAAACTTATGAAAGCCTGACCCCAGTGAATTCATTTTATCCCCACTTTTCGATATAGAGCCCTTGATGCATTGACAGGAAGTAGGTTGTGTGATAATTGGAAGGCAGATCTAATGAGGGTTACAGATGTCTTTCTTTAGGGATGAAGAATGAAAGCTCCCGCTTTTTTGGCTTTCGACCTTGGTGCTGAGAGTGGCAGGGCTTTACTGGGGTGGCTTGAAAATCGTCGATTGCACATAAAAGAACTCAGCCGTTTTCCTAATGGAATGGTTTCTATCCTGGGGCACTTATACTGGAACATTTTTCGTCTCTTCGAGGAGATGAAAAGAGGCATGAAGCTTTGTTCCTCGGAAGTCAGGGCTCATCCTGAAAGCATTGCTGTCGATACATGGGGAGTTGACTTTGGTCTGCTAAGCCATGATGGCACTATTCTGGGTTTGCCTTATGCCTATCGAGACTCCCGCACTGAAGGTGTCATGGAGGAGTTTTTTAAAAGGATTTCCCGTGAACGCATATATCAACTGACTGGAGTCCAATTCATACAGCTCAACTCACTCTTCCAGCTCTTCGCAACGAAGAGGGATCAACCAGAGTTATTAGACTTTGCGAGTGACCTTCTTTTTATTCCGGATATATTCAATTACCTGTTGACAGGAGTAAAAAAGACAGAGTTTACCTTCGCCACGACCTCCCAGCTCTACAATCCTCTAAGGAAAGAATGGGAAGATGAACTTTTTGAAGCACTGGGCATTTCAAGATCTATTATGCAGGAGATCACTCCGCCTGGAACGATTATGGGCAATCTGGATCGGACAATCTGCCGGGAAACAGGATTAAACCAGATCCCAATTAGTTCGGTAGCTTCGCATGATACCGGCTCTGCTGTTGCAGCCGTTCCTGCGCAGGGAGAAGATTGGGCTTATATTAGCAGTGGCACGTGGTCTCTCATGGGTGTTGAAACGAGAGAGCCGATCATTAATAGCCAAACTCTGGATTTAAACTTTACCAATGAAGGCGGGGTTGAAGGGACTTTCCGTTTTCTAAAGAATATAACAGGGTTATGGTTGTTGCAGGAATGTCGGAAGGCCTGGGCTGAGGAGCGGAATTATGATTATGAAGAATTGGCGGAAGCAGCCAGAAGTGTTTCACCCTTTAGATCAATCATTCATCCTGATTGGGGAGGATTTCTTAATCCGCCAGACATGCCCGGGGCAATTCGCAAGTTCTGCCAGAATACAGGGCAGCCAGTGCCTGATTCTCCTGCTAATTATGTGAGATGTATTCTTGAAAGTCTTGCCTTAAAATACCGCCTTGTCCTTGATCAGCTGAAGAGAATATATCCACACCCGATTCATAGAATCCATGTTATAGGCGGAGGCGCGCAGAATCGTCTGCTCTGTCAGTTTACGGCAAACGCCACAGGGCTTCCTATTATAGCAGGGCCTGCCGAGGCAACAGCGGTTGGGAATATCATGGTTCAAGCCCTCTCTTTAGGGTATATTGCTTCCCAGGAGGATATGAGGGAAGTCATCAAAGAGTCTTTTGAGCTTGTCAGATACGAACCGGAAAAAACTTCAGAATGGGAATCAGCTTATGAGAGGTTTCAGAATATATCCGAAGCTTAAATTTATTTTATCGAAATATCTGCCATAAATATTATGAGAAGATGAGAAATGAGATTTAAATTTGATTAAGTAAAGGGGAAATCATGATGGATTCAGCAAAAATTGAGAAAACTTACCATTTAGCTCGAGAACGCTATTCCCAGTTGGGCGTGAATTCCGATAGAGCTCTTGAAATTTTAGAAAATGTATCCCTCTCTCTCCATTGTTGGCAGGGCGATGATCTGGGAGGGTTTGAAAAGCTGGATTCTCGCCTCGAGGGAGGGGGGCTCCAGGTGACGGGCAACTACCCAGGGAGAGCGAGGACAGTTGATGAACTCCGGATGGACCTTAAGAAAGCTTACTCTTTGATTCCTGGGTGCCATCGGTTGAATCTGCATGCTATATATGGGGATTTCGGCGGAAAGCCTGTAGATAGGAACGAAATTAATCTAGAGCATTATAAGGGTTGGATCGATTGGGCAAAACAGGAGGGCCTTAAGCTCGACTTTAATCCGACCTGTTTCTCCCATCCCAAAGCAAATTCCGGCTTTACCCTGAGCAGCAAGGATGAGGAGATTCGTGAATTCTGGATTGAACACGTGAAACGATGCCGTGAGATCAGCGCCAAAATAGGGAAGGAGCTTCAAAGCCCGTGCATACACAATCTCTGGATACCTGATGGAACAAAGGATATTCCGGTCGATCGCTGGGCACATCGTTCTCTCCTGAGAGAGGCTCTAGACGAGATTTATGCGGTTGAATACAGCCCTTTAGAAATGAAGGATTCAATCGAGAGCAAACTTTTTGGCATAGGTAGTGAATCTTTTGTCGTCGGCTCCCATGAGTTCTATCTGGGCTATGCCCTTTCCAGGGGAAAAATGCTCTGCCTTGATCTGGGGCATTTTCATCCCACCGAATCAGTTGCAGACAAGATCTCTTCCATCCTGCAGTTTTCCGAAGAGCTTCTTCTTCACATCAGCCGTGGAGTAAGGTGGGACAGCGATCATGTTGTTATTTTGAATGATGAGGTAAAGAGTTTGACAGAGGAAATTGTTCGCAGTAATGCCTTAGACCGAGTGCACATCGCCCTTGATTTTTTTGATGCAAGCATGAACCGAATCGGTGCCTGGGTGATAGGTGCAAGGGCCACTTTGAAAGGCTTGTTATGCGCCCTTTTGGAACCTCTAGAGAAGCTAAGAGAAGCGGAGAACTCGGGAAATAACTTTGCCCGTCTTGCGCTCATAGAAGAGCTTAAAACTATGCCTTTCGGCCCAGTCTGGGATTACTGCTGTCTGAGGATGAACGTGCCTGCAGGAGAATCATGGATGGAGGAAGTAAAGCGCTACGAGGAAGAGGTCACAAATAGACGATAATAGCCAAAAAATGACTTCAAAGCAGCGAGTTCTGGCGGCAATAAAAAGAGAAGTTCCTGATCGGCTTCCCGCCACAACCCATCATATCATGCCTTATTTCCTCGAAACCTACATGAATGGAATTTCCTATCAAGAGTTTTTTGACTATTTTGGATTGGACCCTATCCAATGGGTTGTTGCATACAAGCCTGGTCCTTCACGTAATGAATATTATGATCCCGAACAAAAAGAAAAAGGATTATTAGAGGCCCAGCGCATATGCTCGGATAACTGGAGAATCAGAACCGAGAACATCCCGAATCCGGAATACAAAGTGACACGCTTCCATTTTATAACTCCAGAAAAAAACCTATCCATGGTTTTACAATCAGGTAAACATACGACCTGGATTACAGAGCGTTTGATCAAAGAAAAATCAGACATCCATGTTTTTGCCAAGTATGCATCAATTCCTCTCTGCGATGTGGAAAAGGTCAACAGAGAAGCAGAGATATTTGGCGATAGAGGAATTATTCGTGGTTCAATCCCTGGGTTTGATGTCTACGGCCAGCCTGGCTGCTGGCAGGATGCTGCTGTCTTGTATGGAATTGAGAAGCTTATCATGGAAACTTTTGACGATCCTGAATGGGTGCACTCATTCCTCGAAATCCTGCAGGAGAGAAAAATGATATACATACAATCCATGCAAGGGGCTCAGTTTGATGTCAACGAACTTGGAGGGGGCGATGCCTCTTCCACTGTCATTTCTCCGAAAATATTTGAGGAATTCGTTGCTCCCTATGATGCAGAACTCATCGACCTGGCTCACAAGAAAGGACAGCGTGTTGTTTACCATACCTGCGGGGGTATGATGCCTATCCTTGAAAGAATAGCGGACATGAATCCAGACGCAATGGAAACATTTACGCCCCCATCTCTGGGAGGAGATGTGGACTTGAGAGAGGCGAAGAAAAAAATAGGAAACAGAGTTTGTATGATCGGTGGATTTGATCAAGCGCTTTATTTCAAGGATTGCAGCCCAGAAGAGACGAGAAAAGCTGTCCGCCAGTGCTTTGAAGAAGCAGGGGAGGGAGGAGGCTATGTGCTATCTCCTTCAGACCATTTTTTTGATGCGAATATCGAATTAATCCGTGCTTTTGCAGATGAAGCCAGGAAATGTGTTTATTGACCTTGATTATTCATAAAAAATGCCGATACACTCTGAAATTACAGTAATATCAGAAGTTTATCCTGATATTGTTGTAAATCATGTAGAATTATCTTATTGACACCATCAGCCAGAGTAGAAGGATAATCACGCCTACAAGAATCCAGCTGCCCCCGAAACCTAGGAAATCTGCTTTGTTCGGTTTGAGTATTTCCCAGTTAGACCCTGGCAAGATCTTATCCTTTTCAAATTTTCCGGGATTGTCATAGGAATCCTCAAGAGCTTTCTTTTCCTCTTCCGGTGTTTTCTGGACAGGTGTATGCAACTTGGCAAAGAACCTATCCAGATGCTCTTTTGGAGTCGGTTTTGTTACATAAGATATGAGGAAGAGGATAAAAAAAGGAAACAGCGCATCAAATAAGAATCGCACGGCAACAAGTTGTGCTTTTGTAAAATTGGAAAAATCAACGCCAGACCAGCTCAGCACCCAAATCTCTGCATGGAATCTTCCTATTCCTATCTTGGGTGAGGAGGAATCAGCCGGGTCTGTCCGGGCGACATTCTCAAAAAATACACCGATTGGCTCGATGATATGCTGCTTTTCAATAGACTGTCCCACGTGTTCTGCCTTTCCCGCTTCCACATCTTCTCTTAGAGCGCTTGTGGTGATAGTTACAGTTTTCGGCTTGGTTTCCAATAGAAAGGATTTATTGTGTCTGGTCCAATCCAAGGCTTGGAAGAGATTGGGAATGAGGGCGTAAATGATTAAACAGATGGCGACCTGGATGATAATTGCCGATTTTGTCAATCTACGCCATATAAACCCCAGCCAGATGGAGGCACCGTAAATTGCAGGTATGGAAATAGCATACTTGAATAGTACCAATAGATTATTGATGAAAAGAGCAATTCCTATTCCACACAATAACGCTACAGCTATGGCGATTCGACCAATAATCAAATAATGTCTTTGCGATTTTTTGGGCCTGAATGGTTCATAAAGATTGTTGATAAAAAGAGCGGAATAGGAAACAGTGCTTGCATCCAGGGTTGACATGTTTGCTGCTAGAATGCCCACCAGCATAAGGCCGATGGCTCCAGGAAAGAGCAAATCTTTAGTCATGAATCCCCAGATCAAGTCCGGATCGTGAAGCATCCCAGCATAAAGACCGATTGCCAGCAGACCTGCCAAAGCCCAGAAAATCATGATGAATCTTTTAAAAAACATACCGCCTATCATGCCAAAACGAGCTGTCATCTCATCTTTGGCAGAGCCTGCGGTTTGCATCCCTGGCGCCACAGCAATGATTGAGACAAGATTGGCAAGAACCATTGCTAAAATCGTATACCAGGCATATTCACTCATGGTAACAGAACCAAATAATTCGAACATATAGTCTGGTACAGAAGCATGCAGAGCAGAAAAACCTCCAATTTTATTCAATCCAATGGGAATAAGAATGAAGGAGAAGGCGATGATGAGAAATCCTTGTATGGCGTCTGTAATGGCAGCGGCTCTGAACCCCCCTAACATCGTATAAATTCCCACGATTACAGCAAAGATAAAATAGAAGAGCATTGGATTTGTATGAGAAATAAAAGAATGTAATTCACCTTTTTTGTTTTTTTCATTGAGTTCTTCATATCGAACTTTTTCTTCCGGATCTAAGCCTTCACCCATCTTTGACTTGAGTTGCTGGTACTCCCGGAATTGTTCGACACTCAAACGTTGTTCATAGTTAAGTTCCTCGTAAGATTTAGGTGTCATTGCCATCATGGTTTTAGCTGCAACCATGTAAGCAATTCCGATGCCAAGAATAGACATCAATAGAATGAAGACAGCGTAACTTGCTCCCAGAAACTTGCTCTTGAATCGCTCTGTGAAGTAATCTCCTATGGTTGTCAATCGGATACGTCGGAAGAAGAATGTGGTAAACCAGTAAAAGGGAGTTAAGAATAAGACCAGGTATTGAATCCACATGCCGCCGATTCCCTGGCGGTAGATTTCGCGTGAAACAGCAACGGCCTGGTCAGCATTTGTGGAACATCCGAAGTTGAGAAAGAATTGGTAAAATTTGCCCAATTTGCGTCCGGCAAGAAAAAAATCTCCTGTATCTTTTGTCTTTTGTCCAGCAACTTTTCCTAGCCAAAGGATAACCAGTGTGTATAGTATGATGATCCCTAAATCAAAAATGTGCAGGCCCCAAATATACATTTAAACTTCCTTCTGACCATTTGTTTTTTACAGTGGATGAATCATAAAGTCAATGGGGTCAGGCTTGAATAACTCGAATAACTCGAAATTCTTGTAGGGCTTTAAGGTCAGGCCTTATCCATGGGAAGCCTCGAGAGTCAAAGACAGGAAAATTGCTATCATCGGTCCCAAGGCCTTTCATCGATTCCTCAGATTATTCAAGTTATTCAAGCCTGACCCCGATGGAACTTTTCTTTATTTTTCCTGATTATGGTACAATCAGAATTAGTTAACCTGGATTATTTATAAAAAAGGTGAAGAAATCACACGTTATTCAGGTCAGATACCTGGATGGTCTTCGTTACCAGCGTGCAGTTCTTGCCGGATTGAGAGAAATTATTTCGCATGAAAAAGAACTCAATAGAATAAATGTCTTCCCCATCCCAGATAAAGATACAGGATCAAACCTGAGGAAAACCTTTACGCCAATAATTGAAAAATTTCCTTTATGGGAAACTTCAATAAATGAAACCAGCAGAAGCGTTGCTGAGGTGGCAATCGATTATGCTCTCGGATATTCAGGAATAATTTTTGCCCAGTTCCTTTCTGGCTTTGCAGAAGGGTGTCATCAGAGCGTATGAATCCCTAGAACATCCCCAGGAAGGAACCGTTTTGACTGTATTCAAAGAGTGGTCGGATGAGCTGAAGAGATTGTCTCCAACAACAGATGATCTTGTCCTATTGCTTCAAAAATCTCTTGAAAGAGCATCCTTAGCTCTCAAAGAGACTCCTCAGCAGCTTGAGGTATTAAGAAAAAACAGAGTCGTGGATGCCGGAGGGAAGGCTTTTATTTATTTTCTTGAAGGTATAGTCCATTTCATCGAAAAAGGGAGACTGCTGCCTGTATCGCCGCAGAAAAAACTACTGCATTTAGAGAAAGAAGCTGTTCATGGGGGGAAAGAGCAATATTGTGCAGAGTGCTGTGTCAGGAAATCTAATCTTGACCGTCTCGGCCTAGTCGTGAAATTGAATTCTCTTGGTCAGGATTTAATCTTTCACAGCTCTTTAAATTTTGCCAAAATTCATATCAAGACTGGAAATCCTGAGGAAA
>Ga0111227_1023_pt2 | contig 36634 bp, 28 predicted proteins | sample DeeMarSWOR152_54_FD_80391 | JGI IMG/M metagenome (GOLD analysis project Ga0111227, IMG submission 80391) | candidate division WOR-1 bacterium DG_54_3 | reverse complement strand
AATTTGAAATAAAGGAACTTTTAGCGGTTTTTGGGTCAAGAAGCTGAGGGTAACATATTATTTGAATATTTTCGAATATCCCAGCTGCTTAATGCTTTCCTGCTTATGTTTGTTCGATAAATGAGTGTATATCTCCGTCGTTGATATGCTTGAGTGTCCGAGGTACTCCTGAACCGTCCTAATATCAACCCCATTCATGATTAAATGGCTTGCGAAGGTGTGCCTTCGGGCCCACCATATACCGTCCGATACATGTCCCGAATATGATATAATAAAAGCACATGCGCTGCGTTAAGTTTCTGATTTTGTGCTTTGCTTTTTTTTCGTTATCTACTTCGCCTCTTTTTGCCATTGACACGAAATATTTCCCTTCTTTTTCCTACCGCCAGAAAGCCTTCTGGGGGTCGGATTTTTCCCTTTCTCCTCAGTTGAGGTTTGAAAATGGGGCAAGATATCTTTATTACTATCACACCCGCGTAGGATTCCTTTTCCATCCCTATCCCTGGATGGACTTGGGATTGTATTACCGCTTCGTGAATGAAAAAGATTTATCCGGCAAATGGGATCCGGATAACCGGATTGAGATCGAGATAAATCCCAAGATCGTGCTCAGATTTATCCCTCTCGAGAGGATAATGGGGCAGGGAGAAGAAGCAGGAACCAGAGAAGGATTTGTGCAGAGGATCGGAGCCGGGGTTTTGAGGGTGCTGGAAATAATTCCCGCGAGCGAGTTTGAGTTCTGGGAAGTTGACCCCCAGGATCTGGGCAAAGTTCATGTTATTTACCGCCTGCGCCCAAAAATCGAGTGGCAATATGGTTTTGGCGCGCTCTATGTTTCAGACGATCTCTTTCACAGCCTGAAATACGGCGAGATCTTCAGGAATTGGGCGACCATCGGCTTTGTTAGACCCTTGAACAGCTTGAGCCTTGACCTGTATTACACTTATGAGACGGAGCGGCCTCAATTTGGGATCGATGTCTGGGAGAATGCCCATGTTTTAGGCACAAGATTGATTTGGAATAGAGATTGAGTCGTTATATAATAACTGGTAGATTCTTATGAACAACCGAGGCCGAATAAGAGTAGTTATTGAGAACGTCAGACCGGAGATTAACGGCGGACGCTTCCCCATAAAAAGGGTGGTGGGAGAAGAAGTCGTGGTGCAGGCGGATGTTTTTTGTGATGGACATGACCAGGTTGCCGCTTCTCTTCTTTATCGCCCGGCTCAGGAAATGAAATGGCGAGAGGTGCCAATGAAATTCTTGGTCAACGATCGCTGGGAAGCCGCTTTCGCCATCGAAGAGATGTCAGACTACCTTTATACCGTCCAGGGCTGGGTGGATCATTTCCACACCTGGCGCTCGGATCTGCAAAAGAAATTTGAGGCCGGACAGGATGTGAAAGTGGAGCTTTTAATGGGAGTCGAACTGATAAACGGTGTAGCAGAAAGGGCTTCCGAAGAGGACGCCAAAAAACTTAAGGGATTTGCCAGGAACATAAGTAAAGAAAAGAAACAAGCAAAAGCGGTTGCTCTGTCATGGGAGGAGGAGCTGGCGGCGCTGATGCGGATAGATCCGGATAAGAGTCGCATTGCCGTCTATGAAATAGAATTAAAGGTGGTAGTTGACAGAGAAAGAGCCCTGTTCGGCTCTTGGTACGAGATGTTTCCCAGGTCCTGCAGCCCGGATCCCAAGCGTTCCGGAACCTTTGAAGATTGCAAAGCTTATTTGCCGGAGCTAGCAAAGATGGGCTTTGATGTGCTTTATTTGCCGCCCATACATCCGATTGGCAAGACCAATCGAAAGGGCAAGAATAATACACCGCTCCCCAGGCCGGAAGACCCAGGGAGCCCCTGGGCAATCGGCAATAAGCAGGGAGGGCATAAGGCAATTGACCCTTCCCTTGGCACCCTGAAGGATTTTGAGAATCTCTTAAGCGAAGCCCAAAAGCATAATATTGAAATAGCCCTGGATCTGTCTTTTCAATCTTCCCCGGACCATCCTTATGTGAAGGATCATCCGGAATGGTACAGGAAAAGGCCGGATGGCACCATCCAGTATGCGGAAAATCCGCCTAAAAAGTATGAGGATATTATCCCGTTCAACTTTGAAACTGAAAACTGGAAGGAGCTCTGGGAAGAGCTTAAAAGCATCGTTATCTTCTGGATCGATAAAGGTGTCCGGATCTTTCGCGTTGACAATCCGCACACCAAGCCCTTCCCCTTCTGGGAGTGGTTAATCGGAGAGGTCAAGAAAGATCATCCGGAGGTCATCCTTTTGTCTGAAGCCTTTACCCGGCCCAAGGTCATGTACCGGTTAGCCAAGGTCGGCTTCAACCAGTCCTACACTTATTTTACCTGGAGAAATACTAAGTGGGAGTTGACCGAGTATCTGACGGAATTGACCAGATCCGAGGTGTGTGAATTCTTTCGCCCTAATTTTTTTACGAACACTCCGGATATCCTGCCTGAATTCCTTCAGCATGGCGGACAGCCGGCCTTTGTCATTCGCCTGGTGCTGGCGGCAACCATGTCCGCGAGTTACGGCGTGTTCGGACCGGTGTTCGAGCGCTGCCTGGGCGAGGCTTTGCCGGGCACGGAAGAGTATAAAGATTCTGAAAAATATGAGATTAAACACTGGGATTGGAAGGAACCCACGGCCTTAAAAGCTTTAATGACCAGGATCAATAAGATCCGAAGGGAAAACCCGGCCCTGCAGACTACCTGGAACATAAAGTTCCACGAAGTGGACAATGATTATCTTCTTTTTTATTCAAAAACGACCGAGGATCTTTCCAATATCATCTGGGTGGTGGTGAATCTTGATCCTCATCACACCCAATCCGGCTGGGTGAAAGTTCCCCTCCAGGAACTGGGGATTGATGCGAGCCAATCTTACTTGGTCCAGGACCTGATTAGCGGCAACGAATACATTTGGCAGGGAGAGAAAAATTACGTGGAACTCAATCCCGCGGTCATGCCCGCGCATGTCCTGCTCCTTCACCGCCAGCACCGCCGCGAGTCGGATTTTGATTATTACATGTAAAAAATGATTAAAGAAATTTATTTAGAAGATGATCCATTGTGGTACAAGGATGCCGTTATCTACGAGCTGCAGGTGCGTTCCTTTTATGATGGCAACGGTGACGGGATCGGCGATTTCAATGGATTAATCCAGAAGCTGGATTATCTTCAGAGCTTGGGGATCAACGTCATCTGGCTCTTGCCGGTTTGCCCTTCGCCCCTTAAGGACGACGGTTACGATATATCAGATTACAAGGATATCCATCCTGACTATGGAACAATCCGTGATTTCAAGGAATTCCTGAGGCAGGCGCACGAGCGAGGGATCCGCGTTATAACCGAATTGGTCCTGAACCACACTTCCAGCCAGCATCCCTGGTTCCAGCGCGCTCGCACGTCAAAGTCCGGCTCGGTCTTCCGCAATTATTACGTGTGGAGTGATTCTCAGGAAAAATATAAGGACACGCGCATCATCTTTAAGGATTTCGAGCATTCCAACTGGACCTGGGACCCGGAAGCCAAGGCCTATTTCTGGCACCGCTTCTATTCGCATCAGCCGGATCTCAACTATGACAATCCGAGGGTCCGTCAGGAGATCATGGACGTGGTTGATTTCTGGTTTGAACTCGGGGTGGATGGTCTGCGTCTGGACGGCGTGCCCTACTTATACGAAAGGGAGGGGAGCAACTGCGAAAACCTTCCGGAGACACATGCTTTCTTAAAAGAGCTCAGGGGCCATGTTGACAAAACATTCAAGAATAAGATGCTTCTGGCCGAAGCCAACCAATGGCCCGAAGATGCTTTGTCCTACTTCGGAAAAGGGGATGAATGCCAGATGGCCTTCAACTTTCCGGTCATGCCGCGCATGTTCATGGCAATCCAGATGGAGGACCGCTTTCCGCTAATCGATATTTTTGATCCGCCGCTCACCATCCCGGAGGTCTGCCAGTGGGCCTTGTTCCTTCGCAATCACGATGAGTTGACGCTGGAGATGGTCACGGATGAAGAGCGCGATTACATGTACCGCGCTTATGCCTCGGATCCCAGGACCAGGATCAATCTCGGCATTCGAAGAAGATTGGCGCCCTTGCTCGGCAATAACATGAGAAAGATCGAGCTTATGAACGTCCTGCTTTTTTCTCTTCCGGGTACGCCGGTTATTTACTACGGCGATGAGATCGGGATGGGGGATAATTGTTATCTGGGCGACCGAAAGGGGGTAAGAACCCCCATGCAGTGGGGCTCGGACCGCAACGCAGATTTTTCGACCGCCAATCCGCATAAACTTTATCTGCCGGTTATCACTGATCCAGAGTATCATTATGAAGCGATCAATGTTGAGAACCAGGAAGCCCATCTCTCTTCCTTGCTCTGGAGGATGAAACGCTTGGTTTCCATGCGCAAGAACTTTAAGGCTTTCAGCCGGGGAAGCGTCAAGTTCTTTTCGCCGCAAAATCCTAAAATCTTGGCTTTTGTCAGGGAATACGAAGAAGAAAAAATACTGGTGGTGGCCAATCTTTCACGCTTTTCCCAGGCGGTGGAGCTGGATCTTGGCCAGTATGCGGGCTTTGTACCGGAGGAAGTCTTTAGCAAGAACGATTTCCCGGTCGTTAAGGAAGCACCTTATCTTCTGACCATGGGCCCCCACAATTATTTCTGGTTCAGGCTGAAAAAAGTTTCGGAGACAGTTGCGGCCGCCAAGGAACGGGTTGTGCCGCACTTGGAAATCAGGGATATGGAGGAATTGATGGAAGAGAGAGGAAGGCAGAAGCTGAAAGGGGAGGTTCTGACCGATTATCTGAGGAGTTGCCGCTGGTTCCGCAGCAAAGGAAGAATTATCCGCAGTCTAAACATTATGGAGAATGTCGCCATTTCTTCATCCCAACTCCTGTTTCTGGAAGTCAATTACAACGAAGGAATGCCGGAAATATACCTTTTGCCTCTCTTTTATCTGCCGAGGGAAAAGGCGGCCATGCTTGAGCAGCAGTTCCCGCAAGCGGTGATTGCCTATCTTAAGGTCGGGGAAACGGAAGGGACATTGCTGGATGGTATCTACTGCGAGGATTTTCAGCGAATGATTCTGGATACGATCGCCAGAAAAAAAAGATTCAGGGGCGAGAAGGGTGAATGCTTGGCTTATCCGGGCAGATTGTTCAGGAGCTTGTTGGCAGATAAGGCGCAGCCCTTTGCGGTTTCGGTGCAAAAGGCGGAGCAGACCAATACTTCCATTCTTTATGGTAATGCTTTTATCCTGAAGCTTTATCGAAAGCTGGAAGCGGGTATCAATCCCGATCTGGAGATCGTTAAAGCCCTTACCGAGAAGGCGGGTTCTACCGAGATCCCTCCCTTTGCCGGGGCGATCGAGTATCACAGAAAAGACGGAACTTTTCTGCACCTTGGCCTGCTCCAGGCCTTTGCCCCAAACCAGGGGGATGCCTGGTCATATGCCCTGGACAATATGGGGCATTATTTTGAAAGAATCCTGGCAAGGAAAGAAGAATTGAAGGAAGTCCCACCGGTTCCTTCACTTTTGGAGTGTCTGGATAAAATTGAGGAAAATCCATCTTTGAAAGAGCTGCTGGGCGGGCTCTACCCCGAAATGATGGCGCTGCTCGGGCAGCGGACAGGGGAACTTCATCTTTCGCTCTATTCCATAAAGGACGATCCTGATTTTTCAGCTGAAGGGTTTTCTCAGCACTATCAAAGGTCAATTTTTCAATCCATGAGGAGCACGGGAAGACAATCTTTTTCGCTTTTGCAACGGTATCTGAACAAACTTCCGGAAGAAATCCGATCCGAAGCCCAAGGAATCCTGGCTTCGGAAAACAAGATCATCGAACATTTTTCCAAGGTAATGGAAAGAAAAATATCCGCCATGAAAATCAGGATCCATGGTGATTTCCACCTCGGGCAGGTGCTGTTTACGGGCAAGGATTTCATCATCATTGATTTTGAGGGAGAACCGGCGCGGGCATTGAGCGAGAGGAGATTGAAGCGTTCCCCCTTGCGCGATGTGACGGGAATGATCCGTTCCTTCCATTATGCAGCTTATGCCGCGCTCTTGAAGCATCTGGCCCTCCGCGCCGAGGACAAGGAATTCTTAGAATTCTGGATAGAAGCGCTTTGCAATTATCTGGGAGGCATTTATCTCCGCTCTTATTTGAAAACTGTGGGCGATGCCCCCTTTCTTCCCAGGGACAAGGAAGAATTCGCAACTTTGTTTAATGCATTCTTGTTGGAAAAAGCGGTTTATGAGCTGGGATATGAGCTCAACCATCGTCCGGACTGGGTGATCATTCCGATCAAAGGGATCAAGGATGTTTTGAAATATCAGTAGAGGAATAAGGTAATGGTAAAAAAGAAAAAAACCAATGTTATTTATGGCCCCTCTTTGCTGACCGAGCATGATATTTATCTGTTCAGGGAAGGGAATCATTTCCGGCTTTACCAGAAGCTTGGGGCTCATTCGATGGAGGTCGGGAAAAAGAAGGGGGTCTGCTTTGCGGTCTGGGCGCCAAATGCGGATAAGGTTTCGGTCATCGGCGATTTCAACCGCTGGGATCCCAAGGCGCATTCCCTGGCCCCCCGCTGGGACAGCTCCGGGATCTGGGAAGGCTTCATCCCCGGTCTAAAACCGGGCGAGCTTTACAAGTATCACATTAGTTCAAAACAAAACAATTATCGGATCGATAAGGGCGATCCCTATGCTTTTTACTGGGAGATCTCGCCCCTGACCGCTTCCGTGGTGTGGGATTTGGAATATGAGTGGAAGGATGAAGAATGGATGAGGGAGCGCGGCCGCTTCAATGCCCTGGATGCTCCCATTTCCATCTATGAGGTGCATCTCGGGTCATGGCGGAGAGTGCCGGAGGAAGGGAACCGGTCTCTGAATTACCGGGAGACCGCGCATTATCTGGCAGATTATGTGAAAGAAACGGGTTTTACCCATGTTGAGTTTCTGCCGGTGATGGAGCACCCCTTTTACGGTTCCTGGGGTTATCAGACCGCGGGGTATTTTGCGCCTACCAGCCGCTACGGCACCCCCCAGGATTTTATGTATCTGATCGATCATCTTCATCAAAATGGGATCGGGGTTATCCTGGATTGGGTTCCTTCTCATTTTCCAAATGACCACCATGGTTTGGTTTATTTTGACGGCACTCATCTTTACGAGCATGCCGATCCCAAGAAAGGATTCCATCCGGACTGGAAGAGCTGCATCTTCAATTATGGAAGGAGCGAGGTGCGGGAATTCTTGATCAGCAGCGCCTTCTTCTGGTTGGACAAGTATCACGTTGACGGGATCCGGATCGACGCGGTGGCCTCCATGCTGTACCTTGACTATTCCCGCAAGGAAGGGGAATGGATTCCAAACGAATACGGTGGAAGGGAAAATCTTGAAGCCATAAGCTTTTTGAAGCGTTTAAATGAGGCGGTTTATGCCGAATATCCAGAGGTGCAGACCATGGCGGAAGAGTCCACCGCCTGGCCCATGGTCACCCGTCCGATCTATGCGGGAGGACTGGGCTTTGGCATGAAATGGAACATGGGCTGGATGCACGATACGCTTAAATATATTTCTAATAATTCTGTCTTTCGCAAGTACCATCATGATCAGTTGACTTTCAGCATCTGGTATGCCTTTTATGAAAATTTTATTCTTCCTTTATCGCATGATGAAGTGGTGCATGGGAAGGGATCCCTTTTCGGCAAGATGCCGGGAGACGACTGGCAGAAATACGCCAACCTCCGCCTGCTCTTCGGTTATATGTACGGTCATCCCGGCAAAAAGCTCCTTTTCATGGGAGGTGAGTTCGGGCAGTGGAGTGAATGGTCGCATGAGGCAAGTGTGGAATGGCACGCCCTGGATTTTTCGGTCCATCAAGGGGTTCAGAGATGGGTAAAAGAATTAAATCGTTTATATCGCTCGGAGCCCGCCCTGCATGAGGTAGATTTTGGACGTGACGGATTTGAATGGGTGGACTTTGGCGACTGGGAAGAAAGCGTTATCAGTTTCATTAGAAGGGGAAAGTCTGCCGGTGATATGATACTGGTGGTTTGCAATTTTACACCGGTTCCGCGGTATAATTATAGGGTTGGGGTGCCGTTGAGCGGTTTCTGGAAGGAAGTATTAAATAGTGATGCTAAAGAATACGGAGGAAGCGGATTAGGCAATTTTGGAGGGGTGGAAACCTTGCCCGTCCCCATGCACGGAAGATCCCATTCCCTTTCTCTGGTCCTGCCGCCCCTTTCGGTTCTTTTCTTCAAGCAGTCAGGAGGAATGGATTGAAAGCTGTAATTCTAGCTGGTGGACTGGGAACCAGACTCCACCCCTTGACGGTCGATCTGCCGAAACCCATGGTGCCGTTGGCGAATCGCCCGCTCATGAGCTATATTGTCGAGCTTTTGGCCAAGCACGGTTTTAACGACATCCGCGCTTTACTTTACCATCAACCCGAAGTCATAAAAAACTATTTCGGGAATGGGGAAAATTTCGGGGTCAAGATCCAGTATGTCGAGGCACCCGAGGATTACGGCACTGCCGGCGCGGTGAAGTTTGCCTGTCGGGACCTTCGCGAACCGGTCTTGGTGATCAGTGCCGACCTGATTACGGATTTTGATCTCTCCCAAGCAGTGATTTTCCATAGACAGAAAAAGGCCTTAGCCACGGTGGTTCTCACCCGGATTGAGAATCCATTGCCCTACGGTATAGTAATAACGGATAAAGATTCAAGAATCAAAAGTTTTTTTGAAAAACCCTCCTGGAGCGAAGTTTTCTCGGACACCATAAATGCTGGGATCTACGTTCTGGAGCCCAAGGTGCTGGAATATATCCCCTCTGAAAAGGCATTTGATTTCAGCCTGGATTTGTTCCCACTTCTTTTGCGCGAAAAAAAGCCGATTTTTGGGTATATTGCAGATGGATACTGGAAAGACATTGGCCAGACCGAGGATTACGGCAGGTCTCACGCCGACGTGCTTCGTAACCGAGTAAAGCTTAAGCTTTTGGGCCAAAGACTAAGAGAGAATATCTGGGTTGGAGAGAACGTTCTCATTTCTTCGTCAGCTTTGCTTGAGGGATTGGGCATCATCGGCGACAATTCGATAGTTGCCGATGAAGTCCGGCTTTCAAACACTGTTATCGGCCGGAACTGTAAGATCGGAAGGGGGGCGTTCCTGAAAGAATGCGTGATATGGGATGGGGTGGAAGTCGGTTCAGAAGCCAAGCTCGAGCGAGCCATTCTGGGCAAAGGGGTCAAAGTGGGTGTGCGGGCCAATCTGGCAGAGGGGGTAGTGGTAGGAGATGAAACCGAGATTGGCGGGGATACTGACATCCGGCCGTTTATAAAGGTCTGGCCGAGAAAGGTGATTGAAGAGGGTTCAACCGTCTCCAGATCCATAATCTGGCGGGAGCACTGGACCAAGTCGATCTTTGGCCAGTACGGCGTTACCGGAATTTGCAATGTTGAGGTCACTCCTCAATTTGCGGCGGCGCTGGGGGCTGCCTTTGGATCGGTCTTGGGGAGGGGGACCAGGATTTCCTGCAGCCGTGATAGCCACAAGGCTTCCCGGATGATTCACCGCGCCTTGATGGCCGGGGTGCTTTCGGTCGGAGTAAATATTTCAAACCTGGAAATGGTGCCGATTCCGATTAACCGCTTTGAAATTAAATTCTTGAAATCACAGGGAGGATTTCATGTCAGAAAGTCCCCATTTGATCCGGAGCTTCTGGATCTAAGGTTCTTTGATAATAAGGGGATGGATCTCAGTTCCTCTTTTGAAAAGAGAGTAGAGAGGAGATTTTTTGGCGAAGATTTTTCACGAACCACGGTTGAGGAAACCGGAGAAGTATCTTTCCCTTTTCATCGTCTGGCTGAGGAATATAAAGCCGGAATTTTGGAGCAGCTCAACTTGAAAGCTTTCCCCTCTTCTAGCTTCAAGCTGGTCATTGATTACGCTTTTGGCACAGCTTCTCAGATCTTCCCTTCCATTCTGGGCGAATTGGGGTTGGAGGTGGTTGCCTTGGATGCCTATATCGATGAATCCAAGATTACCAAGGACAAAGCTGCTTTTGAGAAATCATTGCACCAAATGACAAAAATCGTAAAGAGTGTGGGGGCGGATTTGGGAGTGTTGCTGGATACCGGAGCGGAGAAAATATTCATCTGTGATGAGCGGGGCAATATTATTGACGGCAGGCAGGCATTGGGAATTATGGCCTTGCTCGTGTTAAAGTCAAGGAAGAACGCAGCGATTGCGGTCCCAGTTAGTGAATCAAAAGTAATTGAGGAACTTGCCCATAAATATGGAGGGAAGGTCATACGAACCAAAAATAATTTAAAGGGAGTAATGGAGGTGGCCGAAAGCGGTAAAGTTTGTTTTCTGGGCGAAGGGTTGGGTGGTTTTATCTTTCCGGAATTCATGCCGGCTTTTGACGGCATGCTCTCGGTATGCAAGCTGGTCGAATGCCTTTCCCGAGAAAAAGTAAAGGTCTCAGAGATTTGCGCCGAAACCCCTCCTATAAATTTATTAAGTTTCGAAATATTATGTTCTTCGGAGCAAAAGGGGATGGTCATGCGCAAAGCGATGGACCTGGCCAAAGATGCGGACAGGCTGGAAACTCTGGATGGATTAAAATTCTGGCACGACGGGGATTGGGCCTTGATCCTGCCGGATCCATCGCGTCCAATCATTCATCTCTTTGCTGAAGCCAATACCAAAGAGAAGGCACAGCAGTTGCTAAATAATTACGCAAAAAAAATAAATTTGATCAAAGAACCTTAAAAACCTTGACTTTACGACAAGCAGGCATTAAAATATCAACCTATCCAAAAGTAAAAGGGAGGGATATATGAGAGAAGTAGTTGGTGTAACTGCAGGAAAAATATGGAAGACGCTGGGAGAAAAAGGGGAAGCAAATATTGCCATGCTTCCTAAACTCTTAAAGGAAAAGAGTGAATTAGTCTATCAAGGCCTGGGATGGCTGGCGCACGAAAATAAGATAATGTATTTCAAAAAGGCCGATAAGAATTTCGTGAAACTTACCAATCCGGAGCTTGAGATTTTTAAGACCGTTCATTAATTCGTCCGATCAGGTTGATGCAAAATATTTCGTTTGCATTTCGCTTCTTAAGGGAGGAGGGATAGGGTGGAGATAGGCGCGAGGTATATTAAAGAAGGGAAATGCACCTTTTCCTTGTGGGCGCCTTTTCTTCGATCGGTATCGGTTAAGATTATTTCTCCGCAGGCACGGGCATTCCCCCTGCAAAAAACCGCTTCCGGATATTGGCGGGCAGCAATTGAAGATATTGCTCCCGGATCAGCTTACTATTTTGTGCTAGACGATTCCAAAGAATTGCCGGATCCCGCCTCGTTTTTTCAGCCCCAGGGTGTGCATGGCCCCTCGCAGGTCATTGATCAATCAAGCTTTGCCTGGCAGGATCAGAAATGGTCCGGCATCCCTTTAGATAAATTGATCATTTATGAAATACATGTTGGCTCTTTTACTCCGGAAGGAAACTTTGCGGCGATCATCCCCCGGCTCAAAGAGCTTGCCAATCTTGGCGTAAACGCGATCGAGATCATGCCCGTCGCTCAATTCCCGGGAGAGCGCAACTGGGGATATGACGGCGCTTATCCTTTTGCGGTCCAGAACTCCTACGGTGGCCCAAGCGGATTGAAAAATTTGATCAATCAAGCGCATGCTCAAGGTCTGGCGGTCATCCTGGATGTGGTTTATAACCACCTTGGGCCTGAGGGGAATTACCTGGCGGAATATGCTCCCTATTTTACGGATAAATATCATACTCCCTGGGGAAAAGCAGTCAACTTTGACGACACTGACAATCAGGGCGTGAGAAATTATTTCATTCAGAACGCGCTTTATTGGTTTAAATCTTATCATGTGGATGCTTTGAGGATCGATGCCATCCATGGCATTTTTGATAAGAGCCCCAAGCATATCTTAAAAGAGCTGGCAGAAGAAGTTGAAAAATTTTCAGCTGAAGAGGGAAGGCGGTTTTATCTGATCGTGGAAAGCGATCTCAACCAAGCCCAGGTTATCCGGGAGCGTTCGCGGGGCGGTTATGGAATCGATGCGCAATGGTGTGATGATTTTCATCACTGCCTCCATACTCTTTTAACCGGGGAGAAAAACGGTTATTATGCTGATTTTGGAAAAATAGAGCAACTTGAAAAATCCTTCAGGGAGGGGTTCGTCTATACGGGAGAATACTCGGTTTACCGGAAAAGTACGCACGGCACTTCTTCCAGAGATATCCCGGCGGATCGCTTCGTGGTTTTTTTGCAGAACCATGATCAGGTGGGCAATCGATTGAAGGGGGAGAGACTTTCGACCCTGGTAAATTTTGAGGGCCTGAAATTAGCCATCGGCAGCGTCTTATTATCCCCCTATATTCCGCTGCTTTTCATGGGGGAGGAGTACGGAGAAGAGGCGCCCTTTTTATATTTCGTCAGCCATTCCGATCCGGCCCTGGCAAAGGCGGTATGGGAGGGGAGAAAGAAAGAATTTGAAGCTTTTGGTTGGAGGGGAGAACTTCCTGACCCAGCTTGCGAAGAGACATTTTTAAAAACCAAAATAGATTGGAGTAAAAGAGAAGAAGGAAAACATAAAGTTCTGCTTAATTTTTACAAACAGCTCATCTCCCTGCGCAAAAATATCCCGAATATCCCGGCGCTGAACCATTTGGATAAGGATGGTGCGCAGGTTGTAAGCTCGGAAGAAGCTCATTATCTTTATCTTAGGAGATGGTATAATGATAGCGACGTGGTTTGTCTCATGAATTTCAGCCAGCAGGTGAATGAGTTCAAGATCGATCTGCCGGGTGACAAATGGAGAAAAATTATTGATTCTGCGGAGGAAGAGTGGCTTGGGCCGGGCTCGGCCCTGCCGCAGAAGCTTGCCTGGGCTCAGAAGTTGAAAATGAGGCCGTTGGGATTGGCTTTATATGAGAAGGCGCATTAGGTGAACAGATTCATTTGTATCCATGGTCATTTCTATCAGCCGCCCAGAGAGAACCCCTGGCTGGAAGAGATCGAACTGCAGGATTCCGCCTATCCCTATCACGACTGGAACCAGCGCATAACTGCGGAATGTTATGCCCCGAATACCGCTTCCCGCATTCTTGATCCAGATAAGCGGATTATTGACATCGTCAATAACTATTCCAAGATTAGTTTTAATTTTGGGCCGACCCTTCTCAGCTGGCTGCAGAAAAAAGAACCCGAAGTCTATGCTGCCATCATTGACGCGGATTTTCTGAGCCAGGGAAATTTCTCCGGCCACGGCAGCGCCATCGCCCAGGTTTATAACCACATGATTATGCCCCTGGCCAACCGCCGGGACAAACGGACCCAAGTCATTTGGGGGATAAAGGACTTCGAGTTCCGCTTCAAGAGAAAGCCGGAAGGGATGTGGTTGGCCGAAGCCGCAGTGGATTTTGAAACCCTGGAGCTTCTATCCGAGCAGGGCATCCGATTTACCATTCTGGCTCCATCCCAGGCTAAGCGTGTCCGCAGGATCGGGGCCCGAACCTGGAAGGATGTAAGCAGCAGCAAGGTTGATCCTAAATATACTTACTTGGTGAACCTTCCCTCTGGAAAAAGCATCGCGGTCTTTTTCTATGATGGGCCCATTTCTCAGGGAGTGGCATTTGCCGGCCTGCTAAGCAGCGGAGAGGTTTTTGCCAATAAGCTGGTCAGCGCCTTTGTTAAGGAGAAGGAAGAACCGCAGCTTGTGCACATTGCGACGGATGGAGAAACCTACGGCCATCATCACCGTCACGGCGAAATGGCATTATCTTATTGTCTTTATCATATCGAAGAGAACGAGCTTGCCCGGATCACAAATTACGCCGAACACCTGGAGAAGAACCCCCCACTGTTTGAAGTTGAGATTCAAGAGAATTCTTCCTGGAGTTGTGGGCATGGGGTGGAGCGTTGGAGAGCTGACTGCGGTTGCAATACTGGTATGAAGCCAGAGTGGCGCCAGGAATGGCGCGCGCCGCTCCGGAAGGCCATGGATTGGCTGAGGGATAATTTGATTAAGATCTACGAAGAACAGATAAGATCTCTGCTTCACGATCCCTGGAGGGCGAGGGACGAGTATATCGAGGTGGTGCTGGATCGTACGGAAGATCGGACCAGGCAATTCCTGAATCGGCAGGCAGGACGTGAGCTCTCCTGGCAGGAGCATGTCAGGGCCAGGAAACTGTTGGAGATGCAGCGTCACGCCATGCTCATGTATACCAGCTGCGGCTGGTATTTTGATGATATTTCAGGAATAGAAACAGTCCAGATAATGCTTTATGCCGCACGGGCCATGCAACTGGCGAGGGAGGTGACCGGTCAGGATCTTGAGCCGGAATACGTCAAACTACTGGAACAGGCACCGAGCAACCTGCCCGATCTTGAGAACGGCGCCCGGGTCTATGACAAGTTTGTCCGACCCGAGGCGCTTGATCTGCTAAGGGTGGGAGCTCACTACGGAATCTCCTCGCTCTTTGAGGATTATCCGGCCACCACCAGAATGTTCTGTTACTGGGTCGACAAACAGGCGTTTGAGCGGGCAAACAAAGACGGGAGCAAGCTGGCGGTGGGCCAGGCGCATGTTTATTCCAGCATAACCGCTGAAGAGACCGATATAACTTTCGCGGTACTTCACCTGGGTGGGGAGGAATTCATCGGCGGAGTAGGGATCAAAGAGGCAGGCTCTTCGTTCGAGAATATGCAGAAGGAGATAAAATCAGCCTTTGACAAGGACGGCCGAAAGCAATTGTCGCTTTTGCTCGACCAATACTTCGGTGAACACAGTTATTCCCTCTTGCATCTTTTCCGGGATGAGCAGCGAAAAATCCTGAACCTGGTTGCCAAGCCTGCCTTTGATCAGGTCAAGAAATCGCTCAAACAGATCTTTGACCAACATTATCAGACCATGCGCGGCATGAATCGGCTGCGCATCGCTCTGCCCATGGCGCTTTATACCACGGCCAAGTTCGTGCTTAATAATGAGTTGCGCCAGCTGTTTGAGGCCGAAGACTTTGATCTGATGCGTTTTCAGAAAGTGGTGGATGAGGTGAAGGACTGGCCGATCAAACTTGACCGCAATACCCTTTGTTACCATGCCTCGCGGCTCATCAACAAGCTCATGGAAAGATGTTTTGCTTTTCCGGAGAACATTAATTGGCTCGAGGAAATAAACCTGGCGCTCAAGACCTTTACTGAACCACCGCTTTCACTTGATCTTGATCTCTGGAAAACGCAGAACCGGTATTTTTCCATCGGTCAGAAACTTTATACTAAAATGACCAAGGGACGGGACCAGGGTTCGGCGGATGCCAAACGCTGGCTGGACGAGTTCTCCAGGCTGGGAGAGTATTTGAAAGTAAGGATCAAGTGATGAGCGTACCGCTTGCGACCTATCGCCTTCAGTTCAATCCCGACTTTGGTTTCCAGGCGGCGCAAAAGATCGCGCCTTATCTTGCAGATCTCGGTATCTCCTGCATTTACGCTTCGCCCATCTTCAAAGCCCGGCCCGGCAGCAGTCACGGCTACGATATCGTAGACCCCAACCAGCTCAATCCCGACCTGGGCAGTGCTCAGGAATTCGATCAGCTTATAAAGCAGACAAGATCCCTGGGTTTGAGTTGGTTGCAGGATGTGGTCCCCAACCACCTGGCCTTTGACGGCGAAAATCGATATCTGCTGGACGTGCTGGAAAAGGGGCGAAATTCTAGATATTACAAGTTTTTTGATATCACCTGGGATCATCCCCAGGAAGATTTAAAAGGAAGGGTGCTGGCGCCGTTCTTGGGCAGGTTCTATTCGGAAGCGCTGGAGAGCGGCGAGATCAAGCTGTCTTTAGACGAGCAAGGTTTGAGTATTCGCTATCATAACTGGCGTTTTCCCGTCCGGCCGGAATCGCGAGACCGCTTTTTCCCTGAAAAACTGGATGAAGAGAGCGTGGCGCGCTTTAACGGTGAGCCAGGCAAGCCAGAAAGTTTCAATGAACTTGATCGGCTGATTTCGGACCAGCTTTACCGCCTTTCTTTCTGGAAAGTAGCTACCGAGGAAATCAATTATCGCCGCTTCTTCAACATCAACGAGCTGATCTGCTTGCGCGCGGAAGACAAAGAAGTCTTTGAGGCCATGCATGAGCTCGTTTTCCGGCTGGTGCGGGAAGAGAAATTCGACGGCCTGCGTATTGACCACATCGATGGGCTTTATGATCCCGAGGTTTACTTGAAGAGGTTGCGGGAAAAGGTAGGCGATCTTTATTTGATCGCAGAAAAAATCCTGGATCCGGTTGAAGAATTGCCGAAAAGCTGGCCGATCCAGGGGACCACCGGCTATGATTTCCTTAATCTGGTCAACGGTCTGTTTTGCAGACAGGATGCAGGAAAAGAATTTGCAAAACTTTACTACAAGTTCACCGGGATTCATCTTCCCTATGATGAACTGCTGGCAGCCAAGAAACGGTTGATCATCGGCAAGCACATGGCGGGCAATATCGATAGTCTTGCCCGAGAAATGAAATATATCAGCAGCGGCGACCGCTACGGTCGCGACATCACCCTTTATGGATTGCGCAGAGGGCTAGTGGAGGTCATGGCTTACTTTCCGGTCTACCGCACTTATATCAATTATGAATCCTTTACTGACCAAGACCGGAAATTTATACAGCAGGCAACTGAGATGGCGCGATTGCGGAACCCGGGACTGCTTTACGAGATCGACTATATCCAGAAGTTCCTGCTGCGGGAATTTGAGCTCGGTACTGATTTCAAACAAAAGGGAGTCGACTTCATCATGAAGTTCCAGCAGTACACTGGTCCGCTCATGGCCAAGGGCTTTGAAGATACTTTTCTTTACATCTACAACAAGCTGATTTCACTTAATGAGGTTGGCGGCAACCCGAATAGCTTTGGCACTGGTTTAAAGGATTTCCATCGTTTCAGCGCGCGAAGGTCCGCCTTGTATCCTTATGCTTTGAATGCGACCTCTACCCATGACACGAAACGTGGGGAAGATGTACGCGCCCGGATCAACGTGCTCACGGAACTGGCAAAGGAATGGAAGAACAGCCTTAAGGTCTGGAGCCGGCTGAACAAGGCGAGGAAAACGATCCGGAATGGTACTTACCTGCCGGATGCCAACGACGAGTATTTCCTGTATCAGACCATGCTGGGCGCCTGGCCGTTCAACGAAGGTGAAATTGAAAATTTCAAACAGCGGCTTAAAGAATACATGGTAAAGGCGGTACGCGAGGCCAAAGTGCATACTGCCTGGCTCAAGCCCGACACAGAATACGAAAATGCCTGTCTCAAGTTTATCGATGAAATATGCAGACCGGCCGAAGACAATCGCTTCCTCAAGGAATTCCTCGCTTTCCAGAAAAAGATCGCCTTTTACGGCATATTCAATTCGCTTTCCCAGTTATTGCTGAAAATAACCAATCCGGGAGTGCCGGATTTTTATCAGGGAACCGAGCTCTGGGACCTGAATCTGGTTGATCCGGATAACCGGAGGCCGGTAGACTTTGCGCTGCGCCAAAGATTACTTGAGGAAATCAAGGAAAAGGAAAAGGACAAGGAAAAGGTTCTATCGTTCATAAATGAAATGCTCATGAATAAAGAGGATGGGCGGGTCAAGATGTTCCTGATGTGCCGGGTGCTCAAGGCCAGGAAAGAACAGCTCGGGGTTTTTGAGCAGGGCGAATATTTGCCGCTCAAGGTCAAGGGGAAATATAAAGACCATGTCATTGCTTTTGCCAGAAGAGATAAAAAGAGTTGGGTCGTAGCAATCGCCCCGCGCTTTTTCGCTTCGTTGATTAAGGAAGGCCAGGCTCCGATCGGTCCGCAGGTCTGGGAGGACACGGAAGTGCTTTTGCCTCCAGCCGCACCTAAAAGATGGAGTGAAAAAATTTCCGGACAGGACCTGGCTTTTGAGCGCAGGATCGCGCTTGGCTCGGCCCTGAGCGTTTTTCCGGTTGGATTGTTGAGCGGAGAAAGATAAATGATCAAAGAAAGGGGTAGCGGCATACTTTTGCATATCACTTCTTTGCCCTCAAGATTCGGCATCGGCGATCTGGGGCCGGACGCCTATCGTTTTGCTGATTTCTTGGTTGAGGCCGGTCAGAGGTACTGGCAGGTATTGCCTTTAAATCCAACTGAGGGTGCTTTTGGTCATTCGCCTTACAGCAGTTACTCGGCTTTTGCCGGGAGCATTCTGCTGATCAGCCCCCAACTTTTGCTGGAGGATGGGTTTTTAACCGAAGAAGACCTGAAGGAGGCGCCGCGTTTTCCGGCAGAGCGCTGTGATTATGAAGCGGTTGTCCCGCACAAGATCAGCCTGCTGGACAGGGCTTACTCTCGCTTCAGGGAAACCGGCAAGAACCGGGAAGAATTCAACGGTTTCTGTTCGATAAATTCCTACTGGCTGGAGGACTTTGCAGCTTTTATCGTGTTCAAGATCAAGCGTTTTGGCTGGGAAGTCTGGAATAAGTGGGAGATTAGTTTGCGTGACCGGGATCCCGGTCGGCTCAATGCGGTCAAGCAGGAGTATGCGCCGGATATGGAGCGGGAGAAATTTTTCCAGTTTCTGTTCTACCGGCAGTGGCACAAGTTTCGTAACTATTGCAACCAAAAGGGGTTGAAGCTTATCGGCGACATCCCGATTTATGTTTCCTACGACAGCGCGGATGTCTGGGAACACAGCGGTATCTTTAAACTTGATGCGAACAAGCAACCTACCTTTGTGGCGGGAGTGCCGCCTGATTATTTCAGCAAAACCGGACAGCTGTGGGGCAATCCGGTTTACAATTGGGAGGTCCTAAAGGAGTTTAACTATTACTGGTGGGTGCAGAGGATGGGGCACAACCTGAGTCTTTTCGACATCGTGCGGATCGATCATTTCCGCGGATTCGTCGGGTTCTGGGAAGTCCCCGCGGGCGAAAAAACGGCCGTGAACGGTCGCTGGGTAAAGGCTCCGGCCGAGGATTTTTTCACGGTGTTGACGAAGAAATATCCGGAGCTTCCGATCATTGCCGAAGACCTGGGCATCATAACGGATGATGTCAAGCAGATCATGAAGAAGTTCGGTTTTCCGGGGATGAAGGTCCTGCTCTTTGCTTTTGGCGAGGATCTAAAAAAACATCCTTATCTGCCGCATAACTATACTGAGAATTGTGTGGTCTATACCGGCACGCATGACAACAACACCATCCGGGGTTGGTACCAGAACGAGGCCTCGGCGCATGAAAAGAAGAATCTGGTGGAATATTTGGGACACAAACTGACACCTGAGACGGTAAACTGGGATCTGATGGAACTGGCGCTAAGGTCAAAAGCCAAGATTGCGGTTTTCCCTCTGCAGGATGTTCTGGGATTAGGCCAAGAGAGCCGCATGAATACGCCTTCCAAGGTTCAGGGAAACTGGCAGTGGAGAGCGCTGCCGGAGCAATTGGCGCCGGACACCGCTTCCAGACTAAAAGCGCTGGTCAAGGGAAGCGGCCGGTTAGAGGGGGATAAATGAGGATCGGCGTTGTTCACTGGGGTTTTTTGCCAAGGGGAGGTGGAGTGGAAGCCCATCTGGCTACCGTCTGCCCTGAAATGGTAAAACAGGGGGCCGAGGTTTTTCTTTTGACTGAGACTTTCAGTGGATTTCCAGAAGAAGAACTGCTTAATGGAGTCAAAGTCATTCGCAGTGACGGAATGTCGATTCCCAGGCTGGATGAAAGGAAAAAAATAGAAGAAGATCTTTATCCCAGCGTTTATGAAATGTTCGCTGACTTTATTGAAAAATATCAAATTCAGGCTGTTCAGGCGCATAATTTGCATATGGATTTTTATTTTTTGTCAAAAGCCCTGAATGATGTTTGCTGGGAAAGGAAGATACCTTGTTTTTTGATTATCCATAATCAAGAGTTTATAGATCGTGATTATGAGAGGATGAAAAGAATTTTGAGGGATTTGCCGTGGACAAAATTGATACCCATTAGTCAATTTATTTCCAAAGAGTTGCAAAGAAATATTCCTGAAATTCCAAAAAATAAATATCGGGTGATCAGGCACGGCACCGATCTGGATGTTTTTCGGCCGTTGCCAAAAGAAGAGAGGGAGGGATTGAAAGAAAAGTATGGCTTCAAGGGGCATCGCGTGATCTTGCATCCAGCCCGGATGCTGCGCTGGAAAGGGATTGTGCCGGCAATTAAGGCCATGCCGGCTGTGATCAAAAGGTTCCCAGATGTAAAGCTGGTGCTTACCGGAAAGGTTAGCGCGATTGTTAAAGGGCAAAAGGATGTTAAGGAATACTATGCCCTGGTCGATGAAACCATCGCAGAGCTTAGCATAAAAGATAATGTGCATATTGGCAATTATAAATTTTCGGATATCCCTAATTTGACCACCCTGGCGGATGTGTCCATCTATACTACTATTGGGGAGGAGCCTTTTGGCCTCTGCCCGGTTGAGGCAAACGCCTGCGGCGTGCCTGCCATTGTGACCGCCTCGGGCGGATTGCTTGAGACTGTGGCGGATAAGAAAACGGGTTTTATTATCTCCAAGGATGAGAATAAAATACCCGCAGAACTAGCGGACCGCGTACTTAAAATATTTTCTGATCCTGATCTAGCTGATAAAATGGGGAAAGTCGGCAGAAAAAGAGCGGAGGAGATGTTCGATAAGAAAAGAATGGCAAAAGAATTGATCGATTTATGTTCAAGTGAAGGAGGGTAAGAAATGCCTCGACCGATTAAAAGGATGTCAAAAGCTAAAGGTTTGCCGCCCGGAACTCTGGTTCATATTGGCGAAGAGAAAACAGAAAAAGTTAAGATCACGGTCATTGATTACGATCAGAGTGCTATTGAAGAGAAAGAAGTAAAAACGGTTGAAGAGTGTTTCCCTTACAAAGATAAATCGACCATCACCTGGATAAATGTTGATGGCATCCATCAGACGGATATTATTCAAAAGATAGGAGATAATTACGGCCTGCATCCTTTGGTTCTTGAAGATATCGTTAACACTGGCCAGCGCCCCAAGATGGAAGATTGTGGGGATTATATTTTCATTGTCCTTAAAATGCTTTATTTGAACAACAGAGGCGACCTGATCGTGGCGGAACAGGTCAGTTTAATTCTTGGCAAGAATTACGTTATTTCCTTTCAGGAAAGGGAAGGGGATGTCTTTTCCCCGATCCGGGACCGTTTGAAAAATGCCAAGGGCCGCATCCGGCAAATGGGCGCGGATTACCTGGCTTATGCTTTAATTGACGCGATCGTGGACGGTTATTTTGTGGTCCTGGAAAAGACTGGCGAGAGGATCGAGTTCGTTGAAGACAAATTGATTACAAATCCCAGGCCAAAGATCCTTCAATTGATCCATAACGTCAAAAGCGACATGATTTTCTTGCGCCGGTCGGTCTGGCCGCTGAGAGAAGTTATTGGCGGCATGCAAAGAAGTGAGTCGGCGCTTATCCAAAACACAACGGAAGCTTATCTGCGCGATGTTTATGACCATACCATCCAGGTGGTCGATTCGATCGAATCTTACCGGGAGATGGCTTCAGGCCTGCTGGATATCTACTTGTCCTCGATCAGCAATCGCATGAATGAGGTGATGAAGGTGTTGACCATCATTGCCACGATCTTTATCCCTTTGACCTTCATTGCCGGGATTTACGGGATGAATTTTAAATACATGCCGGAGCTGGGATGGCCGTGGGGGTATCCGCTTGTGCTGGGGGTAATGATTCTGATAGGATTGGTGATGATCGCGTATTTCAAGCGGAAGAAATGGATATAAAGGAGGATTTTATGTGGCAGAACATTATTTCGCGAATGCTTGCGCCTGAATTCATCACCAAGATCATGAGTTCTCTTATCATTCTGGCCGTGGCCACGGCAGTCGCGACGATCCTGAATATCCTGGTCAAGCGCTGGCGAAAAAGGGTTGTTGATCTTCTGCGGGCAAAGGGGGTGGAGCAGACGGCCGCGCTTGAAACCCAGGTCATGATCATCCGGCGCCTTTTTATTGCGGGCTTGTACTTTTTCGCTCTGATGCTTATTCTCCTTCAGTTTGACGCGGCGCGGAGCATCGGCGCCGGTCTTCTGGCTTCCGCCGGGGTGGCCGGCATCATCATCGGCATGGCGGCTCAAAGTACTTTTTCTAACATTGTAGCCGGAGTGATGATCGCTTTTTCCCAGCCGGTAAAACTGAACGATGCGGTGATCTTTGAGGGGGATTTTGGCTGGATCGAGGAGATCTCTCTTATGCACACTATCATAAAAACCTGGGATAACCGCCGGATCGTGGTTCCCAACGGGATCCTGGCAAATAAGGTCATCCAGAACTGGACTATGAAGGACGCCTCGCTTCTGGGCATTGTCATGCTTTACGTTGATTATTATTGCGATGTGGATAAGGTCAGGAACTGGGTTAGTGAGATTGTTAAAGGGAGCCAATACTGGAGCGGGGACTCTGAACCCGGCATTCAGGTGGTGGACTTTACGGAAAAGACCATGATCTTAAGGATCCTGGCTAAGGCAAACGACGCCCCTTCAACCTGGAACCTGCGCTGTGAGATAAGAGAAAAGCTCATCAAAAAGTTCAAAGAGGCGAAGCTTCCGCTGCCGCGTATCCGGATCGAAGGCAGCAAAATAGAAACTTAAGCCATCTGCCTGATCTTTTCCAGCTTGCCGAAGCAGATGACCTGGTCATCGGCCAGGAATTTTTCTCCGCCTTTGGGGATAGGGATGATTTCAGATCCGCGCTGTATCAATAATACTTGGATTTCCTCTTCCTTAAGATGCAAATGTTTTAAATCCTTCTTCAAAAGAGGGCTGTCTGGGTGGACTTCAAATTGCGAAACGCCATAGCCTTCCTGTGCTGCCAGTAATTCCGTAACTTTTTCTGGCATAACGACTTTTTTCTCCACCATTTCCTTTTTGATCTTGCCGGTAAAACGGTCGATAAGATGAGATTTTGTGAATATCTTATAAATTATCAGGACGCCAAGGGCAATCACAGCTATATTGATATAAGGTGAAAGCCAGCCGGGGATAGGCAAAGGGATTGTGAAAAAATTAAACTGCTCAATGATCGTGACCGGTCTGATGGAGTTGGCAAAGGTCGCGATTAATGTGATCAGTCCAGCATTTCCCAGGATCATTAAGTAGCTCGCGATCTTTCTTCTCTGCGGATGACCGGTTATTAATTCTGCTTCCGAAGTTGTAAAACCCGTGCCGGAGAAACATGATAGGGATTGAAAGCGCGCCTGGTTTTTTTCCATGCCGGTGATCTCAAAGGCCACCGCCCCGATCCTTACCACGATGAATGAGATGACGATGGCAAAAAAGAATAGAAAAAGATTCATGATGCCTCCTCCTTCTTGTAGTTAGATTTGAATGATATTTTCCCCGGGATGTTCAAGAGTAACCAAGAGAAGTAGATAGTTGCGGAGATTGCGGGTAAGCAGAAATTTTTCCCGAACGTGTTCTTTTCCATATTCGCCGAGCATTTTTGCCACTTTGGGATTATTTAAAAGGTATCTTATCTGATAGGCAGCTCCTTCGATGGAATGAACCAGGATCCCGGTAAAGTTGTGAATTATCTGCAGGGGAATTCCTCCTACCGCCATAGCTACCACCGGCTTGGCTTTCCAGAGGGCTTCGGTAACGGTTAATCCAAAGCCTTCCCGAAGCGATTTCTGCAGAATGATGGACGAGGCCCGCTGGATGGCATTGACCTCGAAATCAGAAAAGGGTGGAAGCAGAAGGATGTGGAAATCCTTTTCTTGGGAGGCCTTGTCCTGCAGCTCATGCAGGACTTTTGCGCTTTCCGGGTCATCGCTGGCGGTCCCCCCCGCGTAAATGAATCGGCAATCGGTACTTCTCTTAACCAAATGATAGGTTTCGAGCACCCCCAGAGGATCTTTTAGATAATCAAAACGAGAAATTTGAGTTACAATTGGCTTGTCATTGGGGATCCCAAATTTATCCAGCACCGAATTTATTTCTTTCTCGGAAAGTTCCCGGTTTTTTTCAGCAAAGGGATCAATGGCCGGGTAGATCATGTATTGGGGGATGGGTAATTCCTTGGCAAAACTTGGGGCGGAGAAAATGGAAGCGTCGTATTTGTTGATGTATTTCACTAAAAAATCCCAGATCCGCGGTTGGGGGTGTGAGGTATCAATATGGCAGCGCCAAATCCATTTGGCGGATGATTTTTCTTTGGCGCGGATCAAGGCGGCGGGTTGAGGGTCGTGGATCACAATGAACTCTTCATCAAAAGACATCTCTTTTGCGTTTTCTTCATTGGCTTCCTGATAAACTTTTAGCATTTCATCGGATATTTCTTCTTCCTTCCCGTGCAAGGCGTTGTGAAAACTTTTGGTGACATTGAAGAATGAGCCGCTGCCTTTAATTACTTCCCACTTTACATTTAGCCCCAATTCATTGAAAAGGGGAACGGTGCGATGGAGCATCTCCGCCACTCCTCCGCCCACTGCGGTAGAATTTACCATTTTAACCGTCTTGCCTTGAAGTTTTTCAGCCAGGAGCCTGATCTCTTCCAGATTTTGAAGGCGAATTATTTTTGCGTAATCTGAAAGTGTTATCTTGGGTGCCATTTTTACCTTCCCTAGAATTAAATTTCTTTGCCCATGCAAATCGCGATAATTTTATACTTAAGTTGATCCATGGTTATAAAATAGGGATCCAGATTATCTATTTTCCGAGCCATTTCCTCTTCACCCAAAGAGTGTTGAATCCAATCCGAGAAATCGTTGGTTTTGCGGCCCAATCTTAGGCGAGCATCAAAAAAATGATAATAAAGCGAGCGCATCCCGACTCTGTCCAGAGCGCTTGTAAATTCCTTGAGGGTTTGAACTTCATAGGGAGTCGGGGTTATGATTTCTATATTGCGCAGAAAGTAAAACTCTCTTCCCGGAGCGGCTTTTCTAATTTCAACCGCCTTCTTCAGGTGGTCTTCAACGATTTCAACCAATTTAGCGCGGAGCGCTTCTAAGTCTGTAAAATCCCGGATATTAATGGAGGCCAATCGTTCGGCCAGACTTCCTTCTTCCAGTCCTTCCTCGGCCCAGCGGGCAAAATCATTCGAATACTGTCCAGGAGCAAAGCTGTATTCTCGAAGGGCATGATGGATGTGATAAAAAATTGAAGAGACATCGATTTCCTTGAGGATTTTAATAAAATCCTTAAGGTGATAGGCTATTTTTCCGGTAATTTCAACCAAAAGCGAAGAAGTGTAAAAACGAAATGGTTCTTTGGCAATTTTTTCTTTCATGCTGGCTGTTTATAAATCAAATAATCCTTGCCTTTTCTTTCCAATTAATTCTAGCATATTGATATTAAAATTCTAGAGCTTAATTATTAATCGAAGCAATAGCGGCTATCCTTTGGAAAATAAGACAAGTTCGGCGGTCAAGAGCGATTCGATGAATAGATAGACTTCCTTTACATTTTTTAGGCAATGTTCGGCATGGGTCTTTTTTGATTTTCCCACTCGAATGGTTGCCCCCCAATTTTTTAAGGCCGAAAAGGCGTCTTCATCGGTGCGATCGTCGCCGATATAAATCGGTAAAATTTTAATTCCCTTTCCCAGCTTTTTTATGAGCCAGAGCACCGCTCGTCCTTTGTTCCATTCAACATTTGGTCGGATTTCAAAAACCTTTTTCCCATAAGTAATCTTGATTTTATTGGTCTTTAGATAAGGCCGGATAATTTCGGGAAAGGCTCTTTTTATTCTTCCAAAATCCTTGGAGCGTACCATCCGATAGTGAAGACTTAAAGTTAAGATTTTATCTTCGACAATTATTCCTCGCATCCCTTTTAATTTTTTTTGGAGCTTAGATTTGATTTCCCTCAGAAGGGGTATTGCCTGACGTGCTTTGGGATGGACGGTCTTGATTTTGGGTCCCTGAATCTCAAAGCCATGATTTCCGGCATAATAGATCCCGGGAATGCCGACCCGGCGCTTTAAGTCTGAAAGCATCCGGCCGCTTACCACCGCCACTAAAAAATGAGGGTTTTGAGAGATCTTTTTCAGGATGTTCCTGCGCGATTTTGATAATACTGCCAGACCAGGTTTTTTAACAATCGGGGTCAGGGTTCCGTCATAGTCCAAAAATAGTATATATTTCATCAGGATAATCTGAGCAAGGCTTGGATGATCTTTGCAGACCAGCGATAGATATTATTTTCTGCTACCGCGGCTTTCATTTTTTTCATGCGATTCTTTCTTTCTTTTTCCGGGAGGGTCAAGGCCTGTTTTAGGGCTTCGGCACACTCCTCGGGAGTAAAGGGATTGAAGGTAATAGCATCGGTGAGTTCTCGAGCCGCCCCGGTGAATTGGGAAAGCACCAGCATTCCCTTGTTTTCTGGACAAGCGGCAACATATTCTTTTGCCACAAGGTTCATGCCGTCATGCAGGGAAGAGACTAAACAGATATTAGCCATGCGATAGATGGACAGGAGTTCACGCGGAGTGAAGTACTTTCTGATAAAGATAATGGGGGCCCAGCTGTCTGAGGAATATTTCCAGTTAATCCTTTCCACCAGGCTGTTTATCTCATCGTTCAGGTTCTTGTAAGTGTCGAGGTGGATACGGCTTAAAGATCCGATCTGGATATAGACAAATCTTCCTTGAAATTCCGGATACTTTTCCAAGAAACGATCGATGGCCATGAATTTTTCCAGGATTCCTTTGGTATAATCAATGCGGTCGGTTCCGATTCCAATCAATTCGCTGGTTATGCCCAGCTCTTCTTTTATTCTTTCTATATCCTTTTTGATCTCTTTGGAAGAAGCTTCCTCAGATATTTTTTCGGAATCAATGCTAATCGGATAGGGTCTCACCAGGGTTTCAATCCCTCCATAAATCACCGAAGACGCGACTTTGTCCACCTTGGCTTCCAAATTTTGATTTATGGTTTCAAGGAAGTTATCCACATGATAATGAAGATGGAATCCAAGCAGATCTGCCCCCAGGAGCCCTTCCAGGATTTCTTTTTTCCAGGGGCAGATTCGAAAGACTTCGGGATTGGGCCAGGGGATATGCCAGAAAAGGGCAACTTTTACCTTGGGGTTGGCTTCTTTTATTATTTTGGGGACCAGAGTCAGGTGATAGTCTTGCAGGAAGATAAAGGCCTCTTTTCCATCGGTTTCTTCTAGGATGGCTTTGGCAAAGCGTTCGTTAATCAATTTATAATAGTTCCAGTCGGATTCGCTGAATTTCGGTTTGGTATAAACAATATGGCAGAGGGGCCAGAGGGATTCATTGGCAAAGCCGTAGTAATAACCGCTTTCCTCAGCTTTGTTCATCCAGACCCGCTTCAAGGTATACTTGGGATCATCGGGCGGGACTTTTAGCCGGCCTTTATCGTCCACGACCTTGCGGTCGGCATCCCCGCTCCCGTGTGCCACCCAAATACCATTGCAGGTTCTTAAGACCGGATCTAAGGCGGAGACCACTCCCGAGGCCGGCTGGAAATGGACGATTTTTTCCCGGCTGTACTTATGAACGTAGGGTTCGCGGTTGGAAGCGACGATAAAGAGGTAGTCTTTGAGTTTATCATGTATAAGCTCTTTCAGGCTTTCTTTCGTCCACATTATAACTTAATTATACCATTTTTTTGTGGTATAATCTAGGATGTTACAAACTCAAAACTTAGAATGCAAAACTCAAAACCAACGTATCCCTTCGGGATATTATTTGAATAATAAAATTCTTATTTTTAAGTTTTGAGTTTTGAATTTTGAGTTTAGTATGGCCCCATCGTCTAGCGGTTAGGACGTAGCCCTCTCAAGGCTAAGGCAGGGGTTCGATTCCCCTTGGGGCTAGTTTGGATGAATCGAACGGGGAAAAACGGGCGGTTCTATTGATTTATTTCGTTAAAATATAATTTATATATTCAATAAACTGAGCGATCCACGTTGCGCCAAAGTTTCTGATGTTCTGAAAAAAGTTTAAAACAACCGCACCGCCTAAAACCGATACAGTAATAAATAATATCGTCAGCCAGATCATAAGCCAGTTTTGCTTGCTGCTCGATTCCATGCTTTTTAGGAGCTCTCTTTGAAACTCTATCATAACCTCGTGAGAAGACGGTTTATGATGCGCTCTCTTTCCGGCCTCCTTTTCCGCATGCAATATCCATGAGATCATTATAATGACAAGTATCACAACAAGGAATACGGAAATGATCAAACAAAAAAACCAAAGAGGAATCCCCTCGAAAATTTCTAATTCCAAGATTGAAACTGCGTTCATAATTGAAACCGCGCCCACAGTTGAGACCGCACCCACAGTTGAGACCGCGCCCATAGTTGGAACCGCGCCCATAGTTGAAACTGCTCCCATAGTTATAAGTTCGCTCATTAATTAACCTATTTAAAGTGTAACAAAAATAATACAGATGTCAATGACCATTGCCAAAGCCTTGGTGAAGGCAGCCAGGGAGTTCGAAACATATCCCCTGGGAGCTAGGCTTGCCGAAATCGAACGGGGAAATATTAAATCGTCTACTATTTGAAGAAGTATTCTGCCATGCTCTTAAGTTCCCCCATTCTGATCGGCTGCGCATCTTGTAATTTCGAATATTATTAGGTAAAATCGAGATGATAGTCCGATAAGCAAGGGAAAAAGTAATGGTAGAAATATCCGATGAAGTCTATATAAATCTTTATGAGTCAGCGGAGATGTATAAGACTTTGATAGAAACCTCGCCGGATGCGGTAACTGCAACCGATTTAAAGGGTAACATTACTTTAGTATCAAAACAAACCCTTGAGCTTCATGGTTATAGAAACGAGAAGGAGTTAATCGGAAAAAGTGCTTTTGAACTGATTGCCCCAGAGGATCATGAGAGAGCCATGGTAAATCTACAGAAAACTTTAACAGAAGGGTCTATAAGAAATATAGAATACACTTTGCTTAAAAGAGACGGGACCCGTTTCATCGGTGAGTTGAATGCCTCATTGATAAAGAATGGATCTGGCAATCCGAAAGCATTTATTGCTAGTACCAGAGACATCTCCTGGCGCAAGCGAATTGAGGAAACGCTGCGGGAATCAGAAGAGAAGTATCGAAATCTCTTCGAACAGTCCCCAATTGGGGTTGGACTAGCATCTCCCGATGGAAGAATAATTGCAGCCAATAAAGCAATGGAAACTATTACTGGATATTCTCTCGAAGAGCTCAAGAAGATAAACCTCATTGACACATATGAAAACCCAGAAGACAGAAAGGTTTTGGTCGAAGCCCTTAGACAGAATGGCAGCGTAATTAATTTTCCAGTGCGACTGAGACGCAAAGTGGGAACAGCATACGATGCTCTTCTGAATATTTCAATAATTCATATTGCGGATAAGGATTTATTTCAGACAATATGTATCGATGTAACCGATCATAAGCGGTTAGAAGAAGCTATGCGCGAAAGCGAGGAGCTTTACCGGACCCTGGCCGAATCTGCGCAGGAGTTTATTTTCATTCTTGATGCCGAAAGAAATATTCAATACATAAATGGTTTTGCTGCGAGTTATGTCAGGCAGGCTCCGGAAAAGCTCATAGGCAGGAAGCTCGATGAATTTATCCCATCCAGCGTGCTGGAGCGTGCAAAGTGGGATCTGAAAAAAGTTTTTGATGAAGGGCAAGTCTTTGTTGCCGAGACCCGGCTTAATCTGTTTGGAACAGAAATGTGGCTTGAGACCCGGCTGGTTCCACTTAAAAAGGGGGAGGGGAGGGTAAGGTCCGTGCTAGGGATATCTCGAGATATGACCAAATATAAATTAATTGAGGATGAATTGATGAGAAAGATTTCAGAGTTGAAGGAATTCAATGATCAGGCAGTAGGAAAAGAACTCAAACTAATCGAGATGGAAAAGGAACTCAACCGACTCCGGCAGCAGATCTCTCAGGAAAAAGATAAAGTTATATAATTTATTCCCATCTACTTGTAAAGCAAAAAGAAAATCCCGGTGGCGATCAAAATTATTCCAAAGTAATTCAATGCGGATAATTTTTCTCCCAGCAGAAAATAAGACATCAAAGCCACAAAAACATAAACCAGAGCGGTCAAGGGAAATACCAGCCCCAGCTTAAACCAGGAAAGAATATAGATCCACAGGAAAAAGGAAGAGGCCATAAGGATAATTCCCAAAATTATAAGGGGATTTTTTATGATCTGCAGAGTTAGGAAAAAGAGATCTTTAGAATCTTTGATAATGAATCCCCCAACTTGAGAAACCCCTAACTTTAGGAGAATCTGGCTGAAAGCCAGGACCAGGGTATAAAATAGAATCCATAACAATAGATTTTTCATTGGTATCTTCTTGCTTAAAAGCTATATTTTGCTTGCAGATATACTTGATCCAAAGTCTCCATGATTTCAAGTTTTGAGCCAATTTCCCCATGGATTGAGAGGCTTCCCAACTGAATCTCAGTGGCTTCAGCTGGATACCAGGTGATTTGTGGCCAAAAGAGATTCCCAATGAACTTGTGGTCATAATCGCCAAGCCAGGTGAACGTCAATTTTATTTTTTCATTAAAAATTTTCTTTTCGAGCCGGGTCAGGAGCATGTCAGAGAGGTCCTTTCCCCGTTCGTCAAAGAAACCGTGCATCACCTGGGTGTTGATGTAGAAATCATTTGGAAAGGTGTAGTCAAAACCCAGGGTATATTTTATGTAATCTTTTACTTCGGCGGTGGTTACTTCGGTGGTTGTAATTTTATTGAGAACTACCTCCTGAATAAAATTATCCGTTTTTAAATATGCAATTTCTGCCCAAAGGCCTATACCCCTGAAGCTTCCTGCCAGATCATATCCGAAGGCCTGGATTTTTGGATAATTCTGGGTAACTTCAGCAGAAACCTGAGTCAAGCTTACTGCGGTCAGAGTCAGATTGGCAAGATTGGGAATATTGTCATAGCCGCTGAAGTAAGAAAGGGACATATCATAACCCAGGATACTTCGCGAAAGCTTCGCGGCAAACATTGAGTTCTCAAGCTTGTTTTGGGGAAGGGTTACTCTACTTTCGAGCGTGGTAAGCCTCATGCCGGACGGAAGATTATTGGCTACAGTTGTGGATATATAATTGTCGTAAGTGGTGGGCATGACCGCAGGGGTAAAGACCGGGATCATGGCAGCAGTCAGGGTATTATCTCCCAGATAGTTTGTCAGCTTTATACTGTTGGTAGGGATTTTTTTGCCAAGTTCTACGATATCAGAAAAATCAAAAGGATTTAAATTATCAACTTGATTTAGTCTATCGGCGGTCCCCCAAGCGATTCTCTGCTTTCCGGCACGGAGATCCGTGCTCGGGAATGGAAAACCGAAGACATCTAGGTAGGCTTCGCGGAGCTCCATATCTACAGGAGTGACATTGCTTTTGCTGGTTAAATCGGAAGGGGAGTTTATATCCGGGTAATCTTTAGTTATAATTTTCATCTCTCCGTAGCCAGCTACCTCTTCCGAAAGCTCGCTTTTTACCTTTAATCCCAGAGTGGCCCGATTCCAGCTGTATTCTCCCGCGTCTTCGGTCAAGACTCTTTCGTCTAGCTTGATGTAACCATTCAGACTGGTTTCCGCATCGGCAGAACTCAAAAAGCTAACTGTTAAGACCCAAATAAAGGTCAAAATCCAAGTTAAGAATTTATGCGTCATTTTTATGTCCATCTACCTTTGCAAATATCGTAGAGTAAACAATTCGTCTGACAACCCCCGATCGACCTCAATTTGATCGAGCTCTAAAATCGTCTTATGCTCTTTATCTATATTCTCCATTACCAGTTTGGTGGGCATCCAGTATTTCTTTATGTTCTCGATCTTTTCAACAGTCATTATTTTTGCCAGCTCAAAGCTTTCTTTTTCTTCAACTCGCTTGATTTTATAGAATTCCACTTTAGTCGGAACAAAAACTTCTGGAGAGATCCAGGCTATAAGTTTATCATATCCCACCTCGGAATCCTTCTTCTTTTTGAGCTCTAGAACAAATTGGTGCTCTTCGTCCGGAAGACGCTCCGGGTCGTAATCCTGGGAGTAATTGCTGGAACCAATGTCATCATAGGAGAAATCGGTTCCCATGAAACTCCCTCTCTTGGCTGAGCCCGCGATCCTCCGGATTTTTTTGTAGGCCGGAAGATATAAATACATCTTTTCCTCGGGGGTATCGGCATCCAGTACTAAAAACCCCACTCCTTTTACGTCTGCCGGAGCAAGAAACTTGATTAAGCGCTTCCTATCTCCTTTGGTCCAGAGGGTTACTTTTCTTGAGCTTTCTTTGCTGCTTTTATCAATGAGAGTCATTTTTATTTGGGAAAACTGGTCCCGGGTGTCATTCTGGGCATCGGTTTTTTCAAGGATCTCTCTTGCAGTCAATTCCTTGGCCTGGGTCTTTTTGATGGTCTCTTCAGCAAAAATGATCGTGCCAGCCACCAAGATTAAAAAAAGCATCGAGCATATTAGTTTCTTCATTTTCTACCCCCCACTTTAAAAATCCTGACCTTGCTCAGTAGGGCGGGGGCAATAAATATGTCTCCTATGAGAGCAGTTACAATTGCAATACTGGCTAGTATTCCGAGATCATTGAATATGGCTAAATCTGAATAAAGGAAGATCAGAAATCCAAAGGTGAGGATTAAGGAAGTGTAAAATAGTGCTCCCCCAACCCTTTTTAAAGCCTCTTTCATAGCCAAGTCTTTTCTGCCGGTTGCTCCAAATTCATGCCTGAAATGAGAGAAATAATGGATGGTATCGTCAACAAACAAGCCGATGGTGATCGCTGCCGTAATAACGGTTGCGATATTGAGGGGAAAGGGAACGTACCCCATGGTGCCAAAGACAAAGGCGAGCGGGAATATATTTGGGACGATACTGGCTAAACCGCCTCTTACTCCAAAAATGAGCGTCATCAGCCCAAAGATTAAAATAAGCGTTAATCCGAGGCTTTCGAATTGGGTAAGGACGATATTCCGGGTGGCTTTGCGAAACATCTCTTCGGAGCCGGTAATATCCACCTTAAATTCTTTAAACATGAGGGAGGCAAGTTCTTTGATTTCTTTTATGATAGCTTCTCTTTCTTTTTCAGCCATCTGCCTGGCTCTTAGAGAAATCCTTGTGGTATCGTAGTTTAGGGTTGCATACTCCCTGATTTGAGTTCCCCCGGATAATTCATATAAAAGCAAACTCTGTGCAACCTCTTCTCGGGTTTTGGGAATTTCAAAATATTCTGGTTTATCTTCGTGGAGGGCTCTGTTTATAATCTTAAGATAATCAATCATAGAATAGATTGCAGAGATCTTAGGGTGGGCTTTAAACGCTTTTTGGAAGCGATCTATTTTTTCTAATGTTTGAGGGTTTTTAAAAGAGTCAAAATTGCCCCGCAAGATAATTTCTATATCTGAGACGCCGCCCAATTTCTTACTAAAAAATTCAACATCTTTTCTGAGAGGTGTCCCTTCTTTAAAATATTTAAGCATGGATCCTTCAACATTAATCTTCGGAATGCCGGTCAGCATGGCCAAAATGACTAAAACACTTAAAATTATGATACAGAATGAATATTTCAGATTAAAGTTTCCAATCCATTCAAAAACTTTAAGGGCAGTCTTTGGTTCTCTTAGCTTATAGGGATCTTTTATGAGGAGCAACGACAGGGGAACAATAATCATGGCAAGCAAGAAAGCGGTCATTATTCCAAAGGAAGCAAATATGCCTAAGTTCTTTACGGCTGGGATGGGGCTTATGCTCAGAGAACCAAATCCGATGGCGGTAGTAAACGAGGTGAAAAAGCAGGGCAACCCAGCTCTGTGGTAGGTTTCCAACAAGGCATCTTTTCTATTCTTAAAGCGGGGCACCTCGATGCGAAAATGTGAAATTAGGTGAACAGAGTTCGCAATCCCTATAATCAATATTAAAACATAGAGAGAAATAGAAAGGGGCGATATCTTAGAGTGCAGCATTCCTTTCAATCCCAAGGTCCAAAGCAGAGCTAAAAATACGCTTAGTGCTGGGAAAATGACCGCCGATATGTTTCTAAATATTAAATATAATATTATGAGTATAAGAAACAGAGCGAGGAAAAAAAGTCTGTTCATGTCTTTTTCTATGATTCTTGTCAGGTCAAAAGTTGTTACGGCCATTCCTCCCAGATGAAATACTCTGCCGCTCTCTTCGCTTTCTCTTTTTAGGATTATTTTTAAGGGGCCAATGATTTTTCGAATAGTCTCAACCGTCTCTCTATCTTTAGCATTCCCGGGAATTAGATTCAAAATAATTTCCACAGTTTTATAGTCCTTAGATATGAGATTCCCTTTTATAAAAGGATTGTTTTCAATTCTTTCTTTTATATTTTTGATTTCAGCCTCTGACAGAGCAAATTTTTCAATTAGCGCTTTGATCTCCATCCCTTTTTCGGTCCCCACTATATCATCTACAGAGGTTAAGCTGTTGACCTTGCTGACATAGGGAACGGTTTCTAATTCTTTTGTCAGATGGGAGAGATATTCCAATTCGCTCCGAGCAAAGGGGTTTTCTGAATCGTAAGCCACTAGCGCATATTCAGCTTCTCTAAATGTTTCTAGGTAGCGATCCCAAGTAACCAGGGTAGGATCATCTTGCGTAAACCAGGTATCCTCATCCACCTGCATTTTTAGCTCGGGCATAAAGAGAATGGACAGGATGCTTAGGGCTGCAATGCCTGAGATCAAAAATATGCGATATTTCAGTATGAACTCGCCAAATTTCCTCATTTTAGCTTTGATTATACTTTATAAACCTTTTCCGGGCAAGTTCCTTGAAATCAGGTAAATAAATTCTAGAGGGTGAAAATTAAAAGTTTACTGCTTATCCTAAGGGATCTCTCCGGACTTCTTTATCTCCAGAAGATATCGATAGCTTTTATCCTTTTCGATCTCGGGCATGATCCCGGCAAAGGATTGGATGTATTTTATGATTTCTCCGGAATGAGCGGGGAACTCATCCGCAATACTCCGCGCCAGCCAGAGCAGGCTTTTATAATTGGTCGGATCATAAGCCAGCGAATCAATAAAGCTTTCGTTCGCTTTGGCTCGATTTTTGAATAGAAGATAAAATAATCCCCGCCAATAATAAAACTTGGAATGAAGCTCATGCCGGAGGGGAGGTCTGGCATCGAAGACATCAATTATACTTTGCTCCACTTCTTCTGATATACCCTCCATTAGAATTTCTGGAAAGTGGAGGGCAATATATTCAATATGGATCTGAGAAATCAATTCGGAATAGGAATCGACCAGTAACTGTTCAGCGGCTTGATGGTCTTTAGTTTCTTTTATGGCTTTTCTTAACAGACGAATCGCCCTTTGATAGCTGCCGATATTGTAATAACTCTTGGCCAACCGATAGGAGAGATTTTGCAAGAGTTCTTCTGATTCGCCGGTGACCAGAGCAAAAGTTGAGGATAGAAAAAGAGAGAATAATATTAGCAAAATCAGGATTTTCTTCACTAACGTGCTCGGACAATATCTTTGATCTTGAGCAAAGAAACCGTGGTGCTGCGCTCCATTTCAGATAGTTTCATGCGAATAAATCTGACAGACTGTTCGAGTTCGGGAATAAGTATATATTCTAGGGCATTCACCCTTCTTTTAATCTCGATGATCTGTGAAGCGATCACCAGAATGGCTTTATTGTATTCTGCCAGCTTTATTAGATCCTTAAGAATTTCTTTGAAGCGCATTAAGGCCTGATCGAGCTCGGCCGGGGTCTCAGCAAATCCATAGGAGATCGGCTCACCCTCGATCTTTAATTCGTATTTGGGGATCTTGACTCCCATGATATTCTGCAACGTTATATCTACATTGGTTTTAGAAGGATGAAGCAGGGCAGCCGCATAAAGCATTTTGGGATTGGTCTGAGCCGAGCTCAGAGCTAAATCTTGAAAAACATTGATCAAGGCTTCTTCTAAAAGACCGCTTAAATGCCGGTGAGCTTTAACAATTCCAAGCATGCGCTGGATAAGACCGTCTAATTTATCCTTAAGTAATTTGTGGCCCTTTTTAGCAAGGGCTGTCCTCCGGCGGAGCCGGAGCAGTTCCATGCGGGTGGCGTTAACTCTTTTTGCCATTTATAACTTAACTTAGGTCCGAAGATATTTGTCGATCATCTCATCCTTAATTCGTTTGAGCTCTTCTCTGGGCAAGATCGAGAGGAGCTCCCAGGCCAAGTTTAAGGTTTCCTGAACAGTTCGGTTTTCTTCTTCCCCTTGAGTAAGGTAGCGGGTTTCAAAAAGACTGGCGAATTTCAGATAGGTTCGATCAAGTTCCGTGAGAGCCCCCTCACCCAAGACGATGAGCAGTTCCCTAACTTCCCGTCCCTGGGCATAAGCGGCAAAGAGCTGATTGGCAACCGGGGCATGGTCTTCTCTGGTTTTTCCAGGTCCAATGGCTTTGTCCCTTAACCTGGAGAGAGAGGGAAGTGGATCAACCGGCGGATAGATATTCTTTCTTTCCAGTCCACGATCCAGAATGATCTGACCTTCGGTAATATAACCGGTCAGGTCCGGGATGGGATGGGTCTTGTCATCATCCGGCATGGTCA
>Ga0111227_1011_pt1 | contig 39606 bp, 43 predicted proteins | sample DeeMarSWOR152_54_FD_80391 | JGI IMG/M metagenome (GOLD analysis project Ga0111227, IMG submission 80391) | candidate division WOR-1 bacterium DG_54_3 | reverse complement strand
CACTCTGTTAAAGCAACAATCGGTGCAAGACAAAATCAGGGTAGTACAACAACTCTCCTCCAAGCCCGCCGTTATTCGTGCAGACCCCTCACAACTTCAGCAAGTTTTCTTAAATTTAATCGTTAACGCCTCCCATGCTATGTCCGACGGAGGCACCCTGACTATAAAAACGATGGTTAAAGCTGGAAACCTTGAGATCAATTTCATTGATACCGGATGCGGCATTCCAGAAGAAAACTTAAGCAAATTATTCGACCCTTTTTTCTCTACCAAAGAAAATGGAACCGGATTGGGACTATCCATTGCCTACGGAATTATAAAAGCCCATAAAGGGGACATCAAAGTCAAGAGTGAAGAAGGGAAGGAAACAACCTTCACCATAATATTACCATACGAATAAAAGTCTCAAGATTAGGAGGTAAAATGGCGAGAATATTAGTCGTAGATGATGAGCAAGATGTTTGCGATATGCTCGAAAAGTTCTTAAAAATTAAAGGATACGAAGTCAGCACTGCCCTGAGTGGAGAGGATGCCCTGGCTCTGGTCAAAAAAGAGAAGCCTCATATTGTCCTCTTAGATATAAGAATGCCTGAAATGGATGGCCTGGAATGTCTGGAACGCATAAAGGAAATCGATAAGGAAATCGGGGTGATCATGATAACTGCCCTTAAACAAGAGGAGGTGGGGAAGAAAGCTATGGAATTGGGGGCTTACGATTACATCACCAAACCGCTCAGTCTCCAGTATCTGCAAGATTGCCTCATGGTAAAATTATTGCAGATGACCGTTTAAAGGGGGTCGGGCCAAGCTATCTATTTTACTTTTAAGAACTTAAGGCCTAAAATCTTACGTTTTTAGCTCTTAGAACGTTATTTTTAGGGGCAAAATCATGGTTTTAAGTGTCACTCCAGAAAAACCTTTCACTCTACCACTTTTATCTTAAAAGGCCGATTTTAATCCCAAAATTGCTGTTCTAAGGCCTTAATTTAAGCGAATATTGAGCTTATATTATTGAATTAAAACAAGTTAGCTTGGTCTGACCCTATTAATGGCCGCGGACGATCTCTTTGACCCGCATGAGCTGGACCTGGAAGGATCGCTCCATCTCTTCCAGTCGGCCGGAGATGTAGCTGATCGTCTCTTTGATGCTGGGAATGAGGATATACTCCAAGGCGTTGACCCGGCGGCGGGTCACTTCGATTTCATCGGCCAGAAGCTCGGCTGCTTTGGACAGTCTCGCCAGCTCCATCAAATCCTCGAAAAGCTCCTCTGTCTTCCGAAGGCCGATATCCAGTTCGCTCTCTGTATTCAGCAAATCATAATCGGAAATTTCCATTTCCTTGATCGCAAACCGGGGAATAGACAGATTTAGAATCTTTTCCTTCCTGGTCTCCAAAGTCAGCTTTCCGGGCGGAAGAAGTTCTTCCAGCTCTTTCTGAGAATTTCTCGTCCGGGCTAAGGCAAAGGAAAGGAAGATTTTCTTGAATTTCGAGTCGACTTTCTCTTGAAGGACATAAAGCTGGCGCATGATTTCCAGAAAGCGGCGCATGATCTCTTCGAGCTTATCTTTGAGGAGCTTATGCCCTCTTTCGGCTAGAAGAAGGCGCCTCCGGAGCCTTAAAAGCTCCATCCTGTTGGGATTGACCGCTAGTCTCATTTCTTCTTGGGGTAATATTTTTCTAGATATTCAGGGCGAATTCTCTTCAATTCCGCCCTCGGAATCGTATGGAGAAGCTTCCAGCCGATATCCAGAGTCTCTATAATGGTTCGAGACTCGAATTCATCCTGACTGACAAATTCCTCCTCGAAAATTTCGGCAAATTTCAAATATATCTTGTCCATGTCACTCAAGGCCGCCTCTCCTAGAATCAAAGCCAGCTCCCGAGCTTCCTTACCCCGAGCATAGCAGGCGAAAAGCTGATTGAGGACATCCGCATGGTCTTCTCTCGTTTTTTCTTCGCCAATGCCTTTGTCTTTGAGCCTGGAGAGGCTGGGAAGAACATCTATCGGAGGATAAATTCCTTTGCGGTGAAGCTCGCGGCTGAGCATGACCTGTCCCTCGGTGATATAACCCGTCAAGTCAGCAATGGGATGGGTTTTGTCATCCTCGGGCATGGTCAAGATCGGAATAAGGGTGATCGACCCTGGCTTGTTCTTAATCCTTCCTGCCCTCTCATACATGGTAGCCAGGTCGGTGTAAAGATACCCAGGGTATCCTCTTCGTCCGGGAATTTCCTTCCGAGCAGCAGAGATCTCCCGAAGAGCCTCTGCATAAAAAAGCATATCCACCAGAATAACCAGCACGTGCATATCTAGGGTAAAGGCCAAATACTCCGCGCAAGTCAAAGCCAAACGAGGAGTTGCTAGGCGCTCGATGGGAGGCTCATTAGCCAAATTAAGAAAAAGCACCGCCCTCTCCAGGGCTCCCGTGTTCCGAAAATCCTCAATAAAGAAATTTGCCTCTTCAAAGGTTATGCCCATAGCGCCAAAGACAACGGCAAATTTTTCTTTTTTACCCAGGACTGCGGCCTGGCGGGCTATCTGGGCAGCAATCCGCGCATGGGGAAGCCCGCTTCCAGAAAAAAGAGGCAGCTTCTGTCCTCTGACCAGAGGATTCATACCGTCGATAGAGGAGATCCCTGTTTGGATAAACTCTTGGGGATAGTCTCTCGCATCTGGATTAATGGGATCGCCGCTGATATCGAGCATCTTCTGGGCAATAATCTGAGGACCGCGGTCTTTAGGCTTTCCTGAGCCATCAAAAACACGGCCGATGATTTCCTCGGATACTCCGAGTTGTTGGGATCGTCCCAAGAATCTGACTCTCGACTTGTCCACATCCAGGCCGACCGTTCCCTCAAAGACTTGAACAACGGCTTTTTCAGTGGAAATATCAAGGACTGTTCCCCTGCGAAGAGCCCCGTCTGTCGTCTCAATCTCTACCAATTCTCCGTATTTTACTTCTTGAATTTTTTCCACGATAAGCAATGGTCCTACAATATTAGAAACAGTCAAGTACTCTTTATACATGTTTCCCTCTCATTCCTTTCTCTGCAACATTTCCTTAAAGGCCTCATCGACTTGAATATAAGTATCGAGAAGCTCAGCATCTTCCTCTGGAAGGAATTTCATTTTCGAAATCCTTTCTCTGATTTCAAGACCTAAAATTTCCTCTAAGTTTCTTTCCTCTTCCAAGGCCTTTAGAGCAAGATGGTGGAAATGTAGAATTGTCCGCATCATCAAATACTGCTTCCTCATAGACGTATAGGTGTCTTGAGGATGAAAAGCGTTCTGATGGAGGAAATCTTCTCTTATGGAACGGGCAGATTCAAGGGTGAGCCGCTCTTTGGCTGAAAGCGACTCCACTCCGACCAGGCGAGCGATTTCTTTGAGCTCATCTTCCTCTTCCAGGATTATCATGGCTTCCTGCCTGAGGGCTGTAAAATCCTCGGCGATTTCACTATTGAGACGCTCCTTGATGTTCTCAATGTAAAGACTGTAGCTCAGAAGCCAATGGATAGCCGGAAAGTGCCTCATGTTGGCCAGCCTATCATCCAAAGCCCAAAAGACCTTGACCACTTTAAGAGTCGATTGCACGACAGGATCGGACAAATCTCCCCCAGGCGGAGAGACGGCGCCGATGACACTCAAGGTGCCCAACCTTCTGTCAGAGCCTAAACAGATCACTTTTCCAGCCCGTTCATAAAATTCCGCGAGACGGCTGGCCAGATAAGCGGGGAAACCTTCCTCTCCCGGCATCTCTTCCATCCGCCCTGAAATCTCCCGTAGCGCTTCAGCCCAGCGGCTGGTAGAATCAGCCATGAGCGCCACCGAATATCCCATATCCCGGAAATACTCAGCGATAGTCATCCCCGTGTAGATAGAGGCCTCTCGAGCTGCCACCGGCATGTTTGAAGTATTGGCAATGATAATTGTCCGTTCTAGAAGAGGTCGGCCTGTGCGGGGATCTTCCAGTTCTGGAAAGCTGAGGAGAAGGTCTGCCACTTCGTTTCCTCTCTCTCCACAGGCGACGAAAACAATAATTTGAGCATCAGACCATTTCGCCAGTTGATGTTGGACGACCGTCTTTCCACTGCCAAAGGGACCGGGCACACACGCTGTTCCTCCCTTGGCCAGAGAAAAGAGAGTATCAAGAACTCTTTGACCCGTCGTGAGAGGCTCATCCGGCATTAGACGCTCCTGGACATCCCGGTGTTTGCGGATAGACCAAGTCTGAAACATCTTGACCTCTTTGACGCCGCTTGAAGCCTTGATTTTGGCTACAGTTTCCTCAACTGTAAAATTTCCCTTCTTAATTTTCTCAATCTTTCCACTGGCTCCAGGAGGAACCATGATTCTATGTTTAACCAGCAGGGTTTCCTCCACTTCTCCAAGAAAATCCCCTGCTTCAACCTTTTGTCCCTCTTTGACGAGCGGTGTGAATTTCCATTTCTTTTCTCTATCTAGAGAAGGAAGCTCGATTCCCCGCGTAACGAAATCCCCTTCTTTGCCTCTTATGATATCCAACGGCCTCTGGATTCCATCATAAATACTACTCACCAAGCCTGGACCTAACTCAACACTCAAAGGTTTTCCTGTCAAAAAGATGGGTTCCCCTGGGCCGATACCAGTCGTATCTTCATAGACCTGCACAAAAGCTTGGTCTTCTCTTAACTCGATGATCTCTCCTATAAGGCCCAACTCACCGACTTTGACCATATCGTACATCTTAGCTCCCATGCAGCCTGAGGCAACAACCAGAGGACCAGCCACACGAATGATCTTACCTTCTCTCATCTTTTTCCTTTCTTTTAATTAATGAATCTGAACCTGTGGCTTTAACTGCCATTTCTCTCATGATATCTCCTATATAATCAGCCACATCTCGATGGTCTCTGAATCCCACCACCACAGGACAAAATTTCTTTACGAGAGCCTCTCGCTCTTGTGCCAATGGTTTAAGGAAATCCTGGTGCACAAAACAGAGAGCAAATTTTTCTTTTTCGATGGACTCTAGAGCTTTTCTGGCTTCTTCTAAATCCTTTGGAGCAAAAACCTCCCACCCTAAGGCCCTGAAAGCGAACACCAGGTCAGACTCTCCGATGACAGCAATCCTTTCAAACATAGGTTTCACTGATCCTCTTCTTTAAAAGCAGGGTAGGAATATGATTTAGCTTTCCAATTCCCAGAATCCGAATAAGGTTCAACTCGCGTCTCTTAGCAAGTCCGTAGGCAAAAATGGGCTCAGGCCCAAACACTATATATTTTGCCTTCCTCAAATAGGCCATCAAAAAATCCTCTATCCCCCGTTCTAACTCTACAAAGGTCTCCTCTTGTTTAAGGCTGTCGATACTTCTATTCCACAGCTCCGCATAGGGAGAAGCCTGGATTTTATCTCCGATATCGCTGAAAGTTGCCTCAAAATTCTGGACCAGGATTTGCTCATCCAAAAAGCCTCCCTTAAGGATGAATTTCTCGAGTTTTTCTCTGCTTGCCCTTAAATACTTGAGGCGACCTAGAATCTTAAGATTTGCTAAATCAATTCTATGCTTGAGATAATCTCGGATAAAAGAATAATTTAGTTTTTTAGAAATCTCTAAAGCCCTTGCGGGCATCTCTTCTATAAGAAAAATGTCCAGAATGCTCTTTTCCAGAAAAATTTCAGCCACCAGCCTTAATATTTCCTCTTTCTCTCTCTCCAGGAAACCATCCAACTCCACTGAATTATTTATTTTGGTCATCTCTTCAGGGAAATCCCCAGCATCAAAAACAATTTTTACAGCGGAGGAAAAGTCCTTCTCCTCCGCAGCCTCGGAAAAGACAGCTCTTTCGATTAATTTCCTCTCCAAAGCTCGCACCCGCCCTACAGCGTAGGCATAATCGAGCCGGGATGGTCTTTTCATATTTTTAAAACCTTAAGGATGTAATTCTCGAGTTTAGGGCGCAGTTCTTCTAATAATTTATCCCGCTGGTAAAACTCTTCTCGTTCTCCATCCTTGAGAATGATCTTCTTCTTAAGTTTTTTCTGCCCTAAGTCGGCCTTCTGTAAAGCCTTTTCCAGTATTTCATCGATAAGCCCTTTCTTCCAGGTAAGGATCTTGATTCTCTTCTCTAACCGAGCCTGAGTGATGAGACGGCTCGCCTCAAGCCTGGCTTTTCTCTCAGCCTCTTCTATTAAAACCGCTGCTAATCCCTCAGCCTCTTTTTGGGCAGCCTTTTTAATCTCCTCAGCTTTCTTCTTGCTCTCGGAGATTATTTTGTCTGTTTCCTCCTGAGCATCATGGGTGATTCTTTCCAGGATCTTCTCTAAACTCATGATTATTCCCTCGCCTTTACACCAATGGCCTTAAAGTTTTATTCCATTGAGAAGGAGAATTGTGATCAGCAGTCCCAAGACCGCATACGTTTCTACCAAAGCAGCCATGATCACCGGTTTCATGAGGTCCTTGGGCTGTTTGGCCACCATGTAAACACCAGAAGCACACACTTTACCCTGATGAATTCCTGAAACCAACCCGGCAAAAGCGACCGGCAAACAGGCCACGAGAATCTGCCAGCCATTGAATACAGTGAGCTTGGGTATGACTCCGGTTGTCAGGCCAATTTTTAGGATGACCAGAAAGGCACTTAAAAAGCCATAGATTCCCTGAGTCCCGGGAAGAGCGACCAGCAGCAGAAGACTCCCGAATTTTTCAGGATCTTCACTCATGACTCCGCTGGAAGCCTGGCCTGCTAAGCCGACTCCTATGGCTGAACCTATTCCTCCCAGAATGCAGGCGAGTGCTCCACCTAAGACTGCCAATGTCAAACCTAATGCCATTTGTCCGACCTCCTTATATTCTCACTGAATAAATTCATATAAATTCAACGAACTTGCTTTCCATTTCAAAAGGCTGGAAGGGTTTCCCCCCAGACCTGAAAAATTTGCTGAAAAACTCGACAAACTGAAGCCGCATGGAATGAACAAACCCACCAAGATAGCTGATAGCTAAATTGAAGAGATGGCCACCGAGGAAAATCAGGGTAGCCAGCAGCCAACCCACCCATGGGATACCTAAAGCTGTCTGGCAAAGCGTATTCACCACCATGGCGATAACACTGGTCGCCAGGCCTAAGGCCAAGAGCCTAGAGTAAGATAGAACATCAGCCAGATAGCGGGAGATATCATAGAGGCTGTAGAGGCCACCAAAAAAACGGGCCAAAGGATTTCGACTTGGAGAAGCAAAGAAAACTATGCCCGCTGCCCCAACCAGGGACAGAATGCCCCAAAGAAATTGCTTGGTCAGCAGATAGAGGACCAGAGATGGAAGGAGCAAGAGCCAACCCCCCTGCACAAAAATCGACTGAAGAATGATTTTATTCTTTATTCCATCGATCAATTTAAGAAAAGTTCCAAACCAGACTTGAATAAATCCTAAAGCCAGGGCAAGTATTAAGAAAGAGAGGGGGTCGAGAAGCGGATCTAGAATCATCAGTTTGCGGATCGGAAATCCGAACCACCCTCCGACCAAAGTTCCTAAAATCACTGTTGAGATTCCTAAAAGGGTGAGAAGTTTTAAGAAGAGAAGAAGCCCACCTTTGGGTTTGGCAAACTTGATGTAAAGAAGACTCAGCAGGGTAACAACCAGCCCATAGCCAGCCTCACTCACACATATTCCTACAAACAGGAAAAAGAAAGGAGCTAAAGGCAGCGTCGGGTCAAGAGAGCCGCGCTGAGGAAGACCGTAGAGTTTGGTTACTACCTCAAAAGGCTTACTGGGTTTAGGGTTTTCCAGAATCGACGGAGGATTTTCCTCTGGAAGAGGGGGGCGAAAATACAGTTGGCTTTCATCAGAGAAAGGTTTGAGCTTTTTCTTCAACCGCTGAATATCAAAAGAGCGAATCCAGCCTTCCAAGTAGAAGATCCGTTCTGTCTCCCCCAGAAGGCGAGTAGATAATATTTTCTCTCTCTCATTGAGAAGAACATCATGAACCAGCATTAATTTTTCGCGATGTACAGCTAAGCGTCTCCCTGCTCTATTTAAAGCTTCTACGTTTTTTATTCTCTCTTCTATTTCTTTATGAATCTTTTCCATAACATTTTCGACTCTGTCTTTAACTTGAGCCATGCTCATAATGGGTTCAGTGAAATAGAAGCGACTAAAATTCAACTCCTTCAGGCTCTGCTCAAGTTGTTCTTGTTCCCTTTTAAGGTAAAAAACCAAAAGATGCATTTGTCTTTTGTCTTGATGTATGACCTCAAACCAGATAGCTTCTTCCTCTGCCAGTTTCTGTAAGTCTTCAAATTGAGAAAGAGGCATACTCCCTAGCATAATTTCTGTCAAATCTGTCGGTTCGACAGAAGAGACCGGAAGCCTAAGTTCCTTAAGGGGAGAAAGAAAGTCTCTTTCTCTTTCCAAGAACTTTATTTCTGACAATAATTCGCTTTTCTCGGCCTCCAGCTTTTCCAAATCGTCCAACACAGATTGATAGTCATACTCAAGCACTTCTTTCCTTTTTTGCCTTTCTAGAGCTGGTTTCTGAGCAAAAAGCTTTTTTAAAAATCCTTTCTCTTCTTCGCGGGAAAAATAATCCAACGCGTGCTTTAATCGATGGAGTGTGTATTCAAGCTGCGAATCTTCTGGGGATGTAGAGACAAGTCCAAAATCTTCGAAATTCGCTTCCTCGAGCTGAATGAGGCCTGATTCCTGGAGCGAAGAAAGCAATTCCATTTTCACGTCGGAATGGGCAACAATCTGCACTCTTTTCACTTCAGCTAAGGCCATGGTCTACAACAAACCTCCCTCTAAAAAATCTTTGATCCCTGCTGTCACCTTGTTGACTGCTTCTTGGATGAATTTTTCAGTCTTGCTACGAAGGGCTTTTCCTTCCTCCTCGGCTTCTTTCTTTATCTTCTCTGCTTCTTTGGTGGCTTCTTGAATGATTGTTCTTTTTCTCTTCTCCGCCTCTTCTCTTGCCTTCTCTAAAGCAGCTTTCTTTATTTCTTTAGACTTATCATAAGCCTCTTGAATGATTCTAGACGCCTTTTTTTCTTGAGCGTCACGGATCATTCTTCGCGCTCTTTCCTCTGTTTTTTTAATCCTTTGAAGAGCCTCTAAGGCTTTGCTTTCCTTTATTTCATCTTTCATTTCTTGAACTTACTTCCAGCTAGGCTTGCATTCTTCTTTAATTCTCCCGCTTAGCTAAATTTCTCCCAGGGGAGATAACTCTCCCCTTCTCATATAATGGTCTTATTGATAAAAAATAAGAGATATTATAGCCTATGGTCTCCCTTTTTTGAAGTCTAGTCTTGTGGCCTTTCTGATTTGAGATTATTCCTTGCCCGAGGTTGAGGTCGTTTGAACATAGAACAAAATATTCTGATCAAGGAAGAAAGTATGGATAAAGATAATAAGACCGAAAATCCAGTTTTCTTCTCCCTGCTTCCTTCTCGAGAGGCTTCAAGGGAGACCTATAATCCCTGAGTGCAGACTTAAAGAGAGGAACAGCCCCAGCTTTTATAACACCCTGCAGCTCGTAAGCTCTCCATTCTGCTCCCAAGTGGAGCATAAAATTCGCCCCTTTTGCTGAACCAGCTTTGATGATTTCCATCAAGAGGTCTTTTTCTTGCGACTCTTTAAGGCTATCATCAGATATATGAATCCAGGCGCCGGCCAACTCTCCCAGGGACTGCTCCAAAGGCCCATGATGATAATAGACCAGCCAGCTTCCTCCCCTTAGGCAGGCATTGGCCAAGTCACCAAGGTGTAAGAAATTACGCTCCCTTTCCTTATTGGTTAAATGAAGATATACTCCTCTCTCTCCCAGCCTTTCTAGGCCTGAGAATGCCATGCTTCCACTATCTTCCTCAGGTTTTTCTTCTTCCAACGGACCGCGATGAAAATCTGCCACAATCGTTCCACTTTTTCGGCACGCTTTATTTATGAGCTCGATTTCTGAATCACTAGGCCTTGCTTCATCTGAGGTATAAATGTCTGCCCCTGCTTTTCCCAGCAATTCGACCTCAAAGGTTTCAAGTTTTCCAGAATCAATCAACCGGAATCGGCATCTTCTCTTCTGACAAGACTTAACAATATCCATAAGCCAGGGAAAATGAAATTGGTCATCCCGAAAAGTGATATCTTTTCCTCTTCTGGCCCAAGAAATAAGTTCATAACCTTTTTCCGGGAACTTTGAGTTTTTTTCTTCTTCGGGTTCTTTTTTCATAATACGGAGATACCTCTTAATTCTTCATTTTAAAAGAACAGCCTACGAAGACCTCGAAACATATAGCATCGCCTAAACGAGATGTCAAGTGAGCTCAGGCCATTAGGATTAAAAAACATTCAACTTTTGCATGAGTGATCTGTCGATTCAATAGGTTTGGCGAAGACTAAGTGAGAAGAAAACCGTATGAAGACTGAGTGGGCATGGTTTCTCTCTAAAGGAGAGAAGAGCGAAGGATGAATCGAGCTGATTTTCCTCGCTGGGGAAAACCAGCGTGTTTTCAAAACACTTAGTCGGAGCCTTCACGGTTTTTTCAACACTCAGCCTTCGCTTGGTTTAATGAGGAATTCCATATGGTCAGACCATGGAGTCAGACTTTATCATCCGGGGTCAAGCCTTATTATGAAGAAGCACTCACAGTAGGAAATGAAGTCTGAATCATACAAGGTTGGCAGCGCCTGAGCTTGATGAATTATAAAAGTTATAAAGGCCTGACCCCATTGGACCCCTGTTGGAGCTTGAAAAAAAGGGCTCTATCCTTTATCATCTACCTTAATATCTATGAAGAGTACGGAAAGCGTTGTTCTTTTCTCTTGCGGAATAGATTCCACGACCGCCCTCTACTGGGCTATAAAGCAGTATAACAAAGTTTACTCCCTGACCTTTGACTACGGACAAAGACAGAAGCTAGAAATAAGCATGGCTCGGCAATTAGCCTCAAGACTCAAGGTCCCCCAAACTGTCCTCCGAATAGACTTAAGCCAGATTGGAGGTTCTTCACTCACCGACAAAAATCTTCCCTTGCCTCAATACGACCGCCTGGAAGAAATTGAGGAAGGCCCACCCTCAACTTATGTTCCCTTCCGCAACGGTATATTTCTATCTCTAGCTACTGCTTGGGCCGAAGTCAAAGGAATAAGAGAGATAGTCTGTGGTTTCAACGTCATCGATTCCCCCAATTATCCAGATACTCAAGAGGAATTCGTCAAGGCCATGGAAAAAGCCATAAACCAGGGGACCAGAGCTTATTTTACCCATGAGCAAATAAAAATCATCACTCCCTTTACGAGTCTCAAAAAGTCTGAGATCATCAAAGAGGGACTTGCTTTAGGAGCAGATTATTCTTATTCTCTTTCTTGCTATTCCGGAACAGAAATTCCCTGCCAGAAATGTTCATCCTGTCTTTTACGGCAAAAAGCATGGGAGGAGCTGGGCATGAAGGATCATCTCGTCCTCAGATTGGAGAAGGAGGGAAAAATATGAGTTGGATACTCAAAGTCAACGAAAGATTTCAGGCGGCGCATTTTCTGAAAGAATATCGAGGAAAATGCGAAAAAATTCATGGCCATACTTTTTGGGTAGAAGTTCAGGTCAAAGTGACGAAGCTGGATAAAAGAGGAATAGGAGTAGATTTTGCGACCATCAAGAAAAAATTGACTGAAATTCTCCCTGACCACGCCTTTCTCAATGAAGTGTATGATTTCGTTCCTTCGGCCGAAAATTTGGCCCGTCATTTTTATAAGGAGTTGAAAAAAAATTTCCCAGTTAAAGAAGTGACTGTCTGGGAATCCGAGAATGCCTCAGCCACCTATTCTGAAAGTCGCTGAAATATTCTCCTCCATCCAGGGCGAAGGCCTGAGACAGGGAGAACCCACCCTTTTCGTTCGCCTTTCTGGCTGCAACCTCGAGTGCTCTTTCTGCGATACCAAATATGCCTGGAGAAATGGAAAAGATTACTCTACAATTCAGATCCTGGAGGAGATAAAAAGGCAAAGACGCCGCTTCCCAGCAAAATGGGTATGCCTGACAGGAGGAGAACCCCTCCTTCAAGATATAACCGATCTGGTTCAGAAGCTGAAAGAAGGCAAATTCAAAATTCAGGTAGAAACCAACGCCACTATTTTCCGCCCCCTGCCTGTGGACTGGTATTCTGTATCTCCCAAACCAGAGAAATACTTCTTTTGCTCCGAGTACAGGAAAAAAGCCAAGGAAGTCAAATTGGTGGTGACTAAAAGTCTGGATTTGGACACGGTTCAAAGGATCAGGCAGGAATTTCCAGAGAAAACACCTCTTCTTCTCCAGCCGCAGTCCAACCGAAAATGGAGCCTGAATTTAGGAATGAAACTCTTGAGGCAGGCAATGAAGGCTGACTTAAAAAACATTAGACTCTCCATTCAGCTCCATAAAATCTACGGTTTACGCTAACATCTGCCAGGCCTATAAGAAACCGAAAAATTCACCCCGCAATTCACCACAAGAGGGGATTGACCTATCCTCGAAGCTCTGCCAAAATCCTTAATAAGAAATAAGATGAGTCATAAAAAGCGAATTTTGTTGAAAAAAAATGGCTTCACTGTATGGGAATTGATTCTCTCTTTAGTGATTTTAAGTATTCTGCTGGCTTTATTGATTCCCTTCTACTTAAGAGCCAAAGAAAGAGCAGCCCAGAAATCAACCATGGCTGATATGCATATGTGGGGAGAAGCCATTGCCCTCTATATCGAAGAGAATTCTGTCGCGCCTTCCAATCCACGAGGTCAGCTTCATTACAAAAAGCCAATCATTAAAGAGTTGACTCCCTATCTTAAAGCGATTCGCATCGTAGACTGGTGGGGCCACTACTTTTGCCTTTGGACAGGAAAGAGCAGCAACTGGTATGGAATACCGGCGACCACAGATAAAGATTTTATAATCGCTTCCTGCGGAAAAAAAGGCCTTCAAGAGGGATGGAGATACGAACCAGAAAATCCTGAGTCAGGATATTTTGAAATAAAAAAGTATAAAGATTTCGAGAACGATCTTGTTCTATGGAATAAAAGATTTGTACGATGCCCTAGATCAAAAAAAGAACTTGCTGGCTCTGAGTGAGCACACTGAAAATTTGCTTATCGAAAGAGACATCTGATTTTCTTTGATTCAAACGAAAACAGAAAAGACCAGAATGAAAGAAGGAAAGCCAAACTTAAAAATGGAATTCCTGCTTTCTCTTTTGGCAGGGATCATCCTTAGCACAGGTTTCTGGATTATTGAAGTTGTCCTCTTCTTCATCTCAAAATTACGTCATCCCAGCATTTGGTTTTATATCCCTTTAAAAATCTGGCTTCTCTATCTGATAACTGGAATACTCCTCGCCTTGCTCAGTTGGTTAATAAGTTTTATAGTCTTAAAAAAAGGGAAACGGACCTTAGTGAAATTAAGAAAAGTGTTCAGTTCTATATTCATTTCTTCTTTCTTAACCCTATATCTCTTAGCTATTTATTTGAAAGCCTTTCATCACTTTCTGGAAGCTTTCTTTTATTTTCTGAATATCTTAATCATTCTGCTCGTTTCCATATTGGTAGGAGTATTGATATCCAGATCCTACGGACGAGTAGTAAGGCTATTCAAGATCTCGCTGCTTGCTGTGGGCATAAGTGCCTTATTAATCATTCTTTTTCTGACAGCATTTGACATAAATGCTCAATTCTTTCCAAAAGTCCCCCCTGACTATCTACGCACTGTTCAGTCAAGGCCAAATGTCCTATTCATCATCATCGATGCTCTGAGAGTCGACCATCTGAGCTGTATGGGATACAAAAATATTGAAACTCCGCACATCGATAAAATTGCCCGGGAAGGTATTCTTTTCACCCATTGCATCTCTCAAGCTCCCTGGACTTTACCCAGCGTGGGTTCAATCTTTACTTCCCAATACCCCACACAACATGGAGCTGAAAGGCAGCAAATCAGAAAAGGCCTTGCCTGGGATGACGTGATTTCCGTTAGAGAGGGATTTCTTTACGAAGAAAACACGACCTTAGCCGAAATATTAAAAGAAAATGACTATTACACAGTTGTCTTTCAACCGAATATCAATCTCCTTTCCGCAGCCGGTTTCGACCAGGGGGTAGATTTTCATTTTGACTGCCACAAATACAAGAACCTTCTTCTGGAAAGGCTAGCAGGCTGGATATCGAACAGAAAAATAAGCCGTTTGGTCTATCCGAGTTTTAAATACGCAGGAGATGAAAAAATCGTAAATTACATGAAAAACTGGTTAAAGGCTAATCATGATAAGCAATTCTTCATGCATGCCCTGCTCTTTGATTCTCATGAATATCATCTTAAGGAGAAAGGAAGCAAGAAAAAATATCACATTCCCTCGGTGGAACTCTACGATGAGACCATTCAAAAAGCAGACGAGCACGTCGGAGAAATCTATGACTATTTAAAGAAAATGCAGATTCTGGACAAGACCATAGTTATTCTTCTCTCTGACCACGGTGAAGAGTTCGGAGACCACGGAGGATATGACCGCGGATACAGCTATGAATATGACAGTGGAAGAATGCATGCTCACACCTTATATGACGAAATCGTCCGAGTTCCACTGATCATAAGATATCCCAAGAAAATAACGGGGAATACTAAGCTTGACCAGCAAGTCAGAAGCATCGACATCCTGCCCACAATCCTTTCTCTTCTCGAGATATCATCTGAAGGACCATTCGAGGGAGTCGATTTATCCAAAAATGATTTTTCCTCAGAAGAAAACCTCAAGGCCTTCAGTGAATCCATTCTCGAAGGCACCGAAAAGAAATCTTTAAGAACCAATGATTGGAAATTGATCTACCATCCGGTCAGCCAGAGGTATGAGTTGTATAATCTTGCCCAAGACCCTAAAGAGACAGCTAACTTGGCAGAAAAAGAAAAGAAAATGTTTGCCTCTCTTCAAAAAGAGATATTTTCTTGGATAGAAAGGATGCCTAAACAAGAAACAAAGGCCAGGAAGAAACGAAAATTATCCGAAAAGGAAATAGAGGCTCTAAAAGCTCTCGGATATATCAAATAAATCTTAAAGGAGTGATTTTCATTTATCCAGAAGCCGTCATGCTTAACGATTCGTGATAAACTTGATAAAACCGTCGATGCGGGAGAAAAAAACTTATTTTCTGATTCTGCTGGCCCTCCTCATAGCCGCCTTCCATCAAGGCCTTTTTCTTCACTGGACCAATGACGATGCTTACATTTCCTATCGTTATGCAGAGAATCTCAGAGCCGGAAAGGGATTGGTTTTTAATCACGGCGAAAGGGTCGAAGGCTTTTCCAATTTCCTCTGGGTGATCATTCTGGCTTTTTTTAATCTCTTGGGAATTCCTGCGCTTTTTGCCTCTAAAATTCTTTCTTTTAGCCTTTCCTTACTATTGATTTTACTCATCTTCAAAACTGCGCAGGCATTCGGGCTAAACAAATTCTTCTCCTGTCTGTGTGCCTTAACCTTCTCGTTCTCCAGCAGCCTCGCCTATTTTGCCATGTCAGGATTGGAAACGATATTTTATACTCTCCTTCTTCTTCTTGGTATTTTCCTCAACGAAAAATACGAAAAGGAACACGATAAGAAGTCTCTATCTCTGCTCTACGGAGTTCTGCTGGCGGCGGGACTCACTCGGCCTGAAGGCTTGCTTTTTCTCCTGGTTACCGCTGCCTATCATATCCTGAAAAAAATCATTTCTAGAAAGGGGATTCAGCTAAGGTATATTCTGCAAATCCAATCATTATTCCTTTTTCTCTACGCTTTTCTCATTCTCATCAGATATTGGTATTATAAGGACCTGCTGCCCAACACATTCTATGCTAAGCCCCAGGGAACCTTTGTCGAAATGGGCTACAGCGCTTTTTTTGCCAATTTCACCAACGCTTTATTCTCGGGGTCGTTTCTCCTGTTACCCCTGCTTTTCCTCTTCTCCAAGAAAAGTTGCCTAAAAAAATATCTTTACCCTCTGCTCTTCTGTGTCGGGCAGATGGTCTTCATGTCTTATGCTGGTGACTGGATGGCTTTTGGCCGTTTCTTTATTCCAGTATTGCCGTTGGTTATTATTTTATCCTTCGTTCTCTTGAGTTTCGCAAAAGTGGATTTTGAGAAGAGCCGTTTAAGAGGGGTCATGAAACTTCTTTGCTTCCTCTTCATAGGGATATTTGCTGGCTTAAATGCCTTTCAGACAAGAAAAGCCCTTATCAACCAAGATGCCTATCCTTACCTGGTCATGAATTCTTCTCTATTGGCTCAGACGGGGAAATGGCTGAAACAGAATCTTCCGCCGGAAACCGCCCTCTCTCTCCGAAGACAGGGTGCTATACCTTATTATTCAGGAATGAAATCCATCGATATTCTCGGGCTTACGGAAAAGGAAATCGCCAGGACTCTGTATAACGAGAAAGATGCCATCAAACAAAACAAAATCAACGCGGAATACATCTTAAACCAGAGACCTGATGTGCTGATTCTGTTTTCGTCTGAGTCCTGTTTCGATGGCTGGATGTATGATCAAGCCCAGCCAGAAAATAGATTTTTTCACATTGAATATCTCCTTTACCAAGGAGCAATCCAAACGGGATATATGGTTCTAAATTCTATGCCTTTCGGGAAGAATGAACAAATGCATATTCTGGTGGCGCCAGGGAAAAATTTAATGAATTTAAAAACAAGCTCGCAGAGACTGGCTGAGAAATTATTACTTCTGAGAAACTAGCATGCGTCATAAATCCTTCAAGAAGGTGTTGAAAAAAAAGATTGAAAAAGAAGACATCTACATTTTTATCGATAGAATTATTTACAGCCGTTTTTTTAAAAAGAAAATCTTTTTCGTGGCTTTAACCATCCTTTTTCTCATCATCTTCTCTTTTCAGACCTTTCCTCATTTCTATGACTGGGATACGGACTCACCCTCCTTTTACACGGCAGCCAAGGGAACCCTCAAACAGGTTAATATTTACAATCAGAAGGAGTTCCAAAAATTAGCCAATTCTCTTTTTGGAAAAAGCGTCGTCGTGTATCCCTATCTCTACTGGCCGATATTGGCTCAACTGTATTCCCCGTTGACTCTTCTCGGTTATTCTTCTTATTCGCAGTTCATTCTCATCATGAATATCCTTCTGCTTTTTCTCTCCATGTATTTGATTTATTCCTTGTTGGAGCTTAAGAGCAGAAAAACAAATCTCCCCCTGGTATTTCTTTACTTAACAATCTTGGTGAATAATCCCCTGGAAACAACACTTCATCATGGACAAGTCAACATCTTGGTCTTTGTACTCATTCTTCTCGCTGTGTGGTTAATGAAACACAATAAAGAGTATGCATCTTCTTTGTTATTATGCCTAGCAGTTTACTTGAAGATATATCCCATTCTCTTTTTGGTATTGTTCTTCTTGCAGAAAAAATATAGATACATGGTTTATTCGCTCATCAATTTCATTGCCATTTTTTTATTCTCCAGTTTCCTGTTTTCTCTGGATTCATGGCTAGAATTCGTCAAGATGGGTTTAGGCAACCTTTTCTATGGAACTAAACCTGTATTTTTCTTTGATTATAATGCCCAATGGGGAAACTGCTCCCTCAACGGCTTTATTTCCCAAATCTTCATAAAATATGATATATCCCGAAGCTATGTTATGCCGATAATTCTGCTTCTCCTTATTGTTTGTTTCTTCTTGTTCAAATCCAAAATCAAGCAACTTCTAAAGAGCAAAGATCTCAACCTAGACATCTCCTTTATCTTTCCTTTGAGTTTAATTTTTTCGACTATTTCCTGGAATCACCATTACATTATTATGATCTTTCCTCTAAATTTCTTGTTTTATAAGATCATTTCTGAAAGAAAGTATAATTATCTGCTTCCCTGTTTGCTTTTTGCATTTTTAATTCTCTTCCATCCTCTAGCTGGGGGCTTTCCCTTCAACCAGATTCTGCTTTTTTCAACGGTTCTTTTTTTGGGTTTATTGTATCTTTATCATTTCGCAAGAGGTTCCCCGAATCTTGGAAAAGAAAAAAAACGTCCCCCACAAAACTCATAAAATTCCATATTGGACAGGAGGATGGTTAGATTGAATCAGGCGCTCAATATCTCTGCCACAGCTCGCCCCATTCTGTTTTGAGGAACTCTTTTATCCTTTTCCGCCCCACGATGGAATACCAGAGCAAGTCATGATAGATATTGCTGGCAAAGGGAGCCCATACTATTAAGGGTGTGTGTAGCAGAAGTTTCTCCAGGGGCCTGAGAAAACCTTTTCTCAGCATCTGATCCCCCCATATAACAATGCTCCTCTTCGCTTTGAACTGGAAATTGACCTCAGCGATATCTTCCCCCACGACTTCTATTTCTCCAGGGTCACCAACTCCTAATCCTCTCTCATGGCACATCCGAATATAGGGAATGTCCAGCGGTTCAAATCCCATGATTTTAGCTGATACAGAATCGATAGCCACAGAATCCGAGCTGGCCAGGATAAAATTCTTGACCTTGGGCTTCATAGTCCTGGGGCCTGCCCCATCACCACAAACGGTGCCATCCATAACGCAGAATATTCCTGGATGAAGCTCTTTCTGCATGATGAGCAAATCCACCAGGACCTCATGAATATACTTATGGGCATAATGTCTAACGACTTTCAGCAGACCCCCGAAAGCATTCTTGATCGCTCCAGTAGTCGTCGAGTGGCCGTGAGTCTTGACTGTCGGAAGATGAATGACATTCTTTCCGATAAACATCTTGGGAATCTCGATGCCTTCCGGAAATATCTGATCCAATTTCAACAATTTGCTCTTGAATTCATACTTTATCCATTCAACATCAGGCAGAGGAAAATAGGACAAGCCATACTTCTGTAAGATAGGTGTCCATTTGTTATTCTTAGCTCCCTTTACTGGATTAGTGACCACAGTCTTATTCTCGACTGGAAACAATTTTTCTTTCTTGTATCCATCCTGCAAAAGGGCCTTGATTACTCCTTCCAACTGCCACGGTTGACTGGAGCAAGAAGGAAAATATTTAGTCCAGGATAGATTGAGTTTTATTAAAGTGTCTGTATTTTTGGGAACAAAACTCTCATAATCCACCGCCAGCATTAATTTTTTGTAATCTTCGAGAATTGTCTCGGGTGAAGTCTTTAAGACAGCGACTTTTGATTTAGGCATCTATTTTGCACCAAGATAGAGAATGATAACTGCAGTGGTAATCCAAAGAAAAATATCAATCAGGAGAGGTTTATCTTTGATGATTAAGGCTTCAGGACTTCCGCCTTCGATTTTCTGATGTATAAGGTAGAGATAGCGAAAGATTCCATAGAGGACAAACGGAACAGTGAAGATGAGATTGGTTGTCCCGAACTTAGTCACGGTGTCTTCAGATATGGTGTAAAGACAGTAGCCAATCACGGTGGAGGCTGTCACCACGGCGATCATCTGGTCCAGAAGATAGGGACTGTATTCTTCAAGTATAGGGCGATGCTCACTGGCATCATCTTCAAGCAGGATAAGCTCGTGTCTTCTTTTGCTCAAGGCTAGGAAAAGCGCGAGCAGGATGGTACAGATAAGCAGCCAAGAAGATAAAGAAACCTCAATGGCCAGCCCTCCAGCCACGACGCGTATAAGGAAGCCAACGGCAACCACAAACACGTCAAGGATGACGATGTGTTTTAGCTTGATTGAATAGGACACTTGTAGCAAGAAATAAACCAGGATGATGATGAAGTAATTTTTATTCAAGGTAAAGGCTGAGCTGAAACCCAGCAAACTGAGAACGATTATAACCAGGATGGCCGTCGATTTTTTTATCTTCCCTGAGGCTATAGGCCTTTTTGATTTTAGGGGATGGAGTTTGTCCTCTTCCAGGTCTTTCAGGTCGTTAAAAATATACAAAGCACTCGAAATAAGACAGAAGGCACTAAAAGCTATAGTTGTTTTTACAAGGAGAGGAAGGTTGAAAATATTCTGGGAAAAGATTAAAGCGGCGTAAATGAAAAAATTCTTGCTCCATTGATGGGGACGCATGGCCTGAATTATATTTTTTATCATTTGTTAAACTTTATATCTTTATATCTTTTTTCATTGAATTTTTCAAATATACACATTGGGGTCAGGCCTTCAAAAATTTTAATGTTTAAACCAAATTGTCACAAAAAGATTTAAACTTTTTGAATGTCTGACCCTATCGTTTTCACGTTTCTTTTCTCGAAGAAGCGGTATCCTGACCGCGTTAGATAAACACCAATGAAAATAACTAAAGCACCCATTATTTGCAAAAGGGTTAACTTTTCGGAAAGAAGGATATAAGCAGATATCACCGCAAAAACAGGAGTGATATTTCCATATATGGCCGTCTTGCTGTTGCCCACCCGCTTTACAGACGCATACCAGAAGACATAGGAAATAGCAATGGCAAAAAGACCAGAGTAGAAAAGAGCAGCCCAGGCTTGAAAAGAAACATCACTCCCGCGAACCTGCACAATATCTTTGGCCGAAAAGGGAAGATAAAAAAATGCACCGATAGCCAGAGTCACAGTTGTCAATTTCAGAGGAGAGATCCTCTCCAGGAGTGGCTTCGAAAAAACCGTATAGATGGCCCAAAAAATATTACCCACGAAGATCAATAAATCCCCTCGCAGGCTTGACCACTTAAAATCAAAGGTTCCAAATTGTTTGGTGATGACGAAATAGAAACCCACAAAAGAGATTACAATTCCCAACCAGGCAGCCCAGTGTATCCTCTCGTGTCCTAAAAAGGTGCTTAATAAAGCCACGAACACAGGAGTCATGGCCATGACCAGGGATGTGTTGGAGGCAGTCGTCCAATTCAATCCATGGATGAAAAGTAACTGGAATACTGTGTTGCCGATTATGCCTAAAAGAATAATTTTCCATATATCTGATTTGGCGATCGAAAAGCCTTCGCGGCTAAGGAGAAGAACAAAAATCAAAATCAACGAGGCAAAACACAAACGAATTCCGTTGAATCCCAAGGGAGAGAATTCACGAAGCGCTATTTTGACAAAAGAGAAATTCACGGCCCAGAATAAGACTGCTAAAAGCATAAAAAAGTCTGTAGCGCCAAATTTCTTGGGTTCTTCCATTTGAATGAAGAAATATAACATATCTTTACCAGGCAATAAAAGATGAATATACTCTCTTAAAAACTCGTTTCAGGCAGCAGCAAGAGGTTTCATATTGTCACACTTAAAAATTTTCCTTATTATCATATTGCCTTGTTTCCCAGACATTTTGCTCTGCTAGGGATTATTCTTGAGAACTTCTCTAAGTAACAGAGAATTATCTGGTGGAATAAACATCCACAGGCCTTTCCATCGAGGTCATAAGAGATGAATAAGAAAGAATACTATCTTCAGGAACTGAACAAAAGGAAAGACTGGATACCTTATCTGCTCAAAGAATCACAACTCCCTGGAAGACGAGCAAACCTTGAGCTTTTACAAGCTTTCGTGGATCTGGGTGAGGAAAAACTTTTTAACGAATTGAGAAGATATGATGCCCAAAGAGCCCCAATTAACTCTCCCCATGAATTCTTGGCGATGTGTGGAGTCGTCGGACTTGGGAAAATCATTGCCGAAGGCAAAGTCGAATATTTTAAAGAATTACGCCGGCATGCTTCTGATTCTCGCTGGCGTACGCGTGAGGGTGTCGCTTTTGCCCTGCAAACCGTCGGGAATAAGCGCCCTAAAGAATTACTGGAAGAAATGGAAGAGTGGAAAAAGGGAAATCTATTTGAAAAAAGAGCTGTAGCGGCCGGACTATGCGAACCAGGATTATTAAAGGAAAAATGGTTTATCTAGATTTCACTTTGGGCGGGTTTTTTGACGGGGATAACGCGCTTCTATCACAGACTTCATCCCTCCTCTAGGATTGAACTCTCCGGTGACAGAGGCTTGGACAGGATGACAAGCTTTGACAACATCTTCCAGGATACGATTGACAGCATTCTCATAAAAAATTCCCAGGTTTCGATAGGCCAGGATATAATTCTTGAGAGATTTCAGCTCCAGGCAGTTTTTCTTGGGTACATAGCGAATGGTTATGGTGCCAAAATCAGGAAGTCCGGTTTTGGGACAGACTGAAGTGAACTCAGGAATCTCTATTTTTATTTCATAATCAAGGAACTGATTGGTAAAAGTCTCGATCGCCGGAAGCTTTTCCTTTAAACCTGCTTGGGCTTCCTTTTCGGTCATTCGAGGCCTTGCTTTCCCTTTTTTGCTCATTTTCTTCATTTTTCTGGAAGTATATACCAAAAAATCGAATATGACAATCAACCGAGAATAGTAATAAGCATCTTTTTTTCCATTATAGTTAATACTTTTAGGAATGGTTGAAGCGACCATTTCAGATTTAGCCTTCCCGAGCTGTTCTTCGAAGGAACCTGACTGAGTCAGGCGGCGAGGATGTATTGAGCACACCTTCGGAAAGGAAGTGAGGTTAGGTTTGAACAGAGGACATCATTCCAATGCTTCTCGAGCAAACGTGCGCAGTTCCGCAGCGGCTGAGAAGAGCGGTGAGGGAATGGCGTTAAGAATCTGAAGGGAGCAAAACCATTCCTAAAAGCAGACCTGAAATCTTATGTTATAACGGGAAAAAAGATGCTTACAGAAGAGTCTAATTTCAACTTGCTTGTCCCAGATTCTGCAATTCCTCCCAAGTAACCACATCTGTTTTAGAACTGTCTCTAAATTTGTGATAGCTTCGTTAAATTGGAGCACAGCCCTCCCTAAAGAATCCTCTTAAGGCATCAAAAAATATGCTTTCTATTTGTATTTTTTTCTTGACAAGCCAGAAAATTTAACTTATATTATTAATGAAAATGATTATCATTTTCATTTAGAGGTGATGATATGCCAGGCCCTCACAAATGGCGACACAGATTCCAGGGAAGTGTCTCCCGCTGGACTATGCCTCGGGAAGTTATCCTGGAATATTTGAGCCGCACCTCCAAGCATATGAGTGCTAAAGAAATTTACGCTCATCTTCACAGAATGTACCCTGGAATTGGGTTGACCACAATTTACCGGACTCTGGACTTATTAGTGCGCTTGGGCCTCATCAATAAATTCGAGTTCGGTGATGGACAGAGCAGGTATGAGTTCAAATCGGACAAAAAAAAGGAACACCATCACCACCTCATCTGCACCAAGTGCGGGAAAATCATCGATTACAGTAACTTCGTTGAAGAAGAATTGCAATTGGTAAAAAAAACAGAAGAGGAACTGGCTAAAAAATACAACTTCGCCATTCAAGATCACAACATTGAATTTTTAGGACTGTGTGAAAAATGTAAAAAAGCATCATCCCTATAAAGAAAGGAGGTGAAGAAAATGCCAAGAGGAGATAGAACAGGACCTTGGGGTCAAGGCCCTATGACTGGACGGGCTATGGGTTATTGTGCAGGATATCCCGGCCCAGGATTCATGTCTCCTGGACCTGGCTTTGGCCGAGGTTTTGGTTTTGGCCGAGGCTTCGGCTTTGGTAGAGGACTTGGTTTCGGCCGAGGCTTCGGAGGAGGAAGAGGACGAGGCTGGCGGCGCGGAGGATTCAGCCCATTCTGGGGATACCCTTATCCTCCGATGATGCCCTACGGTTATCCGACAGGAATGTCCTATGGATATCCCTTTCCCTACGAATATCCCTATGGAATGGGCTATACGCCTGGTTACTCTCCAGAACGACCGCGGCGTCCAAGCCCTCAAAAAAAGTGAAAAGCTTAAATTATTCTCTGGAAAGGAGGTGAAGGAAATGCCATTCGGAATGGGTCCAACAGGATGGTTTGCCTGGCCTCATATAGCTTATTGGATGAGACATGCCTACCCTTGGTATCCAATGCCCTACTGGTCTCCTTTTCCAGCTTTAACCAAGGAAGAAGAGGAGAGCTTCCTTCAAGATCAGGTGAAAATGCTGGAAGAGGAACTCGATCAGATCAAAAAGAGGCTGGAAGAGCTTAAAAAAGAAAAATAAGGAGATAAAAAATGAGAAATAGATACAGATGGATGTATCAACTCACAGGTCTGCCTGGCTGGATGAGGTTTGGATTTTCTCCGGGATGGATTGGCAGGAGTCCTTCAGCCCTTGGTCCCGCAGCTCAATATTTAATGTACGGCACCTGGCCAACGCCTCAGATGGATTATTACTGGCAGCAGGGGCAGGTTCCTTTTTCACCTACTCCCGGCTTTCCTATGCCTGGATTTCCCAGTCCCTATGACCCTTGGGGAGCAGCCCAACTCACGCCAGAAGAAGAACTTAACATCCTCAATGCTGAAGCTGAACAGCTCGAAGACGAACTCTACGGTATAGAAGAAAGAATCAAAGAAATTAAAGGAAAAATTAAATGAAAATTGCAATATCTGCCTCTGGTTCAGACTTATCCAGTTCCGTTGATCCGAGGTTTGGAAGATGCCCTTTTTTCCTATTGGTAGATACAGATACCATGGAATTTGAAGCGGTGGAAAACTCCAATGTGTCGGCTATGAGCGGTGCTGGCATCCAATCAGCTCAGTTTATCGCTAACAAAGGAGCAAAAGCTTTGCTTACAGGAAGCTGCGGTCCCAATGCCTTCCAAACCCTCCAAGCAGCTGGAGTCGATGTTATAGTCGGGGTAACAGGAACAGTCCAAGAAGCTGTTCAGAAATACAAATCAGGTCAATTCCAGCCTGCTCCTCAACCTGATGTTCCTTCCCATTTCGGCATGGGGATGGGGGGAAGCCAAGCCCCAGGCCCTGGCTTCGGAATGGGACGTGGCATGGGTGGAGGTATGGGCAGAGGCATGGGACGTGGCATGGGTAGAGGTATGGGACGTGGCATGGGTAGAGGTATGGGACCCGGAATGGGATATGGAGCTCCCTTTCAGGCTCCAGGAATGACTCCTTCAGTCCCAGGCATGCCTCAACTTTCCCCTGAAGAGGAACTCAAGAACTTAAAACAGCAGGCAGAAGATCTTCGTCAGCAAACGGAAATGATAACCAAAAGAATAAAGGAATTGGAGAAGAAGAAGTAAAAAAAAGTTTTTGTCATTTTCGACAAATCCAAGATTGAATCGGAGGCCCACTGTAAGCCAAAATTAAAGGAAATGAAAAAAGTAAGGAGGAAGAAATGAAGGTTGCCATTGCTACAGAAGGCGGCTATGTTTCTGCCCACTTCGGCCGCTGCCCTTCCTACACAATCATTGAAATTAAAGAAGGAAAAATACTGAAAAGAGAAGAAATCCCAAATCCAGGCCATCAACCAGGCTTTCTTCCCCAGTATTTAGAAGACAGGGGCGTAAACTGCATCATTGCCGGCGGAATGGGCCCTCGGGCGCAGGGATTATTCGCCCAGAGGAATATCGAAGCCGTTGTCGGCGTCCAAGGAGAAATCGATGAAGTTATCGAAAAATTCCTGAATCAAGAACTCGAGCATGGGGATGATTTATGCGGACATAGATATGGGGAAGCTCACCCCAGGCACCACCATCAGGAAGAAACACTTCAACCCAGAGGAACCAAAATCTGTATAACAGCCAAAGGAAAGGATTTAGATTCAGAAGTCGACCCCAGCTTTGGCCGGGCTCAAAATTTTCTAATTATAGAACCTGAAACTATGGAGATAGAAGCCTTTGAAAATCCAAACATCGAATTAGCTCAGGGAGCAGGGATCCAGACAGCTCAACTTATCGCATCCAAAAATGTGGCTGCAGTATTAACAGGAAGCTGCGGACCAAATGCCTCGAGAGTTCTCCAGGCATCCGGTATTAAAGTCATAACTGGGTTAACTGGGAGTGTTCAGGATGCTCTATCAGAATATAAATCAGAGGAAAAATAATGGCGACCAACAAAACCGAAGAAGAGATAAAAATCTCAAAGACTTTAGCAAGAATTAAAAACCGACTTCTTGTTTTTAGCGGTAAAGGTGGAGTGGGAAAGAGCACTGTGGCGGCCAATTTGGCCCTGGCTTTTGACCAGAAAGGAATGAAGGTCGGACTTTTAGATGTAGATATTCATGGCCCAAATTTAGCCAAAATGATGGGAGCCGAAGATAAAAGAATGACGGCTTCTCCTGACGGTATCAAAGCTGTCCAAGTGAGCGATAACCTTAAGCTGGTCTCTATGTCCTTCCTGTTGGAAAATGCTGACCTGCCAGTTATCTGGCGCGGTCCCATGAAGATGAAGGCCATCCAACAATTCCTGGGAGATGTGGATTGGGGAGAGCTGGATTGGCTAGTTATCGATTCTCCCCCCGGAACAGGAGACGAACCCCTTTCAGTAGCTCAGCTTATCCCTGCGACTGGAGCTGTGATCGTGACCACACCCCAAGAAGTTTCAATAATGGATTCAAGAAAAGCCGTTGCCTTTGCCCGGAAGTTGAACCTAAAGGTATTGGGAATCATTGAAAACATGAGTGGGATGGTTTGTCCTCACTGTGGGAAAAAAATTGATCTTTTTAAAGAAGGAGGAGGCAAGCGAGCTGCTCTTGAATTGGGTGCTCCCTTTCTTGGAAAAATACCTCTTGACCCTCAAATTGTCAATTCTGGAGACGAGGGTAAGCCCTTTATCACAACCGAACCTGATTCCGAAGCAAGCCAGGCCTTCATGAAAATAGTCGAAAAAATTATAGAAGGAAACGCTCTCTAGAGGGCAATTTACCATAAATTTTAGATAAATATTCATCCTTAAAAAAGGAGGTGAAGAGCATGCCAAGAGGAGATGGAACTGGCCCTCGAGGGCAAGGCCCAGGAACAGGGCGAGGAGGAGGGCGAAGAGAATTTGGTGCAAATTCACCTTTTCAAAAATCTACTCTGGGTGGAACAATTTTCGCCTTTGCCTCCATGCTTATCGGGAATTGGCTGGATAAAAAACTCTCTCAAAGAAAAGCAAAGGATAAATCTGGACAAGATCAACAGAATGAGAAGGAGTCATGAATGAAAAAAATCGGGATCATCATTTGCGGTAGATACCAAGACTGCGGAGGAGGAAAATGCTTCAGAGCTCTCAGGGAAAGAGTCGGGGGTTTCGCTCGATATCCCAAGAATGAACCTGTTGAGGTTGTTGGCTACTCTTACTGTGGGAATTGCCCAGGGGGGAACATAGAATATGTCCCCGAAGAGATGAAAAAAAACGGAGCTGAAGCTATTCATCTTGCCACGGGTCTGGTGGTTGGCTATCCTCCCTGCCCCAGGATCCGCCAGTTTAAGGAATTTATAGAGGCTCAATACGGATTGCCCGCAGTCATTGGCACTCACCCAATTCCATTAAAGTACTTTAACACACATCAAAAATTATCTTTCTGGAAAAAGATGAACATGGATGAGATTGCAGAAGAATTAATGAAAGAAGATAAAAATATCATGGAAGCGTATAACTAACAAAGGAGGTAAAAATGCAAGGAGGAGGACGTGGTCAAGGAGGCGGCGGTCGAGCCCGCATGGGTGGCAGAGGATTAGGACCAGGAGGTGACTGCATCTGCCCATCATGCGGAACTAAAGTCCCTCACCAAAGAGGAGTTCCTTGCTATCAACGAAAATGTCCTAAGTGCGGGAGCAAAATGACCCGTTAGAAAGAGTTAAAATGCCCATTTATGAATACAAATGCCAAGATTGCGGTCAAGTGACCGAAGTCTTCGTTCGGTCCATCCATAAAAAAATTGATTTGCGCTGTTCGTCCTGTGGCAGTCAAAACTTAAATAAGATATTCTCCACCCCTTCTGCAGTTGTCATGAGAAGCTCTGATATAAAAGGCGCAACCTGCTGCGGCAGTACCGAACGATGCGATACCCCGCCTTGCTCAAACGACGGCACATGCCGCAGAGATTAAGCAAAGGAGAGAAGAGAAAGGCAAGGTGAGATCAAGGTAAAAATTATATTACGCCTCGAAAGCCAATTTTCTTACCAGAGTTTCCTTACTGGAATGGAGTATTTCATTAAAAAAGCGGAGCTATGGAAATGAACAATAAACAATCTATCCGAATGACCATAGTTTATGACAATAATGCCTTTGATAAAAGGCTGAAGCCGCACTGGGGCTTTTCCTGTCTCGTCAGAGGCCTGGAAAAATCCATCCTCTTTGATACAGGAGGAAAGGGAAAAATCTTACTCTCCAATATGAGAATGCTTGGAATTCCTCTCGAAGCTATCGACCTGGTAGTTCTTTCACATATTCACAGAGACCACACAGGAGGATTAGATGCACTTCTGAAAGAAAATCCTCGCATAGAAGTCTGGCTTCCGGTATTCTTTCCTTCAAGCCTTAAGAAGGCCGTCATAAAAAGAGGGACAAACCTCATGGAAGTCGATAAATTTCAGAAGATCTGCGAAGGAGCCTATACAACAGGAGTGATCCAAGGGTGGATCAACGAGCAATCCTTGATTTTAGATACAACTAAAGGACTCATCGTCGTGACAGGATGTGCCCATCCCAGAATTATTAAGATCATCTCAAAGGCCAGAGAATTATTAGAAAAGGACATTTATCTAGTCTTAGGTGGATTCCATCTCCTCGGATTTCCCAAAAATGAAATTGAGGAAATTATAGAAACATTCAGGGCCGAAGGAGTCAAAAAAGTGGGACCCTGTCATTGTTCAGGAGGCGAAGCTCGCAGTCTTTTTGCCGAAGAGTACAAAGACGATTTCTTAGATATAGGTGCAGGAAAGGAGATCGAAATCCTTTGATAATTTCAGTGGCCAGCGGCAAAGGAGGAACAGGAAAGACAACGGTCGCTGTCAATTTGGCTCTATCTTTGGAAAGCAATCAAGCCGTGCAGTTCCTGGACTGTGATGTTGAGGAGCCCAATGCCCATATTTTTTTGAAACCCCACCTTCGCCAGAGCGAACCTGTCTTCCTTCCCATTCCTGAGGTAATTGAAGAGAAGTGCAACTACTGCGGCAAATGCGCTGAAGTTTGTGCCTACAATGCTATAGCTGTCCTTAAAGACAATGTTCTCATCTTTCCAGAGCTCTGCCATGGATGTGGAGGATGCAGTCTTCTCTGCCCTGAGAAGGCAATAAAAGAGAAAGGAAAGAAAATTGGCTTTATGGAGTTTGGCTCGCTAAACAGTCTCCAGTTCATTCACGGAAAACTCGATATAGGCGAGGCCATGTCGCCTCCCCTGATCCGTGCTGTAAAAAAACACCTGAATACCACCAGGACCATCATTATCGATGTCCCTCCTGGAACCTCTTGCCCAGTTATAGAAGCCGTCAAGGGAAGCGATTTCTGTCTTCTGGTTACCGAACCAACCCCATTCGGTCTCAACGATCTTCGTTTGGCAGTGGAAACAATAAAACAGCTAAAAATTCCTTGTGGAGTTATCATCAACCGAGCTGACATCGGAGACAGGCAAGTTGAGGATTACTGCCAGAAAGAAAACATTCCTGTTTTGATGACAATTCCTTTTGATAGAAACATTGCTGTTGCCTATTCCGAAGGAATATCTATCATCGAAACTCAGCCTGAATATGAAAGAAAATTTCTAGAGCTTTTCGAAAAAATAAAAAAATGAAAAAATGAAACAACTGGTCATCATAAGCGGAAAGGGCGGTACAGGAAAAACGATTATCTCTGCCTCCTTCGCCACTCTTATCCAGAGAAAAGTCATGGTCGATTGCGACGTAGATGCTGCTAATCTTTTCCTTCTCCTTCATCCTGAGACTCAAGAAACTCATCAATTTTCAGGAGGGATGAAAGCCAGGATCAGACCTGAAGAATGCACGGCGTGCGGTGAATGTATAGATGTCTGCCGCTTTTCAGCCGTCAAGAATACAGAAGAGCAAGAAGTCACGATTGACCCCATATCCTGCGAAGGGTGCGCAGTCTGCTCTTACATCTGTCCTGTTGAGGCCATAGAAATGGAAAAGAACATCTCCGGAGAATGGTTCATCTCTCAAACCAAATACGGACCCTTTGTCCACGCCAGACTAGGAATTGGTGAGGAAAATTCAGGAAAGCTGGTGGCTGAAGTCAGAAAAAAAGCCAAAGAAATTGCTGAGAAAAACAACTTGGATTTTGTTATCATAGATGGTCCGCCTGGAATAGGCTGTCCGGTGATTGCTTCCCTTTCCGGGACGAACATGGCTCTGGTCGTCACCGAACCAACCATCTCTGGAATCCATGATATGGAACGCGTCATTCAGATGGCTCACCACTTCGGAATTCAAACAGCTTGCTGTCTCAATAAATACGACCTTAACCTTCGCAATACTGAACAAATCGAAAAGTGGTGCCAGAGGAATTCTATTCCTCTGGTTGGAAAAATTCCCTTTGCTCCTGTTGTTACTGAATCCATGGTTCAGGGAATTCCTCTAACCGAATTTACAAAAAATTCTGCCTCACAAGCAATAATAAACATGTGGCAGGAATTGCAAAAATTATTGATTAAGGAGAATACTCAACAATGAAAAAAACAGATTGGCAATACCTAGTCGACACGCTTCTCTTTCTTTGTATCGTAGGCATAGCTATTATCGGTTTTCTTATGGGACTTGTTATTCCTAAGGGACCCGCGGCCAGTGAAACATCTAAATATTTTCTAGGGCTTCATCGTCATCAGTGGGGAAACATTCATTTTTACCTGTCGATCGCTTTTGTGACTCTGGTCATCATCCATCTCCTTCTTTCCTGGAAATGGATAAAGGGGAAATCCCGTCAAATTTTCAAAAAAGGCTGGGGAACTATGCTCATTCTTACAGCTTGCGTTTCCCTCCTCATTATCGTCCTTTTCTGGGCTCTTTATCCCAAAGTTCCAGGCGCTTATGAAGACTATGGAGTAGGAGCTGGAAAAAAGCAGCAGAGACTTTTAAAAGAAGACTATGCAACAGGAAAAGGACTTGTATCTCCTGAAGAAGATTATATCTTAATCACCGGTCAAATGACCCTACAAGAGGTAGAAGAAGCTACGGGTATTCCTGCAAAGAAGCTCGCTGCAGAATTGGGGCTTCCTTCGAGAGTCTCTCTGGATGAAACCTTAGGCCAGCTGAGAAAAAAATATCCATTTACTCTCCAGGAAGTGAGAGACGTTCTTTCTGTGCTCTTGAAAAAGGAAAAAGCAGTTGCTGAAGAAAAGAAAGAAATCCCGAAGATAAGAAAAGAAGAAAAACACGAGGAGAGGCAGACAGAAGAACATGAAGAAAAAATAACTAGAGGAAGAAAAGCTGAAGACCAATCCGGAATCCTGATTACAGGTCGAATGACTCTTTATGACCTAGAAGAGGAAACAGGCATTCCAGCCCACAAGATCGCTAACAAACTCGGCCTTCCTGCGAATGCCCCACTTGATGAAACCTTGGGGAGGTTGAGAAAAAGATATCTTTTTACTATGCAAGAAGTCAGGGACATCGTCGTCTCTTTAATGAAAAAAGCCGAGTAAAAAAATGACAACACATAATAAAAAATCCAATGATTCGACACCAGGCCTAAAACATCCTGAATTCAAAGTGCCCCTTTTAGAACGAGCCTGGACTTTCATGCCAGAAGGAATTCATCAGACTGTCTCTTCAGAGCCGATAATCCCGGCAATCGCTTCGAAAGCGAAAGCTATTGCTACCGAGGTCCGAGATTTTATTCGCAGCGACCAGGGTCAAGTCGTGGGTATCTTTCCAGAGAAAGAAATCTATTACGGTCCTTCTTCCGGCCTGGAGGAATTACGAGAATTGGTGGGCAGGTTCTGGACTCATGCTTACCGCTTGAAAAACAAACCAGGAATACCTCCTCAGGGGCTGGATAAAAGAAATGTGGCCATTGTTTCTGGCGCAACAGAAGGGCTGGCGATTGTCATGCATCTTTTTGCTTACGCCCAAAACGTCGGGCTTATGCCTCTCTACTGGAGCAATTATAAAGGAATCATCCTGAATGCGGGAGGTAATCCTGTGGTCATCGATTTATTCGATGAAGATTACAACCTCAACTTCAAAAGTGTGGAGCGGACAATCAGAGAAAACAAGATAACTTCTCTCCTGATCAACTTTCCCAATAATCCTTCTGGGGACATACTCACCGAAGATGAGCTGGAGGAATTAGCTGGGCTTGCCAGAAGGATGAATCTCATCATCATAGCTGATGAGGTTTATAATTTTATTCGTTACAAAGGGGAACCCCAATCCATGCTCGCCTTTGCTCCAGAGAGAACTGTGGTCGTGAGTTCTGCTTCCAAAGAATACCTGATTCCTGGAGCAAGAGTGGGCTATGTCCTGGCTGCTGAGGAGACCTTTACAAATTCCTGGATGCCCAAAATGATTCGCTCTTTCTCTTCTTCACCCAATGTGCTTGGCCAGCAAATGCTCCTGGATATCTTGAGAGAAGAAGTTAAAGATTTTGAAAACGGACAGTCCCCCCGACTCATTTCTGAGATTAAGCAAGAACTGAAACAGCGCTGTGACCTCATGATTTCTGTTCTCAGGGAAAACGGGTTCGAACTTGCTGGTCGAGATAAAGATTTTCCTTCAGGAGCAATAAGTATTCTGGCAAGGCTACCAGAAGATATAAAAGTTGATGATAAGGGATTTATAGAAAAAGCTTTGCAGCTCAAAAAATTCAGCGCTGTGCCTGGATCAGTCTTTGGCGCTCCCAATTGTATCCGTTTCGGCTATGCCGGCATGACTCCAGAAACCATCAAAAGGCTCTCTCGAAGTCTGAAAGAAGTGCTCGACTTTCTCAGAAAATAAGAAATGAGCTCTGTTTGTAATTGAAAATTATATTTTTGAGATAATAAGAGATATTAAAAAAATCCGTCTTAAAAATTTCATTGAGTTTCTGATATAATGGGATTCTTTCGTGAGAATATCAATACAGATTCTCGATTACTCAGGAGCATATCGCTGATTCCTGAATTTCTTTGAAACCATGTCAAAAAAGAAGCCCATGCCCGAAGATAAAGAGATCGAAAAATTTGCCCGGGAACTCCAGGAACAGATTATGGAACAGATAAGGAAACGGTATTCTGAGGTTGTTATCGATCACTGGCAGAATCCTAGAAATTTCAAAAAAGTTGAGAATCCAGATGGATATGCTGAGGTGAAAGGCCCCTGCGGAGATACCATGGAGATGTTTATCAAAATGAAAAACGAATGTATTTCAGAATGCGGATTTCAAACCGATGGCTGCGGGGCGACAATTGTCTGTGGAAGCGTAGCTACAGAATTGGCTCTGAATAAATCCTTCATTCAGGCTTTGGCCGTTGTCAGTGTTGACGAAATATTAAAAAAATTAGGAGGGCTTCCTGAATCCGATATCCATTGCGCCCAGCTCGCGGCAGAGACTTTGAGACGGGCACTGGCCGACTTTCTCTGTCAGAAAAAAGCGCCCTGGAAAAAAACCTACGGTAGAACCTGAGCTTAAAATCATCTCACTTTGGACGGAGTTTACTATGAAAGAATGCAACAGTGAAAAAAACACGGAGAATTGCAATTGCACCTGGGAACCATGCAGCCGTAAAGGCATCTGCTGCGAATGTCTCCAATATCACTGGAACATGAATGAGCTTCCCGCTTGTCTCTTTCCCGATGATGTGGAAAGGACTTTTGATCGATCTTTAAGAAGATTCATCGAGACGTATAAAAATAGAGTCTGAAATCAACACCTTGAGAAAATCACAAGATAAAAGCCCAGCCATTTGTATATATGGACCTGTTCCCTCCCGACGCCTGGGATTTTCTTTAGGAATTGACATCATTCCCTATAAAACTTGCTCTCTCAACTGCATCTACTGCCAACTGGGCCCGACCACTCAAAAAACCGTCCAGAGAAAAGAATTTATCTCCTGGAAAAAAATTCTCTCCCAAATCAAAAGTGTCCTTTCATCGGGACAGCGGATCGACTACCTGACCTTTTCTGGTTCTGGAGAACCCACCTTAAACTCAGCCTTAGGAAAACTCATCAGAGAAATCAAGAAGATAACCTCTGTCCCGGTAGCTGTGTTGACCAACGGTTCTCTCCTCACTCGAAAAAGTGTGAGGGATACATTGAAGGCAGCGGACGTAGTCGTTCCTTCTCTAGACGCTGCAACTCAAGCAGTCTTCACCAAAGTCAACCGACCCCATACATCTCTTAGAGTCGAGAAAATCATAGAGGGATTAAAGAAATTTCGCCAGGAATTCAAAGGCTCAATCTGGCTCGAGATTATGCTGGTGAAAGGCGTCAATGACTCTGCTTCCCATATCAAGAAACTCAAGAATTTCATCGCTAAGATAAAGCCAGAGAAAGTTCAGCTCAATACAGTGGTGCGTCCTCCCTCAGAAGAGTTGGCTCATCCTTTAAGTCTCAAAGAACTGGAAAAAATAAAAAACCTCTTAGGCGAAAACTGCGAAATCATTGCAGAATTCAAAAAAAAGAAACAAATACCTCGAGTGGAAAATTTGGAAGCCGCTATTCTCTCTATGATTCGGAGAAGGCCTGTTACTCTCTCGGATATTTCCATCTCCCTGGGAAAGAACAAGAGTGAAATCAATAAATACCTTGGTTTTCTCTTGCAGGAAGGCAAAATTAAATCTATCATCCATAAGAATTTAAAATACTACGAACCCAAATGATTACATGTTGTTTCAAACGACTGAATATAGGATGTCATCGCAACGATTTATTTTATGAGGATCTAGAATGAAGGAAATTGAAAATCTCTCCAAGGAAGAACTCCTCGAATTCTTGGTAGACTCTGCAAAGAATTGGCTTGCCCATGATGGCCTCTGGTTCCGAGTTGTCGAAGAAAAATATGGCCTCGAAGCAGCCTTGGAGCTAGACAGAAAAGCTTGGGAAAAGTTCACAGTTATTGAAGCCCAAAGGATCATGAAGAGGCTGAACATGGAGCCAGGAGGAGGGATTCTCGCCCTTGTCCAGGCCCTTAAATTCCGGCTTTATGCTCTCATCAATGTTCAGGAAGTCAGAGAAGTGAGTGACACCCGCTGTGTCTTCCGGATGAACAGGTGCCGCGTCCAGGAAGCAAGAAAAAGGCAAGGGCTTCCTGATTTCCCCTGCAAACCCGTGGGGATCGTCGAGTACAGCGAGTTTGCCAAAACCATAGATCCCCGGATAAAAACCACTTGTTTGGTCTGCCCCCCTGACCTCCATCCTGCAAATGTCTGGTGTGCTTGGGAATTCAAACTCGAAGCTTAACATATCTGGAAATCGGTACAGTTAAAATTATTGAAAAAGGCTCTTTTCATTTGGTTTGAATTATGGTAACTATATGCTTCTTCCATGATCCCCTTCGTGTCTTAAAATAAGCCAAAAATGCATTCATGCGAAAGGAGAATAGAAATTTGGGCTCAAGCAGGAGAGATACATGCCCATTAATTAGATATAAAAGAATGACCTTAGAGAAGAGATGAAATGAATCAGGCAAGAAATAATATATATTAAAACACAAAAGGGAGTTAAAGGAGTCAAACATGTTTGATAATACCTATTTCCCCCGAGCCAAAAAGTACTGGCAAAAGGGGAAACTCTATGATTGGTCCCAAGCCATAGTTCATTCCATGGCCCATGCCCTTCATTATGGAAGTTCTGTCTTTGAAGGGATTCGGGCTTATAACACCTCTAAGGGACCGGCGATCTTTCGCCTTCCGGAGCATATTGAGAGGTTTTTCCACTCAGCCTCAACCATAAACATGGAAGTTCCTTACAGCAAAGAAGAAATCGCCAGCGCCATCAAATTAGTCATTAAAGCAAACGAATTAGAGTCGGCCTACATTCGCCCTCTACTTTTCTATAATTATGGAAACCTGGGGCTGGTACCCAAGTATTCTCCTGTGGAACTGACCATCGCAGCCTGGGATTGGGGAGCTTATCTAGGAGCAAAAACAGAAAAAGGAGCTCATGTCTATATTGTCCCCTGGCGGAGAATCCATCACAGCCAGTTGGATATGACGGCTAAACTCGGCGGTATGTATGTCCAGTCAACGATTTGCGGAATGGAGGCTCGCTCTCAGGGTTTTGATGAAGCCGTTCTTCTGAATCTTGAAGGAAATGTGGCTGAAGGCCCGGGAGAGAATATTCTCATCGTTAAGAATGGTGTATTAAAGACCAATGACAAGACAGAATCCATCCTCGAAGGAATCACCCGGGCAAGTCTGTTGGAGATTTCCAAAGACCTCAACATTAAGACTCGCATCGGACCTATAAAAAAGGAGGAGCTCTTCCAAGCAGATGAAGCCTTTTTTTCAGGGACAGCCGTTGAAATCGCTCCCATAGTTCGTGTTGTCGACGGTTCCAATCCCGGTGAGGAGAAAAAAGAATATATCATTGGCTCTGGGGAAGTAGGAGAATTGAACCTCCGCTTGTCTAAAACCTACCACTAAAACCTACCAAGATATCGTCAGGGGAAAAATCAAAGAATATGAAGAGTGGCTGACCTATGTTAATGAGTGAGTAACTTGCTTCTCTGCTACCCAAACCTACAGCCGAATTTTTTCAAATCCCCGGAATCCACTAGAATACATCGCTTGAAAAAACAAGACAAAGGCACTTATCTCTTAGTCATAGAAGTGAGAGAAAATCAAAAAATATCAGTCGGTAAACATTCCGCGAAGAACTTCAGCAAGGGAATCTATCTTTACGTGGGGAGAGCTAAAGGCGGACTTCAAAGGCGAATAGAACGCCATCTGAGTAAAAAGAAAAAAAACTTCTGGCATATAGACTATCTTCTCCAGAAAGCCGAGGTCCAGGAAGTCTGGATAAGACGCGATTTTTTCGATGAATGCCAAACGGCTCTCGAAGTTAGAAGCCTCTTAAAGTATTCTCTTATTCCCTTAAAAAAATTCGGCGCCTCGGATTGCAATTGCCCCAGTCATCTCTTTTATCTCCCTGAAAGTAAAGGCAGTCTGAAGTCGTTAAGGGAAAAGATTTCTTTTGAAAAGGTCGAAATCTATGGAAATCAAGCTTAAATCCATCGGCGTTGTTCATTCACCTTTCAAGAAAAAAGAGGATATTCAGACTGAAAGGTTTGCCAATCCAGAGGGATTTGACTCTATCGAAGGAGAGCTTGAGATATTCAAGGAATACGAAGCAGGATTGAAGGATACAGAAGGATTCTCTCATCTCATCGTTATATTTGCATTTCATGAATCTGAAGGATACAGACTCCACACCAAGCCTTTTCTTGATCATCAACTCCGAGGTCTCTTCTCTACTCGCTCCCCCCACCGTCCGAATCCAATCGGAATAACAGTCGTTAAGGTAATCGAAAGAAAAGGAAATATCCTCCGCGTCCAAGGAATCGATATGATCGAGGGAACTCCAATTCTGGACATCAAGCCCTACACTCCACGAGACCAGAAATCCTCCATAAAGTGCGGCTGGCTGGAAGATAAAATGGAAAAGAAATAGGAATTTTTACAGGTTTTTTGACTTGCTTGTCTTAAACAAAAGTTTCTGATATATAGTTTTTTCACAGCAATTGAATTGATAAGATATCTTACCCTTTATACTCAAAAAGGAGGTTCAGAATGACCAAATTCACTTCTGCTGCCCTTATCCTTCTTCTGTTCCTGTCTGCACAATCTCTCCTCAAAGGTTCCAAGGTCTTTCCTCATGATTACAAAATCGAGGAATTGGAAAACGGCCTGAAAGTTGTTTCCATCCCTCTCAATAATCCCAATATCATTTCTTACTACACAATCGTCCGTTCCGGCTCCAGGAACGAAGTCGAACCGGGGAAATCCGGGTTCGCCCATTTCTTCGAGCACATGATGTTCAAAGGGACCAAAAAGTTTCCCCGAGAGGTCTACGATGATATCATAACCAAATTAGGAGCGGGGAGAAACGCCTTCACATCAGACGATTACACCTTCTATTACGTCGTCTTTGCTGGGAGGGAAAACCTCGAGAAAGTTTTAGAGCTCGAGGCTGACAAATTTATGAACATTTACTACACGGAAGAGATGCTCAAAACAGAAGCCTCGGTGATTGAAGGAGAATACTACCGCAGCGTTTCCAATCCTGCCCGCAAGATTTACGAAATTTTGAGGGATACTGCCTTTGAGAAGCACTCCTACAAACACACGGTTATCGGATATTTTAGAGATATCATAGACATGCCCAACCAGTTCGAATACAGCCAGCTCTACCGAAAACGTTTCTATGCTCCTGATAACACTGTCATTCTTGTTGCCGGAGATTACGACCACGACCAGCTAATGGAACACATCCAGAAATATTATGGTGGGTGGGAAAAATCAGGTTACACCCTTGTCACACCTGAAGAGCCTCCTCAAACAAAAGCGAAAAGGGCCCACTACAACTGGCCCACTCAAACTCTTCCTCGTCTGACTGTTGGCTTTCACGGCCCTGCTTATTCTGAGGAAGAAATCGATAAAACTGCTCTAAACCTTCTCGCTGAAATCGCCTTTTCACACTCCTCTCCTCTCTACCAGAAACTGGTCATCGACGAACAAAAATGCCTCAGCCTGGAAGCAAGTTTTGGGGATCGCCGCGATCCATATCTCTTGACCTTCAACTCTATAGTTAAAAAAGATGAAGACCTTCCCTATGTGGAGAAGGCTATATTCAAGGAATTAGAAAGACTCAAGAAAGAGCCTGTTTCAGAAGAAATCCTGGCCGATGCGAAATCCAACCTGAAATACACCTTTGCCAATTCTATGGGAACGACCGATGGAGTCGCCAGCGCCCTAGTTTTTTACATCAATCTGACCACTGATCCTGAAACCGTGAACAAACTCTTCGATCTCTACGAAAAAGTCACGCCCGAGGATATTAAACAAATGGCTAAAAAATATTTTAAAACGACAAACAGCACTGTGGTCACTCTATCCGGAGGAAAAGCCAAATGAGTAAAATAAAATATTTTCTTTCGGGAATCTTCTTCTTAGGTTTATCATTTCTTTTACTCTCCTGCGCCAAAGTCGACCCCAATAAAATCTCTTCTGAACTCCTCCCAGTAGAAGGAAATCCTCTGGTCAGCTTCAGAATTCTCCTTAAAGTTGGCTCGACTGCGGATCCTGCTGGTAAAGAGGGGCTTTGCCAGCTGACTTTCAGCATGCTCGCTAACGGCGGCAGTAAAAGTATGACTTTTAAGGAAATATCCAAGAAACTCTATCCGATGGCGGCTAGAGTTGAGGTGAGAGTGGATAAAGAAATGTCTGTTTTTACAGGACAGGTTCATACAGACAATCTGGAAAATTACTACGCCATACTGAAAGACATGCTTCTCAATCCGGGCTTCAGGGAAGACGATTTCACCAGAATAAAGACCAATCAACTCAACTTCTTACAGAAAACCTTAGTCGGCACCAATGACGAACAGTTCGGAAAAGAAATACTGAACCTGATGATGTACGAAGGACACCCCTACGGCCACCACGAAGCCGGCACAGTTGAATCTTTAAACAGTATAAGTTTGGAGGAAGTGAAAGCTTTCTACCAAGAACACTTCATCCAAGGCAACATCACTATCGGCCTTGCCGGGGGGTATCCTGCTGATTTTCCTGTTAAAGTCAAGGAGGACTTTTCCACTCTCCCCGAGGGCCATACCCCTCTGCTAGAATTACCGGAGCAACCTTTACCCGAAGGGATAGAGATCGTTATCGCTGAGAAAGAAACACCAGCCACAGCCCTTTCGATGGGCTTTCCTGTGTCCATATCCAGGGCTGATGAAGATTTCTTTGCCCTGTGGATTGC
>Ga0111227_1012_pt1 | contig 39909 bp, 52 predicted proteins | sample DeeMarSWOR152_54_FD_80391 | JGI IMG/M metagenome (GOLD analysis project Ga0111227, IMG submission 80391) | candidate division WOR-1 bacterium DG_54_3 | reverse complement strand
CTTGCAATCGACGATAAATCTATAAATCGCGGTAAAGCAGTTGCAGCCAAAATCCCCAAAATAACAATCACCATCACGAGCTCAATCAAAGTAAATCCACGTTTCATTATCTTGGCTCACCTCCTTTGCTTCTATATTTTAGCACAGGTCATGCCATTGTCAAGTGCTTTGCATAATGACATAAACCATGTAGAAGATATAAATGCCGATAATCAACAAAACTATTCCAACCAATTTGCGCGCTCCCATTACCACTTCATCCGTGGAAAATATCACTCGGTTTGATATATTCGAAAGCCAGGATAACCAATGTGGAAAAAATAAGAAAAGCAGGCCAAAAACAAAACAGATGATCCAGAAGGTGGGAAGATAGTATACTTCCGGATAATTGGCAGAGACATAAAGCAGCCATCCACCAACAATTATTAGCGTTATACCAATCCAAACTTTTACCGGTTCAAGTTTTTCATCGAGATATATAAGCACCCGATTGCAAATTGCCCCCAAGTTTCCTAAAAATATTGGGGCAAACAAAAGAAGCAACCCAAACAACAACGATATTGTCCCTGCCGCGATCAAATATTCCATGATTATCCCTCCTTTAAATTATCCGGCCATCAAATAGGCTGAGTAAAAAATGTATATAGCGATAATTATAAAAATAATTCCCAAGCTTCTGCGGATGCTAATAACTATCTCATCCGGAGAAAGCAAGGTTTTATCCATGACCACCGAAATCTGGTCCAGCCAACCCGGCAGGAATAAATAGAGCAAACCAAAAAAAATTAAAATTATGCCAATGATATTAAGAAACCAAAGCTCTTTATAATTAGCTGCCACCCAAATTATCCAGCCGCCAATTATCACTAGGGCGATGCCTGAAAGCAGGCGAACCGATCTCAACTTCTGGTCAAGATAAACCAATGGCTTATTTAAAAATGCATCTAGCATCCTAACCGCCCCTGCCGGAAAAAGGAGAATCATGCCAAACACCAAAGAAAAAACCCCAATTGTAATTAACCATCCCATTTCCGGTTGGCATTATATTAGATTTAAAATCCATGTCAAGTTCTTTCTTGTTCTAGAAAGTTTTATAAACCTTAATCAAATCCCACATGGGCAGAAAGATTCCAAGGGCAAAAAGCAGGAGAAGCAGACCCAATCCAACAATCAGAATGGGCTCGAGCAAGGGGGTAAGGTTCTTTATGGTGTAATCTGCTTCCCGGTCAAAATAGTCTGCGCCCCGGTTCAACATGTTCTCCAAGGTCCCGGCCTTTTCCCCGATGGCCACCATGGCAATCGCGATCGGCGGAAAAATTCGGCTTCCCTTCATGGGCTCATTCAGACTTTTCCCTTGCGCAACTTCATTTCGAACATCCAGAATTACGCGTGAAATCACCTTATTTTCCGCCGTAGTAGATGAGATCGTCAAGGCCTCCAGAATCGGAATCCCGCTTCGGAGCATTGCTGCCAGCATCCGGCAAAATCGGGAAAGATAAATTTTTGAAAAAAGTGATCCAAAAATGGGAGTAGAAAGGATAAAACGGTCCCAGGAATATCTTCCCCTTTCCGTATCTAAAACTTTTTTAAAGAGCCAGGCGGATGCGATAATGACACCAATAATCCAATACCAATAATTTCTAAACACATAGTTAATGCCCATCAATATCCGAGTGGGGAGAGGCAGCTCCGCTTTAAAGGCGCCAAAGAAACTGGCAAATCTCGGTATAACAACTGTCATCATAACCACAAAGGCAATTGCCAAAGCACTCAAAACGATCAAGGGATAGCGGGTGGCAGTTTTAATCTTTCCCCGGGTTTCAAGGTCTTTCTCGAGCAGACTAGAAACACGGTCGAGCACTTCGTCAAGGATTCCGGCTTTTTCTCCGGCTCTTACCATATTAACAACAAGGGGTGAAAATATTTTTTTGTGTTTTTCCAAAGCCTCGGAGAAGGTCGCTCCACCTTCGATGTCCTTTTTCACGGTTAAAACCACCTGCTTAAATCTTTTATCCTTCACCTGTTCCTGAACCGCGTCTAAGCCTTCGATTAAAGGGACCCCCGCCTCTAAAATTGAAGCCAGCTGTCGCGTAAAAACAATCAGCTCTTCCGTTTTTATGGTCTGTAAAGTAGCCAGCCAGGTCTCAAACTTAAGATATACTCCGGCGGTTTCAACCGGAGAGATCGAGACCGGGGTATAGCCAAGTTTCTCAAGTTGCAGGGCAACCGATTTTGAGTCCTCGGCATCGATCACGCCTGAGGTTAGAACTCCGTATCGGTCCCGGGCTTTAAAATTAAAACTAGTCAAGCTGGGTCACCCGCATTACTTCGTCAAGGGAGGTTATTCCCTCTATCACTTTAAGTATGCCATCGTCACGCAGGGTTTTCATTCCGGCTTGAACCGCCGCTTGTTTGATCTCAATTGCGGGAGCCTTTTTCAAAATCAATTCCCGGATCTTATCATCTACCAATAAAATCTCAAAAATCCCTGTCCGCCCCTTATACCCTGTTCCCCGGCAATTCTTGCACCCTTTTCCCTGGTAGAAGGTATATTCTTTTCCGGTATCTAAGGCAACTTTTTCTAAAACTTCCTTGGGGGGAGTAAAGGGAATCTTGCAACGCGAACAGATGGTCCTAACCAACCGCTGAGCAATTGCCGCCGCCACCGACGAAGCGGTCAAAAAGGGTTCGATTCCCATGTCCACCAGACGGGTTAACGTCCCCACCGCGTCATTGGTATGCAAGGTTGAAAAAACCAGATGGCCGGTCAGGGCGGCTTGGATGGCAACTCTTCCAGTTTCCAAATCGCGAATTTCGCCCACCAGAATAACGTCCGGGTCCTGTCTGACGATGGAGCGAAGGGCATTCGCAAATTCCAGCCCCGCTTTTGGATTGATTTGCGATTGACGAATGCCTGGAAGCTCGTACTCAACCGGATCCTCAATCGTCATAATATTTTTTTCGGGAGTCACAATGTGATTTAAAGTGGCGTAGAGGGTGGTGGTTTTCCCCGAACCGGTAGGCCCCGTAACCAGAATTATGCCGTAAGGCCGCTTTATGGACTCTTCAAACTTTTCCAAATTATTCTTCGAGAAACCAAGTTGGTCCAATCCAAACAAAACACTTCCCTTATCTAGCAACCTCATCACTAGGCTTTCCCCATAAATGGAAGGATAAGAAGAAACCCGGATATCGATATCCTTTTCCTCGGTCTTGAGTTCAAAGCGCCCATCCTGAGGGACACGAGATTCAGCGATGTCCATTTTTGCCAGCACTTTTATGCGCGTGGCGATGGCAGAATGCAGATAAAGCGGAGCGGTTGAAACATCGTGCATTAGCCCGTCTACTCGATACCGAATCCGCACATTTTCAGCGGTGGGTTCCATGTGGACATCCGAGGCCCTTTCCAAGACCGCGCGCAGAATTAAAATATTTACGAGCTTGGCAATGGGCGCTTCTTCAACCGGTGCCCCCATGGGCACGGTCGGGGCTAACTCCTCTTCAACCGGGCCGATGCTTTTAATTAAGGTTTCAACCGAACCCGCTACTCCGTAATACTGATTAATGGCTTGCTCAATATCCTTGGAAGTCGCCACCATGGGTTCGACATCGCATTTGCTTTTGGTCCGCACCTCATCCAAGGCTAAAATGTCAAAAGGGTCCACCATGGCCACGGTCAGCACATCTCCCACCTTAAAGAGCGGCATCATTTTATATTTTCTGGCGGTCGCATACGGAACCAAATTGACGATTTTCTTGTCCACCAGGTAACTTGAGAGGTCTACCCGCGGAAAATCCATTTCCTTTTCAAGGAAAGCAATTAGAGTATCTTCCTCCACCAGACTCTTTTTTAAAATACTTTTAATTAGGGTTTCGCCGGTTTTTCTCCCTTCTTCAATCGCTATTTTTATCTGATCCTCGCTCAGCAAACCGCTTTTTATCAGGCTTTCGCGTAAGGATTTGCTCCGGTCGACCATGGTTTATTTTTTTACTCCTCCGCTTTTCTCTGACAGAACCTCTTTTACTTTTTCTAAGAGCTGCATGGTATCAAAGGGTTTCGTGACATAAGCATCCGCTCCCATTTCCAGTCCGGTTTTTCTGTCCTTTTCCTGGATTTTCGCGGTAAGCATGATGATTGGGATATGGCTAAATTTCTCATCAAATTTTAGCATACGAGCTACCTTATATCCATCCAATTTAGGAAGCATGATATCCAGGACGATCAAATCCGGCACCTCGGCCCTGGCTTTCTCTAGGGCCTCTTGACCATCCCCCGCCGCAATAACATTATACCCCTGAGATTTAAGCATTAGAGTCAGCAAAGAAGCCACATCTGGCTCGTCATCAACCACTAATATTTTCTTTGTTTTCTCAGCCATTTGAACCGTGGAGATTATAACACATGTCCCAACCTATTCAAAGCGTGAAAAACTGAAAGGCAATGAAAATTCGACGGCAGAGGAAGAGGCCGGGTGTGTTATAATTATACAAAAGGCGGATCCTCTCGTGAATTTACATTCTGAAAAAGCTATCTTGATTGGAATTGAAATCCCAGCAACATATGATCGAGATTCACATCTGGGATTTCGAAAAATTTCTTTGACCGAATCAATGCAGGAATTAGAAAGACTTGCAGATACTGCCGGAGCAGAAGTAGCCGGACAAATTAAGCAGAAGAGAGTTAACCCATCACAGGAAAGGAACCTGGAAGAAGCTCTGGGGATAAAAGTTGTTGACCGCACCGAATTAATCCTTGATATCTTCGCCCAGCACGCCAGAAGCCGCGAAGGCAAACTCCAAGTTGAGCTGGCACAGTCAAATTTTTTGCTGACCAGACTTACCGGCCATGGAATTCTAATGTCACGACTTGGAGGGGGAATCGCAACCCGCGGGCCGGGTGAGACCAAACTTGAGTATGACCGACGCCGCATTCGGGAAAGAATCGCCGGTCTTAAGAAAGAAATCGAAAAAGTAAGAAAAGAACGCTCTCTCCGAAGAGAAAAGAGAAGAAGAAGCCACCTTCCCATCGCTGCTCTGGTCGGTTATACCAACTCAGGAAAATCAACCTTATTAAATTCGCTGACAAAAGCGAATGTTTTAACCGAAGACAAGCTCTTTGCCACTTTGGATCCCACCATTCGGCGAGTATATCTCCCCGCTGAAAAAATAATTCTTTTGACCGACACCGTGGGATTTATTCAAAAACTGCCACACCAGCTCATTGCTGCCTTTAGAGCGACCTTGGAAGAGATAACCGAAGCCGACCTGCTTCTTCACGTAGTAGACGCGTCCCATCCCTATTTTGAAGACCAAATTGCAGCCGTTTATACCGTCTTAGAAGAATTAAAATGTGTTGCCAAACCCATGATCACCATCTTCAATAAAATCGATAAACTGGGGAAAAAAATTCCAGAAAAACTACTGAAAAAATATCATCCGGGGGTTGCGGTTTCAGCTCTTTATGATCAAAATTTGGAGAAATTAAGGGGGACCTTGGTTACATTTCTCTCCCAACCGCCTGCGCAATTAGCTTCAAATCTTTCATGAGCTCGGCAAAAGTATCTGGTTTAAGAGACTGAGGACCATCTGAGAGCGCTTCGTCCGGGTGCGGGTGAACCTCGATGAGCAAGCCATCTGCTCCCGCGGCCACCGCGGCCTTTGCCATGGCCGGCACCAAATCCCACTTGCCCGTCCCGTGGCTGGGGTCAACAATTACCGGGAGATGGCTAAGCTTTTTAATAACTGGAACCGCCGAAAGATCAAGGGTGTTGCGAGTATAATTTTCAATGGTCCTTATCCCGCGTTCGCAAAGGATTACGTTGCGATTTCCTTCCGAAAGGATGTATTCCGCAGACATCAAAAGCTCCTCCAGGGTCGCCCCGGCGCCGCGTTTGAGGAGCACTGGTTTGCCGGTCTTGCCCACTTCACGCAGCAGCATGAAATTCTGCATGTTACGCGCCCCAATTTGAATTATGTCCGCATATTTTGCCACGAGCTCAACATCCCTGGTATCCAGTGCCTCAGTAACGATGGGAAGACTTTCCTTCTTTTTGGCTTCCTTTAAAAGTTCAAGTCCTTCCGCCCCTAATCCCTGAAAACTATAAGGAGAAGTCCTCGGTTTAAAAGCTCCGCCCCGCAAGGCAATCGCACCCGCCTTTTTTACTTCTCGGGCAACCTCAAGAATCTCTTCCTTGCCTTCCACCGAGCAGGGACCGGCGATGACTGCAATTTTCTGCCCCGCCCCAATGGAAAGGGATTCTGTAATTTTCACGACTGTATCCTGGGCTTTAAATTCTCTGCTGACTAACTTGTATGGTTTCCTGATTGGAATAATCTCAGAGACCCCGGGAAGCATTTGGAGGGTTTCAAGCTCAATCACGCTTTTATCCCCAATCGCTCCGATTACCGTCCGTTCCACCCCCTTGGAAAGATGAACCCCAAAACCATGCTGCTTCAATTTCTCCACCACATGATTTACCTGCTCCTCACTGGCGTCTGGCCGCATGATGATAATCATTCCGTTTTTACCTCCTTAGCTTCACGGCTTCCTTCAGATAGATATGCCTCATCTCTTTTTGTTTTTTTTCGCTGTTCACATGCAGAAGAACTCGAATGCATTTCGGCAAACTTCCCGGAACATCGATCTCAGAAGAACAGAGAAGCGGCGTTTCGTTCCAGCCCAAATCCCGTGCCGCCGCCGCTGGAAACTCCGCATCCAGGTCTTTGGTTGCCGAAAAAATTATTGAAACGACCTCTTCAACTTTCAATTGGTTCTTTTTTGCAATTTCTAAAAGTAATTCCTTGGTCGCGGCAATTATTTCTTCTTTGGTATTATTCGAGACGGTTATCGCCCCTCTAATCCCTCTTACTGGCATAGTCAAGATGGTATCAAATCCTCGCTAAATAAGCAAGATATTCTTTGTCCAGCTCAGAGACTAAAATATCCGCAAATTCCTGAATATCAAAGCTTTTGTTTGATTCTATTTTAAGCGAGGTAGCTGAATTTCTTATCTCTTCGGGAAAAGATGAAATAGGATTGTTGATATTTATCCCGATACCAATAATCAGGTAACCGGAAGCCAGTCCTTCCACCAAAACTCCACATAATTTTTTACCATTCAAGAGCACATCATTGGGTGGTTTTACCTTGGGCTCGAGCCCCGCCATTTTCTTAATCGTGCTTACCACAGCTCGTGCTCCAAGCCCGGTTATGGGTGCAAGATCTTTTGGGTTTTTAAAGGGTTTAATTACGGCAGATAAATAGACCCCCACCCCAGGGGGAGAAAACCAAACACTTCCGGGCTTTCCCCTGCCCTTGGTCTGCCTATCTGCAATGATAACCGCTCCCTCACCCACCCCCTTTTTTATCAAACGCCTGGCCTCATCATTGGTTGAATTTATTTCTTTACAGTGAATTATTTTTTTACCGATTATCTTTGCCATAAATATTAAATCAAACAAGAAAGCCCTCGCTTGCACGAGGGCCTTCTTTAGTAAACCGTATTTAAACTAGATTAGAAATTATACATGAGTCCAAAAGCTGCTATGTCCGAGGTGTCTTTGGTTTCTTTATCCTGATGGATGCGGTACATGGCATCCAAGGTGGTGTTGGGAGCAACCGCATAAGAAATCCCACCCTCGGCAGTAAGCCTGCCCTTGGGGGCTTCGTATACGTAATCGGGCTCCAATCTCAGATCTCCCTTACCCACTAATTTAATGTCCTCAGATACGTCCTGGACAACCGTTCCACCAAGGTTCACGGTTCCCGCTTCGAGCGGTCGACTGAAATTGTCAAGGCCTGCGACATCCCATTCTACCGCCGCGAAATCAGTCCTACTATCAATAAATTCGGAACCGACCTTGGAGGCGTTGATATTAAGAACCGTCCCGGTATCCCAGACGTCGTTCAAAGCAACTTCTCCGGCAACCATCCAACTCTTCTGTTCATTGCCACCCATGCCAATCATACCGGAAGCTTCGATCTTATCTCCCAGAGGAGCAGCCAAAGCAAGCCTGGCTCGCAAATCTCTTTCATCCGAAGAGAACTGTCCTTTTGAGAGGTAATCTCCGGTGGCTTCCACTCTTAAAGTGTTGACCATCGGAACTTCTTCAAAAGTATAGCCAACCGTTCCGGAAATCTGGCCCATGGTAATCCGGCCAGAAGTTGAATGCCCCTTAGCAGTGTATCCGCCCGAAACATCCATTCCCCAGAGGGAAGTGGAAGCCATGGCTCCGGTGTCCGGACGTTCATAGGTTACCCCCACTTCGCTGGGCAGGACTCCAGATGGATCATCGACATGCTGCTGTGCACCCGGGCCAGCCGTTAATTTCAGACCAACCGGATTCTCCAAGCCCAGAGCGGCTAGGTCGAGCCTGATATTGGACTCGAGATCCAGAAGCTCCGTCGCCAGGTCACCTCCAGTTGTAGTTCTGCTGCTAGCAAAGTAACCATAGTCCATGGTGTCCAGATTGATTTTTACGTTCGCTCCCTCTCCCAGATCCCTGGTGGCGGAGAGCATCAACCTGTAGCTAGCAACCGTGCCGCGACCGTATGGGCCTTTTTCAGCCAGGAGGTTCGCAAATTTCCAGCTGGCTTGATAGCTGCCGGTAATTGGAAGCCCTCCCGCAGGACGTGTCCTCAAAGCCGCAACTTCATCCCTGAGAGCCCTGAGGTCTGCTTTTACATCCTCAGCCCCCACGGCTTTGGCCAGCTTGGAAATTAATATGGCGGTTTCATAACGGGTAATGCTGTTTCTCCCACGAAAGGTCCCGTCTGGATAACCTTTGGTAACTCCAAGTTTTACTAGATCGTAGACTGCGGAAGCAGCCCAGTGATCATCCGGAACATCCTTAAACCTTTGAGCGGATACTGATGTAGCAATTGCAAAAATCACTGCAAAAGCTACCAAGAATACTAAATGTTTTTTCATAAGCTATTTCTTAGTCTATTTTTAGCGTTTATGTTTCAATTTCAACCTCGCAAACCCTGATGGCTTCCTAAAGTTTCCCTGTTTCCTTTAAAAACCGCAGGACTGCTTAAGTTTACTCTTGAAACAATTTCTCAGGCGGTCGACTAAGTGCTTTTTCACCTCCTTTCACACCTGCCTGAACTTTGGCTAGAGTATAACATCCATCTTTGTTTTGTCAAGCCCCAAATTCCGTCAGAATCTGCACTTTAATCCAATTCCCAAAAGCTCTGAAATTTTAGGGACCGGATCGGAAAATTGAGCGGTACCGCTGGGAACATTATACGATCTATAAAAAGCGCTTATCTCAACCTTGGACGAAAAGTCATATGATAAGTTTAGCTGCCAAAGCAGATAAGTCTCCGGATACGCTTCACCATACTGATAATCCCCGGTTGTGACATAATCACCCTTCCATTCCAGGGAAAGCTTATCTGACAATCTTTGGTCAAGCTTTAACCCGATATCTGCCGTTCCATCCAAAATCAATCTACTAAAATTGTTCAGATAAACAAATTCATATTCATCCAAATCTTCGATTCGGTATTGGCTGCCAACTTTGTCGAAACGCAAAACAAGATCCGTGCCCGTTTTCCAAGGATCTTTTATTTTTTCGATTAATTTTACATATATCCCGCTTTGCCCATCCTGAAAAGAACCGGCTGAAAGAAAAAGGTTCGTTTCCCAGCTTTTTTCTGGATAAAAATCAATTCCCAGCTCTGCCAAAATATCTCTGGGTCCGTCTATTTTAAACAGATAACGCGGGCGGAAATGAAGCGCCCAACGACCGAAATCATACTTGATTTTTCCGGTAAATTCGTGAACCCCGATCTTTCCGGAGGTTTCAACTTGTCGGGTAACATAGCTTGCGGAAAAATCCATTTTAGCAACCGAAGCCGAAGCTTTTATAGCGGTCTTAGGGCGAATATAAATAGTATTTTTTTCGCAGGGAAAAAAGTCTTCGGTATGCGGAACTACCCCCGGGCCTAAATTCACCACAAAACTCAAGCCAGCCAACTTGAATTTGCTTTCAATCTCCACTAGCTTGGTGGCAAAAGCCCGGGAAGAATCTGTATTAAAACCCGCATCCACCGTATCCAGACTCATTTTTAAGCTTGTCCCAGCAGCAAAATTTTTAATCAGATCCAGTTTCAAGCGATAATCAGTTTTTCCGCCCCGAGGTTCAATTGGTGAAACACGAGCCCTTGATTCAATTACTCCGGAAAATTGAGTCTCTTCTTCAGCCTTCTCCCGCTTATACCTTAATAAGGCTATCTCACTTTTAAGCTCCTCCACCAATTTTTCCCTTTGTCCCCTCAACCGCTTAAAATATTTAGTAAACCTGGAAAGAAAAGAAGCCATTTCATAGCGAGAGATGTTCTGCCTGCCGCGGAATGTTCCATCCGGATATCCGGTGGTTATTCCCATTTTCACCAATCCATAAACCGCCTCGGTTGCCCAGTGACCTTCCGGGACATCCTGCAGTTTGGCTTCTGCCCATAGCGTAGGAGAGAGACAAAAAATTAAGCTAAAGACAACGAAATATTTCATGAGCAATATCCACCGCGGCCTGTGGTCGGCTAACGCGTCTGATGTTCTTTTTCATTTCCTCAAACTCACAAGTTTCTTTGATCTCTTTCACGATCTCGACAACCCTCTTTGGATTCTTACTCACTCGTCCCACATTCTCCCGAATTACAAATTCCACGTTCCCCTCTTCCTGCCCCGGCAACCATGAGGTTATAATTATGGGCAAATTCATAGCCAGCGCTTCCGCAATTGTCCCGGGACCCGCCTTGGTGATGATCAAATCAGACTCTTCCATAATTTCATACACTTGATCCGTGAACCCACAGACTCGCATAGGGAAATGGAATTTATGCGTATTTCGCTTAATTCTGGTTTCCAATTTTTTATTGCGGCCCGCAATCACAATCAATTGCAGCTTAAACTTTTCCCGATTAAATTCCTTAATAATTTCATACATCTTCCCTGCCCCTTCCCCACCTCCCATAAGTAAAACGGTAAAGAGCTTGGGCTTAAGGTGATCCCTTTTTCTTGCCTGCTGCTTCTGCTTATCTTTCAGGAAAAACTTGGGGTGGATCGGCATGCCGATAATTTTGACCTTCTTTTCTGGCATTCCGTATTTAAGAGCCAGCTTTTTTGCCTCAGGAGTAGCTACAATAACCAGATCCGCCTCGGGTGTTATCCAGGCCCGATGCAAAGTTACCGGATCAGTGATTGCCACTAAAAACGGAATCTTTAATCCACTCTGCTTAATGGCTCTGACGGTTAAATGATTGATCATGGGATGGACTGAGACAATCAGATTTGGCGATTTTTCTTGTATAAGCTCGGTCAGCTCTTTTAAAATAAAAGGACGGCTCATTTTCTCCAATCGCTCCAGCTTCCTTTCATCATCCAGCCAATACCAAAGCTGTCCCCACATCTTTGGATAATATTTAATAACTGGCCCATAAAGTTTGGCAAACATGTTGAGGAAGCCAGAGCAGTTAGCAAAAACATCGATCATTTCCTGGCAAAATTGACCTTTACGAAGATGTTCGACCGCATTTATAATCGCATTCGCCGCAGAACGATGACCACCACCGGTGTCGGAAAAAAAATAAAGAATCTTCTTTTTCATGAGGGTCTATACCACGCGAGGGTCAACTTCAGTCCTTTTTTGATGCCGGTTTTTGCTTTCCAGCCCAGTTCTCTTCTTATTTTTTTACAATTAAGAACACTTCGGAAAAGCTCACCGGCTCGGGGCGGAGCATAAATGACTTCTTTTCCAAATTTCATTATGTCTTTTAAGAAATTGAACAATTCATTGACCGTGGTTCCCTTTCCGGTCCCAATGTTATAGATCCGATTATTCCCCTTCTCCAGCAATAAAAGATTTGCCGCCGCCGCATCTCCCACGTAAAGATAATCGCGCAATTGGTTTCCATCTCCGTAAACGGTAGGCGGCTCCCCCTTCAGCAGCTTTCCGCAAAAGATAGCGATCACGCCCGCCTCACCTAATGGATCCTGGCGCGGGCCATAAACATTTCCATAACGAAGGACGGCATAATTCAAACCATAATTAATTCTATAAGCATGAAGATAGAGCTCGGCTGTTCTCTTGGTAACCGCATACGGAGAAATCGGCTCTTGCGGGTGATTTTCGTCGGCGCCGCTTTTTTTACTAATTTCGCCATAGATCGCCCCTCCGGTTGAAGCAAAAATCACTTTGCGGACTTTTGACCTAACTGCGGCCTCGAGCAGATTTAAGGTGCCAAGCTCATTTACCTCCGCATTATAGATCGGATCCTCAACCGATTTGCGAACATCGATCTGGGCGGCGTGATGATTGATAACCTCCGGAGAAAACTCAGAAACAACTTGGGTAAGATTTTGTTTGTCTCTTATATCAATCCCATAAAATTTAGCCTGGGGATTGAGGTTCTCCTTCTTGCCCGTAGTCAGATTGTCAACCACCGCTACTTCATGGCCCGCTCCAATACAAGCATCCACCACATGCGAGCCTATAAAACCTGCCCCACCCGTGATTAAAATCTTCATGGGCATTAAGCGCCTTTCTTCTTAGCTAGAGCTTCATGATAGAGATTCACAACCTGCTCCGCGATCACTTTCCAATCGTACTTGGTCTCAACTAATTTGCGGCCCGCCTTTCCCATTTCAATTGCCTTTTTCGGATCAGCCAGAAGAGAGATAACCGCATCCGCAATCGCGGGTGGATCCTGTTTGGGGACCAAAACCCCGGTTCTACCCACATCCATAACCTCGTTCGGTCCAGGGATGTCAGAAGCCACAATCGCCGTGTAATTGGACATGGCTTCCAGCTGCACAATCCCAAAAGCTTCCAGGCGGTTAATGGAAGGAAAAACATAAATCAGAGAGGTGTAAAAAAGCTCTGTGAGCTTGGCAAAATCAACCACCCCAAACATCTCAATAGATTTTTCAAGGCCGTATTTCTTGATCAGGCTCAGGATATATTTTTTTTCGTCCCCTTCACCACAGATAATCAGCTTGGTCTCCGGAAACTTCTCCAGGATTCTGGGCATAGCCTTAACCAGATAATCACAGCCTTTGTTCCCGGCCAGGCGGCCTAAGAAAAGGATCTGATTTTTTCTTTTCTTTTCCAGGCTTAATCCAAGTTTTTTCTGCATCTCATCTATCTTGCCATGAAAAATACCAATGGGAATGGCCCTCACTGGAAAATTCTTCATAACCGGCGAGGTTTTAGCATAAGTCTCAGTTGTATTGTAGGCAATATTCACTTTTGAAATTATATATCGCCCATAAAGATCGGTAAGAAACTCAACCGTTTTTGTAAACCAGTGCGGGATTGGAATGCCAAACCATTTCTCAAAAACCGTAATATCACAATGATAGGTCACGATTACCGGTTGTTTAACTTTTCCAGCCACGGCTCGCGCAAAACCAAAAGCCGGGACATGCGCATGCACAACATCAAAACCTTCGAGCATCTTAAGATTAAAAGCCCAGCTCACCGGGAGATAATTGAACAATAAAATCGCGGGCAGACGAATGATTTTGATGCCGTCCATCGTTTCTTCGGCTGAGGCATTTTTCGAGCGGGGCAAATTGTTGGATATAATGGTTACCTCGTGCCCCGCTTGAGCCAGAGCGATTGAAAGATCCTTCACATATTTTTCGGTTCCTCCGGTATGAGGATAAAAGAACGGAGTAAGCATTGCAATCTTCATGTTCTCGCTCCTTTTCTCCAGGCCTCCAGCCTGGAATATAGATTCAACCAAAAGTATTTGTCAAAACCTTTGGAAAAAGATGGTAGCATATAGGGCCAGCGCATGCAAGAAGAACAAATGTCCTCCCTGCCCTGCCTTCCTCCTGAATTAAAAAAGCAAGGGGAAACCCGGTTCCCATCGGGCAGGATGGTAAGGGTGGTTTCTTTTGCCTTACACCGCGGTAGAAGGACCCGGTTCCCACCTGCTTTGACAAATTCTAAAACCGCTAAATTAAGCAAAATATTTTTTCTTCTGGAATAATAGCGAATATGAAAAAAAGTCGCGTTCTCAAAGCCCTGGGTTCCATAAAAACCATAAACCGGATTGAGATAAATAAAAACCTTTAACTTTTCGGCCAATTCAATCATTTCCGGCAAGAAGCGCACGCTGTCACGGGTCATGGTGAAATTTATAATCGGCTTTTCCCCAAGCTCTTTTGCAAGTTTTATACCTTGGATCACAAGATGAAAACACTCAACTCCACGACTGCGATCATGTTCTTCCGCAACTGGATAATCGAGAGAAAAATACAATCTGTCAATGAGCCCTGCTAAACTCCTCGCTTTCTCTGGATAAAGAATTCCATTAGTAGTGAGCTCCACTTTGAATCCATGATCCTTGGCCTGCTTCAGAAGCTGAGGCAGATCCTCCCGAAGCAGGGGTTCTCCACCAGTAAAGTTTATATGCTGTATCCCAAAGTTTTTCAGAAGCGATAGATCATAAGGCTTCTCTTCCATCTTCTTGAAATCTTCGTTCTGCCAAATCGAACAGAATTCACAAGTGTCATTACAGCGAAGAGTCGCATAGTAGTTACAGATTCTGGGTGTCATGCGGTCCTGAACTTTGGCAAGAATATCCCTGCCAGGCCGGTCAAGATCACAATCCAGCCGATGGCTTCCAGGGCCATGCTCACCCCATATATGTCCGCCACTAACCCCGCCACAATCACCGGAAAGACAAAAGCCGAGTTGATGAGCATGTTCTGCATGCCAAACACCCTCCCCCTGATTCTACGCGGGATTCTTTGCTGGAGAATGGTCTGAATTGAGGAAGTTATAAAAATATTTCCAATTCCTAAAATAAAAATTAAAAGTAAAGCCGTCTTAATATCTGAAACCTTTCCAATAAAAATTAAGACTAAACCGGAAACGATGAAACTTATTATTACCATCGTTCCCTTGGTAAGATATCTATGCAAGCGATCGAGCAATCCCATCCCTATAAACATGCCTGCTCCAGCGGCAATAATCAAATAGCCAAAGTTTTTAGCTCCGATTCCAAGAATATTTTTGGCGTAAGAGATTGCCAAGAGAGAAACAATGGCAATGGCAGAGGTCGCCACAAAAAGCTTAAGCAACGAATATCCAACAATTCTATTCCTGCGAATAAATTCAAGGCCAAACAACAGATCTTTCCATATCGGCCCTTCCCGAGATGCTTCCTTCTTTTCCAGAGGCTTTAAGGGAACCAGGGAAACCGCTCCCGCCGCAATAAAATACAAGACTGCCGCTACCACAAAGGTTCCTCTATTCCCGAAAAGATTTACCAGCGGTGCGCCCAAGCCAAAGCCAATCACCGAAGACCCCATCCAGGTCATCATGAACAAGGAATTGGCGACAATCAAGTCTTGCTTCTTGACTAATTCCGGAATGGAGGAGGTTTCAGCCGGAGCAAAAAACTGCATGGCGGTATAGATAAGAAAGCTTACCAAAAATATCAATACCATGGATTGCTCAATCAGCGGCACAATCAGCAGGATCAATACTCCCCGGATGATTGAAGTGATCGTTAAAATCCCTTTACGATCCCATTTATCAACAAATACTCCGGCAATCGGGCCAAAAAGAAGTGAAGGAACCCCAAAAGCTAGGAGGGGTACGGCAACCCCTAAATTAGTCTTGGTTAAACCATAGGCAATTATCATAAGAACATAGACAAACACTCGATCCGCCAGCTGGGAATTGAGCTGTCCAAACCACAGAAAAAGAAAACCAACATTCGAAAGAACCTTGGCAAAGCTTGCCCCGCTAGCTTCTGGGACAGGACTTGTTCCAGTCCCACCCGTTACCGGGCCAGCCTCGGCTCCCAATGGTACTGATCCACCATTTGTTTGTTTTACCATTTTCTCAAATCCCTCTCAAGGTGTTCACCGAGAGAATATTGGGGATCAACTCCCTCTCTAAAAATCCCCTCTAACACCACAAACTCCCTTTCAAAATCCTTGGCAACCCTTTTGGCGCTTTGGCCACTTCGCAGTCTAAATAATGACTGCAGCAACAGGTCAAATAGTTCTGGATAATGTTGGCCCTCTACCGTTCCCGAATCGACTAATTTCAAAATATACAATCCAGCCGGCAACGCTTTCGGGTCTTCTCGCACTCGCTGAAAAGTTTCTATGACCTGGCACTGGGAAATAATGTCCAAAGATCTGCCGTTAGCAATAAAATAATCCGCGTAGGTAAAGGTTTCCACTCTTCCACCTAAGCGTGACGGCACTCGGCGGGCCCCCTTGGCAATAGCTTTTATTTTACCATGATCCCTGGTAAACAAGGTTATCAATTTATCCGCCTCTGCAAAAGGAGCGGTTCTTAGACTGATAGCTCGGGTTTTATAGGAAGCCATATCCTGAACTCTGTCCCCTTTCCAACTTCACTCTCAACATTTATTTCTCCCCCATGCTCTTTTACAATCCGATACGCCACTGCTAACCCCATTCCGGCCCCCGTTGCTTTTGAACTGAAGAAAGGATCAAAAATTTTATCCAATTTATCTGCCGGAATACCCATTCCTGTATCGCAAACTTCCACGCAAACATAAGTTAGGCTCCGGACGCTGGATTTTATAAATAAAATCCCGCCGCTGGGCATAGCCTGGATAGCATTCAGGAAGACATTCATAAACACTTGAAATAATCGCTCAGAATCACCTTCTATTTCAGGCAAATTATCCAGGTCCCTTTCCACCGCAATTCCCTTTTTCTGACATTGATTTTCAAGCAGATTCAGCACTTCTTCAATTACCCGGTTTAGATTGAACTCACGTAAGGAAAGCTCCCGAGGCTGGCCAAATCGCAACAGCTTTTCGATAAGATTATTTATGCGGTCAATTTGCCGGGGAACAATTTCATGATATTTTTTGACGAATTCCGGATCATCAAGATTTTCTTCCAGAACCTGAGTCAAGCCTTTAATCGAAGCCAGGGGATTTTTTATTTCGTGGGCCAACCCCGCAGAAAGCGTCCCTAAAGCGGCTAATTTGTCCGCCCGCAAAAGGCCGCGAAAAAGCTTTTGATTCTCGGCGGAAAGATCGTCAATCTTTCTCTGAAAGCCGAATTCTCCCCTAAAAAACAACCGGTCCACCCCTCTTTGCACTTTATCCCGAACCGGCTGGAAAACCAAGACCGAAACAAAAACCACAAATCCCACTGCCAAAGGTGAGGGAAAGTCAATCAGACTGGAAAATAAATAATTTGCAATAAGAGCTGCCAACCCGTAAAACCCTGCGAACAGAACGGTCAAGGTCGAATATATCAAACTTTCCCGAATAATGATCGAAATATCCAAAAGTCTATGCTTAAGAATTGCGTAAATTGTAATCGCCACATAAATCGGCATGGTAAAGTGCAAAAGAACCGGAAAGTTAATCCTCCAGGCAGGGAAAAAAGCAGTGATCCCCCCCCAAAAACCAATCAGAACCGCCAGGACCTCATAAAGCAGTTGATTTCTTCTGGCCCCCGTAGAATTCCTATAACTCGAGAACAAATAGAAGAAACCGTAGACAAAACACGCAAAAACAAAAAAAGCATAGCATGTATACACGATTCCAGCTTTGGGATAATAACGAAAATTAAAAATCGGTTCCACATCTGCTATAAAAAGAGGAGTGAAATCCAGGATCAAAAATAGAATCCCTATCCCATAAACCAAATAAATAGATTTCTTCTTTTCTGAGGCTTTGTCCATCAATGCCAAAATGAAATGCACAAAAAAAACTGGAATAAAAACCGCGCCTCCAAGTCTTACCCTTGTCCAGAATAAAACTAATTCTCTGCCCTCTACCATCTGCGCCATAAACTGACCAAAGCACCAGATGGCTACAGTTATCGAAAACAACCCCAGAGTAACACTAGGAAGCTTCCTTTTCCCCTTTACAAAAATAAAGACCCCTAAAGCCAAAGAGGCGAGAGAAGTCAAAAAAAGAGATCCCGAATAGAAACTCATGCTGGCTAAATTCTAACACTCCCCTCCCTGGTTTGACAACCTTTTCAAAGCCGTGTTAAACTCTAAAAGCCATGACGAATCCAAAACCCAGCATCCTGGCAATTGACGATGAAAAAGACATGCTGGAAACCTATCAGTCAATCCTCCGCAAAAAATACAAAGTACTAATTACCTCCTCCGGGGAAGAAGCCTTAAAAATCAGCCGGATTGAACCACTTGCCTTGGTGCTGCTCGACATCCGCATGCCCGGGGAGGACGGCATTCAGGTTCTAAAAAAGATCAAGGAGCAAGACCCAAATTTAGAAGTTATTATGGTAACTGCCTCAAGGGACGTGGCTTCGGCGGTGGAAGCCATGAAGCTGGGCGCTTTTGACTACGTCACCAAGCCCTTTGACGTGAAAGAGCTTAAGGCCCTGATCGAAAGAGCGCTTGAAAAAAGAGAGCTGATCCGGGAAAACCTTTACCTTCGTGAATCCCTAAAAGAAGCCACTTCTTATTATGATTTAATCGGCAAATCCCCCCAAATGCTAAAACTTTATGAAACGATTGAGAGGGTCGGTCCCACTGACAGCACGGTACTCGTGACTGGAGAATCCGGATCCGGCAAAGAATTGATTGCCCGCGCCATCCACCATAAAAGCAAAAGAGCTGGCAGACCCTTTATTACAGTAAATTGTGCGGCCATTCCGGAATCCCTCTTTGAATCAGAGCTTTTTGGGCATGAAAGAGGTTCTTTTACCGGAGCCCTTGAGCGGAAACTGGGCAAATTCGAACTGGCGGACGGCGGAACTCTTTTTCTGGACGAAATTGGATGCATGCCCGCTGCTCTGCAAGCCAAGCTCCTCCGGGTCATTGAAGATCGAGTTATTGAACGCGTCGGTGGAGAAAAGGGAATCCCCATCAATCTTCGCCTCATTTCAGCCACCAATATAGATTTCCAGAAACACATGGGCGAAGGCAAATTCAGGCATGATCTCTATTATCGCTTGAATGTAATTCCCATCGCAGCTATTCCGCTGAAAGAGAGGAAGGAAGACATCCCGCTTTTCGTGGAATATTTTATTGATAAGTTTAATAAAATGCTGAATAAAAGCGTAAGAGGGTTTTCAAAAGAGGCCCTGGAGCTGCTCTTGAACTATGATTGGCCAGGAAACGTAAGAGAACTCCAAAATTTGATTGAGCGGGTAGTTGTTCTTTCCAAGAATGATATTATTAAAATTGAAGATCTCCCCCTCCAAGGGAATAAAAAAAATGCCGGAAGTGGATATTTAAAAGTAAAAGTCGAGGAGTTTGAAAAGAAAACTATTCAAAAAGCCCTGGACGAAAATCAGGGCAATATTTCTCAAGCTGCCAAAGCCTTGAAAATTGCGAGAACCTCTCTCATCACCCGCATGAAAGCGCTGGAGATGAATTTATCACCTCATAATAAAATTTGATTATTTAAGAATAGACCCCGCAAAAACAGTTGATTTTTTCTATAATTTAATCTATAATTTATGCAGATTTTGGCCTGTGCCTAAATTAAAGGTGGAACAAGCATGCGAACTATAGAAGGGACCATCAGAGAAATTCGTAGAAATGATAAGGTTCTTCTTAAAATTGACAAAGAAACCATAGAAGCAGATGCAAGGAACTTCATAGAGTCAATTAAAATAGGTCAAAAAGTAATTGCAGAATATGAAGATGTGGAAGATATGCCTAAAAGTTGTAGGATTATAGGGTTCTTTTCGGTTATTTGAAAAAATTGTGAAATCCTTGGAGATGCTCAAACCTTAACTTTCCGCCTAATCTTTCCGATTATTCGATGCGCCGCCGCTTCTCCGGCAGAAATTAATCTTTTAGCTTTGTGTAGATCTAATTGCCAAATATCCTCTTCCATCTCCGGCTCAATCAAGATATTTGTTTTTTTTCTCTGTTCCTTGCTCAACTTGTGCATAACAATGTCAAAAGCCCTTTCATACATCCGGAGTGGATTTCTGGGGAGGTTTCGAATTGGTTTAGAAGGAATAACATCTACCGCAATTGTATAATTTGCTCCCATTTCCTTAGCCACATTCACCGGAAGGTTGTTGCTGAAACCTCCGTCCACTAGAAAGCGATGGTTTATTTCCGCGGGAGCAACCAGGCCGGGGATAGCGGAGCTGGCGGCAACTGCCTTTGCCACTCTCCCCTGATAGATTACCACCGGCTCACCGGTTTTAACATCCGTGGCGATCACCGCCAACGGAATCTTTAATTCTGAAAACATTTTATCTCCAATATATTTGATCATCAGTTCCTCAATCGCTTCTCCGGAAACAAAACCGGGCCGGAAGAAAGCCATCTTAAGGATTCTACCCCAGCTGATCCGCAGCGCGATTTCTTCAATTAAGCGCTCCTCCATCCCGGAAGCAAAAGCGGCTCCCACCATCGCTCCCGAAGAAGTACCAACCACGCAATGAATCGGTATTTTATATTGATCCAAAACCTTAAGTACTCCGATATGCGCTATCCCGCGCGCCATACCTCCTCCCAAGACCAACCCGACTTTTCTTTTTTTAAAAAACCAGCATGACATATTTTTATATTATCAGAGAGAAAAAACTATTGCAACCGAAATTGTTGTTTGTTATAATTATCATGTATGAAACAGTACCCCCCCGAGAAAATCCGCAATGTTGGGATCATCGGATCAGGCGCCACCGGAAAAACCACACTTAGCGAGGCCTTACTTTTCAAATCCGGAACCGCCAATCGGCAAGGAAATATTTCCGACGGAAATACGGTTTCAGATTATGATCCAGAAGAAATAAGGCGCGGGATCAGCATCCATTCCACCCTCCTCCCGTTTGAATGGAAAGAGCATAAGATTAATTTGATCGATACCCCCGGCTACATCGACTTTATCGGAGAATCGATCTCAACCCTCCGGGTGGTGGACAGCTTATTGATAGTGGTGGATGCCGTCTCCGGTCATGGGGCCGCCCTGGAAAACCTCTGGAAAATCGCCGACAGATACAAAATCCCAAAAGCGCTTGTGGTAAATAAATTGGATAAATCCCAAGCCGATTTTGATAAAATCGTTGAAAACCTCCGCAAAAAATTTGGCAGAGAAATTATTCCGGTGCAAGTCCCGCTTGGCAGCGAAGCTGACTTCTCTAAAGTACATAGCCTGCTAAAACCCGAGGCCCCTGCCGAGCTCAAGGAAACAATTACCATATTCAAGGAAATGTTAATTGAGGGAATGGCAGAAATCGATGACACAATTCTTACCGAATATCTGGAAAATAAAGAGATTACCGAACAGGAGCTCACGGAGACCCTGAAAAAAGCTATCAATGCGGATAAAATCTTTCCGGTATTCTGCGTATCTTCCACCAAAAACATTGGCATTGAAGAATTATTGAACGCCATCATTGAATGGATGCCGCCCGCCAACGAAAAAGAAATCCCCGCCAAAACCAGCGATGGCAAAGAGGTAAGCATTAAACCGGATGCGAAGGAACTCTTTTCTGCTTATACCTTCAAAACCGTAGCTGAACCGCACATTGGCAACCTAACCTATATCCGGGTCTATTCTGGGACCATAAAACCATCCTCATCTGTTCTGAATGCTTCCAAGGGTAAGGAAGAGAGGATTGGTCAGATTATCACCATGCGGGGAAAAACTCGAGAAGATCTTCCGGTGCTCTCTGCCGGAGATATTGCAGTGCTTCCCAAGTTAAAAATCACTGGAACAGGCGATACTTTATGCGACAAGAACAAGGCAGTTACGTTTGAACCGGCAGAATATCCGGAGCCGGTGATGTCCTTTGCGGTAAAACCCAAAAGCAAAGCCGACCAGGAAAAGATGGCATTGGGTCTGGGTTCCTTTACCCATGAAGATCCAACCTTTAAGATGAACTATAACGCCGAGACCAAAGAAACGGTTATTTCCGGCATGGGAGACGTTCACCTGGAAGTAATCCTGAAGCGCCTCAAAGAAAGGCATGGGATTGAGATCGAAATCGGCGAACCAAGGATCCCCTATAAGGAAACCATTGTGGGGAAAGCCAAATCCCAGGGCAAATACAAAAAGCAGACGGGGGGGCGGGGACAGTACGGCGACACCTGGCTGGAGATCGAACCTCTACCGAGAGGACAGGGGTTTGAATTTGCAAACAAGATCGTGGGAGGGGCAATCCCCCGGAATTACATCCCTTCGGTCGAAAAGGGAATCCGCGAAGCTATGGTGGGGGGAGTTATCGCCGGATATCCGGTAGTAGATGTCAAGGTCACCCTCTTTGACGGATCCTATCATGAAGTAGATTCTTCCGATCTAGCCTTTAAGATTGCCGCTTCGATGGGGTTTAAAAAAGCTATTCAGGACGCAAAACCGATCTTGCTTGAACCAATTGTTGAGATCACGGTCAATGTCCCTCCTGAATTTGTAGGAGAAGTAACCGGTGATTTGAATAAAAGAAGAGGCAGAATCTCAAACATCGAAGCGGACAAGGTAGTAGCCCTGGTCCCCTTGGGAGAAATTGCCAAGTATGCTACCGACCTTCGTTCCTTTACCCATGGCCAGGGAACCTTCAGCACCAAATTTTCTCATTATGAACAGGTTCCGCCACAAACTCAGCAAAAATTAGTGGGAACCTATCAAAAGCTCAAAGAAGCAGGAGGCGTCGAAAGATAAATTCCTACAAGGGGGTGATGCCTATGCGAAACAGTGAATGTTCCGTAAAAAAAGTGCTCCCGTTCACCATCAATATCAACCACAAAGAAGAAAGAGAAAAGCTTAATCGGCTTGGAGAAGAAATCGCCACTAAAGAAGGGCTGCATTACGAAGGCTATTCCGTCTATACAGCAGAACCGTATTCAATCGAACAAGCAAAGCCGACGCTATTTTTCAACTAAATTATAATTTGACGAGGGTCGCCCCAAAAATCCCCTCAAGTTTGGAGATCTCTTTGAGAACCTTGTCCGAAACCGCACTGTCAACGTTCAAAACCATAACTGCCTTTTCTCCAACTTTAATTCGTCCAACTTCCATGGAAGCAATATTGATATTCTGTTTACCCAAGAACATCCCGACTTTTCCGATCATTCCCGGCTTGTCAATATTGGAGAGAATTAGCACGTAGCCTGAGGGATCCGCATTTACACGATATCCATCGATTGAAACCAGACGATCTCCGATTCCAGTAAAGTTTGTGCCCCTTACTTCCCGATCCCCTTTCGAAGATTTAATTTTTACGGTAAGCAAGCTTGCAAAACCTTTAGTTTCTTTACTCTTGCTTTCAACGACTTCAATCCCACGTTCTTTTGCAATATAGGGAGCATTTACAAAATTAACCATGACATCCATCATGGGAGTAAGCAATCCCTTTAAAACCGTGGTGGTTAAAGGAGAAACCTCGTGCTCCGCCACCTCTCCTGAATATTCAACCGTTACTTTGGAAACTGCTCCAGTAATAATTTGAGAAGCCAAACTTCCTAATTTTTCAGCAATGCTCATAAAGGGTTTAACTGGCATGATAAGCTCCGGTTTCATAGAAGGAATATTGACGGCGGAGCGGGCGGCTCCGCCCTTTAAAACCTCGATGATCTGCTCCACCACATCGATTGCCACATTCACCTGCGCCTCGATGGTTGAGGCCCCGAGATGGGGAGTGACCACCACATTTTCCAAACCAATCAAAGGGCTATCCGAAGGGAGGGGCTCGGTCTCAAAAACATCCAAGGCCGCGGCCGCCACCTGGCCACTTTTCAACGCCTCTGCCAAGGCGTTTTCGTCAACGATTCCGCCCCGCGCCACATTCACCAACCTTACTCCTTTCTTCATCTTTTTGATGATTTCACCACTGACCAGATGCATGGTTTCTTTAGTCTTAGGAATATGGAAGGTTATAAAATCTGACTCCCTGATGACCGTTTCCAAATCTTCGAGCTCAACCCCAATGCTTTTGGCATATTCCTCGGTTACAAAGGGATCTGCAGCAACCACCCTCATCCCCATTCCCAGGGCATAGGAAGCAACGCGACGACCAATCTTGCCTAATCCAACTATACCCAGAGTCTTATTAAGAACTTCCACCCCTCTAAAGGATTTTTTATCCCAGACCCCGCCCTTCAATTTGCCGTGCGCCTGGGGAATCTGCCTGGCCATGGAAAGAAGCATGGCCCAGGTATGCTCCGCTGCGGCAACTGTATTTCCCTCCGGAGAATTTACGACGATAACTCCGTTTTTGGTCGCAGTTGGAAGATCCACGTTATCCACCCCGACCCCCGCCCTCCCGATGATTTTCAGATTTTTGCCAGCCTCAATGATTTTTGGGGTAACCTTGGTGGCGGAACGCACGATCAAGGCATCATATTCAGGAATGATTTTGATCAATTCGTCCTCGGACAAGCCGGTCTTCATCTCCGCATCTATACCTGCCTCCTTTAACATCTTCAGCCCAATTTCATCGATTTTGTCAGAAGCCAAGACTTTCATGTGAGGCCCTCCTTTTCCAAGTGGAATATTATATCTCAATAATTAACATTAATCAAACAAAGCCCCTGAGCCGGAGCGGTTCTACCAGCTTTTTTCCGGTCCTTGGCGTAAAGGATCTGTTTCACATCTCTCGGTTTTCGCTTGCCCAATCCCACCTCCACCAATGTCCCCACCATGTTCCTGACCATCTTATATAAAAATCCGTTCCCCTCAAACTTACAACCAACCGTTGACAACTGACAACTATCCCAAATATTAATATTTCGTTTTCGAATAGAGATCTTATGCATGGTCCTCACAAAATTTTTGTCGTCGGAACCCGAGGCGCAAAAAGAGGAAAAATCATGCTTTCCCTGAAGAATTTTAGCTGCTTTTCTCATGGCAGCCAGATCAAGTTTGGGTTTTACCTGCCAGACAAGCTTTCGATAAAAGGGAGGAAGATTTTGCCCGTTAAAGATCAAGTATTCATATTGCTTGGTCTTTGGAGAGTAGCGGGCATGAAATCCCTGCGCCTGTTCCTGCGCCTTGATAACCCTTATCTCTTCCGGCAAACAACTATTCAGTGCTTTCGCAATTTTTGAGGTCGGGATCGAACTCTTTAGCTTAAAATTGATAACTTGAGAAAGAGCATGCACTCCGGCATCGGTTCGCGAAGCATTGATTATCTTGGGGTGGGTTCTAAAAACCTTGAAAAGAGCCTTCTCAATTTCTCCGCGGATAGATCTCTTATGGGGTTGAAGCTCAAAACCACAGAAATTTGTTCCGTCGTATGCGAGGGTGAGCTTGATGTTGCGCACAATTTCTATTTGATTTCAGCCAGAGCCGCCTTAACGCCCTTTCCGATCTCAACCTTGGTCCCCAATTCATTAAACAAGAGCTCGAGCGCGCCAATCGTGGCAACCAGCTCCATATAATCGACATACCCAAGATGGCCGATCCGGAAAATCTTACCCTTGAGGTCGGACTGGCCGGGGGCCAGCTCAAAGCCGAAGCGCCTCATCTCCGAGCGCACCTTTTCCCCGTCAATGCCCTCAGGCGGGAAAATCGCGGTGACCGCGGGGGAAGCGCAGCTGTCATCCGCCAACAGTCTGCAGCCAACCGCTCTCACACCGCTGCGCACAATATTCTTGTTAGTCTCATGGCGCTTCAAGATGTTTTCCATCCCTTCTTCCTGGATCATCTTGAGCGCTTCATGCATGCCGAAGATAATCGACTCTGGAGGCGTAGTGTAAGTTTGCCCTTTGTCCGCAAATTTTTTCTGATTTTTGATATCCCAGTAGTGTTTGGGAAGTTTAGAGCTCTCATATGCCTTCCAGGCTTCGGCTGACATGGAAACTGCAGCCAGCCCTGGGGGAACCATAAAAGCTTTCTGAGAACCGGAAACTACTACATCCAATCCCCAGTCATCGGTTTTTAGATCAGCCGCTAACAGACCAGAAACTGCATCTACCTCAATCAAGGCATCCGGATGAGACTTCTGTACCACTTGAGCTAGGGCTTTAACATCATTGATAACCCCGGTTGAGGTTTCGTTCTGCTGCATGAAAACCGCTTTATACTCTTTCTTTTTATCCTTGGCAAGTTCTGCTTCCAAGGTTTTCGGATCGCAGGCCTTTCCTCGTTCTACTTTCAGGTCAATGACATCAACCCCATAGACCTTGGCAATCTTTATCCAGCGCTCGCCAAAGTTTCCAATGTTAACAAACAGCGCTTTATCACCGGCGGAAAGGGTATTGACGACTGCAGTTTCCATTCCACCCGTTCCGGAACAGGGATAAACCATGACATCATTCTTGGTTTGGTAAGCCCACTTTAATCCTTCAATTACCTCTCCCAATATTTTAGAAAAGCCTGGACCGCGATGCCCAATCATTTCGTGATTCATGGCCGCCAGGATCCTGGTTGGAATCGGAGTCGGGCCAGGAATCATAAGGTACTGCTTGAGCGGCTTCTTCTCAGCCATAATAGTTCTCCTTTCTCAAATCAATCTCTTCTCCAAAAAACTTCAGCAAATTTCTCGCCCTCGCGGAAATTAAAGCTGTGTTCGCCCTTGTAAGCCCGATGCAAGGCCTTGCCAATGCGCAGGGCCAAGTTATGATCGGTAGTCTCAACCAGAATGCCACCTTCGCTTTTTTCTATCTTTCTTAAACGCATATTCGAATTCCTCTCTTCCGCCATTTTCCCTTCGTGTTTCACAAGATTAAGAATATCTTCTTCGTGATCAAGGATAAAAGATCCGGATATCTTTACCACTCCACCAAGCTCCGCCTCCGGATTCCTCCATTGCTCGTAGCGATGTACTTTTTCTCTTCCAAAAGGGCCTCTTACCATAGTAATTACCTCTTTGTGTACTGGAAGGACTTCCGAGCGCGCTTGCGCCCATATTTTTTGCGCTCTTTCATGCGCGGGTCGCGCCTCAAGAAACCCTCCCTTTTCAGCTTGACCCTAAAATCAGGACTCACTTCGAGCAAGGCCCGGGCAATCCCAAGTGAGATTGCTCCCGCCTGCCCTGGAATTCCCCCTCCGTAAGTTTCAGCATAGACATCGTAATTTCCCTGGGTATTGGTAACCGCTAAAGGCCGGGTTACTTGATACTCCAGTAATTTTCTTCCGCAGAAATATTCGGAAAGGGCCTTTCCATTGAGAACCAAATTTCCATTTCCGGGTTGAATCCAGACCTTTGCCACCGCTTCTTTGCGGCGACCGGTTCCATAATATCTTAAACCCTTAGGAGGCTTTCCCCTCCTGGGCTTCGGAGCCACAACTGCTTCGGGGGCGATTACCTCTGGAGCTGGGGGAGGAACAACTTTCTCGGCTTCTACCTCTTTGGCCTTAATCTCCTCCGCCTTTACCATCTCTTCCTTTATTACCTCAGCTTTTTTAGCCGGTCTCTTTCTTTTTACTGTCTTTTTAGCTTTGGTCTTCTTTTTTTCAGCCATAGCCTTTTACACCTCGAGTTTATGTAATTTTTGCTCTTGATGCGGATGCTCGGCGCCTGAATAAATCTTGAGCTTCTTCAGCATTTGCCTTCCCAACCGATTCTTGGGAAGCATCCCCGCCACCGAGAGCCTTATCACTTCTTCCGGGCTTTTTTCAATCATCTTTTCAAAACTAATCAACTTATCTCCAGCTGGATAACCAGAATGAGTAAAATAAAGCTTTTGCTTTTCTTTCCTGCCGGTTATCCGGACCTTGGCTGCGTTGATCACCACCACATAGTCACCACAGTCGACATGCGGAGAAAAAATTGGTTTATGCTTGCCCCTTAGATAAGTTGCGATCTTGGTGGACATTCTCCCCAATACTTTTTGGTTAGCATCCACCAGATACCAGCCTCTTTTAATTTCTTCCTTTTTAGCAAACACCGTCTGGTTCTTTTTCATCAACTAATCCCCCCTAGAGCAGCTCAAGGATTGCCAAGGGGGCAGCATCCCCCTTCCGAAAACCCGTCTTGACAATCCGCGTGAAACCGCCGGCGCGTCCCTCAAACCGCTCAGGAAAAGTCCTGAAAATGCTTGAGACAACTCGTCTCTCCCTCAATATCGATTCCGCCCGCCTTCTGGCGGCTAAATCATTTCGCTTGGTCAGGGCAATTAACTTTTCCGCTGTCTTGCGCGCCTCCTTGGCCCGGGTGAGGGTTACCTCGACCCGCCCATGGAGAAAGAGGGAACGCACCAGACTCCGGAGCATCGCCAGCCTCTGATCGGTGGCTTTGCCTAATTTTTTATTTCCCTTTCGGTGCCTCATTCAATCTTCTCTCCCTTGAGGGCCAATTTGTATTCCGCCAATTTTTCGCGTACCTCATCCAGCGACTTCGCTCCAAAATTCTTGAACTTCATTAAATCCGCTTCAGAATTTGAGATCAATTCCCCCACCGTCTTTATGCCGGCCTTTTTCAAGCAATTCAGGGAACGAGCGGAAAGTTCCAAATCCTCAATATTCATCTCCAAAGTGGTCTCCGGGACCTCCGCCTTTTTTTCGGCTTCAATCCCCAGAATTTCCACTTTTTCGCCCAAATGGATAAAAAGATCAACATGCTTCGCTAGAATCTTTGCGCTTTCTTTCACCGCCTCTTCCGGCCGAATGCTTCCGTTTGTCCAGACCGAGAGGATCAAGCGATCATAGTTTATCTCCTGACCGACACGGACTTCTTCGGTCGAAAGATTTACTTTGAGCACCGGAGTAAAGATCGAATCTGTAGGTATGTACCCTACCGCCAGATTAGGTTTTTTGTTTCTTTCCGCAGAAACATAACCCTTGCCCCGCTCTACCACCATTTCCATCTCCAACTTTCCTGAACTGTCCAGGGTGGCTATCTTATGGTCGGGATTAATAATATCTATCTCTGCATCATGCTCGATATCCCCGGCTTTGACTTCCCCTTTTCCCTTGGCCTTAAGGGTTATGATCTTGGGCTGTTCGGAATGGGAACGAATCACGATCTCCTTCAAATTGAGCATGATCTGCAAAACATCCTCGGTTACCCCAGATATGGTTGAAAAGGGATGTGGGACTCCTTCAATTTTAATCGCGGTAACCGCTGCTCCAAAAAGTGACGAAAGCAGAACCCGCCTAAGCGAATTGCCCAAAGTTGAACCAAACCCACGCTCAAGCGGTTCAATCACAAACTGTCCGTACCTATCCGAAACCTCAGCTGCTCTTACCCAGGGCTTTTCACCAATCGTGATCATCATTTATTTCCTCCTTTTACCAAATATTAGCGCGAATAATACTCAACAATCAAATGCTCTTCCAAAACTATGTCTATTTCTTCGCGGGACGGAATAGCCACTACCTTCCCCTCTGTCTCCCCACTTATAGTTAGCCAGGGCGGGGGGGTATGATCTGGAAACTTTTCCCGCACCGCCTTAACCAAAGGAACATATTTGGGCCTGACCTTTATAATATCCCCTTCCCTTACTTGATAGGAAGGGATATCGACTTTATGCCCATTAACCTCAATTCCGCCGTGATGTATCATCTGCCGTGCCATCTGCCTGGAAGATGCCATACCCAAGCGAAAACCAACATTATCCAGGCGCCTCTCTAAAAACTCAAGCAGCTTCTCGCCGGTAGCGCCTTTCTTTCGGGAGGCTTCCTCAAAATATCTTTCGAACTGCCGCTCGGTCAGGCCGTAAATTCTTCTGGCTTTTTGCTTCTCTCTGAGCCGGATGCCAAACTCGGAAACCCGAACCGGGATTCTCCCGTGTTGCCCGGGAGCATAGGAGCGCTTGGAGAAGGGGCATTTTTCGGTAAAACACTTTTCCCCCTTTAAAAACAATTTCTCCTTTTCCCGTCGACAGAGCTTGCAGGTTGCTTCGGTATGTCTTCCCATCAGACCCTTCTCCTTTTGGGCGGACGACACCCATTGTGGGGAATGGGCGTCACATCCTTGATTGAATTTATCTCAAGACCCGCTGCCTGGAGAGAGCGAATCGCGGTTTCTCTGCCGGCACCCGGACCTTTGACCATAACATTCACTTCTCTTACCCCTGACTCTAATGCCTTTCTAGCCGCGGTTTCAGCGGCGGAAGACGCCGCAAAGGGGGTTCCCTTCTTGGTCCCCTTGAATCCCACTGCTCCCGCAGAAGCCCATGCCACCACTCCCCCGCTGGCATCTGTTATAGAGATGATGGTATTGTTAAAAGTCGCTTTAATATGTGCCACCCCAAGCGAAGTAACTCTTCTTTCTTTTTTCTTCCGGATTTTTGATTTTACTTTAACCATAGCTCTTTACGATTACTCCTCCTTTTTCTCTTCCTTTCTCTTGCCCAAACCAACCGTTTTTCTCTTCCCTCTTTTGGTGCGCGCATTGGTGCGGGTACGCTGCCCGCGGCAAGGAAGACCCTTACGATGTCGGGAACCTCGATAGCTTCCAATTTCCATGAGGCGTTTGATATCCAGGGTTATTTCTTTCCTCAAATCCCCTTCAACCCGATAGTCTTTTATGGCATCTCGGATTGCCACCACCTCGGTATCGCTTAAATCCTTTACCTTGCGGAAAGGATCGATCCCGGTTTTGATTAAGATCTCCCGGCTCGAAGCAGCACCGATCCCATAAATATAAGTTAAAGCCACCTTAACATTTTTACCGGGCGGTAAATCCACCCCTACGATTCTTACCATCTTTTTCTTTTACCTCCTCATAATCTGAGGCTCTGCCCTATCCCTGCCTCTGCTTGTGCTTAGGGTTTTCACAGACAATATAGACTCGACCCCGACGTCTAACCACCTTGCATTTATCACACATTTTCTTTACGGAAGATCTAACCTTCATGGTGCTCTCCTATTTCATGCGATAGGTAATCCTTCCTCGGGTCAAGTCATATGGCGAAAGCTCTACTCTCACCCTGTCCCCCGGAAGGATTCTAATCCAATTCTTTCGAATGCGTCCTGAAACATGCGCCAAAATAAGCTGGCCAGTTTCAACTCTCACCCGAAACAAGGCATTCGGCAATGCCTCGGTCACTTCCCCTTCTAATTCAATTACATCTTTTTCCTTGGTCATAAAACTTACCTTTTAGTTAAGACCTCCGCTTCTCCCTTTCCAACCAAGACGGTATGCTCAAAATGGCAAGAAAGACTTCGATCCTCCGTGACCACTGTCCAACCATCTTCCAGCGTTTTTATCTTCCATCCTCCCAGGTTGAGCATGGGTTCAATTGCCAGAGTCATTCCGGATTTTAGCTCCGGGCCTTCTCCCGGCCGGCCAAAGTTTGGAATCAGGGGATCTTCATGAAGATCCTTCCCGATTCCGTGCCCATAAAGCTCGCGCACTACCGAATAGCCCTCCGCCTCAGCCACCCTCTGAATGGAAAACGAGATATCACCCAGATGGTTCCCTGCGCGGGCCTGACGGATAGCAGCTTTGAGCGCTGCCCGGCAGGTACGAATAAGCTTTTCCGCCTTCTTCGAAACCCTCCCCACCGGGAAGGTGGCGGCGCTATCCCCGCAGTAACCGTCAATTTTTGCTCCTACATCCACTCCCACAATATCCCCTTCCTGAAGCGCCCGTTTAGCGGGAATGCCATGGACAATCTCTTCGTTAATCGAGATGCAGGTGGCATGCCGATAACCCCGGTATCCAATAAAGACCGGAACGGCTCCCCTCTCCCTTATCAATCTCTCTGCAAAACTATCAAGGTACTCAGTTGTAACTCCCGGCTTAATCTCTCTGCCTATCCGCTCTAAGACCCACGCCACAATCTCACAGGCCTTTCTGATAGGCTCAATTTCTTCGGCGGATTTAATCTTAATTCCCGCCATGTTCAACTAAAACCAACAATTTATTAAACACATCTTTAATCGATCCGCTGGCATCGATGGCAACCAATTTATTAGCATCCTGATATCGATTGATAAGCGGCTTGGTCTGTTCCTCATAAACCTCGAATCTGGTGCGTATGGCAGATTCTTCGTCATCTCGCCTCTGGTAGAGCTCTCCCCCGCAAAGATCGCATTTTCCGGGAACCCGGGGCGGATTGTGTTTTGCATGAAAAACCGCACCGCAACTTTTACAGCTCCTTCTATCTGAAAGGCGCTCCACCACCTGATCCTCTGTCACGTGAAAATAAATCACCCGATCCAGGATCAAATTCATCTCTTTCAACATCTTATCAAAGGCCTCAGCCTGAACGGCAGATCTCGGAAAACCATCCAGGATAAAACCAGATTTGCAATCGGACCTTTCTATTCGTTTCCGGGTAAGCCCAATGGTTAGCTCATTTGGGGCAAGTTTACCCGAGTGAATGAGTTCCGCAATCCGTTTGCCGATCTCCGTGTCCTTCCTTGCCTCTTCCCGCAAGATATCTCCCAGAGAGACATGGGGGATCTTGAATCTCTCGGCCAAAAGTTTTGCCTGGGTCCCTTTCCCAGATCCAGGCGGCCCAAGCAAGGCTAAAATCACGCCAGCAATCCCTCATACTGCCGAGTGATAAGATGCGTTTCGATCTGTCTCACAAGGTCCATGGCCACTCCGACCATAATCAAAAGCGCGGTTCCCCCCAAACCCTGAAAGGAAGTAATGTGAGTCACACCCTCAACCACCGTGGGAACTATAGCAACCGTCGCCAAAAACAAAGCCCCCACCAGGGTCAGCCGGGTAATAATATATTCTAAATATTGGGCGGTCGGCCTCCCCGGCCTGATTCCGGTAATGAACCCGCCGTATTTCTTTATGTTTTCTGCCAATTCCACCGGATTAAAGGTGATGGCCGTGTAAAAATAGGTAAAGAAAAATATGAGCGCAAAAAACAGAACCATGTACAGGCCTCCCGAGGGCGCAACCCATCCCACAATTTTCTGCACGGTCGGGTTAGGGATGAACTGGGCAATGGTTGCCGGGAAAAGTAATACCGAAGAAGCAAAGATGATCGGGATCACTCCTCCCTGATTGATGCGCAGAGGGATATAAGTGCTTTGCCCCCCGTACATTTTTCTTCCGATGATGCGTTTGGCGTACTGGACCTGAATGCGCCGTTGCCCCTCTTGAATGATAACAATTCCAACAATCATGAGCAGAAACGCCGCCACTAAAATACCTACCGCAATTAAGGATGCTCCCCCCCGGACCAGGGTTACCGTCTGGGCAATGTAAGAAGGGATGCGGGCCACAATTCCTACAAAGATCAACAAGGAGGCCCCGTTCCCAATTCCATGCTCGGTGATCAACTCCGAAAACCACATCACCAGGGTGCTTCCCGCCGTAAGTGAGATCACGGTTCCCGCCAAGAAAAACATAAAATTGTATCCCTCCAGCATGGCCCCTCTCATCCAAAAAGACATGCCAAAGGCCTGAAAAGAAGCCAGGGCTACGGTTAAATATCTGGTATATCTTTGAATCTGCTTGCGACCGGCCTCCCCCTCTTTGGAGAGCTCCTCCAGCTGAGGGATGACCACCGTCAGCAGCTGCATAATGATTGAAGCATTAATGAAAGGAACAATTCCCAAGGCAAAGATGGAAAAGCGCATCAAGGCTCCGCCGGTAAAGAGATCTAGAAAGCCTATGATATTTCCTCTTCCAAATAAATTTTGCAGCTTGGCGGGATCGATCCCAGCCACCGGGATATAGGCTCCTAACCTAAAGAGAACAATCATCCCCAAGGTGTATAAAAACTTCTTCCGTAGGTCCGCAATATTTAAGATCCCTGAAATTACGTTAAGCATTTTCCACCCGCGGCCTCAATCTTTTTTTTCGCAGACTGTGAAAATTTATCTGCCCTGACGGTCAAGGTTTTTTTCAGCTCTCCCTCTCCTAATATTTTTAACCGGCCAGAAATTTCTAAAACCTCTTTGTTGACCTCACCTTCATACCGGTTTAAATCCGAAACATTCAAGACCGCATATTCTTTCCGGAAAGGATAATTTTTAAAACCGCGTTTAGGGAGCCTTCGATAAAGAGGGGTCTGACCGCCTTCAAAACGCGCTCCCTTGGTACCACCGCTTCGACTTTTTTGCCCTTTATGTCCCCGCCCGCAGGTCTTTCCCCAACCAGAGCTCGTCCCGCGTCCGACTCTTTTCTTTTTGTGCTTGGCTCCAGGTTTTTGCTTTAAATTACTAAGCTGTAACATATTCTACTTTGATCTCCTTGCCCCGCATTGCCTTCTCTTTCTCGAGGTCCTTGAGCGAGGTGAGCGCAACCAGGGCTGCCCGAGCTACATTAATGGCATTGTTTGAGCCAATGGACTTGGCCACCACATTTTTTACACCGGCCAGCTCTAAGATCGTGCGCACCGCGCCACCAGCAATGACACCCGTGCCAGGGGGGGCCGAGCGCAAAACAACCTGGCTCGCCCCGGACTTCCCTACAATATCGTGCGGAAGCGTTCCAGAGACCAGCGAAACCTCAATCTGGTTCTTTTTGGCTGCCTCCACCCCCTTGCGAATAGCCGCTGAAACTTCGGCCGCTTTGCCGATTCCCAAACCAACATGGGATGCCATATCCCCTACCACCACCACCGCACGAAACCCCATTTTCTTGCCGCCCTTAACCACCTTGGTCACGCGACGGATTTGAACCACTTTTTCCTTAAACTCTACTTCCTTTTCACCAACCGGTTTAACTTTTTCTTCGTTCAAAAGATTAATCCTCCTTCTCGAGCCGCTTCGGCCAAAGCCTTGACTCTTCCGTGATAACGCGAAGTGCCCCGATCAAATAGGAGATGCTTGATTCCAAGGGCTTTTGCCTTCTCGGCAACCAGCTTTCCGACTTGCTTGGCCCCAGCCAGATTTCCCCCATTTTTGCTCTTCAGGCTGGAAACATAAACCATGGTCTTCCCTTCTGCATCATCGATTATCTGAGCATGGATATTCTTTATGCTTCGAAAAACCGAAAGCCTGGGTCTTTCCTTTGTGCCAAAAATCTTCTTTATTCTCTTGGTTCTTGCCATGGATTATGCCACCGCCCCGGCAGCCGCCTTAGCCGCCTTCCCGGCTTTCTTCCTTACTCTTTCGCCGGCATACTTTATCCCTTTTCCCTTGTAGGGTTCGACTTCCCTAATCCTTCTGATCTCAGCCGCAATCTCGCCCACCACCTGTTTATCTATCCCTTTTACGGTAATCTTGTTTACCCCTTCGACCTGCAGCTCAATCCCTTCCGGGGGCTCAACTATTACCGGGTGAGAGTAACCGATCTGAATCTGCAAATTCTTTCCCTGCTTGATAGCCCGATAGCCGACCCCTACCATTTCTAACTTTTTTTCAAAACCGTTTGTGACCCCGTCCAACATGTTTTTTACCAAACTATTATAAAGCCCCTGTAAAGCCAGGAGCTTTGGATCCCTAGAGCCACACAAGGTGTAGACTTTGCTTTCTTTAACTTCCAGCTTTATCTGGGGATTATATTCCTGGGTCAGGCTCCCCTTTGGCCCCTTGACCTTGATCTTCCCATCCTCCACCTTGACCTCGACCCCGCTCGGTATCTTGATTATCCTTTTTCCTATTCTACCCATCCCATATCACCAAATATAACAAATGACCTCTCCCCCCAATTTTTGAGCACGAGCTTCTTCGTCCGTCATCACCCCGCGCGAACTGGAAATAATCGCGGTTCCGAATCCCGCCTGCACCCGGGGAAGAGAACCTGCATCCGCATAAATCCGTCTCCCCGGTTTGCTCACCCGTTTTATCCCGGAAATGATCCCCTTCTTGTTCTGATCGTATTTCAAGGTGATCCTTAGAAACCTCTTCTCCATGCGCTTCAAGATCTCTGTTTTCCCAAGATACCCCTCCGAAACCAAAATCTGGGCAATGGCCTCCTTAACCCTGGAATGCGGTATATCAACCGTTTCTTGGCGTGCATTCAAGGCATTCTTTATTCGACTGAACATATCTGCAATCGGATCCGTCATTTAATCCTCCTTACATCGAGCTCGCCGAGATACTTACCAGCTTGCCTTAGTCACCCCCGGAAGTTGCCCCTTGTGTGCCAATTTTCTAAAACAAATCCGGCAAATTCCAAATTTCCGCAGATAACTCCGCGCCCGCCCGCAAAGATGACATCGATTTTTCTTGCGAGTTGAAAATTTAGGTTCCCGCTTCCATCTCTCCATCCAGGATCTCTTCGCCATTTAAGACTCCTTTCGAAAAGGCATGCCTAAAACTTCGAGAAGCTCTTTTGCTTCCTGATCGGATCTGGCCGAAGTTACAATGGTTATGTCCATTCCTCTGATCCTATCCACTTTTTCGTAATCCACTTCCGGGAAAATAAGCTGTTCCCGGATTCCCAAGGTATAGTTTCCGCGCCCGTCAAAAGCCTTTGGGTTCACTCCCTTAAAATCCCGGATTTTGGGCAGACAGATATTAATAAGTTTGCCCAAAAAATCATACATCCGCTTCCCGCGCAAAGTTACCTTTAAGCCGATGGGGATCCCTCCCCGGAGCTTAAAAGCAGCGATCGCCTTCTTCGAATTAATAACCAGCGGTTTCTGGCCGGTGATATCCGCCAGCTCTTTGGCTGAGACATCAATCGCCTTGGGATCCTCTTTGGCCTCACCCACCCCACGATTGATTACCACCTTTATCACGCGCGGTATGCGCATCGGATTCTGGTATTTCCCGCCTTTCAAGGATTCCAATAAAACCTTTTTACCAATTTTTTCTTTTAAGCCCGGCATATCACACCTTATCCACTACTTCGCCGCAGCGGCCACAGACCCTTACCCGGCTCCCCTGCATCTCTTTTTTCTTGACGCGGGTTGGCTCGCTGCATCTTGGACAAACCAGCATGACCATTGAAAGCGGGAGAGGAAGGGCCTTCTCAATAATTCCTCCCTGAAAATCCCGGGTTGGTCGCTGGTGTTTCTTAACCACATTTACTCTTTCTACAATCACCTTGTTCTCTTTCGGGAAGACTTCGAGAACCTTTCCCTTCTTCTCCTTATCCTTTCCGGAAAGAACCAAAACCGTATCACCCTTCTTTATTTTTAATTTTCGCATTTACACGACCTCGGGCGCCAAAGAGATTATTTTCATAAATTCCTTATCCCGAAGTTCCCGGGCAACCGGCCCAAAAACTCGCGTTCCTCGAGGATTTTTATCCTTAGTAATTATAACCAAGGCGTTATCATCAAAGGTCACATAGGACCCATCCGCCCTCCGCAGCGGCTTTCTGGTTCGGACCACCACCCCAAAAACGATTTCACTCTTCTTTACCGTCATATTCGGAATGGCTTCTTTGATCACTCCCACAATGACATCCCCGATCCCGGCATAACGGCGATTGGAGCCGCCTAAAACCCGGATGCACATCACCGAGCGAGCCCCGGTATTATCTGCCACCTGCAGTCGACTGTGCAGCTGTATCAACTTCTTCCTCCCTGCCCGCCGAAGTTTCAACGGAGGCGGGCTTGGCCTCTTTTTTCTTTGGAAGCTCGTGTACTCTCAGCTTTCCTTTGCCCAAAATCCGAACAATTCGCCACCTCTTGTCGCGGGAGATCGGCCTGGTTTCCATAATTTCAACCAGGTCTCCCACCGCACATTCATTTTTCTCGTCATGGGCCTTAAATTTCTTTGAGGTGCGCACCACCTTCCGGTAAAACGGATGCCGGTAGCTGCGCTCAATCTCAACCACCGCAGTTTTATCCATCTTGGAACTCACCACCACTCCGGTCCTGATTTTTCTTTTTCCTCTTTTTAAACTGAGCTTGCCGAAGTTTTCCACTACTTTCCTCCCTTTTCTCGAATTATGGTCAAAATTCTCGCGATCTCCCGCCGCAGCTCCCGGAGCTTAAGCGGGTTCTTGAGCTGCTGATTAACTTTGGCAATTCTTGAGAGCATGAGCTCCCGCCTGAGTTCATCTTCCCGCTTCTTCAATTCTTCGATATCCAACTCTCGAAGTTCAGCGCTTTTCATGATTCAATTCCTCTCAGCATATTATGCTTTCACCACAAATCGGGTCTTAATCGGCATCTTAAAACTTGCCAAGCGAAAGGCTTCTTTGGCATCCGCCACCGATATCCCTCCGATTTCGAAAATAATGTGCCCTCTTTTAACCGGGGCTACAAATCCTATGGGAGCACCCTTGCCTCCCCCCATGCGGGTTTCAGCCGCCCGGGCCGTAATTACCTTATCTGCAAAGGCCCTCATCCAAACCTTTCCGCCTCTCTTGAGGTAATGGGTGAGCGCCTTCCGTGCCGCTTCGATCTGGTTGGTGGTCAAATGCCCGCACTCCATGGCTTGCAGCCCAAATTCCCCAAAATTTATGGCCGCGCCCGCCGAGGCCCGGCCTCGAACTCTTCCTCTTTGGTGCTTTCTGAACTTGGTCTTGGCTGGAATCAATACCATCTACTTCTCCTTTGCCTTCTCCTCTGTTTTCTCCTTAACCTTCGCTTTTTCCTTCAGAACTTCCCCCTTATAAATCCAGACCTTCACTCCAATCTTTCCATAAAGCGTCATCGCCTCGGTAAATCCATATTCAACTTTGGCCCGAAGGGTTTGAAGCGGCACCCTTCCCGCCCGGTACCATTCCTTGCGCGCAATTTCAGCTCCCGCCAACCTTCCTGCCACCATCACTTTTACCCCTTTTCCGCCTACTCGCAAAGCCTTGGAAACCGCCTGTTTCATGGCCCGGCGGTATGCCACCCTCCGCTCCAGTTGAGCCGCCACCGCCTCCGCCACCAAAATAGCACAAGCTTCAGGATTTGATTCTTCATGAACATTTAATTGAATCTGCTTGCCCGTCATCTTCATAAGCTCTTCCCGAATAATCCCGATTTCCTTCCCGCCCTTTCCGATAATTAAGCCGGGTCTGGCTGTGAAAAGATCGACTTCAATCTGATTGGCTTTCCGGCCAATCAAAATCTTAGAAATTCCGGCCTTGTATAAATTGTTTTTCAAATACTTTCTTAATTCGATATCTTCCGCAAGGTTTTTACCGTAATCCTGGTCATTGGCATACCAAAAGCTTTCCCAGCCTTCAATCACTCCAACCCGCAGTCCTTTAGGATTAACCTTTTGTCCCATTAGCCTTCCTCCTTAGGACGTTTCTTACCGGCACCCTTTCCCTTTCTTTTAGCTTGTCCAGTGGCTGGCCCCTTTTCGGACGGTGCCGGAGTGGGGCGGGGGCTGACCCAGACCGTAACATGGCTCGTCCTTTTTTTTACAGGATCAATTCGTCCGCGAGCCCGGGGCTGCCATCTTCGCATGGTAATCCCCTTATTTACATAAGCCTCGGTTACCAGCAGATCTCCTTCCCCCAGTTTATAATTATTCTTGGCGTTGGCCAGAGCCGATTTAACAACCTTTTCCAGGATTCTGGCTCCCTTTTGCGGCATAAAACCTAACAAGCGCAAAGCTTCAACCGCTAATTTCCCCCGCACCAGCTCTAAGACGCGCCCCAGCTTGCGCGGCGAAATCTTAATCCACTTGGCTTGTGCTTTAACTTTTATCATGTGAGCGTAGTAGATTTCTCAGTCGGCACCCCATGCCCTCGGAAGAGACGGGTATGCGCAAACTCCCCCAATTTGTGACCAACCATATTTTCAGTAACATAGACTGGAATATGCTTTATTCCATTATGCACCGCAAATGTGTAACCGATCATCTCCGGCACAATCGTGCAATTTCTGGCCCAGGTTTTAATAACCTTCTTCTCGCCTGCAATCTGCATCTTTTGCAGCTTCTTCAACAACTTTTCATCAACGTGCGGACCTTTCTTGATTGAACGTCCCATTTTTTATTTCCTCCGGATAAGTATAAAACGATCGCTTGGTCTTCGCGGCTTCCTGGTCTTCTTTCCCAGGGTCGGTTTTCCCCACGGGGTAACCGGATGGATCTTGCCAATAGGAGATTTCCCTTCTCCTCCACCATGGGGATGGTCGCAAGGATTCATGACCACTCCTCTCACCCGCGGGCGCCATCCCCGCTGTCTTTTCTTCCCCGCTTTACCAAGGACAACATTCTTGGCCTCCAGGTTTCCAATCTGTCCCACCGTGGCCCGGCAAGAAACATGAACCATGCGCTGCTCTCCCGAAGGCAGCTTGATAATGGCG
>Ga0111227_1013_pt1 | contig 48356 bp, 35 predicted proteins | sample DeeMarSWOR152_54_FD_80391 | JGI IMG/M metagenome (GOLD analysis project Ga0111227, IMG submission 80391) | candidate division WOR-1 bacterium DG_54_3 | reverse complement strand
AATCGTCGAGTAGGGCACGTTGACGATCGCCGCAAACCGTGCACCGGTTTTCTTAATGTTTTTGACTACTGACACAACATCCATGGTTTCGCCAGACTGGCTGATGGCAATAATGAGGGTGTCCCTGTCAACGAGGAGGAAGTTCTCGAATTCTGAGGCAATAACCGTGTGTGCCTCTATGCCCAGGCAATTCAGCAAAAAACAGCCGACGAGGGAAGCATGATAACTGGTACCGCAGGCCAGAAAGACCACACGCCTGCTTGATTTCACCATGCTGGCAAGCTGCGCAAGTCTATCCCTCTGAGTGGTATCCAGTGATTGGATCAACCGTTCAGAGACGACTGGCTGCTCCTTTATTTCCTTGAGCATGTAGTGTTCAAAGACTCCCTTGGTTTCTTCCCTTCTCGACCAGGTGAATTTCGTTACCTGCTTTTCGAGGGGATTTCCATCCTTATCAAAGAAGTCATACCCATCGCCGCCAACAATTACGAACTCATTATCTTCAAAGAATATTGCCCGATTAGAATCATCGCTGAAGGCGTATATATCGGATGCGAGGATGAACCTGTCCTGGCAGATCCCCAAAACGAGCGGGGAATCCTTCTTAAACGCATAGAGGTGGTGGTCGTCCTTCACAAACAAAACCACCGCGTATGTTCCCTCTACCTCGTGGATGAACTTCTTAATTGTTTCGCCAATCGTATTGCCCGATTTCAGGCTAATATCGAAGTAGTGAGGAATTACTTCACTGTCGGTTTCGGATGTAAATCGGCAGCCCTGGTTTTGAAGCCTTTCCCTCAGCTCCTGAAAATTCTCGATTATTCCATTATGAACCGCAAATATGGTCTTTTCCGTGTTGTAATGAGGATGTGCATTAACCTCAGTAATTCCCCCGTGCGTTGCCCACCGAGTATGAGAAATTGCCAAAGTTGTCCTAATGCCATCCGCACTATTGGCCAATTTGTCGATATACCCGATATCTTTCCTCGTTACCCCTTCAAACGTTGTGAACCCACAGGAGTCATATCCTCGATACTCAAGCCTCTGCAGTGACCTGATGAGGTCACCTTTCACTGAAAATGTATCTTTCGCTATTATGCCGATTATGCCGCACATATTCCCTAAGCGCTCCTCTCTCTTCTGCCAGCTTTGACTCTTTCGGGACGAATAACGAATACCCCTCTATCATTCGGCCCCGGAGGATTCCACTTCAGGGGTACTTCGTTTCTGACTGGGTGGGAAAACTTCATTCTCGGTTTCTCCTTCCCGGTTTCGATTAGTTTTTTCAAAACACTCGGGGCAGATGGTGTGAGTCGTGCGGTTATCATCAAAAGGGATCTTCTCTCCAATTACACGACCGCATTCCAGACAGACGATTTTCATTTTGATACCTCCTGGCTAAATCGATAACTGAAACCCTCTGACCGACCTCAAAAATCTGAACTGATACTCCCCGAAAAAGGTTGCAGGATCTTATAGATAGTGTATTTCGGAGGCCATCTTTCTCACTTTTATATCTCCTGTGGTGGTTCAGCTGTGAGCGAACAAGGTCTCTATCACCCTTCTTTAACCGCCTATCGATGGTTAAAGAGAGGCAAAATTATGCGAGAATCTGCTATGATTCCTGACACTCGACCATCCTTCCCCGAAGTTGATGGGTTGGTATGTAGTCCTGGCTGATTCTCAAATCGCATGTGTAAACATTCCCTCCTCTATCTCCCCATCGCCCTGAGCCTCGTTTTACCGGCCATCTCCAGATACCTTCGCTCCCTCTCTTCTTTTACCTGGTCCTTAATTCGCTTCACGTGGCCCCGGCCCAAGCCCTTGACCTCACAGCCAAGTTCGAAATACCGTCTAATCTTGAGATCATCCAGAATGCCGAAACAGTCAATCACCGCTATCGGGCCGCCCACAGTCTCCAGCACCTCGTCCGGGTTGAGAATCAAATAGGGTTGGTGCCTCACAGCAAAAATGATTGCATCCACCCCACGCAAGGCCTTCTTCAGGTCCTGTTCCACGTGGAGGGTTTCCATCTTCTCCTGGCCGCGGAAAAATCGTTTCAAACTGTGTGTGGGGGAAGGGTACTCATCCTGCTTTTCGAATTCCCACCAGTGAAGAATATAGGGATCGTGCACCCGTAGCTCGGCCCCCATTTCGGTTAGACGTCGCACAATCAGTTCCGAACCGCTGTATTTGGTATCTCCCACATCCTCACAGTAGGATGCCCCGAGAACGAGGATTTCCGCGGCTGCCAGAGGGCGGCTCATATTGCGAAGCGCATCGCGGGTAAGCTGGGCAACATGCAATGCCCGGGTATCGTTAATATCTATGGCTAGTGGCGTAATCTTGAAAATATCGTCCCCGTGGATGTGCCGGTAGGCCCAGAGGCCCAGCCCCCCATCCTTGGGCAGGCAGTAGCCGCCGATGCCGGGGCCGGGGAATATGATGTTGTCGTGCGTGGGCCGGACTCTTATGGCATCGATCACCTTGATTAAGTCGACGCCGTTTCGCTCGGCAAACAAACTCCACTCATCGAGAAAGGCCAGAAGAGTGGCCCTGAAGCTGTTTTCCACGATTTTCGCCGTCTCCGACTCAATAGGCCGATCGAGCACCGTAAGGGGGTACTCATCGGTGTTGATTATTTCCTTGAGGAACTTCGCCGCCCTGTGCGTGGCTTCCTCGTTGATGCCGCTGCAGACCCGCCAGAAATTGCGGATGCTGTTGACGTATTGCTTTCCGGGCATCACCCTCTCAAAGCTGTGGGCCAGAAGCGGATCGCTTTTGATGCCCCGCTTGCGAAATACCTTTCTCATGATGGGGTAGGCCACCTGTTCGGTGGTGCCCGGGGCCACAGTTGTCTCGATCAGAACCAATGTTTTCGCGGGTGTGTGTTCGGCGATGATCTCCAGGGACTCCTCCAGGGCGGCCATATCCGCTTGACCTTCCCGTATGTTTCCAAGCGACTCTTTTTGGTAATCGCACTGAATGTCCACTACCACCACATCCGCGAGTTTCAGGGCGTCGTAAGTGAACGTGGCAACGAGGGTCTTCTTCTCATTCACACAGCGGTGGATCATCGGAGCCACTTCGGGATCCTCGGCTTTCACCGGCGGTATACCCCGGTTCAGCAGGGGAATCTTCCAGTAACTGCGGCTGCTGGGCCGCTGCATGCCGATGACGAACTTTGTTGGGTTACCCTTCTTGTCCTCAGTATCAGCTATCACCGCGGCCATCACCGCCCCCACAAATCCAACGCCCATCACCACCACAATCTCCCGTCCCAACAAACGCTGCTGGCTCACCAGAGCCTTCAGGCGCTCGAGCTCCTTCGCATAATCCCCGGGACCGGGCAATCGAAACTTCTCACCATCAGGACTGAAGGAATATTCTGCAACCACGTTCATCCTCCGTTTAGGCATTTACCTACCTCTGCATGACTTAGGAACGGATAGATAACAAGAAGCGAAACAGGGGTAAAGTGAGAATGGGAAACTGACTTAGATAGAGCTATTAAACAGCCACCGACTGAACATTGAGGTTAGGTATTCTTCATATGAGATTCGCAACCTGGATAATGAACTCTTCGGCAAATTTAATGGTCGCTCTCGCTTCGCGCTCGGAAATGGTTCCTGCTAATCGATAGACTGCCTGATGGCGTTTCTTGCGAATTCGATCGAGTCGGTTAATTGTTGGCTTGAACGATGGCTCGAGGGATGCATGAAGAAAGCGGATGACGGTCTTGTGCCTGTCAGGACCCTTGGGCCGGAAGCCTTTGGCATACATCACGGCAAAACCAGCCTGCAGAGCAGCGTTGTAAGCCACGATGAGAGCCCAGTCCAGGCTAATGTTCATTAGCTCTTGGGCTGTCTTCATATCTCGTCGAGCGAGTTTTAAAAGCTCCTTAATTTCTGCCTTAGCAACCCGGCAATGTTCAATCAGTCCTGCCCGTTCCAAGTGCTGATAGGTCATTTAGGTCTCCAATCAAAAAGACCTTCTCGTGGGTCAAGACATCCATGACGAAGGAATTTTCCTGTGTCACGCGTTCCTGCCATTCTTCCACACTGAAGAGCGTATAATTCACCGTTCGGGCAAGCTCCTCTTCGATATTGTTAATGGTTCGATCTAAAGTATCTAAGTCCACCTCGCCGATGACCATCAGGTCAATGTCGCTGGAAGTTACCTCGGTTCCTTTAGCTGTGGAGCCGTAGATAAAGGCAACCCGAATGTCCCCCAACATTGAGAGCGCTTCTCTCAATCTATCGCCGATTGCCTCGGTCTTCAAAATGAGAAGCTTCAGCTCAGGGAACAGGAAGTGCTCTCCGTTGGCCTTGTAGTAAATCGCATTGGCACGACGTTCTTCCTGGATCAGTCCCAGTTCAGATAGGTTCTGGAGTTCAAGACGGACGTTGTTATATGTCTCACCGGTGATCCTGCTGATTTGGCGGATATAAAATGCTTCGGCCGGATGGGTGACGAATAGGGTGAGAAGCCTTACCCTAACCCTGGATGTAAACAGTCTTTCGAGCATGGCAATGTTATACCGAACATCTCTGTTGTTCAAATGAACACTTTTTGTGTTCATCTTAGCGACCCGTGACTGAATTGTCAACCTTATAGAATACTCTATACCTCATTTCAATGCCTGTCCCCACATTTTTACTCGATACGGGGAAAGTTGACCATACAAGCAGAGCCCCCGGTGGAGCATAATTCTCAGTAAATAGGGGGTATCAGTATAATACGCTCGACGAACACGTCTTTCCTAATCCGCAGTCATCGGTCGGTGGTCAACGGTCTTTCACGCCTCTCTTCTCTTTTATTTTCAATCGTTTACATTAGATATGTGAGGATGTCTTCCAGGAAGAAATATCTTTTGTCTCCCACGATCTTGTGATAGACGGCACGCTCGAGGGACACCTTTCGGGGTATTGCAAAGGCAGCTTCTTATGCGGGTTCTCCTAATTCAATACCTGTCCCCGAATTTCTTATTTCCATTTGATCCTCTGTTTCGTGAAATTTCCTTACCATTCACGAAAATGCACGGCCTCTTTTTTCAAGCTCTTTTAAAAAGTAGCCTGTCCCCTTTTTGTCAGCAAAGCCATAACCTTTGGTGAAGAAGATTTCTCCATCTTTGACAAGGGCGAAAACTACACCGGGGATGTGCAGTTTTTCCATATGATCGGCAAAGAATTTGTCCAAAAAAACTTCAATTTCCTTTGAATCAGTCGGTCCACTTGTTGAGGTGGCATAAGCCTGAGCCAAGCAGGGCCATGTGAACAGTAGTAGAGCTAAAATGGATATAGTACCCCCATAGATAGGCTTTATGCTGGGAAGTATTCGTTTTTTCAATGCCCCTTGTTGCCTTTGATAATCTTGTATCTAGTCCGAATTGTATATAACATTCTTATAGAATAGAAATTTTTATCAATCACTAAAATCACCAGTTAGCCCGACATAATTCATTCGGCCCTTCACGTTGGCACCTTTCGGGCACCATGTTAAAGATGCTGCTATATTCATCTAGCAATGAAACTGTTAATAGAGGGCATAGAGTACTTTAGCGGTAGATACGACCACAAATTCTTGTGAGTGGCTTTATTTTTCTCACAGAAATCATAAACGGCAGAAAGTTTCTGCGGGATTTGATGATTCACTGAGATCGAAAAGCTTGACCTGAGAGGCCTTTGTTTGCTCCCATACTTTGGCGTCATCATCAAATCCGTGCAATGAAAAAATTTTTATGCACTGGAGTCCCTCTGTAAAGTAATATTCAACCATGTCTTCGAGTTCTTTTGCGGTCATTTTGTGTTTATCAAAGAATATTTTGGCCGCTAGACCTTTCCCCTTTCTTGTTATAAAGTGATTATTGGCAAAAAAACTTCTTAAAGGACCGGTGAAATTTAAAGGTTTTAGAAGAATATCCCCCCAAGGGTTTGGACTCTTGTGCACATTCGTTCCCCATTTACGTTTGTATCGGAAGAGACCATCGTTTAACAATGGACGGCTTCCTAAAAAATCAATTTCATGACAGCCATGTTCGTACCCATACATAATAGTGAAATAATAGAGTGCGCTGAAGGCTCCATCGAACATTTCTGCTTTAATATCGTCCGGAACTCCGACCCAAACGTAAGCCAATCGTCCTGCCAGATTATGTAATAATACGCAAGCCACTACTTCCTCTCCGCGGATTATCTGCATTAGCTCACCCTTGCGGCATTGGCGCATGAATTTCGCTTCCGGTTCAATGAGTGCACCATCTCCAAATCGTTTCTTAATATAGGGAATGTACATTTGATGATAAAAAGTCTTGAAGTCTTCTTCGGATTTGGTAATCCTAAAAATGAAACCGTATTTGCGCACTTTTCTCATATCCGTCTTTTTGGTGTTTTTGCGAAATCTATCTAAAACACCTTCCCAGGTGTCCGGTACCTCAAACCTTTGCCGTATCCATTGGGGGATTTGAATGAATTCCTTCCTCGGGAGCATTTTACAAAAGAGCAATTCGACATCGGCAAACAGTAAATCAACACTATCTTTGTACTTGTTGAACCAAGCATTAGTATACAGCGAATTGATATTTTTATGTTTTTCCTTAACTTCAAATTCGGAATACATTTCACCGAAAATGAACGCAAAGTTTTCGTAATGACCCATATAGAAGGTTGTTAATGATTGTCCCGTGTGCTTCTCTTTTCCCAGAACGATAGCAGCATCTGATTTATAAAAACGGATTGAAGCTGATAATTCCCACAAATACTCCAAAAAAGCTCCTATATTTTTGCGGGTTGATCTCAAAAAACCGATTTTATTATTGCATTCAGGTTTGGTTTGGCTTGTGGGAACTTTGAAGTTCTGCACTTTTTCCAGTTCTTTCGTGTCCATAGTTTTTCGGATCCCAAATCCCTCTGAGACATTTACCTTCGGTTACTGTTCGCCCCCAGCATCCGCCACCGCACGCATTACGGTGCCTACATGTGGTGCACTCTCCTTCCGGCTCTCCAGTCCTGAAGGTCTTAAAACCGTCTTGCCATATTTTCCTGAATGAGGTCTCCTTAACATCTCCTTGGGAATATTTCGTATCATATACAACCTGGCAGGGCAGCACATGTCCATCGGGCATAATTACACAAAATGTCAGTCCAGACGGGCAAAAGAAAGGGGAGTTCTTTGTGCTAGTATCCATGCATCCCAAATAACCAAGCTCCTCTGATAGTTCGACATCAAAGGCTTTCCTCATGTTTATAACATAATGAAACAGTTCCTCGATCCGATCGGGTGAGAGCGCCCAATTATCATCAGAGGCTCGCCCGACTGGGATAGCTAATGTTAATCTCCACCGATTGATTCCATACTCCCTTAGCTGTTGAAAGAGGTTAGGCAGCTCGTTGTAGTTTCCTGAATGCACCAGCGTATTTACTACGCGGAGCGGGATTTTGATCTCGGTATAATAACGGATAGCGTCTAGAGTTATTTGATAAGCCTCAGGATATCCACGGTTTTTGTTGTGTGTTTCTTCCAGCCCATCGACGCTGGTCCAAATGCTATCAAAACCCGTATTCTTGATGTGATCTTTAAATCTGTTATAAAGTAGACTGTTTGTTATCATGCCTACCTTCATACCCCGCTGTTTTGCATAATTAAGGACTTCAAAGAGATCCTTCCGCATTAAGGGTTCACCACCAGTAACAAAAAAGTATCTTACTTTTAATTCCTTCAGTTCATCTATAACCCTTTTGATTTGTTCGGTTACTAATTCTTCGCATTTTACCTCATTGGCGCTGGCTTCACAGTAAACGCAGCGAGAATTGCAGCGATACGTAGCAAGCCAATGTACGATGAGTGGTCCGGGTCTTAGCCCGCTTTTTCGAAGAAAATTCACATAGGAGCGTTTCCACGCGAAATAATGGTTCCTATACATCTGACCGAAGATCGGTATTTTTTGAATATGATTACTCCATATGAACACTGGCAAATCCTTTTTGCTAGGACGCTACAGAAATATGGGATAATGTATACAAAACTCGGTTTGGTGCAGCTCGATCAATTCATACTGCTTGTTGTCTCTCAGTGAATAAGCAGTAATTACCATCAGGAGCATAAGATCCCTATGAGGAATCGTGGTTTGGTTTCTATTCACTTGTTACCTCTTGGCCCTTTTTTCCCACCATTCCAGCAGGTAATAATATGGATTTACCGGAACCGAGGCGAAGATATCAGTATCGGTGTCCTTGCCAAAGCAGGAAGGATTGAGCCTCATTTCGAAATGAAGGTGATCGCCTATGCGGGCATCGAACCCTGTGTGTCCGGTCAGGCCGATCACCTGTCCTTTCTTGACATGGTCACCGGTAGAGACAAGGATCTTCGAAAGATGATGAAAGCGATAGAGAATGTTCTCGCCTTTTGGACCCACCACCGCATCACCGTAAATATTTATGGCTTTACTTTGTATTTTGCTATCCACATCAGCGTCCTTATTGTAGACCTTATATACGACAGCATCAACCGGACTGAGTACCCCCTCCGGCACGCCATGTCGTGAAGCATATATATCGATCGCGGTGTGCATACCGTATTTGGTTCGATGGAGCCAATTACCGAATTTGTTTCGTGTCCAAAGCGGCTGATTCACAACGAAAGTGCCCTCGGTATTTTTCATGATTGGCTTGTTACCGTCCCATAAGGCGAGTCTTAGGTCTTTCGAGAGCTTGAAATTCCTATAATTGTGAAAGGGTGATTTGTTTTTGCTGTTAATTTTAGAAAAAACAAGCTCGGTTATTTCGACCCCAATCTTTATACCATTTAGTTCTAACGGGCCAATGCCTCCTTCGTGGGCATCAATCATGCCGCAGTAGGCAAAATGGTCTTGCCCATCTACCCTAACAGTCACCCGCACCCGGGGGCACGAATACCTGCGGCTTTCAGCTTTTATTTCAATTACACGGACACAGGTTTCACTGCCATCATGCTTAACTACTTGAATCACGTCCCCTACATCAAGGTCGAGATAGTATGGTATGATCTGGTATTTTGGAGTGTCAGCAAAATTGATCTTGTAAATGGAAAGTGGTTGACTTGTATTGTTTATTTCTAGATTGTTCTGTTTGTTGACATGAAAAAAAATTCGGTCGACTGTTATGACAATTAATCCTGTAAGGAAGCAAGCTGCAATGACGGAAAATAATATTAACTGCATTCTAATTTTAATTCTTAGCATTGACGCTATTTATCAGAGATGTCTCATTACTGAAGTCAAAAGGTCCTCTTTTCAATTGTCCCGCGGCTGATGTCATTAAATAAGTGTACATTCGTTGCAAACAAATTCTCAATCTTCTCAAGGTAATCTTCATGATAGACGGTTTAAAGTGTCCCTGGCCTCACAGAGCGTACGATTATCGGACGAAATTTTTACCTAGTCTGAGGTCAATATGAAAAAGAATCACAAACGACAGAAATCTTCTTCCGGATGTAAACGATTGGTGAGATCGAAAAGCCTTAGTTTGTGTGATTCAACTTTGGCGAATTCCCTAGCATCATCCTCAATTCCTGATAATGCAAATATTTTTAGGTGATCTAGGCTTTCTATGAAATAACATTTCTTAATATGTTCAAGGTCATTTACATTTAATCTATGTTCATTGAAAAGTATTTTACCTACAAGTCTTTTCCCGTCTCTGGTTATAAAGTGATTGTTGACAAAGAAACTAATGATAGGAATGGTAAAATTTAACGGCTTTAAGAGGATATCCCCCCTGGGTACACGGCTATCCTGCAGGTATGTTCCCCATTTCCGTTTATATTGAAACAAGCCGTCGTTTAGTAAAGGGCGGCTCGGTCCAAAATCTATTGTTTGGTTGCCATATTCGTATGCGTATAGTATGATAAAGTAATCAAGAGCGGCAGAGGCTCCCTTCAACATCTCAGGTTCTAGATTATCAGGGACTCCAACCCATTCGATGGATAGCGGACCTATGTTATTTATCAAGGCGCCATATATTACTTTTCCACCACGGATTAGTTGCATCAATTGGCCCCTGCGGCATTTTCGCAGGAATTTCGTTTCTGGGACTATGATTGCTTCATCTCCATATCTCTCCTTGATATAAGGGACATACATTCGGTGATAAAAGGTCTTAAAATCTTCTTCGGAATTTGTGGTTCTATGGGTGAAGCCATATTTGAGTACTCTTCTCAATTCCTTTTGAGCACTCTTCCGGAAGCTATTCCATACAGCTTCCCAGCTATCCGGCACGTCAAACTTTTGCCGTATCCACTGGGGGATTTGAATAAACTCCATCCATGGAAGGGTTTTGCAGAGCAAGAGTTCAACATCCGCGACTACCAGATCCACAGTACCTTTATACCTTTTTACCCAACTCCTTATGCCTAACGGATTAATGTTTCTGTGTTCCTCAATAACTCCAAATTCTGAGCATATCCTCCCAAAAACAAATGCAAAGTTATTGAAATTGCCTACATAGAGGGCTTTGACAGGTTGTCCAGAGTGTTTCTCCTTTCCTGAAACAATCGCTGCACTAACTTTGTACAATCGAGCATTACGGAATAATTCCCATAAACACTCCAAACCTGCTTCTAGGTATTTGTGTGCTCTGCTGAAAAATCCAACCTTATTATCGCTTCTAAACCTAGTTAGGCCTTTGAAAGTCCTGAAGTTTTGAGGGTCAGATTTTTCTTCATTGCTGTGCTTTTTCATATTCCAAATATGTCTCTTAAAGATAGGCATGAGAACGTTGTATCGTCATTAACCTCAGAACGATAAATCTGTTATTCAAAATCGTTATCCTTTGGAAGGAGCCTTTAGCACATCCATGGCTATTAGATGGTCAAATGTCTCATGTTTTCGGATGACACTTGATTTGCCATCAGAGACCATAACGATACCAGGGCGTGGGAAAGAAAAATTTGACGAGTTGGATGAAAAATAGGCACCTGCGTCCATAACTGCAAGAATATCTCCCGACTGGAGATCAGGCAAATATCGATTCTTGACCATCCAATCTGCTGATGTACAGATTCTGCCCATTATGTTATAGATTTGATTCATTCTATCATTTGCCCGATTGGCAACAAATATTTCGTGATATTCATAGTCACATGGAAAGGTCGAAGATAACCTCCCTGCATCGCTTATGGCAAACAGGGTGCCGTCTTTTTTAGTCTTGATAACATGGACCTGTACGAGCAAGAACTCAGATCTACTGGTAATAAAACGCCCAGGTTCAATGAGTATTTTCGGCATTGGGAGATTGTTTTTTAGACAAAATTTATTCATACTATTTATTATTTCCGAGAGAAATAAGTCTATGGGCTGACAATCACGCAAGGTTGGAGGCCTTGGAGGGCATCCGAATAACCGATATATGCCATATTCCGCCCGTGACATAGTTTTTGTGGTTGGGACTCCAAAGCCACCGCCAATGTCGAGATATGGTATTGTGACTCCTGTTTCAACACCTATCTGATACATGAGTTTTAATGCTCTGAGGGCACAACTCTTATGATATGATGCATTTTTGGCATTACTGGTAACATGAAAATGGAGGCAAGCCAAATCCAGGTGATCATCATAAGATATTATTCTCTTGCAAGCCTCTATGGCCTCGCCGCTCTCAATCTCAAGCCCAAATTGGTCTTGAGTCATCCCAAGTCTAATGCCTACACGCACTTTTTTATCTAATTGCTTAGCCAGTCGGTATATCCTATCTATCTCAGCCCAGTGATCAATGTTAATGGCCAGTATCTTCATGTTGATTGCTCGCATGATGCTCTCATCTGTTTTGTTTACCCCATTGAAAACAATCATGTTTGCGGGAACACCCAATTTTTCCGCGAGCCACAGTTCGTAAGCTGAAATAACTTCAGCCCCGATCCCCAGATTATGGATTTCTCTTAGAATGCCAGGGATGCAATTCGTTTTGTAAGAGTATAAAACTTTTGATCCGGAAGGGGCACTAGATATCGGTTTTATCAGATCTTGGATGTCCATGAGAAGCTGTTTTCGGTTAACAACCAAAAGAGGTGAACCGTAGTTTTCGATCAAATCGACAGTATCCAAACCATTAACTTCTATATGGTTTTTATTATTCGCTCTTAGATTCCAGAACTTTAGATCATGTAATTGGCTTTTCAATTGCCACCTTTTAGATAGTCTTACCAAAGATCTTGACAGCATTTTATTCCAATACTTAAGCATTTTTAGATAAGAGAGCAGAGAAAATCATCTACAGTTCCGCACGTAGAAAAACTTGTACATCCTGGACCTCAGCTACGCTCCTCTGGAAAAAGTGGAACTTCGTGTTGACGGCATAAATGAGAACGCCCATCAGCGCCGTGATCAGCAGGCAGCTGATGCTCGTGTAAACAAAATCCGATACCCATCCAGCGTCCGTTACCGAGAGCAATTTAAACATGATGCCAGCTAAGGAGAGGACTACCACGTAAGGTAGAGCAACAAGAACCAAGAAGGATACGGATCTTTTGATTGACATCTTTACTGCATGAAGAGATGAGACCATGGTAAGCGAGGAATAGACAATGAAGCCTAAGGATGTACCTACTGCAACTCCAATGATTCCTTCTCCAATTCTGATGAAGATGTAGTCAGCTACGGCTCCAACAAGGACAGAGATCCCTGTAAGCGCCAAAAGTAGTTTCTGTCTGTTCAATGAAATAAGCATATTCGCGGGCATTCTGGCGATAACCATAAAAAAAATTGCCAAAATGAGAATCTGTCCTGGTACGATGGCGAGCACATATTTTGGGAGAAGCCATTTGATGGGTAAATGGAGTGCTAAAAACAAAATCCCGAGCAGTGGGCATGCCAGATAACTCATAATCAACGTTGGTTGCGTGAGGTACCTTTCAAGATCTGAGGGTATTCCAGTCTTTCCGTAAGTTTCCATAACCCTGGGGTAGAGCACAATCGACACGGCGCTTGGCACCAGCATGATCGTATTCGCGATATATGATTGCACGGCGTAAATCCCAAGGTCCTCCTTGCTCATGAGCAGCCAGATAGCAAGTTTATCTACATTCCAAAGAAGTATCAGCAGGGCTCCTGAAGCCATTATCGGAAAACCAGTCTTTATCAGCTCCCGAAGAAGGGGTGTATTCCAATTGGGCAGAGGAATTAGTGAATGACCCTCCCCCGCGTATACTAACATCACAAAATAGGACAAGCCCAGGACCAACAGAAATCCCTCTATGCTGAAGTAATAGGCACACAAGGTCCCTAAGACAGTGGAGCATAATGCAAATCCGAGCATTATCTTACTAATCCGACCGAATCGCTTCTCAGCCTGCAGTTTTAAATGTATAAACCAATAAACTTGGCTGATAAAGAAGATGCAAACCAGAATGCTCCATGATCCTTGAATGTCAGCATTCCAAACCTTCTCAGAAACAAGAAGGATAGTAAAAATCCCGATTGCGGTGACGGCAGAGGATGATAGGTTGAATGCGATTACAGTCCTTTTGATATTATCAGCACGTGCGCGGTCTCCCCTGCCCACGGCATAAGGGACCTCGCGTATCATGGCTTCATGAGTACCAAGATGGGCATACTGGAGGAATAGAAGCACGAGTTTCATCTCAGTCCATATACCAAAAATTGCCGGACCAAAGATTCGTGCCAATAAAAGGCCTCTAATAATGAATAGGGCCTCGGACAAGTAATGTGCTATAGAGAAATATGATATATGGGCGAATGCACTCCTTTCAGCGTCCGCCACATTATTTGCAGGTGAAATCACTAGTTATTGATGCCTTAAACCTTCAGATGCCAGTAGTTCAACCTGTACTATTGAGATAAGGTAGGGGATTATGAAGTTTCTAAGTAAAGAGGTACTATGTGTCGCATTGTAGTTTTCGGATGAAGACAGAACAAAACATGCATGAGCTCAGGATTCTTGTTAACTATTCCACAGTTCGCCGTGGTATTTTCTAAAAAGATTATCAAATTCGCAAGCTATGCTCGGTGAAGCAAATTTGGTAACTCTCTTTCGGGCCAATTCTGCTAGTCTCCTTATCTCTTCCTCATCCTTGATGAGCCGTTCGAGAGCCTCTCGTAAATCCTTCACATTCCCGGGCTTTGTCTGTATGGCAGCATCCCCAACCACCTCCGCACAGCCGAAGGCACTCGTCGTGATAACGGCACATCCTGCGTTCATCGCCTCAAGGAGAACAACGGGGAAGTTTTCTTGAATCGACGGAAATACAAATATCTTCGCAGACTGGTAAAGCTCACTCAATTTCCTGCCCTGTACAAAACCGAGGAATTTTGTTGAAGGTACAATCTTTTCTGCTAGCGCCCTCAGTCTGGGCATATAAGGGCCATCTCCAGCTATATATATTTCCCAGTCTGTATTCAGATTAGCTATAGCCTTAAGAAAGTACTGGACTCCCTTGCGTTCGAACATTCGCGTCACCACCAAGATACGGTTTTTCTTAAATCCTGTGCTGTTTTTTGAGAAATCATAGGCATACGGGATCACCTCTATGGGTACATCAAACTGAGCCTGTGTCAGCCGCTTCAAAAAATGTGATGGGGTGGTGATAATCATACTATTTTTAACTATTTGCATCCATAGGACTCGGATAAATTTGTGCGTGTAACAAAATCGGTCTGCATTATAGCCAGGAATATCCGACCCATGTGCGGTAATGATATACGGTAAACCAATCTTCTTCCAAAGCATGTAGGAAGCAATTCCTGACGGAACGACAAAATGAGTATGGTTCAAATCATGGTCAATCTTGCGAGCTAGTTGAAGTGCTTTGTAATATAAAGGAAGAATTTGTGTTAACATCTCAGGTATGGTTACATAGTGTTTAAATCGCCGTATGCACCAAACACGATGAACTCTTACCCCGTTAATCTCTTCGTACGCCGGCAAACTCTTCATGCCAGAAGTGACGATATCGATCTCATGACCCAAATTTACTAGCGCCTCAGCCAGATTCCTGGAGGCTACACCTCCCCCTCCTCCAACAGGAGGATATTCATAGTTTATGCATAAGATTTTCATCGACTTATGCCTCTTGCACCTGGGATTTAATCACGCGAAATTTCCCGCCAGACGTTGGTTCAATATTCACAGCCTTCTGGACAACTACCTTGATCTCGTTCCCGAGAACAGAATGCATGACTTTATGGATTTCATCATCTCTAACGGTTACCCGCCTTTTTCCAGTTTCTACTTTTACCGTGAATGTGCCGTAATCTTCCTGGATCACCTGATATCTCGCTATACCCTGCAATTTTTCAAGCTGGCAGGTAAGCTTGTATGGTGATACCCTCCGCCCGTCCTTCAACTGTATGCAATCAAGGCGCCGTCCCTCTACTCTCTCAAGCATGGAGAACCCTCTTCCACACGGGCACGATTCTCTTTTCCCGGGAATCCCAATATCGCCCGTATCAAACCTTATAAATGGCATCGACATCAGTTCAAGATTTGTCATTACGATTTTTGAGACACCATCACCATTTTCAATCGGCAAATACTCAATTATCGTGGTATCTTCTGCCAAATGGTAACCATTATGCTCGTGACACTCCCACCCCACCAGACCCATCTCCGTCAAACCGTAAAAATCATAGATCTCGGCCTTGAACGTACCTTCCAAAAATCGGCGGGTCGGCGCATCTATCATCTCAGCAGTAGTGATTATCTTCTCCGGTTGGAAGCCCAACAAATTCGTACTGCGCATGTATTCGGCAAGCTGCCTGAGGGACGTTGTGCAGCCGTAGAGGAAATCGGGCCGATATCGATTCACCTGTTCGAGCAACAACTCCGGTGGGTCCTGAATCGACGCGTATCGCCACCTGAGCCAATGTTTCGATGCGTTATCTGAATCTGTCACCAGAAGGAGCTTGCGCCCAATGCTATAGCCTGCTGCCCTCAGTCCTCTGAGAAAGAGCGCATTCCGCACGTAAACATAATCCGAATGAAAGAAGACCGTGAACGGTCTGCCGGTTGAACCGCTGCTATGCTCGGTTTTAAGCTTTGTCGGAACCATTGTCCGGTTGATAAGAAACTCAGGGCCATACTCTTGCAGAATAGACTTTGTGGTTACTGGAATTTTCTCCAAGTCGTCGAGGGTGTTTATGTCGGCAGGGGATATGCCCGCATCATCGAAAAGCCTTTTGTAAAACGGGACGTTCTTGTATGCGTGTCGGATGACATGCCTGAGCTTACGCTCTTGAATCTCTTGAATCTTCAGTCGATCCAGCCATTGTGCACGCATCATTAGCCTATATGTCCTGTACATCTTCAGAAAATTCATGATCTGGTCTATCCCTGAAACTTCAATAGATAGCCTTGCAAATCAATAATATCAGCTATTAGTTAAGTCGAAGCCGTTTCATAATATTTTCGTTCGACTCACGGATTAATTTAGTAAGCTCATCAACCCTTGGTTGAGGACTGGATTTGCTGGTGATAGCCTCTGACAAAAGGGTTACAAGTTCATTGGTCATTTCTTTGTGGACGAAATCTTCGACAGTGATAATCTTGTCTTGTAAGCCGAGGAGATGAAAAAATCCAAAAAACTTTTGATTGTATGATAACCCCACTATAGGTGTATCCATGCTGGCAGAGAATATGCTGGGATGCATCCTGCCTCCCAGCATCACGCTCAAGTAGCCTGTCACAGCCTTGTATAGCCTTGGGTCGGTGATCCGTATAAGGCTTTTCCTGGAAGACTTCATCTTTTCAATGACCTCTTCACATGTACGATAGTCCGCCTCATGGGCAACGTTATATGTCGGCATAAACAAAATGTGGGCACGGCACTCATCTGCCATTCGATCAAAAACCTCAGCCAACAATGAGGTCATCCGATCATACTTTTCCTTCCCGGGAATTTTTCTGAGATGGTATTTGACCGCATGCTTATGGGGGATCAGAGTAGGGCTATGGTGAAACCATCTCCGTATGGCAACGCCCACTAGGGGGGGACCGTCGAGTGGAACAGCGTTTTCTTGTAGTATTCGGTACGCCTCTTCCTCAGAACTTGGAGGGAGAATTAGTGCCGGATCGGGAACAATATGGATAGGCTTTGAGGTCAGCTTTTCTGAGGTCTTCTTAGCTTCAGGATCACGTACTGATATTTGATCCATACAAGCAAAAGCAAGCCGTGCAAAAAGACGGCTCGGCGCCCAATTAAGGGGACCTACACCGAGCGAATAACCGATAACCTTTTTAAAAAAAAGCCGAGTAAAAGCTATGCGGACCGTCCAATAAGGCACTTTGACAAGGCTTGCATCATCCTGAAAAAGTCCCCCACCGCCACATAGGATCAGGTCACTCCTCATCGCGGCTTTTACTAGCGATGGTAAGCCTAAAACACCCCTACGAATGGTAGTGGCTCTGAAAAATTCCCGGTCACGGATAAGATCGCCCGAAACCAAGGTGATTTTGATATCTGGATTGATCCTTCTCAATTCCTCACACATTGAAAATACTAACGCCCTGTCCCCCATATTTCCGTCAGTATCTCCTGCAAGGATGAGGATTTTTTTGGTTGCATTCACTGAATTTTTGTGGTGATTTTTCATGTTCATTTCACAGCTGCGCAAGGTTTATGGCAAAGTATATGGACAATTCTTCGTCACAGAAGGGATGTATCTTCAGTTTTCCTTTGGTATTAAAAAGTATTATTCAAAATCCTTTGAATAATTCTTCTTAACAGGATCCAAATCCATACCTGCTAACAAATGATCGCAAAGAAGCGAGCAAGTGGCCCACGTCTCACGAACCAGGAAAACGCTTTGTTCACTCAACTCCCAAGGAGGCCGCTTCGGGATCGAGCTTTAAGGCTAAATACTAAATTCTTGGGGAAGGCCTAAAGCTTGGCAAACAGTTTCTCACTGAACTGACATGCCTTTTGTAACGGTGCCGGATTCTTAAGATACCCATGCTGTTTCATTATATGATTGCAGGTTAGGGTTTCAGTCAGTAATCGAATTGCAAAGCCTGAAAAGCGGGCCTACTCTCGATCTCTCTTGCTCATTGAACCCTATATTTAACAGAAATGATAAAATATCAATATTTCGATGCCTGACCCCCCAAGTTTTTGAGCACGAATACGTCTTCTTAAAATAGTGGGAAAGTTATATGTTATCGATTTTGAGATAAATGCTTTGATTGGCTAAAAATATCATCAGGTGAATCAAGCGGGGGAAATCGCCAAATCAAGGTTTTGCTGTCACACCCCGTGTATACAAGCTCTGCCTGAGGGGTATGTTCCTTTAAGACATCGAGAATTCCGTTAGACAGAAAATATGATTTGAAATCGGCAGTTTCTCCACTTCCGATAATATAAATAAAGCCCCGTTTAGTATTCTTGAAAAGTCCTCCTAGTTCCTCCCCGGTTCCAATAAGAGGTGTATTTGTGTAGATGTTAACCAAAACACCATCGGTCTCTCTGACACGTCCCTTTGCATCACTTAAACCTCTTAGCCAATAGTCTACCTTTCCCAGGTAATATACCTGATGTAAAACATCCTCTGCCAAAACTAAATCCCCGGGTTGCAAATTAATAGTCTGCATGAAGAACCCAGCCCCTTTGTGATCCGGGAACTTCTTGCAACTGGGATTTATGGTGCCTTTAAGTTCAAGTGGTTTTATGAAACCTAAAAATAGAAGACAAGCCGCAACAATATAATATTTCAAACGATATGACCTGAAACGTGTTATAAAACAATTTTCTAAACAAAACACTCCTGCCAAACATGACAAAACAAAAATTGGGACGAATTGAAATGAAAAGCGAGGAGGGAAATACCATATGAAAAAGCTTTGACAAAAAAGTGGAAACAATATGGAAATGAAAAAGAACAAAAAATGATCCGGCACGCGTAATCCAGTAACTATTCTTCGAACGGCATATAGAAAGGGGAAAGTATACAGTAATAATCCTATCGAAAACTTTTCAAAAAACATAAGATATGCGTAGATAGAGAAGTTTCCCACGAAGGCTTTCAATATCTTTCTTATGTTGGGATAGATGTTTGAATTGGATATGAAATAAAATTGGGAGAAAAAAAGCACCAGTAACAAAAGTGTGAGTACAAATAAATAAATTCTAGGACCACTAGAACGTAGGAATAAAATGATACCGCAACAATATAGAAGAAAAGCGGCATGATATTGAACGAAGAAAGAAGCTACAATAGCTCCTGTGAAAAAAGCGATTGAGATCATGAAAGTCATACTTTTATTTTGTTGGATATGAAAAGCCATCCCAAGGGTGAACAAACATAGCAAGAATAAAGCTGCTATGCTAGATAAATGATGAGCAGAAAGGAATTCAAATGCCGATAAGTTGTCTAAGGAGGTTGACATAGTTTGGGCTAATGTGGTGCCGTACTCCGCTGACTGCCAACTTCTCTGAGCCAGGAAGGTTATCCCTGCTAAGATAAAAGCAGAGGAACTTTGTAGCAGCCTTTTTGTTGAAGGGTGTGTAACATACGGGAAAAAAAATAAAAAAGAAGAAAAGATGGCTAATGCATGGAATTGTTGTGCCATAAGATATGCAATAAAGGCTATCAGGAGACTGCTCCACCTTCCATTTCCCTCCCATCTGAACAGCAGGGTAGCAAACAGAATCAAAGATGCTGAAAAGAAAATATACATTCTTGCAGTTTGGGAATAAGTAATCATCCAAGGATTCAAGGCAATTATTAGGACAAATAAAATGTTCCATTTGGGTGGTAAGAAACGTCTCCCCATGAAGAATGCGAAAACAATTCCCAAGGTTCCTGCTAGAACGGATGGAAGCCTTAATGCCCATTCTGAAACCCCAAATATCCAGAATGAGAGCGCAGCCATATATAAATGGAGAGGAGACCTTGGATAGATAAGGCCGCTTGGCAAAGTGGGTAACCCGCTTCGCAAGATACCGAGAGCAGACAATGCTGTGAGGTCTTCGTCTCCATGAAGACCTACGTTACCAAGTCCCCACAAACGCAATGTTAAACCTAAAATGATTATTGAGCCCAAAATGAAGCAAGATTTCTTTGGGTAGGAAGAATCTATTTCCTGTCGGTATACAAAGGAAGACAAAGACTGCACCCCTCTGTTTGAAGAGATCAGGTTAGAGTCGTCTGACAAAATCCGATAGATTTTTGGTTTTTCAAAAGGATCTGTTCTTCTAAGAAACTGCCGGGCTAAGCTCGGAGTTTTGAATGAGTTCGTATCCTAGGAGTCACGCTCCACTCCGCCCCTATGCAACGCGGGAGGCAGTTTCTTCCGCGTGTAACGCACACCGTACCTCAGTGTGCGACCCCTGCTAACTGATTTGCAGCAAGGTAACCCAGGGAAGAATGAAGCCGTTTTTGATTATACACCTCCTCGATGAAATATGGAATCCTCATTTTCAACATCTGTCGAGATTTCGCACTCCCAAAGGCAGACCTCTTCAGAGTTAAGAGTGCAAAAAACTCTCCACCACTGTATTGTCGCAAAGGTTCCCTTTTTGTGACATAATGATTCGAAATCCATTCTCCTTGAGTAAATCCACAAACTCACGGGCCTCGGTCTTTTTTTAGGAGTTTCATACTTTAACGGCCAGAAATCTAATCGCCAACCGATACGCAGTTAATCGAACTCCTCTTTAGCTGCCTTGGAAACTACATATCGGTACTTGCCAGATGCATCCCTTGGTATCTCACTTACCATTTCCACCGTCACATTCACCTCCTGACCCATTCTTTTTTTGATACCTCTCACGATCCGTTGGTTGCCATCAGCTGGATAGATACTTTCGTGGACGTTTAACAATACCCGAACATCATCCACATCTTCCTGAACGACCTTGAATTCTGCCACGCCCTCGATATCACGAATCACATATATAACAACAAGGCCATGTTGCCACCTGCCGTCGGGCGTCAACATAAAATCTGTGGTTCGGCCTTGGATTCTTGACATAGTACTGAAACTTCTGCCACACCGGCAGCTACTATCACCCGGCTGGGCCACGTCACCCGTCCTGTAACGGATAAAAGGCATTCCCCAGGCATCTAAATGTGTGATGACAATCTCACCATCCTGTCCCGGTTTTACCTCCTCCCCGTCTTTCAGATACTCGATTATATAGTTGGGGTCAATAACATGGTAAGACCCTTGATTGCATTGATGACTGATGAAACCGCCCTCCCGACTTCCATAGCCATCCGCCACAGGCACGCCTCCAAAATGTTGGCTGATGATGTCCCGTTGTTTATCATAGAGGACTTCTGCTGTGCAGAAGATCACTTGAACACCCACGTCATCCATGCGAAAATTTCTTTCGGCCGCCATTTTCGCGAAAAGTGCGATGGTGCTAGGGTACCCGAAAACGCACTTGGGCCTGAAGCGCCTGAACTGTCTAACGAAAACAGGGATTTTCTCCTGAGACATCTCAAATGCACTGATAAGCAATTGATTGGTCAATCTGTCTCTGAGCTCTTTAAGTCTATCCTGGTTGCTAATCTCTACTGGTGCCGCCCAGAGGTAGAGCTCCCTATCTCCGATATCTATTCCACACCACCTATGGGTCAAGGCTCGAGCGGCCGCGTCATAGGCCTGCCTTCTCCTATCGAAATAGAAAACTAGGGGCTCACCAGACGAACCTCCGGTGTTGTAGCGAAAAAGTCGGCCTGGGCAACCCTTCCACTTCATTCTATCCAGGTTTTGCCGGATCTCGGCCTTTGTTAGAACAGGCAAGATCTTGAAGTCCTCGATGTCTTTCATCCTGGCTGGGCTGAAATCAGCCTTCACGAAACGCTCTCTGTAAAAGGGCACATTTTCTTCCGCATGAATTAAGAGAGATCTGAGTTTTCTGAACTTCAGTGCTTCCAGTTCCTGTGGAGTTGAATCCTGGAGTATTTCTAATTCTTGGAGATACTGAAATGTTTTCCTCCCAAGAATCTTTTCATGCACGGGAAAGATAACATACTTTACTAAGTTCTTGTGCATGCCAGAACCCTTCAACTGAATAGTATCCTTTCATTTTAAAAGCTTGTGACACCACGACTCCGACATCATTAACCCACATAAAGGCGTTGGCCAATTCATGGTGCCGTGCATAAGCCGTTTCCACAAGTTCTTTATATAAGATTGCTCAAGACACTCATCTTGTGCAGCACGGGAAGAAAGGAGAGTTTCTCCGGAGAATTCTTCCATTTCACCTCAAAGTCACCATTTCTTTCAATAGACAATGTCTTGGGCATGAGTTCTTTCTTACTGAATATTTTTCATCTTCGCCCGCATCTGAAGCAATTTCTTGTAATTTGAAAAGTTAAAGATTGAGCTGGGGTTACTAGCTTTTAAGGTAAGGTCAAATGGATTGACATCGATTCTCTTAGGGTAATGGCATACCTTTCCTTTACCAGTAAGTAGCTTAATTGCCTCAATTCTTATCAAACAGCCAGTCAAGTTTGTCACAAATCCTATAGTAGCAGCAGGGGAATGCATTAACTGCTTATCCCATTCATCCAACTCTTCTGGTGACATGTCTGTTAAATTTTCTCTTTTCCACTTAAGACGATTATACATTCTGTCAATGAATGTTTGGCATTCGTGATTTCTAAAGTCAAAGACTTGAGCATACGCACCAGTAGGGTAACAATATCCATTTACAAGAGGCACTCTTTGTTTTCTTGCTTCTTCATAAATGATTTTGCAAGAGGGACTATCACCGGATTGAATTACAATGTCAGAGCCCGATATGAATTCCTTCACATTCTTATTATCGACCCTGATATTAAAAGTCTTAACTTTCTCTACAAATGGATTGATGTCTTTTATCCTTTCCGAGGCGACATCAACCTTCCAGCGTCCTATCGTATCGTGTTTGGCAAATAGCTGCCGATTTAGATTAGAATATTCATATTTGTCCTTGTCCAGTAATTTGAATCGATGAATGCCCCACCTCGCAAAAAGCTCTACGGTTATCGATCCCACACCTCCCATCCCGCAGATGGCAAAGGTTGATTCCCTCACACGGGATATCTCCTCAGGTGAAAAGAATTTCGAAGTTCTTTCTAACATACCATTGATGTACTTTTCTGCTATATGCTCCATTTTTTTCTCCCTTATTGATTCTATTAACGAATCTTGCCTTTCTGTCCGTTATTAGCTAATAGTGAGCTAAAGTTTCTACGGATGCCGCAGTTTATGCTTAACGGTAACTCCTTAAATTGCCAAGATACAGGGCAAAAGAACCCCTTATATCTCGAAATGATACAACTTCATCTCTATATCTTAAGAAACCATAAATCGTTTTTAATAGTGTCAAAGGCTTACGCTCGTGGGGATGGTCCAGCGGAGTTAATCTCCCTTTAATGGTGTATAAAAGGTATTTGACAAGCGCCTGTTTATTAGAGACAACAGTATTTCTGATCTTTATTTCATTGCTCCCTTTTACTCTATAGGACTGCAAAGCTAACAGGGGCTCATCGTACCCGCACGCGTAAACCTTGGCCGTGGTCCCTCCCAAACGATTATTGATTTCTAAGAAGTAAGTGAGATCGGTAACCCTGTCCATTAGAAATTCAAAATGGTAGTTCCCTGTCAGTTTGAAATGGTTTGTAAAATCAATGCATTTGTCTCGTAGCTCAGGTGAAAGCATTGTTGGACGTATTGTTAGTGTAACACCCTCGAATTTTCTTTCCACTAAGAAGCCCTCCAGTCCAATAGATGTTCCCGAGACGGTACGAGCACCGTGGACTACCAAATTCGGTAAATTCATAAAAGGCTGCGCTAGGACTGGACAATTTATCTTTTGGAGGGTCTCAATAAATTTTTTCAACTCTGCCTCTGAGTAAATCAGTTTAACCTTGAAGGTAGGTTTAATCTTAGCAGGGTCATCAGGTCTTAGACACAAAGGATAGTGGTCTGACAAAACTTGATTGATGCTTCGACCCTCCTTGTCAACGACATAAGTGGGTAAGACCTGAAAACCAACCTTGTGGGCGACTTCTATTTGTTTTTCTTTTGAAACCACGTCTCTAATAATGTCATTTGCCGGGAGCCAAATATCAACATCACGCGGAAATTCTTGTTGAAAGTCATTAATCCAGCAAGCTATCCTTTCTTCTATACAAGTGACCCCGCTTGCGCGAAACTCTCTTAAGAATTCAATAATTATCTGGATACCCTCTTCTGTGTATAATAGCTCCCTTGGAAGAATGGTATAGTCCGACAGAAATGCAGAGCTTGGGCGAGACTCTTTTCCGGACCCAATACAAACCATTCCAACTTGAAATTTCTGCTTACCCCAGCTACGCATGCAGGCAAGCGCTGGCGGACCGAAGCTGCTTACAATAACCGGCCGAACTATTTGCTCCAATTCTGATCCTTGAAGTTTTGTCAAATCTGACCGATAGAATATAGTTTGCCCGAGAAACCTAACTTAAATCAATTAAGGCATAGAGGCCGAAAAGAACACAGGGGAGGGGCTTCAAAGAGTTGTGTGAAATTCAAAGCCTAGCCGTTCGTGGTATGCGAGAAATTAATAACCAGTATCAGGAAAGCCTGAAGATTGTTTGCGCGAACCTGAACTGAAATGACCTCGATTACTTTTCAACTAACGAAGAGCAATTCTCATGCTACTGCACAATTCGCAAGTTCTTAGGTGGGGCTGGTGGGTCCTTATCGGTAAGCAAGTTTATACTCTTCTGAGCAGCTTCCCTAACCCAGGCAAAAGGCTCTATTGCTATGAGATTTTCAAGGTGTGGTATCGCATCACTATTGCCTAGCAGCCCTAGGGCCTCAGCTGCATAGCCACGATAATTTTCTTCCCAATGGGCCAAGTAAAGATACAGAGTCGGGGCGTTATTTGGAGCCCCTAGTTTACCAATACTTTGAATACAATACCATCCTTGGGGCATATAGTCGTGACTGGAAAGCAAGTTTAAGACATCGCTGAGAGCTGTTTTATCGCCTGCTTCACCTACAGCCCTGGCTGCTAATGCTCTTTCATCTCCATCTGCACTTTCGTCCGTTATGATATTTCGTAGAATTGTTCCGTGACTGCTATTGCTCAACTTACCCAATGCTTTTACGAAGGCCCAGCGAAACTCTGGCCACCGCTCAAGGCTGGTAGGATCGTAACCACATTTATTTTCCACCCACGCCTCATTTAATAAATTGGCTACATCATCAGCAGCGGTCTTGGCTTCTGCATTAGCGATTTGGCCTAATATCGCAGCAGCAGCCCCACAGGTATTAATCCATAAACCTGCTGACACGCTCAAAGAGAAATCATCTGCCCAGAGAATTGATGAATCCCTTTTCAGAACCAATTTCAGGGTCGGTACCGCAACATTTCCGGATATGGTATAAAGCGTTTGACAGCCGTGCGCTTTATTGTATTGTGAGCTGCGATCTTTCCTAATCGCATTAATCACATCATCTTTAGCCCAAGAAGCCGGACTCCCATGCTCTGACAATCCCATCAAGGCATTCCTTACATTAGAGGCTTGATTCCAAACACGTGGATCGTCCGTATGCAAACCTTCTTGGGCTGAAATAGCTTCATTGAGGTCATTTACATATTCTGCAACGGTTTTCAATGAGCTTGGATATGAACTCCCAATAAGGCTCTTTGTAGGAAACGCATCATTAGGAGAAATCGTATTTATGGAGCCAGGCGGGGCTTCTTTAATTACTGTAATGTTGCCATTACCTATGTGTGGTAGTGCTTCGATTTTAATTGATTTGCAAACAACGTCTTCCCAGACCAAGCCATCGGTCAAAATCTCATAGGTATAAGGGGGGCTCTCAATTACAGTTACATTTTCCCTGTTGTTTCCCATTTTATCATTCCAGACGTAGGTAACACGAGTACTTGTGTCTGATCCAATTTCACCACTAACTGTGATACTATTGCTTCCAGGCCATAGTTGAGGAAGAGAGAAGATGTTGTGTTGGGTAACCGTTTTGACAGTCAGAGTATCAATTCCACAGTCGGTAACACCATTGTTCGCATAAATATCGATCCTTAACAAATAATCATAATGCCCAAATGGGGTAATTAATCCAGGAGGATAAGTTTGTGTGACGTCAAATTTCTCTGCTATATTGACGTCTGTTAGATCAAAAGTCCCTATCTGATTAGTACGACAAACTTCTCGCCATGTAGCGCCACGGTTATTTGATACAGATATAACGATGCTATCACTCGCGGTCTTTCTAATGAATGTCCCACTTATTGAAGCATCGGCAATAATGTACGGCGTGGTAATCTCATAAATTGCTGTCCCTGTAATTCCAGCCTTGATCGTATGCAAGTTTGGACTCTTACCGTCAACTCCTATAGATGTTAAGTTGACCGGCGCAGAGTAAAGGCCATTTTCATATGCGTTCGTTGTGAAATCCGGCGAATAGGTAAAGATCCCGTTTCCATACGTTCTCATATATGGGCCATGGTCCGTATCTGTACCCCCTATGTTTGAAAAAACATCAAAGTAAGGCATTGCATCATTTGACCATTTCCGCAACAGTGATTCATTCGGTCTAAGGGTTAAAAGCATGTCGTGAGTTGGCCATTCCAGGTGATGAGCATGAATATACCCCCAGTGGCCGTAACCAGAGCCCATTGACGGAATTGGAGTATTGGATGGTCTTGCGATGAGAGAATAATCAGCGATTAACTCTTCCGGCGTAGCGAGTCGAGTGCCGCCGCGGCTGTATAGGAACCAATGTTGAGATACATCAAACAAGTGCCATCTTTCAATCCCATCTAGATCCTTATACCATATATCTGCAAGAGTGTGCCCCCACTTATAGTGCTTTTCTGCACGGTACCCCATCTTGCGCCAAGTCATTTCCATAATTCGACTCAGTCCGTCACACCATTGCACACCATAGACATTGAGGAGCTTTATGGGATTGAGCATGAAGGGGGTACCATAAGCTGATTCTCTAGCGATTACGCTATTGGAATAGGCCGTATCAGTGCATTGCTGGATCATTCTCCAAACTGCAATCGCCTTATCTTCATCCCTAGTAGCAGACATTATCGTTGCTGAACTACTGCCAAAATCTCTTAGTGTTGTTGTATCGGGCCATCGATCACATATGACTTTTAACCTTGTTGCCCCAGAAGACGCAATGGCTTGGCTCGCTATAAAGATGGGAAACAATAAGTAAATTAGGGAAATTACTTTGACTCTCAAGAGCATTTTACATTCCCCTCATAATTTCACGGCATCGTTTCGGTTAAAACGAACATAGGTTTATGTGGTCGATGGGTTACAGTATATCAGTGGAGGGAAAATCTCGCAAATCTCAGGAACCAAGCATCTAAACTAATTATGATATTCTAAATCTCAAAAAAAGGCAGCCAAGGCCCTTGAATCGCATTCATAGATTAGTCACGACCTGCCTATTCTGGCACAATCCTAATGCCGCTTGGAGGAGATGGCGGCACGCCATCTTGAGGAGGCCCCGAGCCATATTCATAGCATCCAGCATCAGGATTTCCCAACCTAGCGTTGCCCCGTAAATCTTTAGATGGCGCGCCTGTTAATAAACCGAGATTGATAGCTGGACTATGTTCCGTTAAATCAAAATCGAATCTATTTGGGGTATCATAATAGTCGACGGAGACATTCTCGAATAGTGGATCGCCGCTATAATTGTCTGATACATTAACCGAGGAGGCTTCAAATTCTGAAAGCGTCCATTTCTGCCCAGTATCGCTTGATGAAGCAATAATAGAGCGTCCATCGTATCTATAGTGGATATTGTTTTGAAATGCTGTGCCAGCCCTATGCCTATCTTGCATAAACAAAATAGCTCCGGGAGAATACTCACCTCCATACTGCACAAAAATATTGTTCCTAACAATGACACCAGTAAATGTGTAGGTTTTCCTGTCGTCTCTATCAACCATCATAATACATGCACGTTCCTGAGGGTTCTTACTCCCATTGCCATTATTATATCGGCCGATCCAAAAGGTATTATTTATGAATGTAATTTGTTGGATATTTCGGCTCTGAAATTCCGTATAGTTATCAAGGCCAAATACATGCCCATTATTGTTGAAAAAGAGATTATTTCTAATTATGCAATCTTGTGCTCCATTTAATAAGCTCGGTCCGTTTGCTCCGTTGGAATGGAAAATTGAGTCTTCTATGACCAAATTGGTAACGGGCCCATTGTGTTGGAACGCAGTAGTATCCTCATCTCCGCCACCATCATAGACAATGACTCCCCTTAACGTCAAATCGGTGCTGGGCTCGGCAAACCTATTTCCCCAGTATATAGCATGCGAGGTTCCGCTCGAGTGCATGATGCTATCTTCTAATGTGACATCGTGATTAGGTGTTCTGGGTACTTCGTGAACCATCATCCTATGGCAAATAGAGCCACCATCTCCTTCCAAATATCTGAATGTGACATGGCGTATGCTATAGTTGTGAAACTGATACTGACTTCCGGTAGCCCTGATATTATCAATCACAAAATACTCGTTTTCTGTCATGGAAACCGCTGTTGATGACGTAATAGTGGCAAGCTCTCCTGGATAACTCATTATTATTACGGGAGAACCCTTTTTCCCATTTGCTGTGCCCGTTAAGTCAATAGAGCTATGATTCCCGCCTCTTAACAAAACCAAATCGCCCGCTGAGATAGAAGCTTTTATTGTAGAGTAAGTTTTGTAAGGCTTAAAAGGGTCGTTCATCATGCCTTTACTATCATCACCAGTTGGAGAGATATAATATACATTATTTACCGTATTGTCCCAGTGGTATCCTCTAGCAGACATATAAGAAGTTAAATTGCTCAGATTATCTATGCTGCCATATTTTGCATCCACTGATGCAGTTGTATTGACCGTAGGATCATAATCGTCGGCATCGGGCCCCTTTATATAACCATACCCAACTCCGTACCCGTCACAGTCATTGTCAATACAATAAGCTGTCGTGCACCCTTTTCCAATGGTGGCATCTGGAGAGGATTGAGCCCGTGCAACCGACAGAGTCGGAAGAAGAAGAATCAAAGTAATCAGCAAAAACATTTTGGATTGCAATAGCATCTTGGCCTCCCTTGTTGAAGTTATGTACGTATACCATATTGCGCCTAACCGGGGGTAACAGTGTTTACGATCTCTGAAATACATTCCTTGCGACAGGCAAGAAATATGCCAGGTGACCATAAGCCATAGCCCATTCTACCAACGCTGCATCTACTGCTTTCGACGATTAGCACTTAATTATTTGTCTTTCCGAGGTATTACATTTTTGTAACAATTACAGTTTTGTAATTACTAAATGTGCCCGGTTTGTCGATCAAGAATTGGTTATTTGAAAAATCAACATATCACAGAACCACTTAATAGGCAAGGAGTCCGTAAGTGGCTCATGTTTTTTCGTAATATTTCCGATGACCTGCGTAAGACTTGTAAGTCCGAATCATCGACAGGAGCAATGCCTCCTAAGTCGCAATCCGCATGCATTCAACATTTTATCCAATCAGTTCGAGCAATATTTTCCTTACCATTTTCCAACTATATTGCTCACACTCTAGCCTTGCTTTTTTAGCCATGCGTAATGCAAGGGATGGGTCGTCAAGGAGATAGATGACTTGTTTTGCCAATGCTAGGTGGTCGTTCTTGGTCACGAGCAGTCCTGTTTCCTTATCTTTTACTAAATAGGGAATACCTCCTGGGTTAGTTGAAACTACTGGCAGTCCAGAGGCATATGCTTCTAATATAGAAAGAGGGAAATTGTCCATTTTCGAGGCATTGATGAAAATGCTATATTTATCATAAATATCAGGTAACTCATTATTAGGTAAGCAGCCATAAAATTGTACTTTGTCCATCAGGCCGAGATCCTCAACTAACTGAACTATTTTCTTTTTCTCTTTACCTTCACCCACAAGACCCAACTTTGCACCAGGTTTTCTTTCAGCTATTATTCTGAAAGCTTTAATTACGCACGGAATATTGTAAGCATGCTCAAAATGGCGTGTGCAAAGAATATAAGGCTTTAAGGGACTTCTTTCGCGATACTTGAACAGATTTAAATGGGCAATGTTAGGGACGATAAAAGCTTTTAGATCCAAATATTCCCCAATGACTTCTTTCAGGTAATCTGAGGGAACCGTGATTGTAGCTTGTTTCATTATGTAGCGGACAAAGGGGTGGAATTTACTAAAAAAGGTCTGGGGGGCACCTCCATGGTAATTCACAAAGCTTTTTTTGTTACAAAAACTACTGAATGTCACAGCAGGCATCACAATAAGAAAAAAATATAAATGGGAGGACGCAAAAATGTACACTACGTCGGCTCGGGGAATATTTCCAAATAATGCCCTAATGTAAAAGATAAAATTGAATATTGTTCTAAGCCCTTTTAGATTCCGCAACATGTGAGGGATGTCCTGATTAGACTTTATTAAAGTGATTCTAAAGCCATCCTTCTTGAAATTCTCAGCTAGCGTTTGCATTTGAATGGCCATGCCACCGTAGGGTGGGGGATAGGGTCCTATGAAGCACACATGTTTCATTAAATCAAGCTTCAAGAGTTATTAGCAAGTTCGGTGTTGCCGGTACAGCAAGATGTAAACAGGCAGTAACAGAGTAATTTTTGACTTTGTTCATAATAGCGCTTCAACTAAGTCCAGATAAAGCTGTTCATAACTCTTTACCATCCGATCAATAGTAAACTTTTCTAAGACTCTCCGGCGTGCGTTATCACCATGTCCATGTTTACAACTCGGATTTAGAATATAACCTTTTATACATTCTAGTAAAGAGCTTACGTCCTGGGGCGGAAATAACAAGCCTGTCTCTCCATCAACTACCAATTCCGGATTCCCGCCGACATTTGATGCTATTACCGGGATGCCCGTAGCCATGGCTTCCAATATGGTATTAGACATACCTTCATTTAAAGAAGAAAGAACGAATACGTCAAAGATGTTATAGATTTCAGATACGCCGCTCTTCTTTCCCAGAAAAACAACTTTTCCTTCAATATTCAGTTTGTTTACTTCCTGCTCTAGCATCTGCCTCAATGGACCGTCACCAACAATGATCAACTCCACATCGGAATAGACGTTACTGATTTCTTTGAAGGCATAAATTAATGTTCTGTGGTTTTTTATGGGATCAAGTCTAGCAATTATGCCGACAATGAAACTATCTTCATTAAATCCGATACGTTGTCGTATTGTTTCTTTTTCTTTAGGTCTAAATTTTTTCGCATCAACCCCATTCGGAATATGGACAATTTTTTTGAGCGGAATTCCTAGCTCGTTGAATAGTCTATTTTTTAGGTTTTGCGATACTGTTACTACCCGATTCACCATAGTTGATAGTATGATCTTCCTTATTAATCTTCTCTTTTTATCCTGCCGTAATAAATCCTTAGTTTCAAAGCCATGCTCACCATGAATGATGATAGGCACTCTCGCCATCTTTGCGCAGATTATACCATCTATCCCAGCCCAGTTTCTCGTATGAACAACTGCAGGCCTAAACTCTATAAGAAGTCGTATAAGACGTAAATACAGTGACAGGTCATTGCCAGGTTTCTTGTGCATCGTCACAACTTTGACTGAGTTATTGAGTCGTTTTATGAATTCTCCCCCCTCAGATAGACAGCATATGATGTTCTCGAAGATAGAACCTCTCATATTATTTGCCAGATTTACAATTCCATTTTCCAGTCCTCCCTGATTCATCGAAAGAACTATATGCACAATTCTAATCTTTCCCATAACGGCTAGCTAGTATTAAAGTTCTTTTAGGATATTTTCAGATCTATCCCCAAGAATACGGAATCTTCTCCTCCATCTACTAGCAGTTACTCTTATACTATGCATCTCCTCTCCCGTGAAGAAATTCAAGAAATACAACAGGATGGGAAAACTACCGAGCAAAAAGAGTTTATAGATAATAGAGACAAATGTTTTTTCGGCAGCGATTATTTGATCAAGAAAAAACAAAAACAAACCGCAGGTGACAATTTTTAAGATTCTGCTCCATTCGCAATCGATGTGATATGATTTTTGGGAGAAGTAGTAAACAATTACGAGCATACTTAAGAAAGATATAGCCGTTGAGTATGCGGCCCCCATGGCCCCGTATTTGGGAATGAGTAGAAGGTTGAAAATAGGATTAGTTATGGCAGCTAGGATTACACTCAAGCCGATGTAGTGGGTACGCTTTGTTATCATTAGAGCACTTTGAAAGAAGGTAGATGCGCCCATAAGAATATAACCTAGCAGTATGAAAGGGATCGCTTTAACGGCAGGATAAAAAGCTGGTGTAGCCATTATGTTTATAGCTGGTTTTGCAAAAGAGGCTAGACCCAATCCACAAAAAACAAGGATTAAGACGAGATATGTGAACATCTTTGACATGGTATCCCTACCATTGGATTCTCGAGAAATGTCGAACATTTGAGGATCTAGTATTCTCTTCACAGGCTCAATAACCAAAAAGGCTAACATAAATGCGAGTTTATATCCTAAAGCATATATGCCGACCTCAGCACTCGTGGTAAGCTTTTGAAGAATAAATCTGTCCGAGTAATTAAGAATAAACATTCCAATGCTAGCTGGCAGCAGAGGCAGACCATATTTTATCATGTTTTTGAGCTTATTGAAGGAAAAGGACACCTTGTGATTGACGAGAAACCAAAAACACAGAAAGATAGTATAAGCTGACTTTGTAATTAAGGAGCTGTAAAGTATTCCTAAAATCCCCTTTTTAGCAAAAACGACAAAGAAGATGTTTAAGCTTAAATATGATACAAAAACAAATACGTTAATACACGTGTAAAACATGGATCTTTTCCCGGCAATGAGCGAGCTTTCAGGCACGCCACAAATAAGGGATAGAGCCAAGGTAACGAATGCTATTTTGAAGTACTTCTCGTAATAAGGCGTATCAAAGATCAGATATGAGACTTTGTCTGATATGCATTGAGAGATTATTACAAGGAAGATGGCGGTAATGAAAATTGCTATCAGCGCCGTGCTAATCACTTCTTGTTTTTCTTTTTCTTCATCGTACTCATAGTAAAATCGAACGACTGCTGAACTTATGCGAAGTCCCCAAAATAATGCAATTACTGTAACTGTTGAATCCATTATTTCTAAAACACCATACCCCGTAGTCATAAGGTAACGAGTATAAATCGGTATCATAAGGAATCCCACTACTTTCCTAAGTAGATCACCAGATGCATAAGTTAGAGCGTGCTTTAGAAAATTCTTTAACTGTGTTTCTATATCCATCATCTTTAAAAAATAACAGCTGGATCCAGGTACAAAGGGGAAAAAAGGATTATTAGTCCGTTGGTTCGAAGAATCCGTTGGTTCTTGTTAAGAGTTAGTAAATTCAGACATCATTATCGCGCTGCAAAGGGAAATACATAATGTTAAAAACTTCTCCAAAAATTTTATTCCATCCTTAAGAAAGGAAATCCCGCGTTTTTCATCTGGGCCCAACCTCCGTAAACTGTTCTTACGTTTTTGAGTCCTCTTTCTATCCACCCGTGTGCCACCCGGGCACTAGCCGCTTCATCGTTTCAGTTTCAGTAAAGTATAATCATTCTTCCATGAGCGATTTTCTGTATTTTGTGTGGATCCACCTTGTGTATATATTTTCCGTAAAGGGCGCCAGGTACAATTCCCCCCTCTTCACCAATGCGAACAAAAAGAGCTTTTTTCGCTATGTAAAGGGTGAGAGCTTCATTCGCCAGGATTCTTGGCACATCAGGCCATTTAAGCTTAAACGGTCTCGGATATAGTTTCATTAATATTTTGTTATAAGGATGAACATATTTTTCCTGAGCCTGCACTTGGCTCGTAAAACAGAGTGGAAACGTTATCAAGGTCAATAATAGTGTTTTTCTAACCATTGCCTTTTGCCCCCCAACCGAAAATTAGTGCTGTGCAACAGACCCACCAAAGGAAAATAATGGAGAGCGCTAGAGTGCGGTCTCCACTGTGAAAAAAAGGAAGATTAAATTCAAATAAAATCCAAAGGGCGCCACCGAGTGGTATCGAGAAAGCTAAAATGGAAAGAATCCAGAGGCAAGTTTTGGACAATCGCCATTGTATGTTCATCTTACCCACGAGGAGATGCCCCTATTATTGGTATTTAGCAATTATTGTTTCACCACCTACAACTTCTTGATTCTGTTTCACCAGAATTGATACCTTTTTAGGAACTTCTAAGACTATGGTGCTACCAGCTAAAACTCTGCCTAATCTTTGTCCGCGTTTAACCTTTTGTCCTTTTTTAACATAAACTTGGATTCTTTTAGCAAAGAAACTTGTGATTTGGCGCACTCTAACGATTCCAATTTCTGTTTTGAGTGTAGTTACTTTCTGAAAAGGCATCATTTTGTTTAACATATAATCCTTTACGAGTACATTATTCTCAAGTTTCTTACCTTCCCCCTCGATGCAAATGACTTGTCCATCAATTGGTATCCGTTGGACGTGTACGTCCGTGTACCGCATTTCAATAAGAATATGTTTCATCTTTGGATTATGTTTTATCTGCCACACAACCCCATCAGCTGGTGATACAATAATACTAGGTTCTGTGGGGATATTTCGATCTGGGTCACGGTTAAACCATTCCAAAAATCGAGGATCCAGTTTTTCGCTTATACTTAGCTGTACAATTCCTTTAATGCCCTTGGGAAGCAGCGCACGTACAAACGGGGGCAGATTTGGAAAAGAGTATCCAATGACCAATGCTATTAAAGTAACCATGATAAAGGCACACATCTGTAATACACGCAAATTGTGCTCATTGAACATTTGACGTCCCCTTTATCCTTATGGGTTTCCTGTTCGATTCTTTTAAAACAGCATTTTGCAAACATATCGGGAGAGCGAGAAGCCACCACATCGCTTCCGTGTAAAGGTGAGTGTGGAAATTTCCCCCCACAAGATAGACTAAAATTGCTAAGCTTAGTGCAAACGCATCAAGCTTAAATCTCAAAAATAATTCGGTATCATGAGTATCCGAAGATAGGGATTTTGCATACCTTAGGTGGTTGAATACTAATAGCAGTATAAAGGCAAATAGAATGAGCCCTGGCATTCCTAATTCACCATAGCATCGGACGAAGGTATTATGGGCATCCCTGCTAACTACCCGTTGATCATAATTACCGATTGTTCGCTTAAAATTACCAACGCCAACACCCAAAGGGTACTCTTTCAGCATCTTCAAGGACGCACTCCATATCTGTATACGCAATGAAGCTGATTTTTCTTGTTCATAATTCTTCAAAGTAGTCATGCGATCCCAAAAAGAGGGATCTGCCAACTTTAAAAACATTGCTATCGCTAAAATGGTGATAACGATCAACTTTTTTCGAAACCTTTTCGGGATAAAGATCACAGAATAAACCCCAGCTGCGAGAATGGCTACAAATACAGCCCGCGCTCGGGTTAAAATGATGGCATTCAAGACTAAAGCCGCACCTGGGGCCAGAAAAAACTTAGTTATCCAGTTTTTCGCCCTAAGAAAGAATGTTCCCAGGAAGCACAATACAACACATAAATAAATAGCGAGCTCATTGGAGCCAACAAAATCCATTCCTCCTAAGGCATCTAGTCGCCCATGAAAAAACATCTCGGGGGGCGCCTGGTATGACTGAACCGCTAAAATAATGCCAGTAGTTATCAAAGTATAAACAACCATATCATAATTTTTCAATGAGTCAACCACGCGCGTAAGCATATAAATGAAAAAGGAAACCTTTAACATTTTATCTAAGAGAAAATAACTTTCTTCATCAGGAGAGAGGCCAAAAATGAGGCTTAAGACAACAATGCCGGTGAAGAGGTAAATAGAAACTTCCAATTTATTAGAAGGTCGTACTGCCCAGCGGGTTCTTCTTTTTTGAATCACCATACCCAAAAGTATAAATACTGCCATTACGAAGGAGTATCGGATGTGGTACTGAGCTAATACTTCCCCCCACCAGACATGTCTGTTATAAAGAGCATATGTTAAGATATATCCACACACCCCTAACACAGGCCGAAACAATGCACCCACTGCACAACCAAAATAAGCAGATAAAAACAGAAGAACTTTCAGAGGCATAGACTACCTAAGCTCCCATTGTTCCGTTTGATGATACCTTATTAAGCTTTCCCATAACTGCCATCTTGCAAATTCTGTTATCTTCTTAATAATCTTTCCCAATGTTTCATAAACAAGCATCAGTAGCCTCTCCGCTTACAGAATTGGGGGAAATATGCCAAGGTCTCCTTACATACCCACGAAAGGAATACCCATGATCCCAAAAACCGTAAAGTTGACTCTACCAACTCACAGGTATTGAATGGCGTTGCTGAAATATCTCGGTAAAGCAGATAGATTCCCAATGAAGGGAATAGAATCTTGTTTGTGGATTTGTTTTTCTTTAGTGATCTTTGGATCATATCTAATTGAATTACAAAGTTGAGAAAAAGTGAAAACATGGAAGAGGTCTTGATGCCTATGCAGGAATTCACATAATTTAATGAAACGGTTTATTAATATGAAATTGGGCGTAACCATTCTGTATTGGAAATCCCTTTTTTTAACAAAACTGAATGAATGCAATATAATTACAACAAAAGCTATATTATTTCTGAGGGCTTTTTTTAGCACCTGTCTCAATTCATAAGCACTTATGGCACATAAATCTAGATTGCGCATTCGCATAAAGCCGTCAATTTTGAATTCATAATAATTTGTTATGGGTAATTCATAAATAGAACCAAATTTGGTGATATCGTTTAGCAAGTCATTAGATTTAATGAAGCAGGTCTTGTTCAAATAGGAAGCATTGTAACTACTGTCTATTAAGAATCCGTTTTTCTCCAACGCTAGAATTGTATCCCGGTTTGCACCGAAACACCCTGCCCTAAAAGCAAGGGGAGAAACTCCACATCTTTGTAAAATATCTTTTCCCATTCTAACGATTTCTACTTGCTCGTCTAAGGTATATTTGGCAACGAGATCTGGAAATAGGGCTTTTTCTTTGCACCTTCTTTGCCAGTCTTTGTAGCGAAAAATTTGATAATTGGGATGTAAATGAAGTTGAATGTCGTGCCCTCTGTTTGAAATATAGCGGCACACCTCTTTCACGATGTTTTCTCCGAAATAAAAGCTACAAAATGGCTCGACAAAAAATGTACCTTTAAGCTTGAACCTCTCTAGGATATTCATGATAAGCGGAATTCCATATTCCTTTTCCCTTATTTTACCATAGATGCAGCTTTCTGCCCCCACAGGTCTCAACTCATTTGGTACAGCAAAAGCCCCACCGATGCTTGTTTCGACATCAATTGTAATGAAAATGTTTACCACAGCTGACCTTGCTTTATAGTGCAATTGCAAAGCTCCAAGCCATAAGTGAAATTTTTAAAACGGAATTGAGATATTATTTCTTAGGCTTTCCCGAAAAAATTTCCAACGAACTTGAGATCTACCATTCTCTATAAAAACCTTACTCACTTCTAGTAGCGTTCAAAGAAGGAGTTATTGTCAGTTACCTTCATCAATATCGAGATTGTCAATCTATCAGAAAATCTCCTCAAGTGTTTGGCATGTAATTATTTTTATCCCTCCTCTTTCTAACAGCGTCTAAAAGCCTTTTGAGGTTGTCAAGTTTACGACTGAGTTAGAATTTCGAATTCTGAGTTTGAAGTTGAAAGTGCAGGATGGATGGTCGGCATTTTGTAGGAGTATACCGGCGCCTTTCACAAATGGGTGCACACTCTCATTATCTACCCTTGTCCGGATGGCCATCTCTATTTCTGCAAACGGGTTAATTTCCCTAATCCTTTCTGGTGCTACGTCCACTTTGTATCGCCGAAGGGTTTTAGAAGCTGCAAACAATTGCCTATTTATGTTTGAAGGCTCGTATCGATCCATATCCAGAAGCCTAAATCTCCTGACCCCCCAACGCGCGAACAGTTCAGCCGTAATCGCGCCAACTCCTCCCAGTCCCGTTTGTAGGATGAATTTTTATCATTTCGCAATGTGTGATTGAGAAGTTTGTACTATCTACCAATAAAAAATTACCATAGCTAAAAGATTATATAGCCTCATTGGGAGCCTTCAGAATATTAAATTTGGTATCCTACATTTTGAATTTTTGTTCAAACATGGAAAAAAATGTCAAATTTGTATACTAAAAGAGCTTCCGACTTTCAAATTTATCTTTAGATTGACCGTTAATTACTTAAAAATATACGCTGTCATTGTTAGCTCAAAACGGCTGTAAAAAGATCTGCCACTGACCTAATCAAGCGGTTGACTATGCTTTAGATGAGATTGTAGTCCCTACGATGATTGCACTTGGGCAGTAGGATTCTCATCGAGAGTGTTCCACTTCACGTGAAGATGTCAATAAAGAAAGCACCCTTCTGCCCTAATTGGCTCTGACTTTTTTCTTACAATTTTCGATTAAGGAATCGAAATGATCTCGGCCCCTCGAAACTCCAAATATTTTCTTAATATTTTCTACGCGGAATGGTGAATATAAATTCTTTATGCGGGTCCTATTTTCATACAGATTAAAATCGATAACTCTTGGTAAGTGGCACACTTTTCCTGTTTCAGTTAATAGTTTAATAGCCTCGCATACGACCATCGCACCAGCTATGTTTGTAACAAAGTTCATAGTCGGCATGGGGGGGTGCATGAACTGTTGATTGAACTGATCCAGTTCTTTTCTCGTCATTTTAGTAATCTCCTTTTGATTCCGCCACCTTATGCGGACGCGGAGCGATTCCAGCTTAAACCACCAATTTGAATTTCTAAAATCGTAGGTTTGGACCCTGCAACCCGTAATTGTGCTGTAACCGTTCACAATAGGGACCTTATATTCTTTTGCCGCTCTATAAAACAATTGACACGAGGGGCTGTCGGCGGTTTGAATAACAATTCCTGCTCCCTTTACAAAGTTGTGGACATTTTCATTGTCAACAGGTTCCCTGATAGCCATAGTTACGCTTGCATAAGGGTTAATCTCTTTTATGCGCTCTGTTGCAACATCCACTTTGTATTCACCAAGAGTCCTGGAAGTAGCAAACAATTGCCGGTTCAAATTTGAAGGCTCATAGCGATCTTTATCTAGGAGTCGAAATTGTTTGACGCCCCAACGGGCGAGTAGCTCTGCAGTAATTGCGCCCACCCCTCCAAAACCTGCGATGGCGAATATCGTATTTCTTACCTTTTCAATGGCCTCTCTATTGTAAAAAAGGAGAGTCCTTTCAAGCAAACCTGAGATATAATCTTGTTCGTTCATGGTTGTTTCCTCCTGTCTGGTTGCTTGTTGCTAAGTCATCATAAATGACTCAAAAGAGGGAAGGACAATGATTTGATACTACAGTCTAAAGGCAAAAAGCCAAACATAATACGCAGAAAGCTAAGACATGTCATCACCCTATTTCTCTTCTTGGTCCCAGCCATAAATTCTGACCATCGAAAGCTGACAATTGAGAATTTAATCCTGTAAGGATAGAACGAGCCTAATCTGATAACTTCTCAAATCTTTCTTATATCAAGTGCCTTACGGTATATGTCCTGGTAAACGGATGTCGTCTTTTCCCAAGTGTGCTCGTTTCTTACCCATTTAGCAGCATGGCTTTGAATTCTGTTACGCAAGGAGTCATCATCCAACAGGCGACCAAGAGAATCAGCCAGGGCAGAAACATTACCGGCAGGGAAAAGGAAACCGGTTTTGCCATGCCGAATGAGTTCACGGTGTCCTCCCACGTCACTTGCTACGGGAACCTTTCCCATGGCCATAGCCTCAAGTGGTTTTAACGGTGTTACTAGATCAGTGAGGCGGATTGAATAACGAGGATAGGCCAACACATCCACAAGAGCATAGACTGCAGGGATCCGTTCATGTGCGATGCGGCCCGGCATAATGACCCTATCAACTAGATTCAGGAGCTTGACTTGCTCTTTCAGCTGTGTTTCTGTTTCCCCACTACCTACCAGCAGAAGGATAACATCCCTTCTTTGAGCAGCAAGTCGGGAAAAAGCCTGTAGAAGAAGATCGAGACCCTCGTAGCGATAAAATGAGCCAATAAAGCCAATGATTTTCTTGCCATCGGTTTTCCAAAGTTTTAAAAACTCTGCATCCGGTTCAGCGGAGGAAAAATCATCTGTATTTATGCCATTGCAGACGACAGTCATCTTATCTGGCGAAACGCTCCTCTCGATGAGGTCTTCCTTAAGTCCGTTACAAAGAACAACTACCTGGTCAGTTCTTCGACAAACCCATGTCTCGAGCGATCTGATGAGACGGTATTTTATAGAATTTTCACAGTAGGCACCATGGTCCACAGCAGCATCTTCCCAGAAAGCCCGAATTTCGTAAATGACGGGGATGTTAAGCGTGCGTCCTAACCACAAAGCCGGGATCGCATTGAGTATCGGGGAGTGGGCATGCAGAATGTTTGGTTTTTCGAGCTTTGCCATTTCTTGAATCCGACTGGCTAAGGGGCGCATGAGTTGCAATTCTCCTATCCCTAGAAGCTGGCTGGCTTTAACGTGAACTGTCCTGTAGTAGGTTACTCCCCCAATTTGTACCTTGTTTTCCCAAGGTCCTTTCCAGTCCTGTTCCTGTTTGGGCGAGGTAATCACGACCGGATACCACCCCCTTTTTTGCTGCTCCTTGAATATATTATGGCTGCGGAAGGCATAACCGCTTTGCAATGGAAGGCTGTGATCAAGAATGTGAAGGATTTTCACGGATTTGCTGAATATTCAGTGCTTTTTGTGGTTATATTACTTGGGTTACTTTAGTTCGTAGCTAAAGCTAACATGCTAAAATATTAATTTTTTATAAGATGTTGTAGGATTCTTTCTGCGGTCTTGCCATCCCACAGATGAGGTATCTTACCTCTACGTGCAGGTCCATTCAGCAGATCTTCGATGTCCGACCATAAAGAGTCAATGTTTGTTAGCTTATTGCTCCCCTCCGTGATGGTTATCGGCCGTTCAGTATTGGGTCTTAGCGTTAGACAGGGGGTCCGGAAGAAGGTTGTCTCCTCCTGTAGCCCCCCTGAGTCAGTAAGTACGAACCTTGCATTTTCTGCGAGGCAGAGCGAATCGAGATAGCCAACCGCATCGATCAGTTTAAAGCGGTGATTGTTTTTGTATGCAATTCCATAGGTTGTGAGCATCTTCTTTGTCCTCGGATGCAATGGAAAACAAACATGTATTGATGAACTCAACTTTTCGAGGTTCCCAATGATGGCACTGAGGGTTTCTTTATTATCTACGTTGGGTGGGCGATGCAGTGTCACATATACGAAATCCTTTCCTTTATACCCCGTACGACAGTGCGTTTTTTTGCTCCGTGCCTTTTCCAGATTTCCTACGAGTGTATCGATCATGATGTTTCCGACCAATTTGATCTTTGATTTTGGGATACCTTCCCTTAAAAGGTTTTCGTCAGCATCCTTAGATGGCGTGAAAAGGATGTCAGCAAGAGAATCGGTTACAATCCGGTTAATTTCCTCTGGCATGCTGCGATCGAAACTTCGAAGTCCGGCTTCAACGTGGGCAACAGGTATTCCCAATTTGGTTGCAACAAGCGTACATGCCATGGTTGAATTGACATCTCCCACGACCACCACACGATCGGGTTTCTGTTCAAAGCAAACTTGTTCAAATCGTATCATGATCTTTGCAGTTTGAACTGCGTGAGAACCAGACCCCACTTCCAGATTAATATCGGGGTAAGGGATGCCCAATTCTCTAAAGAAGATCTCTGACATTTGGATATCGTAATGTTGTCCAGTGTGCACTATTTTGTATCTTATAGGACTATTTTGTGGTCTTTTCGGATCGCGGAAGGCCTCGATAATGGGAGCTATCTTAATGAAATTAGGTCGTGCTCCGGCCAGAAGCAATATCTTCACTGCTGTCACCTCAGATGGCTTAGCCCATGCCGGTCGGATCGTTTTTTGTTCTGTACTGGGCCGAGGGGGGAAACCGAACCACCAGAGTCCCCCTGTTTGAAGGGGATATCCTCCCTTTTAGCTATCCGCCTACAGAGTTTGTTACCCTGGGTGGAAAGTATTGGCACCCTAAAAGATAAAGGTCGCTTGTTGTGGTGAAGTAAGCTCACGCTAATAAATAGGGAAACCCCAATAGAGTGAGCTTTGTCACTGTATGGGGTGTGAAGATTTATTGGGTTTGTTGAATTGTGAGCTCATTACTCCGATTCAGTTGGTTTCACCAGTTCATGGATTGGAAGTTCTTGTTGCCAGTATGCTGTGATTTTGGAATGCTAAGTTTGAAGCCTAGGAACAAAGGTTAAAAGGAATAGGTGGAAGGGATTTCCCCAAAAAAGAAGCCTGGCTTTGAGTTTGATAGGCGGAGGGGAAATCGAACCGCCCGACCTTCCCGGTGTAATCGGGACGCTCTCCCACTGAGCTATCCGCCTACCTACAAATCCATCTTGACACAGCTTTACCCAAAATGCAAGTTGAAGCGACCAATCTTCCAGGCAATCGATAGGTGGTGGTCATATGGTTTGCGGAGGAAAAAGCAAATGCTCAAATTTCTTCATATTTGTGTGCCAGTCGTATTTTTTTAACACGAACTCACGCGCTGCGGCTCCAAGGCGATTCCTCAGTTCCTGATTTTTCATCAATTTGGACACAGCTTTTGCAAAGTCTCTAGCGGTGTCTTCAACCAGGACATGTTTGTTTGGCATTGCGTGGATCCCTTCTATAGCCTTCGTGGTCGCCACCACTGGCTTCCTCATGGCCATAGCCTCGCGGACCTTATTTTGTATGCCGCGTGCCATGCGAAGAGGAATGACACCTATATCTGCAGCCTTGTAATAAGGTCTTATATCCTCGACGAATCCAGTTACTGTTACTCCAATGATATTCTCCAAATCCCTGACCTTGGGATGGGGATTGCTGCCCACACAGGTAGCCACCGCCGGGATACCGGTGGCCATGGCCTCAAGGACGGTGTTAGAAATTCCCTCAAAAAGGGAAGGGAGCACAAAGACATCTATTAACTTGAGCAATTCGGGCACGTTATGCCGCATGCCGAAAAAGAGGACTTTTTTTTGAAGTCCTTCTAAGAAACTGCCGGGCTAAGCTCGGAGTTTTGAATGAGTTCGTATCCTAAGAGTCGCGCTCCACCCCGCCCCTATGCAACGTGAGAGCCAGTTTCTTCCGCGTGTAACGCACACCGCACGTCAGTGTGCGACCCTTGCTAACTGATTTGCCAGTCTTACCAAATCTACCCGGAATGGGCCATCACCGATAATCAACAGGATCAGACGAGGATGCTTTTTTGCTAGTCTGGTAAAAGCCCTGATTAGGAGCTGCTGATCCTTAACAGGGTCCAATCGCCCCACAGTTCCTATAATAAGATCCTCACGGCTATATCCATGTTTAGCTCGTACGAGATCCTTATTATCGGGATTGAATTTGGCAGTATCTACACCATTGCATATGGTCTGCACTTTTCGCTCATCTATTCCAACATCTATTATCAGCCATTCTCTAAAATCCTCAGAAACCGTCATATAGCGATCCACAAAATATGACAACCCCTTGCGAATAAGTTTTCTCTTTATATTGCTGCCATCTAGATCGGTCACATCTCTGCCATGCTCCCCATGTATCACATATGGGACGCGTGCCACTTTCGCCCCAATAATCCCATCAATCGCCCCCCAATTTCTGGTATGGACGATGTCTATCTGAATTTTCTTAAATACACGTGCCAGTTTCATCGGAAGGAGCAGTTCCGCACCTTCGCGCTTTTTCATCTCAAAAATCGTTACATTCTGGCCATTTAGTCTTTCAGCGTATGGTCCTGATTGGCCGATACAACAAATAGAGTGAGAGAATTTACTCTCGTCCATTCTATTTATGAGATTGACCAGGTCATTCTCTAATCCTCCGATGTCCAAGGAGTACAAAACATGCATGATGCTAATCTTTGGATTGGTAGCCAGGGGTCATTCACCTCCAATAATGATATCACCTAGAACAGAAATTCTCATAACAACAAATACCCATTTATAGACTTTGTATCTATTGAGATATCTCCATTACTGTCTTTTTATTGGAGGATGTGTTGTTTATTAACGGAATGGCGGAAGACCGAGATGTTTTTGAACAAAAAAAATTTGTAGACACCTATTGCTATCAATATACCTAAGATATTAAGATAAATGTCCGTTAAGGACATGTATCTTCCTGGAATAAAATATTGATGGACTTCATCCAAGATACCGTAGCTCATTGAGATAATAGCCGTAAGACAAATAGAGGGCCTTTCCTTGAATGGATATCGTCGAAAGGTTATGAGTAATAAAAGGGCAAGGAAACCAAAAAGAAGGATATGGAGAAAATTCTGAAGAGAGGGATTCAAAATTGTCTGGAGATGGTGACTAATAAATTCATAATCACCTGGAATTGATGACATGATAAAAATTATGAACATGTATAACAATGGTAAGAGGATGATGTACTTGTTGTTTAGCATAAATCCAGTCCTGAAAAGATATACTCATGTAAGTTTGAAACCATGAATCAAATCTTAACTCTTGATCGCAAAATTAGATCTTCCAAGATTTTAAGATTCTTACTCCACGAGTACTTGTTTTCTATGAGGCTCTTAGCATTGTTTCTGAAATATTCCCTGAGACTGGCATCTTTGATCAATCTTACTACTTGGTGGGCGAAATCTTCGGCCTTTTCTTCCACAAGTAAATCCTGGCTGACTCTTCCTTGAATTCCTTGAGATGCTTGGGGAGTTGCCACTACGGGAATACCCATGGCCATGGCTTCAAGGATCTTATTTTGGATTCCCCTGGCTATCCTTAAAGGAGCTACAAAAACAGTGGCTTTTGCCAGATATTTTCTTGTGTCGTGGACAAATCCGGTGACAACAATCCGGTCATTTCTCCCCAGGGCCTTTACTTCTTTAGCAGGTTTACTTCCCACAATGTAGAACTGAATCCCTGGAATCTGTTTCTTGATCAACGGGAAAACTCGATTCGCGAACCACGTGACTCCATCTATGTTGGCAAAATAATCCATGGCGCCGGTGAAGAGCAATATTGGCTGATGGTGGCTGATAGATTCTTGACGTTCGTTTTTGTTGCCATCCATTATTGTCTGCAAACTATCACATAAGTTCGAATTAAAATACTCAAGATCGACTCCATTGGGAATGGCCGTTACGTTTCTTATGTGAGGATTTTGTTTTTTAAAGAGCTCCACCTCATTCTCCGAGACAAACAGAGAATGGTCAAAAGTTTCAGCTACCTTCTGTTCGTATTTTGCTAAGTGGCTAGCTTCTAGGTTATAAATCCAAGAATAAGGGAATCTGGCGAATTTTGAGTATTGGAGCCATTTATCTGAGTCGACGTCGACGAAGTCCATGACGAGTTTTAAATGCTTTGGGAGATTTGGCCGAATTTGACTGTATGAGGCACTATGCCTCGCTGGCCCGTTTTGATCGCTCACTGTATTTTCCACATCAGTTGTGCCTAAGCGCCACAACTTGCTTCTAAAAACATATTCTGCCATTGGTGAAGAGAAACAGATTATAATATCAATCCGGGATTCCTTGAGCCTATTATCAATTGCCTCTTGTAACTTTTTTGAGTAAAAATATTGGACACTCAGCGGCTTGCCAGTTATGAGATAAGGCAAAGTCCTTATCTTCTGAAAATGAGGCGTGATAACGTCACAATCAAGACCAATGCAATACTTCCTTAGTTCATCTAAATAAGCAAGGTCACTTTTATCGTCTATTAAAAAAGCGAGATAGAGGTTATGCTCTTTTGAGAGGTATTTTACTTCATTGAAGGATCTGATCTTATCTCCTTTAATAGGTGGATATGGAATTCGGTGTGATAAAAACAATATGTTCATGTACGTGTTGAGGTTTGTCTTGTCCGGTTAGACATTTACTCTGGTTAGTTCGCGATAAGTATTTAGCTTTTTGAGTTCATTCAGCCAATTAGGTTAACTCAACTGGCTGAGGGAGCTAAATTTACTATAGCTTATGGCAAAGTTGGTAGGCGGAGGGGGAATCGAACCGCCCGACCTTCCCGGTGTAATCGGGACGCTCTCCCACTGAGCTATCCGCCTATTAATGTTATTGGTTCAATTAAGCCAGATATTTAGCGATGGCTGGGCCAATGATTTTGGTTAATGGATAGGGAAGTTTTTTCCATAGCTCAATTTTTCTCATATATTCAGGATTATTGGGACTTATATTTGGTATATCTTTGATCCTATGAAAATAGTACTGATAGTATAAAGGCTTCGGCTCAAAACCCCAGTGTCTTTTGAAGTTGTACGACCCCGTTTGGACCTTGCTTCGTCCAAAGTCGAAAAGTTTATACCCCTTTTCGCATGCGTACTTCATTAACTGCCAATACATAAAGTCATTTGGCGCGAGATTCCGATTTTCAAAAAGTGAGCCGGCATAGTAAGGTAACACTTGATCCTTGTACAAAAATGAACTAACTCCAGCTATATATTTTCCATCAGATGCTCTGATGACTAGGATATTACAATTATCATTAAATTCCGCAAGGAGATTGTTGAAAAATTTGATCTGGAAAACAGGGGTTCCAAGCCTATGGTAGCTGTGAGAGAATACACTATAAAATTTTTTCAAGTACTGGCTCCCCATTTCCGCTGAAAGGTTAAACTTCTCTCCCTGCCTTATCATCCTTCTCGCTTTTCTTGGTATAGCTATCAGATTTTCTTCTAAACTGCTATAGATTTCTCGACGAAAAGTTGCATATAATTCTTTGGTAGGAAGATCAAACTTATTATCCTCACTGTTTCTCAATTCCAGATAATCCAGGTTTTCCTCTTTGACAATTTCCTTTGCCCGCTCAAAAAGCCTTCTGATAACCTGATCATCATCGGCAAGTACCCCGCCGTAAGCAGCGAACGGGATGGATATGAGTGATCTCCCCAATAGAATACTTTTGATCGAAAAGAGAGGCAAAACACCCACAATTATCGACTTCGATTCGCCTGAATCATTTAAGGAGTTAGATATTTCCCGATGTTGTGAATAATTTAAATTATTAGCGGAATTTTTCGATTTCATCTCAGCTATCAGATAATAGGATTTATGTCCAAATGTAGTTTCAATAACATTTTTCCATCCAATAAGATGAAAGAAAGTGCCGCGAGGATGGCTTTTTACAAAGGCGTCCCATTTTTTTTCATCTTCATGTGAAAAATAGCGGATTTTAATAGTATCCATATGGTTACATGCTTTATCGAGTTTTGAGTCTAAAGTTTCCCAGGGAATCTACCCTTTTTCCCGTTCATTTTGCTTCGAAGCATCATTGTGAGTTACTATGTCTTTTGCTTTAAATAATCTCTTTCTTTACTTGAGATTTTGCAGCAATTCATTTCCAACGTTACATGGCTGTTTGGGAGTTATTTCTTTTTTGGCTTTGAAATGGCCTAATTAAGAAAGTAATTCATCCTGCTGAGCGTCTGGCTGATCTGCGCAATCATAAAATCAGCACAATGAGTGGAAGTAGTAACATATATTCAACAGTCGCCGCCCATAGATTATGCGGCGAAAAAAGGCTCATGATGAATTCTAGGCTACCAGAAGAGGCCTGTTTGATTTCCGGCAAAAAACGAAAGGGGCAATGTAGTGTTCATCTCGGAAAGGCCCAAAAAGTAGCTCACCGTATGGGGCAGTTGTATCTATCCCTAGATAGTCCAAACTAAACTGAAAACTGATGCAAACAGCACTGCAAAGCCGATACTATGACTGATCCCATGATGCTATCGATTCCAAAAAGAAAAGGATTTTGTTTTCGTATTTATCAGATTTGAGAGACGGATTGCATGGGTGAAATGAGTCGGTCGATAGAATAGATGGGCACAAAGCCAATCTACTTAAGCAAAACTCTATGATGCGGGAGTTTTCATGGAACCTTTTGCACACATGGAGCAGCACAAGGAATCCGCTAGATACATTATTCCAAACCTAGTTTAATATCCTTAATCCAGTGGGTGGGGCTGGTGGGACATCGTCACTCTTAACAATTCGCAGAGCCCAGTCGCCGCTGCCAGGACTGCTAAACTGCTGGTTCCCACCAGTCACCTGGCCTTCGTTTTGGAAACTACCATTAATGTCGTTCGCCGAGTTCCACCAGCTGTAGTTGTAGGCGATGCCTTCGGCCAAGTTCACCGTCACTGCACCCCCATATGGCAGGTACAACGCGTAAACTTCACCCGGCTTGGCGAGGCAAAACGCAGATCCCGAAACCACCAGGTGGTTACTGGGTTCCATCTCCCAGAAAG
>Ga0111227_1015_pt1 | contig 49092 bp, 54 predicted proteins | sample DeeMarSWOR152_54_FD_80391 | JGI IMG/M metagenome (GOLD analysis project Ga0111227, IMG submission 80391) | candidate division WOR-1 bacterium DG_54_3 | reverse complement strand
ATTGGCGGCCTGAAGCATTTTGTCAAACCCGGGCAGAAGGTCATTCTTAAAGTGAATGGGATAATGAGTGCCGGGCCCGAAGCCGGTGTCACCACCCATCCTTCCATTATTTCTTCAGTAGTTAAAGAGGTTAAAAAGCTGGGTGCATTGCCTCTGGTTGGGGACAGCCCAGGAAATGCCTTGGCTGATATCCAGCAGATCATGAAAAAAACCGGGATTAAAAAGGCAACCGAGGAAGCCGGAGGGAAAATCATTCCTTTTCAAGTAGCGGGTATTACAGAATTTCCAAGCCCATCGAATAGTAAACGCATAAAAACCCTTCATCTTTGCAAAGAAGTCCTTGAAGCAGATGTGATTATAAATCTTCCTAAGCTTAAAACCCATAATTTAACTTTCTATACCGGCGCCATTAAAAATATGTTTGGCTCTGTTCCCGGTTTTAATAAATCAAAATATCATCTATGGGCACCGCGCTCTGCCCAACTTTCCGAATCACTGGTAGACATCTTTCAGATTACCAAACCAGCACTCAACATCATGGATGGCATTATAGGCATGGAGGGAAACGGTCCCTCTGCCGGCAACAAGCGAACTTTAGGAGCAATTATAACTTCTACAGATGCGGTGGCTCTGGACGCGGTATGTTCAGCAGCCATTGGCTATAAGCCCTTTGCGATCGATACTACTAGAATCGCACATAAAAGAGGTTTGGGAGAAGGAAGACTGGAAAATATTGAAATCCTGGGAACACCTCTATCGGAAATTATTCAAAAAAACTGGAAACACCCGGTGGCATCTTACTCCTTAACCAGATATCTACCCCAATTTATTTATTCGTTAACCAGTCCGCTCACACGCTTTATCCGGGTCAATCCGGTCATCATTCAGGAGGCCTGCACTAAATGCATGATTTGCGTTAATAACTGTCCCACCAAAACTATCCATTATAAAGAAGATAAAGTCGAAATCGATCTAAGCAACTGCATTATGTGCTTCTGCTGCCATGAGCTCTGCCCGCACCAGGCCATTAAATTAGAAAGATCCTGGTTGGTTAGAAAGTTGGGGTTGGTGCAAAAAGAATAGCCGGGAATCACTTTGCGGAAATAAATCCCATGATCTTATAAACCAGTTTTGCTACCAAAAAATCCGGAGCAATCTCTCCTTTGCGTGGAGCAAGTTCCATCATGTCAAATCCAACTACATTCTTTTCCCGACACACAGCTTTTAGGATATCGATGGCTTCATACCACAGAAGTCCCCCTGGCTCAGGAGTTCCAGTATTAGGCATAATGGCTGGATCAAAAGCATCTACATCAAAGGAGATATAGACATTTTGCGAGAGTTGAGTGGTAATCTGCTCGGCTGCTTCCAGATGCTCTGCCCAGTGGATCTTCTTTAACTGCCCAGTTTTCTTGCCAAATTCATAACCCTCTTTGGATATATTTCTTAACCCAACCTGAACCGCCGGGCAAATTTCCAGTACCCGCCGCATAACACAGGCATGATTATTCTTTGATCCCAAATAACTATTCCTCAGATCTGCATGCGCATCAAATTGCAAGACCGAGAGATTTTTATGCTTTTGCGCAAAAGACTTTACCGCATAAGGAGTGATGGAATGCTCTCCACCTAAAATTACAGGGATCTTTTTATCATTTAATAGACCCGTGACCCGTGATTCGAGATTCGAGACGGAAATGGGCTCCAAAGTATAAATCCAGGACCTCTGGTAGGGCTCATATCCAAGCTCTTCATCAAATTCTTCCACCTGCCTGGAAGCCTTCAAAATAGCCGCCGGTCCGTTTTTAGTCCCCTTTCCATAGCTGGTTGTTTTTTCAAAAGGAACTGGGATGACCACGAATTTGGATTTTTCGTAATTGTAATACTCCGGCTCGATGTCTAAAAATCTAATATTTTTATTTCTGGATTTTCTCATCTGTAAACAACCTTAACCTGCCTGGAATCTTCCCAGTCAAAATGCGGTTTTTTTCTCTTTGCAGCTAGTTCCTCATGTTCAGCCAATCCATGCACCAGGATCGGCAGGGCAATGGTTAAATCACAAAAACATTGCACTTTTTTGGCGGCCTTGGCAATCTTTCCCCAGGATTGCCCTTCCTCAAAGGTGCAGCCTGAAAGTCCGCCAAAATGCGGAGTATCGGTTGTAATTTGGATAGCATATTCATGTCCCGGCAAATCCCGCCCCATGATTAAATTCAATAGTTCGGTTTGCTGGATAAAATTCTTGGGGACTCCCCCACCCAGATAGATTACCCCTGATTTTTTACAGGCGGATGCAATCTGAGCTGTCTCATCCGTATCTTTCATTTGATCTATAAACCTCACCACAATATTTTCCTCGCTCTTTTTTAAAACTTTTCCATCTGGAGAATCGATGACGCCGTGTCGGGCCATGATAAATGAATAGCCGAATGAAGAATCATTCAGGGCCGGGGCATAAACGGGAACCCCTACCCGCTCTGCCTGCACCAGGATCGAATCTTTCTCTTCCCCGACCTCCCCCAGATACTTGCCTAAAACCTCAAAAAATTCACGCGAAGAGTATTGGAAATTCGGCTTTAATTTTTCTAAAAACTTTTGTATCTGGCGATCGATCCCACGTTGCTCCTGTTCCTTAGCATACACATTATAAAACCGGTCTATCCCCTCTTTTTCCAGCTGTATATCATCCACCAGAGGCGATCCTTGAAAATGCTTGACCCCCAGGCATTCACAGGCATCGTGAAACATTTGAGCACCGGTAGAGACAATAACGTCAACCATCCTTTTTTCAACCAAATACGCAATTGCCCTGCGCATCCCAGCCGGAACAACCGCCCCCGCGATTCCCAGCCAGATCGTGATTTCTTCTTCAGAAAGCATCTCCTTCCAGACCTCAAAACATTCCGCCAGGTTTTTACCTTGAAAACCGGTGGCTAGCATTTCCTGCAGGAGAAGGTTGGCGGTTTTGCCGGGGCCGATCCGTATCGGCACGGTTGGTTTTTTGAGAAATTCCGAGGTCATTATATTAATGGAAAACCCGAGGACGCTCAGCTGCTGCAGCTCGGGAAATATTTTTTGGGAACTCCATCCCGCGATTCAAAAGCACTACCTCGTGGTGGATGGCCTCAAAAAGATTAAGCATTTCTTCCCGGGCATAATCAATATTGAATTCCTTGCAGGAAAAAATATCAATGAAAGCGTGTTCCTTATCCGGAAAGGTATGGATGGAAATGTGTGATTCGGCAATCAAAACCACCCCTGAAACTCCCCAATCCGCCGGATTCTTACCATGATATTTGAAAACATAGGGGGGCATGATCTTGGTTACATTTATCTTGTCCGGAAATGTGTCAAGAACATTAAAGATAAAATCAATATCTGCAAGTTTTTCTTTTGGGCAACCGTAGCAATCCAACATTAAATGCGGACCGAAACCATATCTCACATTTTCTTTCACTTAATTTATCACCGCCAAATGGCAAAGATTATTTGTATTTTTATTTTGCGCTTTTGCGCTTAATTTGTCAAGATGTTTTCTTTGAGGTAGAATAACAAAAGAAATGAGCTACCAGGAATTACGGAAAGAAATGGTCGAAACCCAATTAATTCCTCGCGGGATTTCTGACAAACGCGTCTTAGAAGCTTTCCGCAAAGTTCCTCGACATAAGTTCATTCCCGAAAATTTACTGGCTTCCGCTTATGACGATTGCGCCCTTCCCATAGGCGAAGGCCAAACTATTTCACAGCCCTATATGGTAGCCATCATGACCGAAAAATTAAAACTCAAAGGAAATGAAAAGGTGCTTGAAATTGGAACCGGATCAGGATACCAAGCTGCCATTTTGGCTGAACTCTGCCAAAAGGTTTATAGCGTCGAACGCATTCAGGCTCTTTCGGAGCGTGCTCGAAAAGCAATTCAGGAGGCCGGTTACACTAATATTGAGTTTGTTGTGAAAGATGGGACTCAAGGTTATTCTGAAGCCTCGCCCTATGATGGGATCATCGTTACCGCCGGTTGCCTCACAATTCCCGAACCCTTGATCCGCCAACTTAAGGATGGCGGAAGATTGGTTATCCCAGTGGGTGATATTTTTCAACAAATCCTAACCACCGCCAGCAAACATGGCACTCAAATCTCAACTCAGGAATCGGTCCCCTGCATCTTCGTCCCCTTAGTCGGCAAATATGGATGGAGCACCTAAGTTGACCATTCCTCAGTTTTATGGTAGGCTTAAAGATTGCTATGGCAGAAGAAGAATTTAAAGGTACGGGCATAGAGAGGGAAAAGAGAGAAGAGGAATTCTTTGAAGTTGAAGAGTTAATCAAGGAAACCTTAGAAGAAAGCAAGCTTTCCGAGAAAAAAGAAGCTCCACCCATTCCTCCAAAAGAAGAAGTCAAAAAAGAAGAATTTAAAGCCACAAAAATTACTCTTCCTGCCAAGGAAAAACCAGCTCCCGCCCCGCCCCCCAAACCAAAAGCTGAAGCCCCCACCTACGAAGCGACTTTTAAAGAATATAAGGCGGGAGATATTGTAAAGGGAACCGTGCTTAAAATCGATCCCAGTGGAGTTCTGGTAGATATCAAATACAAAGCGGACGGCCTCATTCTTCCGGAGGAACTTTCGGATAAAAGCTTCGGTTCGCCGGAAGAAATTGTAAAAGTCGGAGAGGCAATCGATGTCTATATTGAGAATCTGGAAAATAAAGAAGGCTATGTGGTTCTTTCCAAGAAAAGAGCTGATTACGAGAAACGGTGGAGAACGGCCTACGATGCTTATAAAAACAAAAAAATCTTGGAAGGCAAAGTAATCCAGGCCTTAAAGGGCGGGTTAGTCTTGGACTGCGAAGGAATCCGTGGTTTTATCCCGGCCTCGCAGGTACTAAAAAAAGCTGAGGAATCCCTTGAATCCTTTAAAGACAAAATCCTCCCGGTCAAGGTCATCGAAATCAATCGCCGTCAGGGGAAAATTGTCCTCTCCCACAAACTGGCTGCCGGCGAAAAAGAAAAATATAAGGCGGTAAAACTCTTAGACCAATTAGAAGTGGGGCAGATCCGACATGGAATCGTTTCCAGCATTAAGAGTTTTGGAGCCTTTGTGGATATCGGAGGAATTGAAGGCTTGATCCACCTCAGTGAGCTTTCCTGGAAAAGAGTGAAACATCCTTCTGAAGTTCTAAAACTCGGGCAAGAAATCGATGTCTTTGTACTTGGAGTTGACAAAATCAGCAAAAAAGTCGCTCTGGGCCTAAAAGAGCTTCAACCCGATCCCTGGGTAAACGCTGCGGATTACTTCAAGCCCGGGCAGATTGTTAAAGCAAAAATTATGCGCTTTGCAAAATTTGGCGCTTTTGCGGAACTAGAGCACGGACTGGAAGGACTCATTCATATTTCTGAAATTTCAAAGGAGCCTGTGCAAAAACCAGAAGACGCGGCTAAAGTTGGAGATGTGGTAGAAGTAAAGGTTTTAAGGGTGCTTCCGGAAGAGCAAAAAATTGGCCTTTCCATAAAAGAGGCCCTTTTACAAAAAGAAAAAGAAGAATTAAAAAAGACCACTCCCCCATCCGAAGAATCCAAGAAAGTCACGATTGGTGACATAATTGCTCAAAAAGAGAAAGAAAAAGCCGAGCGGGAAGCCGAAATGGAAGGGGAGGAGCAGGAAGAGGTAACTTGAAATTTTTAGAGAAGCTAGATCAAGCTACGGGCAAAAACAATAGTTTACTCTGCGTCGGATTAGATATTGACCTCAACCGCATCCCACAAAGCATTTTAAATAAAGAAGATCCGATCTATATCTTTAACCGCGAAATCATTAGCGCCACCAAAGATCTGGTTTGCGCTTATAAACCAAACATTGCCTTTTACGAAATGCATGGAATCTACGGCCTTTCCTCACTTATCAAAACCATCGAACTCATCCAAGGGACTGGGATTCCAGTTATCCTGGATGCTAAAAGAGGAGATATAGGACATTCTTCAGCCGCCTCTGCCAAAAGTATTTTTGAGATTTATAAAGCAGAAGCGACCACAGTCAGCCCTTATCTCGGGCACGATTCGGTTGAGCCCTTTTTGGAATACCAAGATAAAGGAATCTTTGTGCTTTGTCTGACCAGCAATCCGGGAGCCAAAGATTTTCAAAGAGAGCTTTTTATGGATGTAGCTCATGAAGTTAAAAAATGGAATAAATATGGGAATTGCGGCCTGGTGGTCGGCGCCACCAGATCGGAAGAATTAAAAGAAATAAGGCACATAGCCGAAGATATGCCAATCCTGATCCCTGGAGTGGGAACTCAAGGAGGAGATATTGAATCCTCGGTTAAATATGGAGTAAATAAACAGGGCAGCCGTGCTATAATAAATTCCTCGCGCAGCATCATCTACGCTTCTAAGGAAGAAAATTTTGCAGAAGCGGCCAGGGAAGCAGCCCAAAAGCTCAGGGATGCAATTAATCAGTATCGGTGGGCTAAATGAAAAATCCGAAATCCGAAATCCGAAATCCGAAACAAATCCAAAATCCCAAATCCCAAAATAGTTATGAAGGGTTACAGGAAAACATTCGCAGATTAAAGACTCCCAAGATCGAGACCTGGGAAAACCAATACCCGGACAAGGACTATGACATTCATCTGGAATTTCCAGAGTTTACCTGTATCTGCCCCAAAACCGGCTTACCAGACTTTGCTACTATTATTATCGACTACACGCCGGACAAAGACTGCATTGAATTAAAATCCTTAAAAGAATATTTTATCTCTTATCGAAACCTTGGGATCTTTCACGAGCATGCGGTAAATAAGATACTTGAAGATTTGGTGGCTGCCTGCAAGCCCCACTCGGCAAAGGTGATTGGAGTATTCAATGTCCGCGGGGGGATCAAAACTACGGTTTCGGCGGAATATCCTCAGTAAGTACTGTCTGCCTCGTTCAAAATTTTCTGCTCAATAGGTGTATTGGGTCCGAAGGGTTCAACCCGAGGATCGTGTTTTGCAATAATAGAAAGAATGTCTCCGCTGACTCCAATCTTTTCCAAAAGCTCCGCCCCCACTGCTCCATGATGTTTATGAATGTAAAATTTCTTGAAATGGGGGTTGTCTCTGCCTCTCTCAGCCAGCCGGTCATACAACCTGGGAAAGAAAAAGCGAATAATTACTAATATAGATTTGGTAATAATTGAATTGCGTTCCCCAATCTTACCAATATCGTGCAAAAGCCCCAGGCGTGCGATCTTGCGTTCATCCAGCTCCGGCTGGGCATGGATAGCCTCCAGCATCTTTTTTGCTACGACCACTGAATGCTTCTTTTCAAAACCGGGGAGTTGATTAAAAAGAGCCATCTCCTGAATGTTCAAGTAACTGCGAGTAAACGCTTCATCTGCTTTGGTATATCTGGAAAACATGCCGAACCAGAATTGTTTAAAGCGGTAACAAATTCTACCGAGCATCGATCGCTTTTCTCAAAGAGGAAACAAATTTTGAGACGGCTTTAAATTTGTTTTTAGCGATCAGGTCCACAATCGCCGAACCAACAATCACCCCATCGGCGATCTCCGCCACTTGCGCGGCCTGAGATGGTTTTGAAATCCCAAAGCCAACCGCCAGTGGAAGTTTTGAATGCTTTCTGACTCGGGAAACCAAAGCCTGCAAATCTTCAGCTAACTTTTCACGCTTGCCGGTGATTCCAGTCACTGAAATCAAATAAATAAATCCGGATGATCTCTCAGCTATCATTCTAATTCTCTTCTCTGAGCTGGTCGGAGCAATTAAATAAATCATTTCTACTGCAGTATTAGTTATCTCTAATTCATCAGGGGGTAAGTCCGGAATAATCACCGCGTCAACAAAAAATCTTTCGGCATCTCGATAAAACTTACCCAAACCGTACTTAAGGATAAGATTATAAGAAAGCATAAAGCAGATGGGAATTTGCGTTTTCTTTCTGACTTTAGCAACTAATTTGAAAACATCCGCTAGAGACACGTTCTTTTTTAAGGCCCGCAGATGGGAGGCTTGAATGACCGGCCCATCTGCCAGAGGATCGGAAAAAGGAATCCCTAGCTCGATAATATCCGCGCCCGATCTTTCAAGTTCATAGATCAACTTTTCGGTAATGGAAAGACTTGGATCTCCAGCCGTGATAAAAGTTATTAAAGCTTTGCGTTTAGAGAATGTCTCTGACAACCTCGACATCTTTATCTCCTCTGCCAGACAAACAAACGATTACTGATTGGGTCTTATCCATTTTGGTAGCAATTTTCTTAAGATGAGCAATTGCGTGCGCAGATTCGAGCGCTGGAATTATTCCCTCAGTTCTCGAAAGAAGTTCAAATCCCTGCAGGGCTTCTTTATCCTTGATGGTTACATACTCTACCCTGTCTATATCCTTTAAATAACTATGTTCCGGTCCAACACCGGAATAATCCAGTCCGGCTGAGATGGAATGGGTGGTCATGATCTGACCGGTTTTTGTCTGAAGTAGATAACCAAGCGAACCATGCAGCACCCCTACTGAACCTTTAACCAAGGAAGCTGCTCCGGCCGCCTCCACCCCAACCATTTTCACCTCTGGATCCTCTAAGAATGGATAAAACAGACCGATTGAATTGCTCCCTCCACCCACGCAGGCCACCAGATAATCCGGTTCTTTCTTTTCCGCGTCAAAATGCTGCCCCTTGGCTTCCTTACCAATTACGGTTTGGAAATCTCTGACCATCATCGGATAAGGGTGCGGTCCAACTACCGAACCTAAACAGTAGAAAGTCTCCCGCGGATGCGCCATCCAATCACGAAGGGTTTCATTAATGGCATCCTTCAAGGTCTTGCTCCCGGATTTGACCGGAATAACCTTGGTTCCTAGAAGCTCCATGCGAAAGACGTTTAAGGCTTGGCGTTTGATATCTTCCTCTCCCATATAAACAATGCATTCTATACCAAAGAGTGCTGCTGCAGTTGCGGTAGCCACTCCGTGCTGCCCTGCCCCGGTCTCGGCAATGATTCTGGTCTTCCCCATTCTTTTGGCCAGCAGCATTTGCCCAACGGTGTTGTTGATCTTATGCGCCCCGGTGTGAGCGAGATCTTCCCGTTTTAAATAGATTTTCGGACCACCCAGCTCTTCGGTTAATCTTTCAGCAAAAAAGAGCGGAGTCGGCCGTCCAGCATAATGTTCGAGATAGTATCCCAGCTCTTCTCTGAACCCCGGATCTTCTTTGGCCGCAAGATAGGCCTCGGTTAACGCCTCCAAAGGTGGCATTAAGGTCTCAGGGACAAATCTTCCGCCATATTTGCCAAAATGGCCAGTGCCATCCGGAAGTTCTGAAAATTTAGGAAGCGCCATAGTGAGGTTATTATATTCCATTCAGAAGCCAGGTGCAAGTAAGAGGGATTTACGACCAAATTTCAAGCTCGGCCAGCTCTCCCCCAAATTTCCGCAAATTTTCCGCAATCTTCCACATATTATAAGGACGTTTGATCCTGGCTGGGTGAAAGAGCCTTCCCAAGTATTTTCCCAAACCGGTCTGTTTGAGGTCGGATGGCATATTACTCAGCATGATGAGTTCTTCCGGACTTAAACGACCAAAAAAACATAACATTCTATAGTAATTCTTCATGGAACTCATATTGCTAAAATACTGAACACTTGACCAAATATTTTGCCAGTCGTTTTTCATTCCACTATAGAGAATTGCTTTTTCCCCGGTCAATACTTTAAAACATGTCACTCCCAAGGCATAAACATCTACCCGCACATCCTCAACCTTAGGTTTTGATAATATCAGCTCTGGAGGTAGAAATCCAAACGTTCCAAAATCACTCCTAGGGGTTGATGTGTTCAGCCAGTTTGCTCTTCCGAAATCAATTAAGGTTAACGAATCTTCTTTTCTGTCAATCATCACATTCTGCGGCTTGACATCTCTATGTACTACTTTTTTATCATGTATGCCTGCCAATCGCTCTGCCAGCAACGGAAATACCTTGGAAGCCAGAAAAGCAACTTCCTTCCGACTTGGCATAACTTTCTCCTGCATTTTTAGAGTTAAGCTGTTAAGATTTCTTCCTTCTATTTTGGACATTACAAAGAAAGGAGCATTCCTTTCTATGCATTTAAGTCTATTCTGATCATAGCCCCAATAACTGACCCCTGCTACCCCCTGCTCGATCACTCTTGGAATTCCCTCTAGATCATATAATTTCATCAATATCTTCTTCTCTAAAGTTAAAAACTTATCCTCTAAATAGTCTGGAGAAAATTTTACAACTATTTCCGCTGCCTTATCGAGGTTCCTGTTCCCAGGATAAATGAGATAACCCGGAAAAACGGCCATGGAAGCATCAGCCGCTCTTTTAGATTCATTCACGGCGATTTTTCTCCCATCCCGCAATGATCCAATTATTTTAAGGGGAATGGGTGTCTTTCTTCTTTTGGTTCTTGCCAAAATGGTTGGTCCTGTAATTGAAAACTTCATTGTTCTACTCCTGTTTTATTATCGGTATAATTCAAGAAGATTTCAGTGATCTTAAAATTTATGCAGAAGAACGCAGAAAAGTTTTTTAGGGCAGCAAAACGTATCGGGCTTTTTTGGTTCGCGGATTTTTCTTTACTTGCGCTTTTATTCGATAGGCTTTCCAGATGTTTTGAGGGGTTACGACCTCTTCTGGAGAACCCTCTGCAATCAATTCCCCATTTTTCAGTAAGACCAGCCTGGAGCAATAACGAGAGGCTAAATTCAAATCATGGAAGGTCGCCATAATCGATCGATGCGCCCTAAGTTTACGCAGGAGTTTACAGATCTTTACCTGATATCGAATATCCAGGTGAGAAGTAGGCTCATCCAGCAGCATAATTTTCGGCTCCTGAGCCAGGGCCCGGGCAATGGCCACCCTCTGGAACTCACCCCCGGAAAGCTCAGTTACTGGTCGATCCTTAAGGTTCTCAATCTTAAGCTCCTCAACCGCCCATTTTACGGCTTCGTGATCATCTTCGTTTTCAAAAGAGAAACGCTCAAAATAGGGTGTACGCCCAAGCATGACCAGATCCTCAACCGTGAACCCTTCCACCGGCTCCATAAGCTGGGGAACAAAGGCAATTCTTCGCGCTATTTCTCTACGATCTAGATGTTGAATTCTGTGCTGGCTGAGAATAATCGAACCTTGCTGAAGTTTCAAAAGACCTATGATGGCTCGAAGTAAGGTGGTTTTTCCTGAGCCATTTGGACCGACGATCCCTACAAACTCCCCATCGTAGACAGAAAACGAGACTCCCTTGATGATCGGCTTGTTTGAGTCGTAACCGCAAATTAATTGATCAAGCCGTAAAATGCTCATTTACCTTCAATCCTCCGGCGTCTCAACAAATACAAGAAAAACGGCGCTCCCACCAAAGCCATGATAATCCCAATCGGAATCTCCACCGGAGACAAAACAGTTCTAGCCATAGTATCTGCCACAACCATTAAAAGCATCCCAGAAAGAGCAGAAACTGGAATAAGCAAGCGATGATTTGGGCCGATGACCAATCTTATCCAGTGTGGAACAATAAGACCAACAAATCCGATCAATCCTGAAACTGAAACTGCGGCTGCGGTCATAAGGGAAGCAGTCCCGATCAGAATTAATCGAGTATTTTCAACATCCACTCCCAAGGTGGTTGCCATTTCCTCTCCCAAAAGTAAGGCATTCAGCTCCTTTGAATAGAAATAGGCAACTCCTGCTCCGATCAGTACATAGGGAATAACGGTCAAAACATTTCCCCAAGTCGCAGAAGATAAACTTCCCAGCAGCCAGAAATAAATGGATTGCAGGCTTCCGGAAATAATGATGATTAAAGCCAGGATCGCAGCGCAGAAGGCAGATAGAGCTACCCCGGCTAAAATTAGAGTCTCAGGTGTCGTTTTACCTGCTACCTGAGCTAATTTATAGACAATAATGACAGCGATCAGCGCAAAAATAAACGCAGTCGCAGGGATGGAGCTCATCCCGAAAACCACAAACTGGGCTCCCAAAACAATTGAAATCGCCGCTCCCACTCCTGCACCAGCTGAAATTCCAAGAATGTAGGGATCGGCAAGCGGGTTTCTAAGGATCCCTTGAAGGATTACCCCAGAGATTGAGAGTAAAAGTCCAATCAGTGCTGCTAAAATTACCCTGGGAAGCCTAATCTGCCAAAGAATTTCGCTCTGAAAAAGTTCGGTCGGAGAGAGAAAGACTGACCCCAAAAACAATGAAAGAACCATAGCAAACAGCAGGAAAATTGCTAAGAGTATTAATGCAATCCCCTCTTCTTTCTTGTTAAGTTTTTTCTTCATGAATAAACTCCGCTATCTCCTCAATCGCTTCCACCACCCTTGGCCCCGGCCTGGAGAGAACGTCCGCATTTATAAACAGAATTCTAGCATTTTTCACTGCATCCAGGCTCTGCCAGCGGCTGTCTGCTTCAATCTCTTTTTTCTCTACCACTCCCTCTGGAATGATTATATAATCTGGATTATCATCCAGCAACTTTTCAAAGCTGTACTGGGGATAGGCGGCTTTAGCTTGCCCAGCAATATTTTCTGCCCCAGCATACCTCAATACATCATCAATAAAGTTTTCTCCACCAACCACGATCAGGGGCTTATATCCCACAATCACCAAAACTTTCTTTGAGGGAAGATCTCTAACCTTGGTTTCAACTGAAAGAATTCTCTTTTTCATTTGCATAACAACTTCCTCGGCTTTTTCCCCTGTCCCGGTTACCTCACCCAATTCCACTAAAGCACCCATGACTTCGATAACCGTATTTGGATTTAGGGTGTAAACCGGAAGCCCAAAGCCTTCAAGTTTCTGGACATCGCGCTTCTGAGCATCATCGAGCATCACAATCAGGTCGGGCTTGAGGGAAACGATCTTTTCTAGGTTCAAGAAAAAACCGCCAATCTTCTCCTTTTCCAAAGCCTCGGGAGGGTAATTACAATTGGTGGTGACCCCGACTATTCGATCGTCAAGCTCCAGTGCAAAGAGCATTTCGGTGATAGAGGGCATGCCGGAAATGATGCGCTGGGGAAGATCGGCATACGCTGCCGTTGCCAATAGGATTATTAAAATTGCTAGCGCGATCTTTTTAATATTATGTCACCCGCCTTGAACCCTGTAACTCTTCCCAAGCTTGGGCACTTCATCTTCAACAAGAAATAGATATTCTTTTTCTCTTGATCCAGGGTCTCAAAGTTCCCCTGCCCTTTTGAGATCACCATCTCTGCGCTTTTGTACAATTCCTTAAATTCTTTGGTACCCTTTGAAGGGATCGTCCCGGCAAAATCAGATCCACTTTTAATTACTTTGACCACTTTATCCAGCCCAACCATCTTGGCATCCTCCATGAGCACATCGTTTAAAACTGGTTTACTTTTAACCACAAACACAACCTCAATTTTTTTGATCAGCTCTTCTATCAAGACCCTATCAAACACAATTTCTCCGGCGTTATCTCCGATATAAAGCAGAAGTTTGGTCTTTTTTAAATCCCGCCTGAAGCGCTTATAATCTGATACTGCGAACTTCTTTCCCAGCACATCCTTCACCGTGTGCTTAATGTCAAATTCCGCCAGAGCCCCATAATCAATGATATTTCCGGCAATGGCCAAGCGAACGGCCATAAGCAGAGGGTCTCTTGCTTTTCTAACCAGTCTTTTCAGATAAGGATAAAGTTGGAGGGCTTCCCGGTTATTTTGCTTCTTTGGCTCCTTGTAAAGATCTTTTATCCCGGTGATGCGCTGGATCTCATCGTGGGCATACTTGGTGGCTTCGGGCGGGCTCATCTTATGAATATCAACCTTGGCCATCTTCCCTATGACCGCCGCCAGTATCCTTTGCCGTTTTTTTTCGCTCCTCACAATCCGGCGCAGGATCTCAATCGTCTGCCGGATTATGCAACTGATACATTCCAGAAAGGCTTTCATGACTTGTTCATTATACCAGAAACAAACTGAAATTTTTGAAAAAATCATACGATAAATATGTGTGAAAAAACTAAATATTGTTGATGAATATGGTGCAAAGAGACGCTTTTATCCCAGCGGGCCCAGGATCTCTTATAAAGAATTTCGATATGCTTCTAATAGGTCGCTAGGTAAAATTATAGTTTCGCAGAAGTTAATAGGCGATTATGGCTTATGCTCAAGAACTTCTCTGGGAAATGAGCTTCTTTTCAATATAAAAGTAAATGAAATTGCGGACCAGCTATATAGTCAAAACATTCATTTCGGATTTTTTGCTGAAGCCTTGCATGTTATCGGCAGAAACGCCAAAGTACTTGGTCCAGTCGTAAAGTGCATATTACTAAGAAAGCTTAGTCGGAACAGCATTGCCTCCGCTTTAAGATCGGGCGCAATCAGCGAAGATGATATCGGAAGAAATTTTAAGCTCTTCTTTGGAAAGATCGATCGGACCGTCCAAAACAAAAGGCCTGACCAAGAAAAACTTGATATCCTTCAAAGACTAGGAGTTTTAGTTTTAGAACCCGGCTGCTCTTTGCCCATAGTATCCCGTTCAAGAACCCCGATCCGTGGCCCTTCAAAACCCGCAAAATATCCCCACCCTCGGCCGCCTATTGAAAAGGTAGATCCAGAAGAAATAATCAAGAAAAAACAACTAAGCCTCCCAGGAATGGGGAAGCCGGAGTCCAAAGACTAATTAATTAGATTATTCGAACCCTAAATTCTTAAGCGTTTCTCTTGAGGCCAAAATCTTGCGGGGCTTATTCTCTCCTTCAGGTGCGGTAACAATTCCGGCGGCTTCCATCTCATCCATAAGGCGCGCAGCACGGTTATAGCCAATCCTGAACTTCCTCTGAATATAAGAGGTTGAAGCTTGCCCGCTCTCAACGATCAATTGGGCAACCTCTCCAAACAGACTGTCTCTTCCCCCCTCGCCTTCGCCTCCGCCTTCGCCCAGTTCAATGGGCTTGATCCCCACAATTTCTTCCAGGTACTCCGGTTCAGCCTGTTCTTTAACATATTTGATGATACGTTCGGTTTCCTTATCCGTAACAAATGAGCCCTGGGCTCGGATGGGCTTCATGGCCCCGATCGGGTTATAAAGCATGTCTCCTCGACCCAGGAGCTTTTCTGCTCCAGACATGTCTAGAATAACCCTGGAATCAACCTGAGTGGCAACCGCAAAGGCAATTCTGGAAGGAATATTGGCCTTGATCAATCCGGTTATTACATCCACGGAAGGGCGCTGCGTGGCAATTACCAGATGGATCCCGGTAGCCCTAGCCATCTGGGCAATGCGGCAAATGGCAGTTTCCACCTCGGTTGCCGCAACCATCATCAGATCTGCCAGCTCATCCACAATGACCATAATGTATGGCAAGCTCTCTTCCTCGCCCACCTTGCGGTTATAAGCATGGATATTGCGCGTTCCCGCTTCATGAAAGAGCCTATATCTGCGTTCCATTTCTTTTATAACCCATTCCTTGAAGGTTATGGCTGCTCGCCGCGGCTCAGTTACCACTGGAGCCAAAAGATGGGGAACTCCATCGTAATTCGAAAGCTCTACCATCTTGGGATCAATCATAAGCATCTTGACTTCATCCGGCCGCGCGCGCAAAAGAACACTGGCAATGATGGAATTGATACACACACTTTTACCGGAGCCGGTGGTTCCGGCAATTAGCAGGTGCGGCATCCTGGACAAATCTCCGAAAATCGGCGTGCCCGACAAATCCTTTCCAATGGAAATAAAGAGTTTGGAAGGATTATTCTGGAATTCCTTGGTCTTAACTATTTCTTTTAGGCGCACCGGGGTCACCGTGGCATTTGGAACCTCAATCCCTACCACCGATTTTCCGGGAACCGGAGCTTCGATTCTCACCCCCTGGGCAGCCAGATTAAGGGCAATATCATCCGCTAGATTGGCGATTTTGCTGACTTTTACTCCGGGCTCAGGCTGGAGCTCATAGCGGGTTACCGCCGGGCCCTGGAAAATGGAAACCACCCGGGCACCCACCCCAAAACTGCGCAGGGCTTCTTCCAGCAATTTTTTCCTGAGTTCGGTGGTCTCCCGAAGTTTTTCTGCCTGTTGCTTTTCTTTTGTGGTAGGATCATCCAGCAGATCGATGGGTGGAAGTTTAAATTTGGAATATCTCTTCTTAGGGGCATCCGAAGACACCACCTTTGCTTTGCTCGAAATCCCTTCCGTCTCAAACTTAGGAAATGGGAATTCAACCACCGGCCTGGGTTCAGGTGGCGGGGCAGGAATAACCTCCTCTTCCACCGGCATATTCTTTATGAGCGGAAACTGGGCCGCAATGGTTTTCTTCTCCTGCGCCTGTTCCTGTTCCTTTTCCTTCTCCTCTCCTTCTTCCTTCTCCGGCCTCAAAAGATGATAAGCAAAAGTAACCAGGTTTAGAATAGTAACATTCAAGACCATTAAAATACCGATCAATCCCAGCGCGGTTATAATGATATACGAACCCCAGATCCCCACGGTTCGCATCAAAGCATAGTTTGTTCCAAAACCAATTAATCCCCCCGCCCCCTGGAAATAAACTCTTTCCGCTTCTGCGAAATAGTTCGGCGCATAATACTGAGCCGAGGTTATATAGGTCAGAAAAATGATCAAAAGACCGATGAAGCGGACAGCTAACTCCTTTACTTCATGTCGCAAAATCAAAATAAATCCATATAGACCGATGAAAAATGGGAGAACAAAAACTCCTACCCCCAGAGCAGATCGCAGGAAAGTCTTTACGACAAAGTGACCGATTAAGCCGGTGAGGGTAGTTTGATTCGAAACAAAAACAAAGACCGCCAAAGCCAGAAGCAAAATCCCGGTTATGTCTTGTTTAAATTTAGAAGGGATTTCCCTCTTTGGCTTATCTTCCTTGACCTTTCTCTTATTCTTAGCTTTGGGGGGCATTCTATAAAAAGTATAGCAAAAAAAGAGTTGCTAAACAAGGTAAGCGGAAAGCTGGGGGACAGGGACTCGAACCCCGATTCTCGCCTCCAAAGGGCGGTGTCCTACCATTAGACGATCCCCCAATTTCTTCGGGTAGTATAGCAACTCAAGTGAAATTTTTCAAATTAAAGTGCGATAAATAGACGAGGACAACAACATGCAAGTTTCTCTGTCTAATCTATTCACAGGAATTTACTACCGGCTGGGATATATTAACCGGAACAGCCTCTTTGCGGATATTAAGTTTATTTATAAGACGCTTCCTGAGGATTTAAAACCAATCTTTCATGAAAAACTTAAAGCCCACAGATTCATCAAGCCTAGATTCCAGGCTCTTGCATTCCCTGACCTCCTCTCTAAGCACCTTTCAAAAATTGTCAATTTTGACAAGCAGGATGCCCTAATCTCTGATTTTGGCACCAGGGAAGGCTTCGCTCTTAAGAGAAAAGGCGAGAAACTAAAGATTATTTCGGAGCAAATTCCGGCAAACTTCCCCTTAGCCTTTTTTCAAGATAACAAAGTGATAGATAAGCTTGGAATAAGAGCCATATTATTTTCAGCTGAAAAACCCCTTTCGTTCGATGAACTCTTCCAGAATGCAAAAGACCGTTCAGCGGATACCCAAAAAGATGATCTCAAGAAACAATTGAAAAAATTGAGAGGGGAAGGCAAAGTTTCTTTAACCATAGATAGTGAATATTTTTGGTCGGCAGAAGTAAAAAGCGGTGAAGCAGGAAAAGAATTTCTATTGCAAAATGGGACTCTCTTCCCGCTCTATGGGACAGAAAGGCTTATCAGCAAAAAGGCCCTAGATAAAAGACTTAAAAATGGAAAAGCAATAAAAATCTTTAAAAGCAGAGATTTTGTTTTTGCTCTTAAAAAAACATTTGAAGAGCTGGCTCAAAAAAAGCGAATTTCAAAAGTGTTCGGAGATGAAAACCGTATTTACTATTTTTTAAGCCAAGAGCTCAAAGCGGCCAAACAAATTCGCAGGATCGTATGCGGAATAAAAGATGGCGATCTAATCCACATTTATGCAAGCAGAGCATCTATCGCTCATCACAGCCAAGAAATCTATGCTTATGAAATTGAGAACCTGATAAATATATTAAGGGAAAGAGGCGAGATCGAAGAGCACGAGATGAGCGGCTACAGGCATCAACTTCTGGCAATTCATGGGCTCTGGAGAGCATCTGGAGTCGCGGGCTCTGTTTTCCAAAACTTATATCTAGCCATAAAAATGGCAGAGGCCAGAGGCAATAAAACCTCTATCCGGACAGCTCTTTTGAGCATAGTTCCTTATTCTTTCCTGCGAAAGGCATCGCTTGATGAGATAGTCGAAGGCTCAGAAAGAGAAGAAGTTCTTGAGAAAATCTATAATTTAAAGGCAGCGCGAGGAATGCCCTTCTCTATCCCAACCGATGACCATCATTTCATTCAGAACTTTATATGGATGCTTGTTATCTTCATGAAAGACCTGAATGAAATGGGGCTTTTGCTCCATGACAAATTAAAGAGATTGCTTTTTGGCCCGAAAAAAGCGAGTCCAGAAGAAATAAAATATCTTTATGCGCGTTTGGCAGAGCGTTTTGAGTTCACAGATTTGCCTGACAATCTAGAAAACCTGATCTTCAAAATTGAAAAGCCTGATAAACATGAAGAGTATCGAGAAAAAATAGAATTCGTAATCGGAATGTCTTTGCCGGCTGCGAAAAGATATCTGGCTGAGTTTGCGCAGAAATTAAAAAATGAATTAGTAGAACACTTGGAAATTCCCAGAGAAGCTATCCATATAGATTATCACCGGAAAACCGAAGCTGCTGCCTGTGAAAAAGTAGAAACCAGAGCATATGCTAAATTTGAAGAATTATGGGATCTCTTGCAAATTAAAGTCGTAATAGATTCCAAAAGGGGCACAAACGAAACCGAAGAGGAAAAAAATAATTTAGATTACTTACAACAGGCAGCTAAATATTTAACTCAAGAATATATGCTCAAATATGGTCTCCCCACAAAAATTATTGACGACTATATCGCTAATCCCAAAAAGTCTGGCTGGCAGGCATTGACCTTGAAAGCCTTGGGACCACAAAAAAAACGCGTGGAAATCCAGCTCATGACCCAAAAAATGTATGAGAACGAAAGGTTCCTGAGGATCAGGCAAACGCATCCGGTTTATGCTATTCAAAGGGTCCTAAAAAGTCAAAAATTCGATGAATATCCATTTGAGCTGCTCGAACGGCTAACCGGCAACCCAGAACATGATTATCCTCTCATTCGAAACCATCTTCTTAACCATTGGGCATTCGTGTTTGTGCCAAGAATAAAAGACCCCCGGGTCAAAATAAGCGAACACACCAAAAAGAATTTAATTAGATTGATTTTGGAAGGCAGGATAGAGCTCGAGATAAAAAGGCTTCCTCTAAGGGCGACTCCCGTAGATTTAGCTGCCGGAATAATCAGAAAAGGAACGGATGGGCGCTTGGAAAATCTAGTCGCTTCTTATGGTGGTGCTGAAATTTATCATTTTAGCTTTGATGAAAAAAGCGAAGAACCAATCGTTCGCCCCTATGATGGAAAACTAGGAATGCTTCCTAAATGGGGCATCAACTATCAATTACAAAACGGCGATATCGTATTTCTGCGCGAGTTAGATTCTCCCTTTGGAGGAAAAATACTCGAAGGCGGCTCAAACGCTTTGGCACACTGCCAGAGATCAGCCGCAAAAATTACTTTAAGAAGATTACTTAATGATCGCACATTAGCCAGCGATATCGCGCGTGGCAAAGAAGAGATGTCTGATAGATTCCCCAAAATTCTGCCAGATGCAATCCAAAATATAGCTTATCAATATAAATTTCTTTCTCAAGACGATCTGTACGCTGCCGTTGGAAGCGGCATTATTCAATTTTCAGAAATAGAAGAAATCCACAAGCAGGTTGTTATTGAGATTAAAAGCAAAGGCACCGATCGACTAGTGAGATTAAGATTCCCCGATCGAAGAGGGGTGATCAAATTTATTTTTGATAATTTCTTAAAAAATAGAGGCCTGCTCCAACTCTATTCATCTTCTCCCTATTATCTCTTTGGGGAACGGCGTGCTGAAATTATTCTAAGAATGCATCCATTAAGTTTAAATATAGAGACCCTGACTGAACATTTTTTGCGTTTTATAAACACTCAATCCGAAAGATATTTCCCGCCCGATACCTTCCTTCTTACCATTCGCGTTAAATCTTCCGAAAAAAACTGGAACCACCTTAGAAGGCTAACCGAAGTATTGGAAGAAAATAAAATTAATATTCTCCGCGCTAGCCTGCCAGAAGTTAAGCCGGGAGAAATAAAGGAAGGGACTCTAGAAGTTGAGGTCCCCATTCAAACATTTAGCGATCTTTCTATCTTGGATTTGCTCAACGAAGACATCAAAAAACAGCCCGGGGTCATGGGCATAAGTCATTGATTTAAATTATATACGGTTTCAAGCATTTTTGCTTCTTGTTTATTTAAAGTCTTTCCTCTTCTTTGCATAATTATGGTAGTGGTTTCCAGAAATTCCTTTAGTCTATATTTTGCTTTCGGTCCCCAGGAAAAAGATGGAATAGCCTTAGGAGATACCCCTCCCCCAAAAACATTTGCCCCCACCCCAATCACCGCACCCGTGGTAATTAAAGTTCCGATTCCGGTCTTAACGTGATCTGCAATAAACCCCCCCACAAACTTCTCGCCGCTATCAATCTGCTTTCCACCCATCGTAACCTTTACCGTACTGTAATTGTTCTTGAGGTCAGAATTCGTAGTCCCGGCTCCCAGATTCACCCATTCTCCAATATAGGAATGACCAATAAAACCATAATGCTGCTTGTTGCTGTATCCATGGAAAATTGATTCACCCACCTCACCACCAATTCTGCACATGGGTCCGATCGAGAGTGGTCCTTTGAGATAAGTCAGCGGCCGGATGATGGTTCCCTTTCCAATATAAACCGGCCCATGCCGGGCATCAATGACAGAGTTCGCTTCGATCTCCACCCCAGCATCAATGATCACGTCTTTCGGATTATTAATCACTACCGACCTATCCCTTGTCACCTTGCCCTTTCCCCTTAAATATCTTCTGTCTTCTATTATCTGTTCTCCATTCTCTGTTATCAGCTCCCATGGATATTTTAGAACCCTGACTTTTACTTTTCTGGCCTTAGCTTTCCTGCGCACTTCATCAAAATTCTTGCTCACTGCCCGAATGGCTACAATCTCGCCTCCTGAGACAAAGACCTCATCCGGCCCTTTCAGAGGGATCTCTTTGACAAGTCTGGGATGGGCTAAGATTCTGCCGTTGACAAAGAGCCCCTTCTCAAATTTCATTAACTTTTTGCCGGGCAAATAGTAGCGACAGCTATAATCAATTTTAGCGTTAGAATACAAACGAATAATTTTTTCAGCCAAGGTGTTTATCCCGCAGCGCAGATCATAGACCGGCCGGGTCCAGGTCAGCGGCAAGAAATTCTTATAGCCCTCATCTTCGTAAATGATAATGTTCATTGGACTTTCCGTTTATACTTCGGATCTTCAAACGAATATTTAAAATGGGTGTGCGTCTCGTATCTTCCCTCGAGAATCGCCACTACATCTTCAATAAAAACAATTTCCTCATCGGTAGGGATCACAAAAACCTTGATGGGCGAATCATTGGCAGAGATTAGAGATTCCTTTTCACGGCTTTGGGCTTTTTCATTTTTAGCCTTATCCAGTTTAACGCCCAAATCTTCCATATCCTTTAGAACTCTTTCGCGGAGCTTCCAATTCATCTCGCCCGCCCCTGCCGTAAAAACAATCGCATCCACTTTTGCCAAACTTGCCACATAAGCTCCAATATACTTCTTCAAACGGTAGGTTTCAATTTCAATCGCCAGCTGGCAGCGCCGATCCCCTTCCGTGGCTCCCTTCTCGATATCGCGGCGGTCCATATATTTTCCGGTAATTCCCAACAAGCCCGATTTTTTGTTCAAAATCAAATCAATTTCTTCCGCGTAAAAGCCTTCCTTCTCGATCATGAAGAGAATTATAGCTGGGTCAATATCTCCGGAACGGGTCCCCATCACCGCCCCCTCCAGGGGGGTGAGCCCCATGCTCGTGTCAACTGAGATCCCTTCCTTGACCGCGGTGATACTCACCCCGTTCCCAATATGCATGGTAATCAAATTAACTGTAGAAGGCTTCTTTCCTAAAAGCACCGCTGCCCGGCGGGAAACATAAAGATGAGAGGTGCCATGAAAACCGTAACGACGGACGCCGTACATTCCATACCATTCGTAAGGAACCGGATAAAGAAAGGAAGGCTCGGGCATGGTTTGATGAAAAGCCGTATCAAAAACTGCGATATGGGGCACCTCCGGTAAAACTTCCTGGGCAGCCTCGATTCCAGCAATATTGTGCGGATTATGGAGTGGAGCCAGATCTTTTACACTACGAATGGCCTCTAAAACTTCCTCATCGATCAAAACCGAGCTCTTGAATTTTTCGCCGCCATGAACCACCCGATGGCCAACCGCGGAAATTTCAGAGAGATCTTTTATGAGCGCTTTTTCCCCTTGGGTTAAGGTATCAATAATCAGCTTAAGAGCAGTCTTGTGATCAGGGCAATCCCGTTCCAGCTTTTGTTCTTTTTGGCCCGGAATTTCAAAGCTTATAAATGATCCGCTAATGCCAATACGTTCCACTATCCCCTTGGTTAGAGTTTTTCTCTTCTCCCAGAGGTAGAGCTTGTATTTGACAGATGAGCTTCCGCAGTTTAGAGCCAAAATGATCATGGTTTTGCTAGAATCAATCCTGTGGACTTAATTATTTTTCCGTTTCTATCAACCATCAAAGCCTCGATCCCTGGCAAAGATTCGACCAAATCCATGCCGCGCTTGGGCCCTAAGACAAAAACGGCTGTAGAAAATGCGTCGGTCTCGGCGGCGTCTTTTCCAACTATGGTTACGCTTTGGCATTCTCGGGCCGGTTTCCCTGTTCTTGGATCAAGAATGTGTTCACCGCGTTCATAGTCCCCGGAGGTTGCCAGGCTTTCTCCGTTTTCAAGAACTACTGCCCCAATCAATTTCTTTCTATCCCGAGGATGTTGAATTCCTACTTTCCAAGCCTTGGGACCAAAGACGGCAATACTCGAACGCATGTCTATCATACCACTTTTTGCTCCCTTTTTCAGCAGCAGCTTCCGGGCGGATTCAGCTGCATAACCCTTGGCAATTGCTCCCAGATCGATTTCACCCCCGGCCTGGCCGAGGTTGACATCAAAAGCCCCCTGGGTTAATTTTGCAAGTTTATTTGCTTCTTCCAATATCCGAGAAGTATCGGGGGACAGCCTTATCTTTTTACCCGAATTAAGTTGATAAACCTCACTTTGCGGATTGAATTTGCTAAAAAGCCTATCCAATCTTCTAATTTCTTCGATGGCAAGATTGGCTAGCCTTGGAGCATTCGGCCCTTCAACTTTCACCCGAATCGGAGTTCCCATAAGAAATTCCTTATTCTCCGCGGTCGAGCTCAACTCAGGGTGGGTCCGTACCAAGGCAATAATTAACATCAGCAGGAAAACCATCCATAAATAAAAGGGGCGTATTTTCATGGCGTGCTTATATATGATATAATATCTAGGATTAACAAGCAATTGTCATGAACAAGGTAAAAAGCATAAACAGAAAGGATCTTTTAGGCCTCAAAGATCTCTCCCTCGAGGAAATTAAACTGATTTTAAAAACCGCTCGCTCCATGAAAGAAGTTGCCGCCAGACCCATCCCCAAAGTCCCGACTTTACTCGGCAAACACATCATCACCCTCTTTTATGAGCCAAGCACCCGCACTCGAACCTCTTTCAATATGGCCGCCAAGATTCTTTCCGCCAACATCACCAATATTGCGGTATCTTCAAGCAGCATCGTCAAGGGAGAGAATCTTATCGATACCATTAAAAACCTGGAAGTCATGGGGGTAGACGCGATTGTTATCAGACATGCCATGGCGGGAGCCCCGCACCTGGCCGCCAAAAATAGCAAGATCTCAATCATCAATGCCGGAGATGGCTTTAACGAACACCCCACCCAGGGCTTGCTCGATATTTTCACCATGCAGGAGAAAAAAGGAAAGTTAACCAGAAAGAAAGTCCTGATCGTAGGAGACATTTCCCACTCCCGGGTTGCGAGATCCAACATCTGGGGATTAACCAAGCTCGGAGCAAAAGTCGTGGTAATTGGTCCGCCAACCATGATCCCTAAAGAGATTGAAGAAATGGGAGTTAAGGTTTCTTACAATCTTGACCAGGAGATCGAGGATGCAGACTTCATCTACATGCTTAGAATCCAAAAAGAACGTCAAGAAAAAGGGCTTTTCCCATCCATTGAAGAATATGCCAAACTTTATGGATTAAATGCAGAACGGCTAAAAAAGGCTAAGCCAGACGTTATCGTTATGCACCCCGGCCCCATCAATCGCGGAGTAGAGATGACTTCGGAAGTTGCGGATGGGCCTTATAATGTCATCCTGGAACAGGTCACTAACGGAGTGGCGGTTAGAGCGGCGCTTCTTTTCCTGCTGCTTGGTGGGAAATCCTCAGAAAAGTCCGTTTGAATCATTGAAGCCCTTTTCCCCTGCCAACTGATTTTACCCCTTTTTGAGCGTGAATCTTGGCAACCCTTATCTTTAATTCTTTTAATCTCCTGCCGGCTAAAGGATAAAACCAAAATATTACAAAAGCCAGCAGCAGGGCAATGATGGGCAGACCCGCGATCAAAATTCGAAGACCAGTTAAAAATTCTTCGGGCTGGGTGAAAATATACGGATTATAACGGCTGGTCAAAAAGATGATTGCCATGCTGAAGGCCTCCAAACCAATGGCAAAACGAGTTATAAAAGCGTTTACCCCAAAATACATCCCTTCCCGACGATTGCCGGTTTTGGTCTCATCTTCATCTATCACATCTGAAATAATTACATCTGCAATTAAGATGAACCCGGACAAGCCAATCCCGATCAAAGCCGAAGCAAAAAGGGTGAGCCAAAAACTTTTGACAAAAAAGAGGGGGATCAAGAAAACCGCTAAGAGAAGCATGGCCGCCATAAAACATCTCTTGGCCCCAAACTTAACGGTTAGCCTTCGCCAGAGGTAGAGCATGGGGATCGCGGTCAGGAAAGCGGCAGCAAGGACGGCGGTGGTCTGCTGCGGGCCTACATCCAAAACATACTTTGCAAAGAATGGGATGGTAGCCAAGATGATGGTAAAGGTATACTGAACAAACAGATTGGAAAAAACAAAGGTTAAAAAAGAGCGATTCTTAAAGGTCGCCTTAATCGAGGCCCACAGCGGAATCTGTTTCTCCTGACTAAAAATCCTATTTTCCCGACTTCCTAAAAGGGCGACCAGAAGCGAGATGGAAATAATCGCTCCAAAAATTGCCCCCATCCATTCCCATCCGATGCTCCCATAGATTAAAGGAGGGGCAGCAATACCCAAGATCAAGCCCAGCATCCCAAAGGACTGACGATAAGCATTTACCTCTGAGCGCTCGGAGAGGCTGGGAAACATCTCCGGGAAAAGTGAAGCCCAGTTAATCACGGTTACGGTATAAAATCCATCAAAGAGACAGATAAAAATCACAAAATAAAGAAAAAGAAGTCCGGCTTGACTATAATCCGAGAAGGGAGGGACCCAAAGCAGGAAATAGATTATGCCAAAGGGAATCGCTCCCAGAGCAATATAAGGAATCCTTCTTCCCCACCGGGTCCTGGTATGATCCGAGATATAGCCGGCGATTGGATCGTTAATCGCGTTCCAGATACCGTAGATTATCATTCCCACGGCTGAAAGATAGACCGGGAGCTTCATTACGTCTACATAAAAGAAAAGGATATAAGTGGAAAAGGCCTGGTAGGAAAGAGCGGTTGCGACCGCACCAAAGCTATAAGCCAGTTTCCGAGGAAAGATCATTAATATTCAATGCCTTTTCGAGCTGGCACTCCTTTATCGAAAACATGCTTTACCTTTTTGACGACTGAGACCCCATCTGCCAGACGATAGAGCTTGGTGGATGCCCGGCGACCGGTAAGCACCACATCCATCGATTTCGGCATCTTTCTTAAAAATTTCAATACTTCCTTCAAATCCAATAGCCCGATAGCCAGGGCCAAGTTGATCTCATCCAAAATTAATAAATTCGGCTTCTTTCTTAAAATCTGCTTGGCAAATTCAAATCCCTCTTGAGCAAGTTCCTTATCCTCTTTTGAAGGATTTCTAGGATTTACAAATCCCTTGCGGCCAAATTGATATACCTTAAGGTAGGGAGCCAGTTTTTGAGCAGCTTTGTATTCACCGACATCCTTTCTCCCTTTCATAAATTGAATGACCACTACCCTGCGCTTGTGGCCGATGGAGCGCAAAGCCAGTCCCAGGGCCGCAATCGTTTTTCCTCCTCCCTCACCTGTAAATAAATAGATCATATCTCACAGCACGGCTCGCCGCTGTCTTCGGTATACAAGACCTGCTTGGGCTTGCTGCCGTAGCGGTAGACCGTGATCCCTTTACATTTTAATTTATGGGCCAGCAAAAAGGCTTCCCGCACATCCCTTCGAGCAGCCTTGGCGGGAAGATTGATAGTTTTAGAAACTGCGTTATCCGTATATTTCTGGAAAGCCGCCTGCATTCTCACATGCCACTCCGGCTTAATTTTAAAGGTTGTAACCGTAACCCTGGACGGCTTATACTTCTGGATAAGCCTCACTCCTCCCAGGACCTCTTTGGTAAAAGCCAAGGAAAAGAGGGGTTCAATCCCGGAAGTGCAGCCCGCGATCAGGCTGATAGAGCCAGTGGGAGCAATGGTGGTAACGGTTGCATTCCGCATGGCAGGATATCTCTTCTTGCGCCAAACACTCTTTATAAAGTTTGGAAAAGAACCCCGTTTTTTACCCAGTTCAATAGACGCTTGGTGGCCCTCGGCCTGAATAACACGCATCACCTTCTGGGCAAGCTCCAAAGCCTCTTTTGTATCATAGCGTATCCCCAATCTGATCAGCATTTCCGCGAATCCCATTACTCCCAAACCAATCTTGCGGTTGGCTTTGGTAATTTTCTCTATGTGCGGCAAGGGATATTTGTTAACGTCCAAAACATTATCCAAAAAATGGACTGCAATCCTTGCGGTTTCCTTTAGCTTTTTCCAATCCAATCCTCCGTTTTTTATCATTCTTGCCAAGTTGATCGAACCCAGATTGCAGCTTTCATAGGGAAGCAGAGGCTGTTCCCCGCAGGGATTGGTCGCCTCAATTTTACCCAGAGGCCTGAGGGAGTGCCGGCGATTTATCTGATCAATAAAAATCAATCCCGGGTCACCCGTCCGCCAGGCCGAATCGACAATCAAGTCAAAAATCTTCTTGGCGGAAATTCTTCTAACTTTCTTTTTGGTGCGAGGATTGATCAAATCTATCTTCTTGTTTTTTCGCACCGCTTTCATAAACTCATCCGTAACTGCCACCGAGATATTAAAATTCCGAAGGACTTCACCCGCTCTTTTGGAAGTTATGAACTCAAGGATATCTAAATGATTGACAGATAGAATCCCCATGTTAGCCCCACGCCGCTTGCCGCCTTGTTTGATGATTTCGGTAGTCTCATCAAAAACATGCATAAAGGAAACTGGACCCGAAGCTACCCCATGGGTAGTTTTTACTACATCCCCTTTGGGACGAAGTCTCGAAAAAGAAAAGCCCGTCCCTCCCCCGCTTTGCTGAATCAGAGCCATATCTTTGACCGCTTCAAAGATGCTTTCCAGGGAATCATGGATGGGAATCACAAAACAGGCGCTGAGCTGACCGATATCCGTCCCGGCATTCATCAAGGTAGGGGAATTAGGGAGGAATTCGAGATTACGCATAACCTCATAGAACTGTTTCTTTTCGGTTTCGCTTTTGGCAACCGTTTTGGCTACACGCTTTAGAAGTTGATCTGGGGTTTCAACAATTTTTCCTTTATTATCCCGGAGAAGATAACGCTTCTTAAGAACAGTTAGCGCATTTCTGGAAAATCTAGACATTAATCGCTTCTACTGGGCATTGATCCGCAACATCTTCGATATTGCAGCTTTCGCTCTCGCCTTTTACGGCAATGGCCTTGCCATCTGAGCCCCAGGAAAAAACATCCGGGCAAAGCTCAATACAAAGACCACAGCCTGTGCAGAGAGCCTGGTCCACCGAAACCTGCATATTACTATCCTCCTTACCTATCCACCTAAAGTCCTAGAGGTTCAAAAGTTTTTTTATCCCAGCCTTATCAAAACCAACTATAATCTGACCATCAATATCAATAACCGGAACTCCCATCTGTCCGGATTTGGAAATCATTTCCTGAGCCGCGTTCTGGTTGGAGGAAACATCCACATCCTCAAATTGAATGCCATTTTCAGTCAAAAACTGTTTTGTCATCTTACAGTAAGGGCAGGTTGGAGTAGAATAAACTTTTACATTTGCCATATTAATCCCTCTCTTGCCTTTTAGAGCCTTCCCTCATCGATCAACTGTCTTTTTCTCTCATGCCGGCCCAATTTGCTCCGGTGTTTATACAGAGCCAGCTGCGCATAACAATTGGAGCAAGTGAGCCTTTCGCCTACTTTTGTTTTATCTGAAATCTCAATGTTTGCTTCACATATTGGACATTTCAAAACCTTCACTGATATTAAACCTCATTCAATTCTTTCATAAGCTGGCCAACATCCAGTCCGTGGACATCGGCTGCCTGTTCGATGGTTTCCCCTTGAGCTATAACACATCCCAAGCAATGCATCCCTTTTGACATCAAGACCGGAGCAATCTCGGGCTTTAATTTTAAGGCCTCGGCAATGGTCATATCTTTAGTTATTTTCCTGTTCATAAAATCCTCCGCCCAAATTCTATCGAAAAATATGTTCTACTTCAAGTCTTCAATTAAAAGTTCCTTGCCTGAAGAAATCTGGATATTTGTGGAACCGCATTCAGGGCAATCCAGTCTAAGGACTTTTGGATTAAACTCGGTAAGATTTCCAAGTCAAGCTGCATTCCCTCCGCAACCGAACCCGCAGAAATGGTTGAGAAAATCTCCTCGAATTCAGGCGGATCGGTTATAAGGGTCTCGCCAATCTTTGCCTTGGCGTAGATGACCTTAGAAAGGCCTTTGGCCTTGGCCTCTGCCTTTACCTTTTCCAAAACATCCTGCGCTAAACCAAGCTCGTGCATAGTTCATCTACCGCCTTTTCCACTTCGGGGCTTAAGCCTTCACCGAAATTTGCTGTCTTTGGTTGTATCCCAACAACTATCACCTCGAGATCCGAAAGATCCGTCTTCAGATAATCCACAAAGGTCTTGAGTGAAACATTGTGGGTCGAGAGGCTTTGACTGCCGATCCGCTCTGCCTCAATTACCTTTATGCTACCAGCTTTTTCCCCAAAGTCAATCGCATCAACGATAACCAGGGTATCTGGTCTAATCTGCTTTATCTTTCCTGAATAGTTCTCAGGCGCTATTCCTGCATCTAATAATTCTACATTATTTTTGAGTTTTGAGTTTTGAGTTTTGAGTTCCGCGATAGCGGCCGGCCCTGCCCCGTCATCCTGCTTCATGGGATTCCCTATCCCCAGGATCAACACTTTGCCTTTAAGTTTTGGAAGCATTGCTTCTATATTTTAGCATAATTTAGTGAAATTTTTCGAAAATCCTTCCGAAAATAAACTAGGAGTAAATATGCTTAAGGTTAATTCAATTAGATATCCAGGCGTTGGAAGACCGATCATGATTTCTAAGAATTTGGGGTTCATCCACTTAAAGGGGAAGACCCCCCATGAAGTAGGTTGTCAATTTGGACAAGCCTTTTCAAAGGATCTTGTTAATTTTAACAAATCCCTTAAAAATATGTTCGCTGAGAAAGTTGGACGCTTTCTTTCAGCGCTTGCTTATTATATAGCCCTGCCCTTCTATTCTCTTATTCAATGGTGCAGAATTACCAAGCCCATCCGTAAAGAGATAATGGGAATAGCACGGGGAGCCGAAGATCTTCATCGCTTCAATGTAATACGCAAGATGAAGATGATCCGCCTCTCTTCGCTTTATGAATTTCAGATAAACTTCGGACAGGGCTGCACCTCTTTTGCTAAAAAACATGAGGATTGGAATTTTTTGAATCTTTTATATAAATTGATCGGTCGAAATCTTGATATGATTTTTGACGCTTCTGGGACATTAGATCGCTCCTGGATCATTCTTTACGAAATTGAAGGACAGCGGCCCTTTATTTCAATTGGACCCATTTTCTTTAATCTTGCGCCAACCACCGCCATCCTAGAGGGTGAAAATGGAGATCCCATATTTTTTGCTATACACAATCTCATGGGACCCAGAAATCTATGGGGCAAGCCCACCGTTACCCTGATGAGGCAGATAGCAAATCAACCAAGCCTTGAGGATATATTGAGGCTTTTAAGTAAGTCAAAAGAAACCTGTTCCAAGAAATTAATTATTAATGACGTCGTAGCGGATTTTATTGCTAATGAGGTTTATTTCCGAAAGATGAAGCCAGATGAGGACTATATTGTCGCCACTAACCATCCTCAGACCCCAGAGGCTAAAGAGCACGTCAGCGAAGAAGAAATCCTGCATGGCTGGCTTATTAACCCGACCGCAAGATATTATGCAACCAAAGAATATCTAAAAGGCAAGCCAACGTCAATCGAGGTGGCGGTAGAGGCGCTTTCCAATCAATATGATCCCACACGCAAAAAGGACCGTGTCCGCGGACACATTGTTCAGCCACCCTTTTGTAATAGTGAGGAATACATAAGCCAGACTTATACCAGCGTGATCGCAGATTTTAAGGACGAAATGTTCTGGGTAGGAGCTGGCCCCTGGGCTGCCAGTGGAAATTTCTATGGCTTTAATATAAATAATCTTTGGGAATGGGCCAGAAGTGAGGGGCTAAAAGATCTTGCGTATAAAATATATGAACAAAAGCTGGATGAAGAAAAAATACAAGAATTTGAATCGGGTCGCGCACAGGTTAAAGTGCTCCGTCAGGGATTTGAAGCATATAGAAAAGGCAAATTTTATGATGCGTGGGTCCATCTTACTAATGTTCTTAAAGATGATCAGGATGATGTTGAAGCTCGGGTGTGCTTGGGGGCTATTAACTTGGAAGAGCATTTTCGCAACGGATCCAGCTTTACATATTTAATTTTAGCTAGAGAATATTTTGAGAGCGTTATAAACATAGAAAAGACCAGTAAAATTGAAACCAGATTTTTAAGGGGTTCTCCATTTGCCTATCTTCTTTTGGGAATGAGCTATGATCTGCAAGGAAAGAGAGAAGGAGATAGAAAAATCGCGGAAAAGTATTATAAAAAAATTATAGAATTTAAAATGGAACTTGAAAAAGCAAACGAATTTAATGAATTTGTGGTTGAAGCTGCCGAATGGGCTGAACAGTTTCTAAAGAAACCCTGCAAAAAACTTCCAAGACACAAGAAAATGGTAAAACTGGTCCTCTAAATTACCACTGCTCTTGCAAAATCATTTCGCGCCGGCAATTGGGGCAAAGGATCTTAAGGTGCCCCGCTCGCTTGTGGGGACTTTCAGCAGGTAATTCTTTCTCAAGCAGTTTAAGTTCATCATGGCGGGCCAGAATTAGAGTTGGGTTAGCATAGAGCAGATGCCCTACCTTTTTGGCTAGATACTTTAGGTGATCAAGACAACCAACGATCTCGCCGCAATTCTCACAGATGACCAATTCCTTTTCAACCGTGGAATAAGCCTGCTTCCGATCATAAGTAGCTAGATCGTACTCCAGGGTCAATTTTATTCCCTTCTCGGTAATACAGGCCCTTTCGCATTGGCCACAATAGATGCAGACATCCTGACGATGGATAAGTTTTCTCATCTTTTTGTCTTTGTCATCTATAACATCAATTGCTCGCGCCGGGCAAACCTCGGCACAGGCTTTACAGCCCACGCAATCATCCTTGTAAAATTCAGGTTTGCCGCGATAGCCTTCGGGCGGGATGGATGGCTTAAAAGGAAACTTGGTAGTATAGGGACCAAACAGAACCGCCTTGATGGCCTCCTTTAAGATTCTAAATTGAAAGATGCCCGGTAGTTTCACTTTTCTTCCTCATATTTGTCGCAGACACTCTTTTCCCAAAGTTTTACCCCATAAATATGCGCTCCGCGGGCAATGGCATGGGCCGCAGTGGGAGAAGTCAGTACTATAAAGAGAATGCAAAGCAGGGCTTTGAACCCAACCTCATCCATTCCGGAGTAGAAAATTGCGCCGAATAATATAGAACAGGTCCCCAGGGTCACACACTTGGTGGCCGCCTGCAGTCGATTGTATACGTCCGGCAGGCGAACCAGCCCCAGACTTCCGGCGAAATTGAAAGCCAGGCCAACCACCATGAAAATTAAGCCAATTATTTCACTCATCGAATTGCTTTCCTTCTAAATATTTAGCCAGTGCCAGGGTTCCCACAAAACCTAAGATTGCCCAGGAAAGAGCAATATCCATTAAAAATCTTCTAGGAACAAAAACCGTGGCGAAAACACAAAAACCGATCACTAATATCCCCAGGATATCCAGGGCCACAATCCGATCCGCGGAGGTCGGACCCCGGAACATCCTGTACAGACACATGAAACAACAAATTATAAGTGTGATCGAAAAGAAAGCTGGTATCCCGGATATCATTCGAAGATCTCCTTTAATATTTTTTCAAATCTCTGGGCGATGATTCGGGTGGCCTCCTCCACATCCTGGGATTTCACGTCAATCCAGTGCACATTTGATCTTCACGATCCCCGGATTGATCGGCAGCAGGGGATGGATAACTCGATAGGCCACATCGATATTTGCTTTTAACACGTAATAGATAAAGATCGGCACATAATAAAAGAAATAGGCCCATCTTTTGGGATTGAAAACCTTTCTGGGATGGATGACAAATATTTCGCCAAAGAAAAGGGCCAACCCCGCCGAAATAATTGCTCCTGCGATTATTTCCTGGCGATCCGGGACCCAGGTGAACATGGCCCAAATGGCAAACGCAACCATAAATAGAAGTATCCTTCTCAAATTAAAGTCCTCCCAAAACCATTTTGCTATAACCCAGACCGTTAAGAACCGCTATTACCGCTGGATTGATTATAATTCTTACTATAAACGGAAAAGCGAGCCCGACTCCCAAGCAAAGTAAAGCTAATATTATCATGGGAACCCCCATCTATTTCTGAACTTTGAGGAATGAAGCCAATGTCAGCAAACTACCAATGATCGCTGCCAGAGCAAACCACAACCTGCCCGCCTGAATGCAGGCAAGGATAATAAACAATTTGCTCCAGAAGCCGTTGAAGGGTGGAATGCCAGCAATGGACATGGAGGCTGCCAGGGAAGTGGCTGAGGTGACCGGCATTTTTTTAGAAAGCCCTCCCATTTCCTCCAATTGCCTGGTCCCAACCGTGTACTCCACCGCTCCGGCATTCAAGAACAGGAGCGACTTGAACAAAGCATGGTTGAAAAGGTGAAAAAGGCCTCCCATGATTCCCAAAGGAGTCCCCAACCCAAGGCCGAGGATCACGTAACCAATCTGGGAAATACTGTGATAAGCCAGGAGACGCTTAAAATCCCATTGCCCAATAGCCAGCAAAACCCCAACCAGCATGGAAGCAGCTCCCAGGACCATCAGAATGTAGGAAAGCTGCGGGGTTACTCCGATTACATTGTAAAATATTCTCACAATTGCATATACCCCCAGGGCTTTAATTAAAACCCCGGAAAGCATGGCTGAAATCGGTGCCGGAGCAGAAGGATGTGCATCTGGCAACCAAGCATGGAAGGGTACCAAGGCCGCCTTCAATCCAAATCCCATGATAAAGAAAGCTGACACAAACATCTTTCCAGCGGTTCCGACATTAGCAAGCAACCGGGCCGCATCCGCCATATTCAGGGTCCCCGTCATGCCGTATATAATCCCGATTCCCAGCAAAATAAACGCAGAGGCTAACGCCCCCATGACCAGATACTTAAAAGATGCCTCGAGCTCCTCTGCTTCGGTTCCAAAGGCAACCAAGGCATAAGACGCCACTGCCGCAATCTCTAAAAACACATAAAGATTAAAAAGATCGCCGGTAAGGACCACGCCATTCATCCCGGCTAACATCAGTAAAAACAACACATAATATTTCCCTTTGCCCGTATACTTCCTCATGTAGGCAATTGAATAAAAGGTTGCCATGAAGGCAATTAGACAGACGGTTAAAAGCAAGAGGTGGCTTAAGCCATCCAAAACCAGATTTATCCCAAAGGGAGGCACCCATCCTCCCATTTTGTAAATCATAATATTATTGAACGGCCGAATGAAATATAATCCAGTTGCGGCTACCAGCAAATAGAGAGTGGCTAGATTCCCCAAGATATCGGGCATCCATTTGTTCCATCGGGCCAACAATGGTATTACAAAAGCTACCAATAATGGTACAGCTACAAATAAAGGTAAAAATTGCATCCTTCTATCCCCTCAATTTACGTATCTGCGTGATATCAAAAGTTCCATAGCGCTCGTAAATCCGCATGGCAATTGCCACCACCAGTGCCAAAACCGCCAGCCCGATCACAATCGAAGTCAGTACCAGCGCCTGGGGCAGCGGATCAACGTAGATCCAATCCGGTGCCGCCAGGTTAATTATCGGAGCATGCCCGCCAGTTTTATAACCCAAGAGCACCAGGAAGAGATTAACCGCATATTCCACAATCACCAGACCGATTATAATCTTCAAAAGATTCTTTTTGGTGACTATGCAATACAACCCAATTAAAAACAAGAGAAAGCATAAAAAGTAAACCATATTATTCTTCCTTCCCCGGTCTTATTCTCAACATAATTAAAACCATAAAAACCGCGAAGAGTGCCGCCCCCACTTTTATCCCGATCCCAATATTGCAGAGGGGAATGATCCCGGCGCTCATGAGTTCACCCGCTTCCCCTTTGGGCAAAAGATTTAAAAAGAAAAATCCCCCGGCAAATCCAAGTAAAGCCATTCCTAGAAAGATCAAAGCACCCACACTTTCCAGTGCGCTTGCTAACCACTGCGGTAAAATCTTCAAAGAAACATCCTTGCCAAACGCCAGGGTCAATAAAATAAACCCAGATGCCAAAAGGACGCCTCCAGCAAAACCACCTCCAGGGCTTAGATGCCCGTGCAGCACAATGTAAACTCCAAAGAGCATTATCATGACCCCCACAAAACGGGTTATGGTCTTGACTATTACCGTCATCCCCTCTTTCATTCTTCCCTATCCTCCTCTTCGACCTTCTTTCTTCCTCTCTTGCGCAGGATGGCGATGGCACCCACTACCGCAGTAAACAGAACCGTTGCCTCGCCCAGAGTATCATACGCTCGGAAATCGAGCAGCACCGATGCCACCCGATTGATTGCGCCAGATTTTATCAGCGGCGAAAAGTAATCCTTGGATAGCGACATGAGCGGCTTCCCAAATTCCGGAAGCAAACGAATTGCCAAGAAAAAAAAGACAGCCAGAGCAATAACAGCACCAACAGATACCCCCTGTGTTATAAGTTCTCTTTGCTCTCCTCTCATTTCTGTAACGTCCCTTTTTATACCGGTGACTCGAATCAAGATGACCAGCGCAATTATTTCTACAATTAATTGTGTGATGGCCACATCCGGGGCACGGAGGATGAAGAAAACAACGCACAGAGCAAAGCCCACCACACCCACCGCCACCACCGAAGAAAGAAGGCTTCGGATTTCAACCGCCACAATAGCACCAATAATCATAAAGATTAACAATAGATATAATTCGATCATATTACCTCATCAACACGCATAGCAAAATGATAACCCCTAAAAACATCCATGCCAGATAGGTATGCAAAAGTCCGTTGTGCAGCCATTTCAATACTCCAGAAAAGCCAAAGGTTATCTTGGAACCAATCTCATAAATATCGAAAATTTTCCTTTCAGAAACCCTGTAAATCCCTCGCAGCGGCCCCCAATTCCTTATGGTATTATAAAAATCGACCCCAGAAACTTTAACTATTTCCTCGTTCAGGAGCTCTCCACCCACATAAGCAGCTTTAGGAGTTCCTATCTTCACTTTACCAATCCAATAAATGAACAAACCAATTGCCAGGCCCACTAAAATCAATAAGGTCGCCAAGGTTGGACTCCAGAATCCAGTATAAATAACCCCCCTAATCGAAGGTAAAATGAAATGGGCGAGCGGAAGTGCGTAGGCAAAAACTCCAAAAATCACGCAAAGAGATGCTAAAATAACCATCGGCACCCACATTGACCAGGGAACTTCCTTTGCCCGCGATGTCACCTCAGACCACTGGCCAAGAAAGGTGGCATGAATGATTTTCATGAAACTGGCAAGGGTTAAAGCGCTTCCAAACATGGCCGCGATCAGCCAGATTATCCAGTAAGGACTGCTTTTAGCAAGCTCGATCACTCCCTGATAAACCATCCATTTGGAAACAAAACCATTAAAGGGAGGCACACCAGAAATAGACAAGGCCGCCACCAAAGCAGAAGCGAAAGTCAAGGGCATGAACCTTGCCAGTCCTCCCAGCCGATCAAGTTCAGTGGTTCCGGTTTCATGCTCAACCGAACCCCCGGTTAAAAACAAGCAGCATTTATAAATAGAATGGTTAAGCATATGGAAGAGCCCCCCCGCAATCCCTACCGGAATTCCAGTCCCGATCCCCAAAACCATATATCCCACCTGAGAAACAGCATGGAAAGAGAGAAGCTTCTTCAGATTGTGCTGGACCAGGGCACCCATTACTGCAGCAATAATGGTCACTGATCCGATAATCAGTAGAAATATAGATATAGGTGAATTAGGTATTACCCTAAATATATCAACACAAATACGGGTCAATAGATAAATTCCCAACAGCTTATCCAAGGCTGCTGGGAGATAGGCCATGACGGTGGTTGGGGCTGGCTCAGCTGAATCCGGTATCCAGCTATGAAGGGGAATGGCACCCGCCTTGGCAAAAGCCGCTGCAGCCAGGGAAAGAAAAGATATGACCACAAAGATGTTATTTAACGGCAATTTCATAGCTCCGATTTGAGGGCTTCCGGTTATCATCCAGATTATGCCGATTCCCAAGATCATCAGAGCATCTGTCCCACCCACAATAATAAAAGTCTTTTTGGCGGCTGAGCTTGCTTCAGGACCACCCATACCAATCAGCATGTACAGGGTCAATCCCAGAATACCCCAGAAAAGAAGAAACATAATGTAATCATTGGCAAAGAGCGCTCCTCCCGTAGATCCCAAAGTTATCAAAAGATATCCGTAATATTCGCCCAGGCGCTCTTTTCCCTCCATATACTTCATCGAATAAAGAACTATAAGTATGGTGAAAAAGGATGCGGCCAGGAAAATTCCTGAGCTGAGGACATAAGCGCGCAGGTTAAGAAGGACAGAAGCCATATCCCCTCCGAAGAAGATTATTCCCGCCAGTATCAAGACCACAAACGAGATCAAAAATGCGATCCATTTTGCCAGCTTTTTAAAGATAAAGCAAAACAAAGAAACAATGATCGGTATAAATATTGAATAAAGCAATATATTCATTTTCTAAAGCGAGCTCTAATTTCTTCGGTCTTTTCCTGACTGAGTCGGATCAACTCTTCGCTGCTTACAATTATTTTATCCGAAGCCGGATCGACCACTGCCATTCTTTCAGTACAACAGTAACAAGGGTCAATAGAGGCTGTGATCAGCGCAGCATCCGCTATTGATTCCCCAATTACGGTCTTTTTGAATGACGGGACATTCATATAAGAGGGAGCCCGGATCTTATGCCTCTCCGGATAATTTGAGCCATTCGATCTCACATAATGAAATACCTCGCCGCGGGGCGCCTCATGGATACCAATCCCCTCCCCCACCCCTATTTCCCTGACCTCGGCATCGATCGGCCCCTTGGGCATCTTCTTCAGGCATCCCCGAATGATTTTAACTGATTCAATGTTTTCCAAAAGCCTTACCGCCACCTTGGCGAAGACATCTCCCTCTTCCATCACGATCATGTCCCAAGGAACCTTATCATAAGCTGCATAGGGATGATCCTTGCGAACATCGATGGCCACCCCGGAGGGCCGGGCAGTTGGTCCGACCACGCAATAATCAACAGCGTCCTGTTTCTTAAGAATTCCTATCCCCTTGGTCCTCGCCTGGATCACCGGATCATCCATGACCGCCTTGACCAGCATAGAACAAAACTTTTCAACATCAGCAATGGCTTTAAGCAACCCAGGAATATCCTCTTCTCTAATATCCCTCCTCACCCCACCCACCTTGAACATGGCATAGTGATTACGATTGCCAGAAATAATCTCAAATAGGTCCAGAACCGGCTCACGGTATTTCCAGGCCCACATAAAAACCGTGTTATAGCCAATAAAATGCCCGGCCAAACCCATCCAGAGCAGGTGACTGTGGATCCTTTCTAATTCTCCGATTATGGTCCGGATATATTTAGCGCGCTCAGGGACCTCGATCCCCGAGACATCCTCAGCTGCTTGGACAAAGGCAAAGGGATGAGAGGTAGAGCAAATCCCGCAGATCCGCTCTACCAGGAATACATCCTGCTCATAGGTCTTGCTCTCCGCCAATTTCTCGATCCCGCGGTGATTCCAACCCACGCGCAGATCTGCATCCACGACCTTTTCACCCTCTACGTAGAATTTAAAAAATTCCGGCTCCTCCAGCAAAGGATGAAAAGGTCCGATGGGTATCATGCACTCTTTTGCCATCACTTGTATTCCCTTTGTACGTTTTCCTGGTACGATTCGAACGTCTTCTTGCGCAGGGGAAAGACTCCCTCCGGCCAATCATCCGGCAAGAGCAAGGTCTCAAGCCTGGGATGGCCAATAAATTTGACCCCTAAAAGCTCATGGATCTCCCGCTCAATCCACTCTGCCGCCGGCATGAAATCGGTAAAGGACGGCATCTTACACTCGGGCTTTTCCGCCAAGACCTTGACCGAGACGATCAAATTGTGCCGATCAAAAGCCATATGATAAAGAATTTCAATGCCGGGGCGAGTATCAACTCCCGAGGCGATCGACATTCTGGCCCCCGTCTCTTTAAAAAGATAGCGCACCAACTCCTTGCCGATTTCTTTGGTGGCTGCAGTCACATAGACCCTTTTCTTTGACTTCTCAAAGATCTCTACTTTATCCTTAAACCGATCTTTTATCTGCTCAACTATGCTCATTTTATCTTCTCTAAGGCCTTCACTACGCCGGCAATGATGGCTTCCGGCTTGGGTGGACAGCCCGGCACATAGACATCCACCGGAATGATCTCATCCACCGGCCGAACAAAATTATAGCTGTCCCTGAACATATCCGCTGAACAGGCGCAGACCCCGACCGCCACCACTATCTTGGGACTGGGGGTCGCCTCATAAACCCTTTTAAATCTCTCGATCGATTGTCGATTGACAAACCCCGACACCAAAAGCACGTCCGCATGCCGAGGAGACCCAACCAGAACAATCCCAAAGCGCTCCACATCAAACTTGGGAGTAAGCGCATCCAGAATTTCAATATCACAATTATTGCAGGCAGAAGCCCCGAGATGAAAGACCCAGGGCGATTTCTTTAACCCCCATTTAAACAGATTCACCATATTACCAACCTACCAATGCCAGAATAAAACCAATGGCTGCCAAAGCTGTCACCGGACCCCAGAAAAAGCGAAGCGCCTGATCGATCCTGATCCGGGGATTCGTGTTTTTTACCAAAATTATCAAAGTCAGGATAATAACATATTTAATTGCGAACCACAAAATTCCCATCCAGGAAGAGATATCAATTCCTCCCAGATACAAAGTAATCATAAAAACCGGCAAAGTAAAAAAGAGCATGGCCTTCATAATTTTAAAAGCCCCTAAAGGCGGCCCCGAATACTCAAGCAGCAGTCCTCCCATGATCTCCTGTTCTGCTTCTGGAATGTCAAATGGAATATACCCCAATTTAGCCTGGACAACCAAAAGCGAAACCAGAAAAGCAACCGCGCCCGAAACTGTGGTTATCATCATCCCCTGCGCAGTCTGGTATCCAATAATATTTCCCATGATGATTGAACCTGCTTTGGCCACCACCGTGAAAGCCGCCAGGATAAAAGGGAGCTCATAAGCCAGAACAAGCTTCATTTCTCGACTGGATCCCAAGGCTGAGAGCGGGTTTCGAGAAGCTGATCCTCCGATGATTAATGCCAGCGAAGGAACAGTTAAAAGGTAGATCAATACGATTAGGTCTCCAATAAAACTTCCTTTAGGGTTAATATTAAACAACCAAAGCATGGTTGAAACCAGAGTCACGGCAGCCAGGCCGATCAACGGCGCTGAAAGAAAGGTAATCACTGACCCTCCTTCTGGAATAATGGTTTCCTTGCCGAGCAGCTTCAAAACATCTGCAAAGGGCTGAAACCAGGGAGGTCCTTTTCTCCACTGCACCCGGGCAGTGACTTTACGATCAATCCAGGTTGAGACAAGCCCCACCAGGGCTGTGAACAAAAAACCCGGTATTATCAAAAAATAAAACAGTATTTTCAACAACTCAATCAAAAGAACTTGCTCCTCAGTTCTTCGATCATTTCCAGATTCTCCTTCGATCTTTCATCCGAGGGATCAATTTCCACTGCCTTCTTAAAATTCTCAATCGCTTTTTCAATATCCCCTTTATTGTAATAATTGATACCAAGCTGATAATGAGCAGCTGCGCTTTTGGGCACTTTATTCAAGAAGGTCTCAAACTGATCAATGGCTTCTTTTGTTTTCCCTTCTCGTGCCAGCGCAATCCCCAGATGATAATGGGCAATGGCAATCTTCGGTTCTTTGGCAATGGCAACTTTGAAGGATTCGATTGCCTTTTTCAGCCTGCCAATATAATAATAGGAAAGCCCCAGCCAGTAACGAGCAATATGGAAATTGGGATTTATATTTAGAGCTTCATCAAAGGACTTAATTGCCTCTTCCAGCTCCCCCTTGCGATAAAGTGCAATCCCAAGTTCATAATGCGCATCCGCATACTTGGGGTTGGATTTAATTGCTTGCCGGTATTCGGAAACCGCCTCATCCAGCATGGTCTGCCGATAGTAAAGCCCTCCCAAACTCTTATGCGCTACCGCATTTTTGGGATCGGCTTTTAGCGCCTCCTTATATTCCTTTATAGCGTCATTGAACTTCCCCATTCTCAGACAAGAACAAGCCTTATCCATGTGTTCTTCTGCTTTTCCCATATTTATCTCCTCCTCCCAATAAAATTCGAGAGCATTCTTACCGAAGCCAGATTCTTGCTTTCATCCACGACCTGCTCATCCACCTCCTCAAATGTCAATGCTCCTGAAGTACAAGTTTGCACGCATCGAGGAACTTCTCCCTCCCCTAAGCGGTCAATGCACAGATCGCATTTGGGCACAATATGTTTATCCTGATTGGGCTGAATGACCCCAAACGGACAGGCCACCACACAGGAATTGCAGCCCACGCATTTGAAATGACTGCGTTGCACTGTCCCGTCTTCCTGCTTCTGCATGGCCTCATTGGGACAGGCCTCCACACAGGCCGGCTGCTCACACTGCAGGCAGTGCAATGGAAGTTCGGCTTCCTGCACCTCAATTTTCGAATGCCCCAAAAGAGATTGGATGTGATGACCATAGGCACAGGCTGCGGCGCAGCTTCGGCAGCCGCAACACAGATCCAGGTTTAAATAAACTCGCTTAGCCAATTCTATTATTCACCTTAAACCAATAGAAATTCCTAACCAGACTATTATTCCCAAAATGGGTAATGTTTAGTAGTGGAACTTGTTCTTTAGCTACTATTTCTTTGGCCTCGGCTAATTTTTCTTTTATATTTACTTTCTCTTGCGGTGTTCCCTTGTCAAGAGCTTCTTTTGTTTCTTGCGAAATCTTTTCAAGCTCAACTTCCATATTCAGAAGGGCGGCAATTATTTCCAGGTTGGATCTTGCTCCAACCTTGGGAGCAACCGGTCCGAGCTTGACCACGCTTCCATCTGCCAAAGTATAGGATAGGGACCCTTCCAGGTGACTTGCTAAAGGCAGGACTAAAACTGCCTCATCCACAAGCCCTGTCTCAAAATAATTTGAGATCGCAATGAATTTGAGGTTTTTGATCCTCCTTTCAAGTTCTGGATAGGATGCCGAAAGATCCTCACCCAACATAAGCAAGGCTTTCAATTGTCCCTTTTCGATCCTTCTTAACATCTCCGGATATGAGATGTGATCTTCGAGCATTCCATCTAAAATTATATTTAACCCCAAGGTGTTTCCAAAACTATAAAAGGTAATAAACTTTTTATTTGGAGAAAGACCTGCCAGGACTTTAATAAAATAGCTAATCAGGTCGTTTCTCTCGTAAGTCGTATTAGGAGCAAAAATAATGGTCCCAGAGGAAGCTGAATTAAAGTCCTTAGCTGCTTTTAAAATAACTTCTGTGGGAATACCAATAGTTTTAGAAGCTTTTTCTAAATTAATATCTATTTTCCCTTTCTTTTTTTCTTCGGAAATCACCTTTATCATGGCTGCCAAAAGCAAAGCTTCCGTGCCAGGCTGGTTCATAAGATGGGTCGTGGCAAACCAGGAAGTATGTGATTTATTTGGGTCAATCACCATAATTTTATTGCCCCGCTTGCCATATTTAACCTGATTAAGCCTTTTTGAAAGAACCGGGGAACGGGTCAAAATGTCACCGATAATCAACAAAGCTTCGGAATTCCCGATATCCTCGATTTTGGCAAGCTCTGCTCCGGCTGCTCCCCATTTGTAGCCCTGATAAGCCTCCAAATCTGCCGGATCCCCAACCGCACAAACATTCTTAATCCCCAATATTTTCGCTAATTTAGTGGCCAGATAGGCATCTTCATTGCTGGAAATGGAAGATAATACAATTCCAACCGAATCGGGTTCAAATTCTTTTAATCTGTGTCCCAGCAAAGTAAGCGCTTCGCTCCAGGAAACCTTTCTCTGCCCGATCTGCGGCTCAACCAGCCTCTGGGGATGATTCAAAAGCTCAAAGTTATAATGCCCCCGCGGGCAAAGCGAACCGAAGTTGATCGGGTTCTCCTTATCATAGTCAATCGCCGTCACATGTCCTCCCGAAGTCCTAAATGCGACCCCGCAACCAAGCGAACAAAACAAACAAATAGATTTCTTTTTCTCTACCATGGGTCGGGAATATCCTTTATCTGTTCCCAAGTAAAAACCGGGCCATCCTTGCACACAAAATACTTACCCAGATTGCAGTGAAAACATTTTCCAATCCCGCAGCTCATGTTCTTCTCCATGGAAAGATAGATGTCCTTATCCCCAAAGCCCATGTCCAAAAGCCTCTTGGTGACAAATTTCATCATGATCGGAGGACCACAAACAATCGCCACCGTGTTTCCAATATCCACATCCCCATCTTTAAGAATCGTGGTTACCAGCCCGACATTGCCTTTCCACCCTGTCTCTCCCGCATCCACCGTCAAGACAATATTAGTATTTTTATGTTTTTTCCATTTTTTGATCGCTTCTTTGTACGAAATATCGCTTGGGGTCCGGGCCCCAAAGCGGACTTCGATTTTCTTTAAGTTATCGATTTCATGGAAAAGGGCAAAGAGCAAAGAGCGCAGGGGCGCCAGCCCCACTCCCCCACCTACAATATAAAGTTCTTTACCATGGAAATCTTTTAGAGGATATGGTTTCCCGTAAGGGCCCCGCAATCCAACCCATTCCCTTTCTTTCATCTGGTGGAGCTTGGCTGTAACCGTACCGGCTTTCATTACCGAAAATTCAATGCTCTCGGTCATTTTTGGATCGGACGAAGGAGTAAACGGACATTCTCCCATTCCCGGGACAGTGACTTGCATAAACTGACCCGCCAAAAAGCTCAAAGGCTCCTCCGGACGGAGGACAAAGGTCTTAATCGTGGGGGTTTCCGTTATGATCTTTTCTATTTTTGCCTTTATGGGTCGATAAGGATTTTCCATCATTTCAGTTTAGCCGTGAGTGGCACTTGTTTTTCTAATTCCATAAATATATCGCGCATGTCAATTTTTCCGGCACAGCCATCGATACAGCGTCCGCAACCAACGCAGGTATAACGATCCAACCGATCAAATGAATAGTCGAATTTGCAGTGATATCGATTCTGTAATCTTTGATAAAGCTTGGCCCGGGGATTAGCCCCACCCGCTACTCGAGCATAACCCGCTTTCAAACAGGCATCCCAGACTTTGTATCTTTCGCTCTTATTGTTTTTTTCCTGATCCAGAAGCAAAAAACAGGAACAGGTCGGACAAATAAAATTACAGGCACTGCATTCAACGCAATCTTTGGTCAGGGTTCTCCAGACTTTATTTTCTAGATTCATTTTATGAATTTCTGAAAAATCAAGCTTAAATTGGAATTTTTTATTCTTTTCCATTAATAGATCCATTATCTTTTCTCTATTTCTTTTCTTTTGATCCAGAGCATCCTGGGTTGGCTTCAAAAATAAATCACGATTTTCATCGACTAATTTTTTGCCCTTCTCTGTACCGATCTCAACTATAAACCCAGTCTTTATGGGAGATAAATTTAGATCGAAGAATTTAAGTGGATAAGGATTACCCTTGACCAAAGAACAAAAACAAGTATTACCACAATCGGTACAATCCGAAGAAATAATAGTGACCTTTTCTCGATTGGCAATATAGAACGGATCTTTAAAATCATCTTCGGTAAATATCCGATCCAAAATTTCCAGCCCCTCCAAATCGCAGGACCGCGCCCCGATAATCGTTAATTTCTCGGGCTGAGGAATTTCGTCTTTATTGAAATATTTGGAAACCCTTTCAGTTAATTTGAAAAAATAGGACTTAAATGATTCTACCGTGCGGAATCCTGAAAGCCGAATTTCTGGGATATTATCAGGGAAAATTTCCAGGAGATGCAGTTTGCCGGATGCCTCGATGGGGGCAGCAACTTTTGAATCCTTTATAATTCTTTCAACCAGATCACTGAAATCCGAGGTGCCAATGTAAAAATCCGCCACAGTTGATACTACTCCGTTTGTGAAAAAAATCACAATCAAGAAAAGCCGTATAATTCTAGACTATCTCGGTTTCCTTGTCAATCCCCTTTTACGAAGATATTCCTGTCCGGAAACGAAATAGGATAAACCCTTGAGCTCGGAGGCCAGGTCAACATTGCTCACTCGAACGTCTTTCGGAACATTGAGATGCACCGGGGCAAAATTCAAGAGAGCTTTGACCCCGGCCGAAGTCACAATGGCTGCCACCTCCTGGGCCGCCTCAGCCGGAACAGTTAAAATAACCATCTCAATCTTTTCTTTCTTTGCAACCTGGGCAAAGCTCACCATTTCCTGGCATATTTTTCCTCTATATTTTTTCCCAATTTTACGCGGAGAATTATCAAAAACCGCTACCACATTAAATCCCAAAACTTCAAAGCCCTTGTAAGCTAACAGGGCCATCCCCAGATTTCCCATCCCGATGATCGCTACTTTCCTCCCCCGTTCCAAACCCAATATCCTGGCAATCTGCTTTTTTAGTTCGGGAACATTATATCCGGTTCCGGTTTTGCCGAATTCCCCAAAATAAGAAAGATCCTTCCGAATCTGAGAGGGCTTAGCTTCCAGCAGGTCCGCCAGGCTCCGGGAAGAGACGTTAACCGTCCCATGCTGAGAGAGGAAATGAAGGTACCTATAATATAAGGAAAGACGTTTGATAGTTTTTTCGGGAATTTGTTTCATTTGTGAAATATTTCACAATCATTTTAACCCCATTTTAACACCTTGTCAAGCCCTAAAAGAAGGGAAGGGTTGACTTCCCCTCCTCTCCCTATTAGAATATCCCTGTATGGCTAAACACATCCTAGTCATCGATGATCAGGAAAGCACGCGCAGGATTATCAGTCAAATGCTGATAGACCAAGGCTATCAAGTGACCCCCGCCGCTGACGGCAAGGAAGGGCTGGCCCTTTTCAATCAAAATCCAGAAGCCATTGATCTAATCCTGGCGGATATAAATATGCCAAAAATAGATGGATTTGAGTTCCTCAAAAGGGTCAAACACCGTTCTCCCGCCAGCCCCGTCATTTTTTTAACTGGAATAAATGTGGATGTAGCCAAGATTGTAGGAGAAGAATATAAGGTTGACGGGATCATTAAGAAGCCCTTTCAGGTCGAAGAAATCCTTAAGATTATTGAAAAAGTAATTAACACTCTTTAATTTACTGCCTCTTTTTCATAAGTCAGCAAAATAAATAATAAAAATATGAAATTTCCTTAACAAAATGATGATATATTATTGAAAGGAAACATTTTTATGCGAATATTAAATCGATATCATGATATTACAGTTCCAATTTCTTCAAGAATGCATATTTGGCCATCACATAAGTCCATCCAAATAAAAGCTATAAAAAGCATTGACGCCGGAGCTTCAAGTAATGTTACGGCCATAAAGATTAACACCCATACCGGGACACACATTGATGCCCCTTATCATATGCTCTCTGGCGAAAAAACCATAGATCAAATTCCTCTTGAGATTCTAATCGGACCAGTTCAAGTGATAGAAATCTTAGATCGAAAAGAAATAACTGCGGCTGAACTTAAATCGAAATTAAAGAATGGCACAGAACGAGTCTTATTTAAAACTCGGAACTCAGAAAGATGGTCTGAAGAAAAATTCTTTAGAAATTACGTATATCTATCACTTAAGGCGGCTGAATTCTTAGCAGAAATGCATGTTAAATTGGTGGGGATTGATTATTTATCCATTGATAAATATGGCGATAAAAGGCATCTTCCGCATAAAGCGCTGTTATCGCGGGATATCGTTATAATTGAAGGAATAAACCTTTCTAAAATACATCCTGGCTTTTATGAATTAATTTGTCTGCCTCTTAAAATAGAAGGAGCCGATGGGGCACCAGCGCGAGTGATATTGAAAGAAACTCAAACTTGAACCACCCCTAAATCCGTAGGAGCCCTCCCCAAAGAATAGAGAATTTCCAAAGCATCTTTGATTTGATTTTCTACTTTTTCATCCACATGTGCACGATCCGGATAAATGTTATAAAGCTTCCGGTATTCCATAGGAGTTATGTTAAGCATCATCGAATTTGCCCCTGCCAAAAGACCCAAACGCCGGGCATCCTGATCTAAGGTTTCGAAACCGGTAGTGACCACGATCTTGGCGTTTTCTGGGTCAACAATTCGACTGACTGCCAATACCTTTAAGACCAGCTCACTTTTAGGTCCATTCGGAAGAATCGGTCCAAAAGTATACATTTCGGTATTAAGTTCTCGCGTTAACAAGATGTCATTCAACAGATCCTCATAGCCCTGATCCGGGAACCCGATCAATCCCCCGGTCAAGATGAGATAACCAAGTTTATAAGCATCCTTTATATCTTGCAATCGATCCTCCAAACGATCTCCATTGTGCAATTTAGCATACAGTTCAGGATTGCTGGTTTCAAAACGCAAGAGTATCCCTCTTGCCCCGGCCTCATAAAGCTTGGCCAAGCCTTCCCTTCCCATTTCTCCCACCGAGATAAAAAGAAGCACTGCAAACTTTTCCCTTATTTTCTTTATGATCCCAGCCAGTCTATCAGGGGTGAAATAGGGATCTTCCCCAGATTGGAGGACCAGGGCCTTAAAACCATGCTTGTTCACGGCCACCTCCACCGCTTGAATAATTTCTTTCTCGGACATGCGATATCTTGGGAGGGAAGAATTGCTTTTTCGGATCCCGCAGTAAACACAATCGTTTTGGCAATAGTTGGAAAACTCGATGATCCCATGCACACAGCAGGCATTCTTGAGGTGTTTTTCGCGAAGGAAATTAGCGACTTTGAAAAGCAAATTTAATTCTCTTCGGTTATCAGTCCGCAGGAGGCGCAGGAGCTCTTCCCTTTTAAGGGGCATTCCTTCTGCAGCTTTGTCCAGAATCAATGCAAACTTTCTGTCTATACCAATGTCATCAAATTCCAAGCGGGAAAGCCGAAGGTCGGTCTTACGTAAAGCAAAAAACATCTCCCGCCACATATCCAGGATTTGCTTGGCCTCGGTTTCGGAGACTCGAGAGATTACAAATCCCCCTTGGGCATAAATGAAGTCGCCGATGCTTAAGTTTTGCAGCTCATTTATGGCCTTTCTTTTTTCTCCGAAGTAATCCACTACCGCAGTTTTTTCGGTGAGCTCCACAACTTTTCCGGGGATGGCATAGCACATTAGAGATAGCCGGTGATTAAAATATCTTCGCCCACGCGCTCTTCATGGACGTTTTTCAAAGGAATGGCTTGAGCTGGAAGTCTTATCCCTTCTCCTTCCACCGGGGTTTTGGCATCCCGTCCACCAAAAATTTTAGGGAAAATAAAAAAGTAAGCCTTATCCACCACTTTCGCTTTGAGCGCTGAAGCTGCCACCTCCCCTCCACCTTCGATCAATAAACTCGTAATCTGCATTTTCCCCAGCTTTCTCATCAAGGCTCTCAAGTCGACGAGTCCTTGAGGAGCCCTAACTTTTAAAATTTCAGCTCCTTTTTTCTGCAAAGCATTTACTCTCTTTTTAGATGCCTTTGGGCCAATTACAATAATAGTCCTGGCTCCCTTCGTATTCAAAACCTTGGCCTTCAAAGGCGTCCTCGCGCAAGCATCCAAGACAATCCGAATCGGATTTTTAATCCTCTTAACTAATCGAACCGTAAGTTTTGGATTATCAATCAGGACTGTTCCTATCCCTACCAAAATAGCGTCATAAATGTTGCGCATATGATGGGCATATCTTCGAGCATCGGTTCCCGCTACCCAACGGCTGGCGCCTGTATGGGTGGCAATTTTGCCGTCAACCGTCATGGCGCTCTTAAGAACCACAAAGGGTCTTTGTGTGCAAATATATTTTACGAATACCTCGTTTAATCTTCTTGCCTCTTCCTCCAGCAATCCCACCCTCACCCTGACACCATGCTTTGTTAAGTACCTGAATCCCCTCCCATTCACCAAAGGGTTTGGATCTTTCATGGAAACAAAAACCTCTTCTAT